>Ga0315543_1001048_pt1 | contig 31478 bp, 38 predicted proteins | sample SalMarSW160210MG_2_FD_203098 | JGI IMG/M metagenome (GOLD analysis project Ga0315543, IMG submission 203098) | Salt marsh sediment microbial communities from the Plum Island Ecosystem LTER, Massachusetts, United States - Salt Marsh Sediment SW1601-210 ... | reverse complement strand
CCTCACCGCTTCGATATCTCTTTTAATTTCTTCCACTGCTCTAAGTTCAAACTTGGTGGCTTTATACATACTACAAAATTTACATCTATTCCAGGGACAGTTTCAGGTGGCTCCAACCAATAAAGAATGAATTCCGCCTTCACTAGGTGGTCGGAAGGGACCAACCTCATGGTAAGCACTATGATAAAACATTCCTATTTTCCCTTCCTCCTATGAAAGCATAGCGCATTTAGACCAACGCCCTCTGTTTTACGGATGTGAGCTGGGACGTAAGACACCAACATTTTCTAGGGACATACACGGGCCAATTATCCTCAGCCCATGCATGTCCGAGGTCAAACCCCAGCATTACCTGCTCAGTCTGATTTTACGGTAGCAATCGCTACAGTAAACCGGTCTACCTTCGCGGGGCTCGAAGGGTACTTCGCATTCTTTGCCGCATTCGGCGCATATGGCGGGAAACATCCGCCGCTGGGACCTGTAACCGTAGTTACCACTACTTCCGTAGCGCTCTGCCTTCCTTGCTTGGCGGCATGACGGACAGCGCTTAGGCTCGTTAGTATAGCCTTTAGATTGGAAAAACTCTTGTTCCTCGGCAGTGAAGGTGAAGATTGCCCCACAGTCGGAACACTGAAGTGACTTATCCTGAAAACTCATTGGATGACCTCCTCTCTTCTAAATAGTTGGTTAGAGCTGTGGTCACCCAATACCCGGGTAAATCTGAACTAGTTTAACTAAGTATGTGAGAACCTGAACTGAAACCACCATGGATATTATACCCTAAAAGGACCCCCCTTGCAAAAGCTGGTACAGAAGTATGTTTACCAACATTGCCCTCTGACCATATAGGGCTCCGCTCTTACCCGGACTTGACAACTCATAGCACAATGAGTTATAGTGATTATGGTCATAAGTGCATAATATTGCTCGTTATGACGCTAAATTAGCGGACATAAGCACACAATATGGAGTGAGGGAGACTAAAGAGTTATGGGTAGACAACCGCTATGGCGGCGGGTAGATTTTATACCACAAATTACCTACTTCAAGCCTACTGGCGTACCCTTGGCTAATTTGCAAGAAATACGCCTTTCTGTTGAGGAGGCAGAAGCGATTCGCCTCAAGGGTCTGGAGGGGTTGGAGCAGGAGGAATGTGCCCAAAGGATGAATATTTCCCGGACCACTTTCTCGCGAGTACTAGGTTCGGCTCGGCAGAAAATGGCTGATGCTCTGCTTAGTGGTAAGGCGATAAGGATTGAGGGTGGCAACTTTGAGATGGCAGTGCGGCGTTTCCGGTGTAATAACGGTCATGAATGGGATGTGCCGTTTGAAACGATGATAAACTCGCCTCCACGATTTTGCCCCACGTGTAACACACCGGGTATTATGGCTCTCTGGCCCTGGGGACCGGGCTGGGGCAGAGATGGTCGAGGAAGAGGCCATGGAGGGGGACGTCGCTGGTAAAAAGGCTCAAAAGGTAAGAATGGAAAGGAAGTGTGATGACACGAGGAGAATGAACGAGTAGCTAGGGAGATGAGAACCAAGGGTCTTCATTCCTCCTGGGAGGAACTGCTGGTATTCTCTAAGGATGTAGTCGGCAGTCTAGTGAGTGCCTATCAAGTGCTATTAAAGAGCATGACACTTTCGGATAACGCTTCTTCGAGTGATGTTATTGACGTGCAAAGGGTGATTAGGGGCAAGTTAGCTAGGGCACTAACCTTGCTGACTAGCGAAGCGCAAGTGGCTAGATGGGAATCAGAGGCTCTAGCTGAAAATCGCGAGCAGAAGAGTATGGAGTTGTGAGACAGGACAAGCTTTTGGCACGGTAGGTAAGTAATGAAGGGACTGAGCGACATAGATAGAAAATTAACCAAGCGTATTACCGAGCAACGTCAGCTTCTCTTGGAGATTATTCAGCAGGCTGAAGGGCACCTTGACGCCGATGAAATCTACCGGCAGGCTCGTCAGAAGTTGCGCAGTATCAGTCTGTCCACAGTATACCGCAGCCTGCAACTATTCAAGGAATTGGGGCTAATAGAAGAGCATCAATTCGATGGCATGCGCCGGTGTTACGAAGCCATGCCCCGGACTAAGCATCATCACCTAGTGTGCCTGAGCTGTGGTCGAATATTTGAGTTTAAGTATCCATCAGCAGCGAGACTTAAATCCAGAATCAGTAGAGAGGAAGGGTTTAAGGTCACTGATGCTGAGGTGCGCTTAGTTGGCTATTGCCCTGATTGCCAGCAGCGGCTGTCAGGTAACATGACCAATAGTAAAGAGAACAAAAAGTAACCCAAAGGAGGTGAGCGATATGCCGTTTGGAATGGGACCTCCTGGCTGGGCCTATGCATCGCCCTATGCTTATCCTTACGCCGGCGCCCCCTATCCGATGTGGCCATGGTGGGGTGGCTGGAGAGGAGGCTGGGGGCGCGGCTGGGGTCGTGGTAGGGGGCGTGGGTTTGGCTGGGGCTGGTTTGCACCCTATTGGTACCCGTGGTAGAACCGCAAACTAAATTTTTGAAGGAGGTGAAAGACATGTGGCCATGGTATGGATACCAGCGTCCTTGGGGGTGGCCTGGATACTGGGGAGCAACACCTTATGGCTCGCCGTGGGCACGCATACCCAAGGAGCAAGAAATAGCCATGCTGGAAGACCAGGCTCGGATGCTGGAAAGTGAATTAGGCAGCATCAGGAGCAGACTGGAAGAACTTAAGAAATAGGAGGTGAAATATGCCTAATGGATTTGGTAGAGGCAGAGGTGGAGGATTCGGATTTAGAGGGGGTATGGGCTTCGGCTTCCGCGGTAGCTCTCCTCCTTGGCCTTACATCGGTCTAGGTAGAGGAGGATTGCCACGAGGCGCTTACTTCCTCAGTGGAGCTGCGGGAGTACCTATGGCTGGGCCATATCAACCGGCTCCCTATGCTGCTGGTCCTGGATTTGGTGCTGGGCCATACCAACAGGCTCCGTATCCAGCTAGTCCGGGATTTGGTGTCAGTCAGGGCTCATATCCTCCCTATGCAGCAGTATCACCCACTTTTGGTAGCGCTCCCTTCGCCCCGCAGGTAACCCCGAAACAAGAGCTTGATTTCCTTAAGAACCAGGCTGAAGCAATAAAGGGGCAACTGGAGCAGATTGATACTAGAATGCGCGACTTGGAGAGTGAAAAGTAAAAGACCAATCTAATAAGGAGGTGAGTTATGCCAGGATTTGATGGCACGGGCCCTCGGGGAATGGGGCCGATGACAGGTGGTGGCAGAGGATTTTGTAGCCCTTGGGGAATAGGAGCAACTCTCGGTGGCTATGGTGCCCCTCCGAGGATAGGATATGGTTACCCATCTTATGGTTGGGCAGGAGCATCCTACCCCTTTTATGGAGTGCCAACAAGTGCTCCTGGGGCGACACCCTTTGCTCCTCAGATGACTCGTGAGCAGGAGCTTGATTTCCTTAAGAACCGGGCTCAAGGCATGAGAGGACAACTGGAGCAAATAGAGGCCAGGATTCAACAACTGGGAAGTGAGAGTTAAACACTGCCTAGACTGATGAACGGCTACAAGGAGTAAATCATGAGAATTGCTATTTCGGCTACGGGTCCAACTCTGGATGCTGAGGTAGACCCTCGTTTCGGTCGATGTCAATACTTTATCATTGTCGACCCAGAGACAATGGAATTTGAAGCTCTGGAAAACTCCGGTGCCATGGCTGCCGGTGGGGCAGGAATTGCCGCTGGTCAGATGATTGCCAGTAAAGAAGTAGAAGCAGTCCTCACCGGTAACTTCGGCCCTAACGCCTACCAGGTACTGTCTGCTGCAGGGCTCCAACTAATAAGTGGGGTCTCAGGGAAAGTACGAGACGCCGTTCAAGCCTACAAATCAGGACAGTTTCAAGCTACTTCGCAACCCACTGTAGATGCTCATTTCGGCATGGGTGCTACTCCCGGTATGGCGGCTGGTACAGGCTTTGGCATGGGTGGAGGAGGGATGGGGCGAGGTATGGGAATGGGTCGTGGCATGGGTAGAGGTATGGGCATGGGTAGAGGTATGGGCCGAGGCATGGGAATGGGTGGAGGCATGGGGGCTGCAATGGTGTCCCCAGTTAGTCCAGCACCACAGCCAGTGAGCCCGGAGCAGGAACTTGAAACACTCAAAGCTCAATCACAGGCGCTGGCACAGCAATTATCTGAAATTCAGCGCTCCATTGAAGAGCTGGAAAAGAAAGGCAAATAAGAAAGCTAATATATTTATTGGAGGTGTAGCTACGCCTAGAGGAAACGGAACTGGACCTCCCGGGGGTGGTCCGTGAAGTGGTAGAGGTGGAGGGAGTGCTGGGAGGATGGGAGGCAACCTAACTGGGGCCGGTCCCGGTGGGGGTTGTATCTGCCCTAGTTGTGGAGCGAGGTTACCACATCAGGTAGGGACACCTTGCTATAACTTGAACTGCCCTAAGTGTGGGGCAAAGGTGGTGAGAGGATGAGATGATAATATCCATTGCCAGTGGTAAAGGCGGAACGGGCAAGACCCTGGTAGCTACCAGTCTTGCCCTTTCCTTGAAGGAAAGAGACAATATGCAGCTTCTTGATTGCGATGTAGAGGAACCCAATGACCACGTTTTCTTGAAGCCGGCCTTTACCCACAGCGAAGCAGTTTCTATCCCGATTCCTAAAGTAGATGAAGAAAAGTGTACTTACTGCGGCAAGTGCGCTGAGGTCTGCGCCTATAATGCCATTGCTGTAATGAAGCAGAAGGTGCTCGTCTTTCCTGAGCTCTGCCATGGCTGTGGCGCCTGTAGTTATCTCTGCCCGGAAAAGGCTATTTCCGAGACAGCAAATGAAATCGGGGTAATAGAGATGGGATATGCAGATGGCGTGGACTTTATTCATGGCAAGCTGGCCATTGGCAAGGCTATGGCACCACCTATTATCAGACAGGTGAAAGAACATGCTAGCCATGAAGGCACAGTTATCATCGATGTTTCTCCGGGGACATCCTGCCCGGTAGTAGAAGCAGTTAAGGATAGCGATTTTTGCCTCCTGGTAACCGAACCCACACCCTTTGGGCTTAATGACCTTATTTTGGCAATAGAGACAGTGAGACAGCTTAATATACCCTGCGGAATAGTCCTCAACCGTGCCGGGGTAGGAGATGGGAAGGTAGAGGAATACTGCCAAAAAGAGAATATACCAATCCCACTTACTATTCCTCTGAATACTGAGATTGCCAGTTTCTATTCCAAAGGAGTAACCTTGGTCGAGGGCATGCCCCAATGGAAGGACAATTTCTTGGGGCTTTTTGACAAGATTAGGGAGATAGTAAATGAAAGAAATAGTGGTACTGAGCGGTAAAGGAGGAACCGGCAAGACCAGCATAGTGGGTTCCTTTGCTGCTGTAGCTCAAGGCAAAGTGCTCGCTGACTGCGATGTAGATGCCGCTGACCTTTATCTTCTCCTCCATCTGTCTATTCAGCAAAAGCACGAATTCTGGAGCGGGCAGGTTGCCTTTATTGATGAGGAAAAGTGCACCCAGTGTGGCCTATGCCAGGATGTGTGCCGCTTTGACGCCATTGATGATTTTAAGGTTGACCCTATCTCCTGTGAGGGCTGCGGCTTCTGCTCACATATATGCCCTGTTGAGGCTATCACTATGAAGGAAAGCCTGTCCGGACACTGGTTTATCTCTGACACTAAATATGGTCATTTGGTTCACGCCCGGTTAGGAATAGCCCAGGAGAATTCCGGTAAGCTGGTGGCACTGGTCAGACAGCATGCCAAGCAGATAGCTGAAGGAGACGGGCTTGATTACATCATCAGTGATGGCCCCCCTGGTATCGGCTGCCCGGTGAGAATTTGATGAACTCCATTCCCTGCTCCGCTAAGAATTGCTTGTGCTCATCCAGTTCTATATCTGTGGTTTGCACAATTCCCATTTGAGCCTCAAGCAAAAGGAGACAAAGATGAGAAAAAAATTTTTGCCTCTGCTGTCGCCTCATTGGTTAGCATTGGCATAACCACCACTTGATAACCGTTTTGGCTAAACAGGGTCGGAGAATAGGCATTGGTAAGGCTAAAATCTACCATACCCCCGCAGGCTTTAAGCACACTAGCCAGATAACCCCCGTCTACCCTCACCTTGCCTTGACCACTGGTATCGGCTACAATATCGGCTTGCCCCTTATCATCGGGATTAGCCATAACTACCATACCATCAGCAATAATCAAGTCTATGGGATAGTCTTTGGGATTGTCGGATAGAGCTTTGAGCGAATTAACCGCCTTGATTGCCTCTACCGCATCAAAGTGGGCTACGGTGTTAAACTCGGTAGGGATTAGCTTCTCATAGTCGGGATAATCACCATTGACGCCTTGCCACTTATAGCGGATTAGCTCGGTATCTATAATTAGGCTATAACCGCCAATGGTATCACCGCCAGCCTCAAAACTAACCCTAGCCCGCTTTGCCCGCTTAAGAGCATTTACCATACCCTTAAGGTCATCACGGTTTATTAAGGCTTGCCCCTCTCCATCATAGTCAAGGCTAATGACTGCTAGCCTATAACCATCGGCACTAACCAAAGTCAATTTACCGTCTTTTGCCACAAAGTTGACACAGGCTAAAACTGGTCTAGCGTCATCTTTACTGGTAAAGGGTAAAACTCGGTTTAGTGCTTCGGCTAGCTCACTAGCTCCCACATTAGGCTTGACGGAATTAGACGGACTTACCCTAACTTCAGCAAAGGTAAGAGGCGTTTTATCGCCAATCCATTCGTTGTCGGCTAGGTAACTGGTATTAGCTCCACAGATAACCTTTAGCCTTTTATCGGTAACCCGCACCTCGCTGGCATTACCGTTAGACGGTATTACTTTAACAACATTACTACCGCCTACAGCCTTGAGGTATCCGAGTAAGCCTTTACGCCCTATGGTCAAGTCCATCATCATTAGCCTGTCGGCTAGTGTCCTTGACAAGGCATTTACCAGCATAGCTCTATGAGCTACAAAGCCATCGCCTGAACGCTTGCCCTCTATATTCAGTTGTTCCAAAAACAACCCCCCTTTGGGCTATCCGATAGTGGGCAAGGCTATCGGCTTTGCCTAGTAGTAAGTTGACCGTTGACCGCAACCCGCTGGCTCAACGGTGCTTCCACTACTATCACCTCTCAAAAGCCTTAATTTGTTACCTTAAAATAGCGGTTTTTGTGCTGTTTTTAGCCACTTACAAAGATATTTACGGTCTTTACTATCTAGCTGGTAACCAGCATATTTTTTGTAGGCAATCTTGACTAACCGCCGAGGCATACCTTGTAGGCAACGCCTTGCGTCAAGCCTAGCCACTATGTCAATGGTATCGTCGGCTAGGAAGTCTATAATCTCGCTAGGCTCACCATCACCGTCGCCATCGCTATCGGCTTTACTATTGAGGCTCAACATAGTCGGTCTGTGCCTCATAAGGGTGTGCCAGTAGTCGGTTAGCTCATAGCTGGCTACCCGCATAAGCCCCGCCTCTGTTAGTGGCTTATCCTTTGCCTCATACTTTGCCTTAACCTTTGCCATCTCCAGCATAAGGTCGTGTAGGAAGTCTTGCCTATCCTCAAACTTGACCTTGTGGACAAAGTATCGGGCTACCTTATAGTATTGACCCCAATCACCATCTAGCTGGTCGTAACCGTTGTGGTAACCGTCGCCATCATCTTGATACTGGTCAATAACCCTGTTATACTCGCCTATGTCTAGCATTGTGGGTCGTTCCTCCATTGTTAGATTTGCCCTAGCTAGTTACCGCTGGCTAGGGCATTTTATTTGCCATAGACTAGGCAAGCGTTCAGCTTTGGCTTTGAGTTAAGCAAGTGTCTAGAACTACCCTGCCATCGGGCTTGCTTAACTCGGCATATTCAATTGTTAAGGTTCAATTTGATTTTACAATTCAATTATGTAACAAAAGAGCTTTAAGTTATATTTGATAACCTAGCTAGATAATCCCCCCTCCTCTCAGATGCATGTATTTCAAGAAAAGAAAAAGCCCCGCCATCAAGGCGGGGCTTTTGGTAAGGGGATTAAAGTTACATACTATACTGCTCTTGACCTACGGCTCTTGGTTGGAGCTATTCTGGAATACTTGTGGTTTTTCCTTTTCTCCCTGAAGTACTCCAGCCCGCGTTCAGGATAAAGAGTAAGCTGGGGATTAGACCACTGGTAATCAGGAGCTTCAATCCCCTTGAGGGTAAGACGGTAATATTTCCGCGGTGGAGCGTTGGAATAGCTTTCTTGTAAACTGGATTTTTCTTCGTTCCCGGTGAATCCCACCCATCCGAGTTGCTTAAGCCAGTGGAAATACCTTTGAAAACTGTGGTAACGGCATTTGAACAATTTGTACGGCATTCTACTCATGAAGTAAGCAACTCTTTCCCAGTATTCCTCCTCAGTGTAGATGGGCCGGCTTTGCTTTACTCTCTGCTCATTCTCATAGGCTACGGCGTCTTCAGCGTAGGCTCGGTGCAAGGCTAGTTTATAGTGGTAAAAGATATCTTCCTGGCAGGCACCAACCTCAGGATCAATGGTTGGTGAGCCCTCGGGACCATGCCCCAAAAGAAACTCCCGGATAAACCAGCCACAGCCAAATGGGCGAAGGAAACCACCTCTACCTGGTCTAATCGGTAACGCCATTATTGCCTCGCCTCTCGCCTGTATAATAGAACGTTCGCACCCGGCATACTCCACACCACGTCGTATGACCACCACGGCACGGTTTTTGTTCCAGATGGTGATGACACAACCTGCCTCCAAAACGCAGTCGCTCCAGCAGCTGCGGGTTATTGAAGAACGTTATCGCCCCACAGCCAGGGCAATGCACCATGTAGCCTCTCTCCAACTCAAAAACTGGCGCCTTGACCCCGCAGGCACAGTCCAGAGAAAACTCGGTTAGCTTTTTCTTTCTTTTCTTCTTTGCCATGTCTATTCTCCCAGCCTCAATTTAAGAGGAACCCCCACAGGCCAGTTTAGAGCCTCGTAGAGCCTTTCATCGAAGAGAAGCTGCCTGTAGCCGCAGTGAGGGCACATTACCGGCGGTTTATCTGTCCAGAAGTGGGCGTTGCCCGAGTTCCGGTCAAAGGCACCCGTGAGAGCCAAGAGAGGGTTATTACAGCGTATAAAGAACACCTGGTTCCAGCCCGCCAGATGTTCCATGAGTCCGCTTACACCCTGGTAGCGGCGGTAGAACCGCCGCAATTCTTCCTCAGCAGTAACGTCAGCCTGTAGCTGCGAGAGCAGAGTTTCCAGGTAGCTGCGGCTCTCATCAAGGTTTCTTCGCTGCGATTCCAGGCTGGCCAACTCAGATTTCAGTGCTGCCCTCTGTCCTTCCCCCCACTCAGCCAACTCCTTCAGGTACCTGGTGAGTGCCCCGTGTTTCTTCAGCCCTTCAGCCAATTTCTCCCTGGCGTTCTCGTGACCAGTAAATTCTTGTGAGAGGCCCAGCACGAGCTCAAGAGCGAAGCCGTGACTTTCCACCTCGGCCTTTATCTGACCAGCGGTAGCCACATCCTCCCTGGTCACGTTAGCCCTCTGGTGATAGTCTTCGATTTCTTTATCGATGCGCTGTTTTTCCGCCTCCGCTTTCTTTTTGAAGGCGTTTAGCTCCTTTTCCTCTTCTCCATGCTTACCTCTCACCCCCGCCAGCTCTCTCTCGGCCTTACCGGTAGCTTCTTTTATCCGCCCGTATTCTTCCTTAGAGTGTCTTATCTGGTCTTTCAGGCTCTGCAGTTTTAGCTCAAGGCCAGCCACCTGTTTGCCCAGTTTTGTGCTGCTTTCTAATAGCCCTTCATAAGCATCGAGAGCTTCGGTGCAAAGTACACCCTTCTCTTCCTCCAGGCGAAGCAGGCCCTGCACTGCTTCCAGATAACCTGGTTCGTCGGCACGACTCTCAAGCTCCATCAGGCTCTCGAATTTCTCGTCGCTGAAACCCGGGCAATAGATGCGGGCCACCCTGGCGGCCTCTCTTATTTCCTCGACAGTGAATTCATGGTCCATTGTTAATCCCCTCCTTTTCCTGTCTGTAACGTTAATCGAATTGCTTCTTCCAGCGTAATGTCGGCTCTCAGACGTGGCGTAGCGCGGTTCACCATCTCCCTGGCTTCACCGTGTCGGAAGGCCATGCTTTCGAGAGCGCTTACAAGGTCATCGGTGGTCCATCCCTGCTTAGTCACCGGCACAGGTTGAGTTGAGTCCTGAAACTGCAAGCCAAGCAGGCTTCCCGCTACCAGCGGCGCCACGCACCTGCCTTGGGACCCGAACTCCAACAGCCATGCTACCACCGACTTCCACCTCAACGTTTCGGTGAGCTCGCTAATAAAATCGCTGGGAAGCCGGACAGGCTTAGCCCCCTGCACCTCCCACGTGGTATTAGCGGCGTCTCTGGCTACCACGGCAAACCGCCCCAGGTCCTTTTCAAGGAGGGCATGAAGGAAAACCATGGGAATAGCCAGTGTTTCGGGCTTACCAACGGCTCCCATCAGCGTAATCAATCGGAAACCTTGCTTTGTCCTCACGCCCGCTGTGGCCACAAGATATATCTTGACCTCGATTATGAGCTGAGGAATATCTCTGCCATCGTAATGCAGCTCCGGGATGGGGATACACCATCGTTCCCCCTTCCAGGTTTCTTTACCCCCGTACCTGTTTCGGGTGGCGGTGCCAATAATTTTCTCGACTTCACTGTTGATTCTGTCAGCATCAGCGATTGAGGCAAACATATCGCTGATATCGGGACTCATGTCGTCTATACCGGCCAGTTGAAAGGCCAAGAGCGTTGCCTCCTTCCGGTTGATTGCTCCTCTACCCGGTAAAATCTTCACCTCTTTAACCGCCTTTGAATTCGATCGCCCCTCCGCTCGCTTCCAGTTACCAGCATGCACAGTTCAGGAAGGTGACGCGTGAGCATTTTCCAACTGATATCCTGCTACTTATGTGCCGGCGTAAGGTTCAGTGGCTTGGGCTCTGAAAGCAATTTCTCCAGAGCGCGGCGCGGTATCAACAACCTGCGGCCGATTTTTAGCGTTGGTAGTTCCCCTCGGTGACAAGCTGCGTAAATCAAGTTTCTAGATACGCCAAGAATAGCCACGCAATCTCTAACACTTAAAAGTAATTTCTCGTCTGTTAATTCTCCCATAATTCCCCTCGAATTTCCTATAGACCTCTGTTATTCTATGTTATCAAAGTAGTTCTTTCTTGTCAATAGTTTTTTCAATTAGTCCCTATACAGTCTTGACAAAGTTCAAAATGTGAAGTATAATTAAAGTGGTAGTTCTCAAAAAGGAGGTATTTATGCCAAAGAAGTATCCAGTAGAGGTTCGCTTGTTCGCTGTACAGAAGAAGCGGGAAGGGCATTCCTGGGACAGGGTTGCGGAAATGGTGAGGCAGAATTTTGGTCTCGACTCAGCCCCCAGCCGGCGACAGATGACTAAGTGGGTATCCAAAAACTCACTACCAGATGTTTTAATGAAGGAAATTAACCATAGGCTACCGAAGTATGCGCCGGAATGGCTGAGTACACAGCAAGATGTTCTGGCCAAGGTGTTTGCTGAGGGGATGAGCGGTAAAGACTTTGGCATAGTGATGGCAAAATGGATGTTTTCACAAATGAAAGCGATCCTGGGCCCTCAACGGCTGACAACAGCGTGGGCCGAATTTATAGAGGAAGAAGCACGCATCCAGCAAGGCAGTAATTCCACCAGCGATAAAATGGGAACACCATTCACCAAAGAAATAGTACGAGAAGAAAGGAGTCAGCAATGAGAGGCTCAATAATTAAGAGGTACAAGAATAGCTATACCATTGTCCTGAACTTAGGTATTGACCCGCAGGGTAAGCGTAAACAGCAGTGGTTATCTGTTAAGGGCACTAAAAAAGAGGCTGAAAAGAGGCTCTCAGAGCTATTACACCAGCTTGACACCGGCACCTTTATGCGTCCCAGCAAGACTACCCTGGTAGAGTATCTTGAAAAGTGGTTATCAGACTACGCCAAGCCTAACCTCTCACCACGGGGCTTTGAGCGCTACGCTGGTATTATTAGAAAGCATCTTATCCCCGACATGGGAAGTATAACGCTAACACAGCTAAGACCTGAGCACCTTCAAAAGCATTACACTGCCAGGCTGAATGATGGTCTTAGTGCCAGAACGGTGAGGTATCATCATGCGGTGATTCATAAAGCCCTGCAGACGGCGGTAAAGTGGGGACTGGTAAGCCGTAACGTGGCTGATGGTGTGGACATGCCCCGTGCCCGCCGTAATGAGATGCAAACATGGGACGAAGACGAGATAGCCCGCTTCCTTGAGACTGCTAAAGACAGCCCTTATTATGCGCTATTCTATACCGCCCTTTATACCGGTATGCGCCGCTCCGAGTTGCTCGGTTTCAAGTGGGGTGACGTTGACTTCACAATGAGCCAGGTCTACGTAAACCGCTCACTTCACCACCTGAAGGATGGTAGCTATGTCTTTACGCAACCCAAGTCTACCAGAAGCCGGCGCACCATAGCCCTATCACCTTCCGCCATTCTTACTCTTAGAAACCACTACGAAAAGCAGAAGCTAGAACGGGCCATGCTGGGAATATCGCTAAAAGATGATGACCTGGTTTTCAGTCAGCTTGACGGTAAACCCTTGCGCCCTAATACTGTCACCCGTGCCTGGACTATGCTGGCAGGCCGTGCCGGTGTCAAGGTGATACGCCTTCACGATGCAAGGCATACCCACGCCAGCCTAATGCTAAAACAAGGTGTGCATCCCAAGATAGTCCAAGAGAGACTAGGGCACGCCAGTATTCAAATGACTCTTGATACTTATAGTCACGTGGCACCGGGGCTACAACAAGCGGCGGCGGAAGGCTTTGATAGACTGCTTAACCGCAAGGCTGAAAATGAGGCTGTTGATAAAGTTTGGTTAGCTATCCGTTAGCTATCTTGGGAATTGCTGCCGCTTAAGGCATAAATTTAGCTTCAAAAAGGGCAACGGGAAGGGGGTTGGTAGCGCATACCGGATTCGAACCGGTGATCTCCTCCTTGAGAGGGAGGTGTCCTAGGCCACTAGACGAATGCGCCACAAAAATTTGGCTGGGGAAGAAGGATTCGAACCTTCCTTTACGGATCCAGAGTCCGCTGTCCTACCGCTAGACGATTCCCCAGCGACCCACGAGCAAATTATACTTCAGTCTAGAGCCAAGCTGTCAAGTTCGCTGCTTCTTCAATTGCGTCAATGTAAAGTAAAAATGTCATGGGTATTGACAAAAAAACTTATTTAGTGTAGAGTTTTTATAGAACAAATGTTCGTTCCATCCTTGATAAGCAGGGTGGCTTGGGATTAGGCTTATCGGGTGAAGGATGAAGGAATTATCATATAAACAGCAGCACATAATTGATTTTATTCGCCGTTTCCTGGCAGATAAAGGTTATCCACCCAGTATCAGGGATATAGTAGGCGGGTGTGGGATTAGCTCGACATCGGTTGCGGCTTATAATCTGAATATATTAGAGAAGCAGGGGTATATCCGCCGCCACCCTGAGGTGTCGCGTGGTATCGAACTGCTGGCCGGGTCTCTTGGTCAGCGATCTCGAGTCCAAGTTCCAGTTATCGGTCAGATAGCTGCTGGTGAGCCGATACCAGTGCCTGATTCCGATATCTGGGATGTAACGGCTTCATCGGAGACCCTGGAGGTAACTGAAGGCTTGACCCGGGGTAGGGAAGGGGTTTATGCTTTGAAGGTCAAGGGCTCGTCAATGGTAGATGCCTTGATTAATGACGGTGATATGGTATTGATGCAGTATGTGAATACGGTAGAGAATGGAGAGATGGCAGCAATATGGCTTAAGGCAGAAAAGGAGGCTACACTGAAAAAATTCTATGCCGAGCCAGGTCGGATACGACTCCAGCCGGCAAATAACCAGATGAAACCTATATATGCCAAGCCAGATAATGTTGAGATTCAAGGCAGAGTTATCGCTGTCATCCGGCAGTTAGTGTAGTTGATTTTTATTCAAAATGGGTGTAAATTAGCCACAGCCTGAGCCAATACTACCATGGGCGTTGACGACCGAAGAGGAAGCGATGATTTTAGCTCAGTTTCAGAGTGTTGGGCATGACCTTTTTAGCCAGGGGCTTGTCTCTTCTCATAGTGGGAATCTTAGTATCAGACTGGGAGACCGTATAATCATTACCCGTCGTGGTTGCCGGCTTGGTTGTTTGGAGGAGCATGATTTAATAGAGACCGGGGTAAGTGAAAATGACCGGTTTACTCCACTAGCCTCAACTGAATTAGCTGCCCATCGGACTATCTATCAAGAAACCCCAGCATTAGCCATTATTCATGCCCATCCCTCTCATGCTATTGCCTTATCACTGGGTGAGACTGAGATTGTGCCCAGTGATGTTGAAGGCTTGTCTATAGTGAACCAGGTTCCGGTCCTGGGTTGGCATATGGAAGTGAAGATAGGAGGTCTGGTTGATATAATTGCCCAGGCATTAAAGCAACACAGGATTGTTATGGTTCACGGTCACGGTAGCTTCGCTATTGGTCAACTACTTGAAGAAGCCTACAATTACACTACCACTCTGGAGGCAAGCTGCCAGGTCATCTGTGTACTGAGGTCGCTAGGGCCCAAGCGTTAGTGAATGACCGTTTTGGGGTTAATAAAAGACAGCCCTCATTGCTGAGCTTACTCTGTATAGACAGGTGTGCACCAGTCAAGGTATTTTGGGTTGTTGCCCAGTATTACCTCGAAATAAAGCTGCTGTAACTTCCTCGTTATTTCACCAATTTCGCCATCAGCTATCTTATAGTGGTCTATTTCGGCTATCGGGGTTATGTGGACAGCAGTGCCGGTGAGAAAGCACTCGTCAGCGGTGTACAGTTCACAGCGCTCAATAGTTCTTTCTATCGTTTCTATACCCAGCTCATTTTCAGCCAGCTTTATTATTGTATTGCGGGTAATTCCCACCAAAATACTATTATAACTGGCTGGAGTCACCAGCTTACCATCTATAACCAGAAAGATATTTTCACCGCTTCCTTCAGCAACATAACCATCTGAGTCAAGCATGATTGTCTCATCAAAGCCACTCTCAATAGCCTCTGTTTTAGCCAGGGCATTACTGATATAAAGTCCGGTAAGTTTAGCCCGTGGCACTTCCTTGGGGCACCGCCAGGAAGAGACACAACATCTGGCTTTATCTACATCCAGATACCGCCCCCAGGGGAAAGCAAAGACCGAGAAATCACAATCCAGGTCATGAAGACGGACGCCTAAGGCTTCGGAACTCTTATAAGCCACGGGGCGGATATAAATATCTTCTCGGAAATCACACTTTCTTACCAGTTCAACTGTTATCTGGCATAACTCATCAGCGGTATAGGGCAGGTCAATCTTGAGGATATGACAGCCATTGTGCAGCCGCTCATAGTGTTCTTTGAGGCGGAAGAGATAAGTCTGTTTTTGCTTGTTATTCCAATTACCGCGGATACCCTCAAAGACAGCTGTACCATAATGAAGGCAATGGGTCATAATTCCCACCTTAGCTTCGGATAATGGGACAAACTGCTTCTGGAAATAAGCATATGATGGCATCTGAAAATCTCCTCCCTTAGATGGGCTTTATTATAGCCATTACTTGGTCAACTTTCAACATTCTGTAAGTTTGTTTGACAATCTTGGAGCCAGTTGCCTAAACTTGAGATATGAAGACAGATCGAATAAAAGGAGGTCATTAACATGGAATGGGGAATGGCAAACCGTATGGCACAACTAATCCAATCGGATGGGCATGCTCTGTTCTTACCAGTAGACCATGGATACTTTCAGGGGCCTACTAGAAAATTGGAAAAACCGCGCCAAACTATTGAACCACTCCTGCCCTACGCTGATGCAATCTTCATTACCAGGGGCGTGTTACGCTCATCGGTAGACCCCGACAACACGAGACCGGTTATTCTCAGGGTATCCGGCGGCACTAGTATGGTTGGGAAAGACCTGGCTAATGAAGGAATCAGCACCTCTATGGAGGACGCTATCCGCCTTAATGCTACGGCAGTAGGCATTTCTATCTTTGTTGGCAGTGACTATGAGAAAGAGTCATTACTAAATCTAGCTAAGCTTGTTGATGAGGGTGAGAAGTATGGCATACCGGTAATGGCAGTTACCGCGGTGGGTAAAGAGCTGGATAAACGGGATGCTCGCTACCTTGCCTTGGCCAGTCGCATCGCGGCTGAGCTGGGCGCACGTGTGGTAAAAACCTACTGGTGTGAAGACTTTGACAAGGTAGTGGGGGGTTGCCCCGTTCCAGTGGTTGTGGCTGGTGGTCCCAAAACAGAAACAGAGCTTCAGGTGTTTGAATTTGTCCATGATGGCATGCAAAAAGGAGCTATCGGTGTAAATCTGGGAAGGAACATCTGGCAAAATGATTTCCCGATAGCAATGATTAAGGCTATACGGGCTATTATTCACCAAAATGCTTCGCCAAAAGAGGCGCAAGAGCTATACGATAGTGAAAAAGCCAAAGAAGTCGTGATTAGCTGAGGGAGGAATAGAGTGCGCGTTGCAATGTGGTACAACAACCAGGATGTGCGGCTGGAGGAGATGCCTACGCCTCAGATTGGTCCTGGTGAGCTTCTAGTGCGTGTAGAAGCCAGCGGAATCTGCGGTAGTGATGTGATGGAATGGTATCGCCTTGACCGGGCACCTTTAGTGCTGGGTCACGAGATTGGCGGTCAGATTGCGGCTGTGGGAGACGGAGTGGAGCGATACAAGGAAGGCGACCGAATCTCGGCAGCCCATCATGTCCCCTGTAACACATGTTACTACTGCCTGAGCGGGCATCACACCGCTTGTGATACCCTGCGGCGGACAAATTTTGACCCCGGTGGCTTCGCTGAATACCTTCGGTTGCCAGCCATCAATGTAGACCGCGGGGTGTTTCTGCTACCCGACGAAGTATCTTTCGAGGAGGCAGCATTTATTGAACCGCTAGCCTGTGTCCTGCGCGGGCAAAGGCTGGCACACACGCAACCAGGCAGTTGTGTACTTGTTATCGGCAGCGGTATTGCCGGACTGCTCCATGTGCAGCTAGCCCGTGCCCTGGGGGCAAGCCGCGTGGTGGCAACAGACATTACCGATTACCGTCTGGAGGCAGCACAGCGGTTTGGGGTTGACGCTGTATTTCACGCTGAAGAAGACTTGCCTGCCCGTCTGCGTCAGGTCAACGATGGTCGTCTGGCTGACCTGATAATAGTGTGCACTGGCGCCACCTCAGCCATCAACCAGGCATTGCAGTCAGTGGAGCGTGGAGGGACTGTTCTCTTCTTCGCCCCAACAAATCCCGGCGTCACCATCCCTATCTCGGTGAACGACTTTTTTTTCCGAAATGATATAACGCTCACCACCTCCTATGCCGGCAGCCCGGCAGACTACGCAGCGGCACTGGAACTGATTCGGTCTCGCCGGGTGCAGGTACGAGAGATGATTACCCATCGGCTGCCACTGGCTGAGACAGGTCTCGGCTTCCAGCTTGTTGCCGACGCCAAGAACTCCATCAAGGTAATAATAAATCCACAGAGGTAGTCATTTTTGGGGTATAAAAACAAGAGGCTGGACTCAGATCGGGTAAGGTAGTATATAGTTGAATATTATAACTTCTATCGAGACACATGCTCAGCTTATCACAGCTATTTCAATGGTTGCTCTATTTGTCGTTACAGGCATTTACGCATGGCGAACACATGTCATAAGTAAAGCCGCAGAAAAGCAGGCTGAGGAGATGAGGCAGCAGAGACTTAGCGCTTCACAGCCAGTGGTATGGCCGATGATTCAGGGTTTGAGTACCAATGCACTAGAAGTGGTTTTCGAAAATATAGGAAATGGTCCTGCCCTCGATGTTGACATTTATCTTGGTCGTGGGGAAGAGCCTATAATTAAAGACAGTGAACACAGATGGTATAGTTACATAGTCGCAGGTGATAATAAGAAAACAACCTTTTTCAAGCCACCAGTCTCTTCCGACAGTATGGGTGGCTTTGTAATGGATTTGAACCTTGTTGCAAAGCTTGTGGGTAAGTATACATTGCTCATTGAATGGCGTGACCTCCATATATCAGGGCCATTCTTTCAAGCTAAATTACCTTTCACTATCGAAATAGACTCTAATCAGAAACCGCTTGTTAAAGAAGGCTTAGTGATTATTGAACCAATCTATACTAAGAGTAAACCAATTTAGGTAGAATATGAATTTCTTGTCCTACCTTGACAAACTCGGCGTCTGCAGGGTGTAGCCGTTCTTATCGGTGGGGAAGATATCTTTTAGTAGCAGGGTTCTGCCGGTTTGGATGGCAGTGAAGCCATACCTCTGGCGGATGCGGTCAATAGTCCGGTTTAGTTGCTCCTGCCTTCGGGATGAGGTGTCCAGCATATCCAGCTGCCTGCTCGGCGAAGTCAGGTTTGATACCCCAATCCCAATGAGGCGAATTGGTTGCTTTTCTTGAGAGAGGGCTTTCTTTAGCAGTTGGAGTCCGGTATCAAAGATAGTCTGGTCAGTATCGCTGGTTTGTGGCAGGGTGTGGCGGCAAGTAATAGTTTTGAAATCAGCGTATCTGAGCTTTAGGGTTACACACCTGGCTTGCTTACCTTGCTGGCGTAAGCTGGCTCCAACTCGTTCACCAAGATAACGGAGTGTTGCCTTGAGTAAGGCACGGTCTTTGGTGTCTTTACCGAAGGTAGTCTCTCGACTGATGGACTTGGCAGCGCCGGGAGACTCCACTTTTCTATCATCAATGCCATTGGCAAAACGATACAGAAGCTCACCAGACACACCAAAATGGCTTTTAAGCGCTTCTAACGGCGTAATAGCTAGTTCACCTATAGTAGTGATGCCCAAGCCTTTTAATACTCGCTCTGTCTTTTTCCCTATTCCCGGTAGTTCAGCTACGGGTAATGGTGCCAGGAAGGAACGCTCGTCTCCAGCAGCTACCTCCAGTAATCCATCAGGCTTTGATTGCTCACAGGCGACTTTGGCTACTACCTTGCTGCTGGCGATGCCCACTGAGGCACAAAGCCCCAGTTCATCTTTAATTCGCTGCTTTACGTTTACCGCCATCTGGTGAATTGAGCCGTAGATAGATTCAAAACCAGTTGCATCCAGATAGGCTTCATCGAGGCTTATTGGCTCCAGATAGGGCGAAAAGTCAGCCAGAATAGCCATAAATTTTTGCGAAGCATCACGATATTTAGCGAAGCTGCCCTCTATGAAGGTAGCCTGGGGGCAAAGGCGAGAGGCAGTGATAAGTGGCATGCCAGCATGTAAACCAAACCTTCGGGCTTCATATGAGGCGGCGGCAACCACGCCCCGGCGGTCAGGTCTGCCGCCGACCACCACCGGCTTACCTTTAAGCTTAGGATTCTGTACCTGCTCTACGGAAACAAAGAAGGCATCAAGGTCAATGTGCATAATGCGGCGAGTCATTACTCTCCTCTGGAAATAAAGGCTTTAACCCTGCGCTCAAACACACTTCGGTCAAGGAGGACATGGCGCTGGCACTTAAGGCACTTAATCCCGATGTCAGCACCGAGTCTGACTACCTGCCACTCATAGCTACCGCAGGGATGCTTCTTCTTGAGGCGAACCACATCACCCAGTTTTATCTCCATAACCATTTCTTTTTACCTTAGATAGGAGTTAATCTGGTCTCTCAGTTCAGAAGCAGCCTGGCGCGCTGCCTGAGCAAAGTCCTTTCCCCGTGAGGCATACATAATCTGCCGTGACGAGCTGATAATTGCCCTCTCCCCCTGAGCATTAACCCCGTAGCGAACCGTGGACGCCAGGTCTCCTCCCTGGGCACCGATGCCCGGGATTAACAGGGGCATATCAGGATGACTCTGTCTAATCAGCCTTAATTCTTCAGGGTAGGTAGCACCAACAACCAGACCTATATTGCCATGTATATTCCACTCTCTGGCTTTCAGGGCGACGACCTCAAATAGAGGACGCTTATCAGGCTCTACCTCACAGTGAAGAGACTGAAAGTCAACAGCGCCGGCATTGGATGTTCGGCACAGGATGAAAACCCCTCTGTCACTATATTGAATGAAGGGCTCTATCGAATCAAAGCCCAGGTAAGGGCTCACCGTAGTGGCATCAAAGTTGAAGTAAACAAAAATCGCCTTGGCATAGGCTTTAGCCGTGTTGCCTATATCGCCTCGCTTGGCATCACCGATTACAGGTATCCCATCGGGTATATATTCAACCGTCTGCTTCAGAGCATCCAGTCCCTCACTCCCCAAGGCCTCATAGAAAGCAAGGTTTGGTTTATAGGCACAGACTAAATCGGAAGTGGCATCAATGATTGCTTTGTTGAAATGAAAGATACCTATGTTATCTGGCATCAGGTCCAGGTTGGGGTCAAGTCCAACACAGAGTAAGCTCCTATTTTTTTGAGCAGCGCTGGTCAGCTTTTCAATAAAATTCACCCTGCACTCCTTGAGATTAGGCTTAGGTTTGTGATAGCCTGATAATATCAGTCGTGGGGACTAGCGTCAAGTTAAATGCAGTTATAGAATTGCCGATGTTTAGTCAGTTAACAGCTTGGGCAAAGGGTCGATAATAATGGATTATCAGCAGGCATTAGATTACATTGATAGTTATACCGACTATGAAAAGACGCCAATGCCGCACGCAGCGGCTAATTATGACCTGAGACGTGTCGATGAGCTGCTGGTGCGTTTAGGCAACCCTCACCTTAAAGCCAGGTCAGTCCACATTGCCGGCACCAAGGGTAAGGGAAGCGTTGCCGCTATGGTAGCTTCAGTTCTTACCGTCTCCGGTTATACCACCGGACTCTATACCTCACCCCATCTGCATACCCTGAGAGAGCGTATCAGGGTTAATGGCAAGTTAATCTCCGAAGACGAGCTCGTTGCCCTAGTGGAGAAGCTCAAACCTGAGGTTGAGGCGGTAAACCGGGAAGCTACCTATGGTCAGTTGACTACCTTTGAGCTGCTAACGGCGCTGGGTTTTGCCTATTTTAGTTCAAAGGGAGCGGATTTCCAAGTGCTGGAGGTAGGGCTGGGGGGAACGTTTGATGCCACCAATGTAATTAATCCCGAGATTTGCATCATCACTTCTATTAGCTTTGACCACATGGAGGTATTAGGTCACACCTTAACTGAGATTGCTACTGAGAAGGCTGGTATCATCAAGCCCGGTAGCATAGTGGTTACCTCCCCTCAAGCTAATGAGGTGGACAGGGTAATCAAAGCTACCTGTCTCAATCGTGGGGCAGAACTGGTCAGAGTTGGGAGTGATGTCACCTGGCAAAGTCTTGGATTCAATGTTAATCGGCAGTTACTTCAGGTGAAGGGAAAGTTAGGTAGTTATGAACTATCCACGCCGCTTCTTGGTCACTATCAGTTAGATAATGTAGCTACTGCGGTGGCTGCCCTGGAGGTTTTAGCTGGAAGGGGGATTAATATTTCCAGAGATAGTATGATTAATGGTCTGGCGCGGGTAAGCTGGCCAGGTCGATTCCAGATTCTTAGCCATCACCCGCTTGTAGTGGTTGATGGTGCCCATAACCCCGACTCAGCCCAGAAGTTGAAACAGTCTCTTGAGCAATACTTCCATCCAGACCGGGCTATCTTGATTATAGGCGTGTCATCAGATAAGGATGTAGCCGGGGTAGCCTCAGAACTAGCGCCTCTTTTTGATAGAGTAATCGTTACCCGTTCTCACCACCCTCGGGCTATGTCACCGGCACCTATTGTAGCTGAGTTTACCCGGCATGGAGTGGAAACACAGGCGGTGGACGATGTTCCAGCTGCGTTATCCCTGGCTCTGGCTCTAGCCGGAGACAGAGACCTTATCTGTGTTGCCGGCTCACTGTTTGTAGTCGCCGAGGCAATTGAGGCAGCGAGCAGGCTTTGTTTAACAGGGTGAGCAAAATAAATATTGCGAAGGAGGTTTTTTTAATGGCTGAGCAGGTTGGATACAGAGTAATCGGCACTATTAAAAGTATAAAGGGGAAGTGCGACGCTGGACACAAGGTAGGGGATAGATTTGAACTGAGTGGGTATGATAGTGGCGGGCTTTGTGGCTTTTTCTATCATGACCTCTTCCCCTATATTATTATGCTGCAATTTGGTGGAAAGTTTCCTGACGAGTGGGGAGGCGAGGTTATGGAGATTGGGTGTATGGATGTAGCCAATTTAGTGGTTATAGAGCTTCGCCGTGAAAAGTAAGGGCGGTCGGCTAATGTCATATTTGGGTGCGTGGAGCTTCTTTGGGGAGCATATTGCCCAGGATTTTCTCTAGTGCCATAGTGTGACTACAAAGCCCCCGGTTTGAGAAAAAGCTACAGGATCAGTGCCACCTGCTATCTTTGTATTCAGTGGTATAGTTACCATGCTCTCCACGGAATTTTACTGAGAACTCAGAGAAAGTAACCCGTTCCGTTTCTTGAGCATAGCGTTTGGCCTTTTCAACTTTACCAACCAGGCTGGATTGCATAACCATCCCTCCTTAACTAAGGAGCACCGACTCATTTAGGCTCGTGGGTATGGAGTCTCCGCCATAGCTCCTTCACCTTTGCCTTCACCTCAGCGAGGTCACACTCGGTATCTATAATCACATCGGTATGCTTTACCCTTTCCTCTGAAGATAGTTGTGAACGGATACGAGCCAGGGCTTGCTGCTCAGATAGCCTGCCCTTCTCCTTAAGCCGCCTGAGCACGGTAGCCTCTGAGGCTACCGTAACCCAGACCTCATCCACTAACGAAGTCCAGCTGGCTTCAATTAAAAGAGGCGCTTCAAGCACTACCACATCCATTCCCTGCCGCCGGTATCCCTCAAGCCGAGCCTTAACCATATTATACATCCGGGGATGCATTATCTGGTTCAGCCGAGATAAAGACCCAGCATTGCCAAACACTATCTCGCCTAACTTGGCACGGTCAATATCACCATTGGGGCTAAGAACCTGCTTGCCGAAGGCAGCTACTATCTCTTTTCGGAGCTTAGCCTCAGACATGAGGGCATCATGCCCCACCTTATCGGCATCTATAATAGCCGCTCCCAGTTCGGCTAGAAACTGGGATACCGTGCTCTTGCCACTACCTATGCCGCCGGTAAGACCTATGACCTTCATTATCTACCCTCCTCCCCAAGTCTAACCACTGGTAGCCAGACAGTCAAGAGAGTGTACTCGTTCATATGATTAGTGACACATCACCCCCCTTGTCATTGCGAGCCGAAGGCGTGGCAATCCCATCCTAGAGATTGCTTTAGCACTTTGTGCCTCGCAATGACATAAAGGACTACTAGGGCATGTTCCCAATTTATAATCATGCCAACTTACAATAGAGGACACCTTATACTTTGAAGTGTCACCTATCTATCTGAACTAGCTCAGGGACTAAAGCGATGGTCTGTAATTGACAACAGCTGAGTGATATAATTAGATTAAGAGGATAAAGATGCCAGAAGCTATGCATGAGGCAATGCTCTACGAAAGGCTGCCCCATTCCAGGGTGCGGTGTAATATTTGCCAGCGTCGCTGCACCATAAATCCAGATAAGTTTGGTATTTGCCGGGTGTACCAGAACAGAGATGGTGTCCTGTACAATCTGAACTACGCTAAGGCATCATCGGTAGCTGCCGACCCTATTGAAAAGAAACCATTATTTCATTTCTTTCCAGCTACTTTAGCTTTCTCAATAGGTGGTTGGGGTTGCAACTTTCATTGTCAGCACTGTCAGAACTGGGAAATTTCCTCCCAAGGGACTAGCCCATCGTGGCGCAGTTCTCAGGAAATCCAACCTCAAACGGCTATAGAACTGGCGAAACGCCACCATTGCGATGGCATTGCCTGGACATACAACGAGCCTAGCATCTGGTTTGAATATACACTGGACTCAGCCAAGCTGGCTAAGGAGAACAACCTGTATACCGTCTATGTAACCAATGGCTACCTGACCCCCGAGGCACTGGATACTATCGGACCCTATCTGGATGCGTGGCGGGTTGATATCAAAGGCTTCTCTGACTCCCTTTACCAAAAGCTGGCAAAGGTAACCCACTGGCGAGGCATACTTGATATTGCCCAGCGCGCTAAAACTAAGTGGAATATGCACGTTGAGGTTGTTACCAACATCATACCCACTATGAATGATGATGACCAGCAGCTTAAGGGCATTGCCCACTGGATACGAGATGAGCTGGGAGAGCTAACACCGTGGCATGTAACCCGTTTCTACCCCCACCACCATATGACGCACTTACCCCCAACCCCTGTATCCACCCTTGACCATGCCTATGATATCGGGCTAAAAGCCGGTCTTAAATTTATTTATACTGGTAATGTTCCCGGGCATAAGAATGAGAACACTACTTGTTACTCCTGTGGTAAGCTTGTCGTAAACAGGTTTGGCTACCAAACTAAGATAATAGGTCTGGAAGGTTCAAGGTGCAAGTTCTGCGGGGCAGAGCTTAATTTTAAGACACTTGGGCAAGGAGGAGTCTAAAATGGTCAGGCAGCCGGTTGTAGCCGGACAATTCTATCCAGCATCACCCTCCCAATTAAAGGCAATGATTAAGGGGTTGGTTGATGAGGAGGCAGTAAAAGAAGAGGTAATTGGTCTGGTCTCACCTCATGCCGGGTATGTCTACTCGGGACCGGTAGCTGGTGCAGTTATATCCAGAATCAGATTTAAGGATAGCTTTATCATTATGGGACCAAACCACACTGGGAGGGGAGAACCATTTAGTATCATGACCCAGGGTGCATGGGAAACACCGTTGGGGCAGGTAGAGATTGACTCGGAGCTGGGCAAACAGATTTTAGCCACATCCAGTCACTTACAGGAAGACCATATAGCCCATCAATATGAACACTCCATTGAGGTTCAGCTCCCATTCTTACAATACTTTAAGAAGGATATTAAGTTTGTGCCCATCATGTTCGCCTATGCTACCGGCGCCATTTGCCAGGAAATCGGCCGGGAACTCGCCCAAGCAATTAAGGAATTAAATAGAGAGGTGGTAATCATAGCCTCAAGTGATATGACCCACTATGAGCCACAGGCATCTGCCCGGAAGAAGGATGCCCAAGCAATAGAAGCCATACTGGATTTGAATGAGGCTGAACTGTCAAAGCGAGTCCAGGAATTAGATATAACAATGTGTGGCTATGCCCCGACGGTCAGCCTTATCTCGGCGGCCAAGGAATTAGGGGCAAAAGAGGCAGAACTGGTTAGATACCAAACCAGCGGTGATATCACCGACGATTATACCAGCGTCGTTGGCTACGCCGGAATAATAATAAAAGGGATGTCGCCACTGACGAGATTAGCCAAGCAAACGGTAGAGACCTTTGTTAAGGAGGGTAAGACCCCCCAGCCAGAGGAGCTTACCCCCGAGATGAAGGAAAGGGCAGGGGTCTTTGTTTCTATTCACAAACTTGGCGGATTGCGGGGCTGTATCGGCACCTTTGAACCCACCCAAGATAATGTAGCTGAGGAAATTATCGCCAATGCTATCAGCTCGGCTACCAGAGACCCCCGATTCCCACCCATCTCCCCCGAGGAGCTTGAAGACCTTAGCTACAGTGTGGATGTCCTTATCCAACCTGAGCCGATACCAAATAAAGACCAGCTGGACCCCAAGAAGTATGGGGTTATAGTCGAGTGTGGGTTCAGGCGAGGCTTGCTCCTTCCCGACCTTGAAGGGGTAGATACCGCAGACTATCAGATTGATATCTGCCGCCAGAAGGCAGGCATCATGCCCGATGAGCCGATAAAGCTCTACCGCTTTCAGGTGAAGAGGTATAAATAGACAAACCACATTATAGATATCTTTGAACATCTAGTAGGTAAGGCTGTATACTGAGTACGGCGTTGAAGCTAATGTTACCGTAATCAAGGTACAATAATTTTTCAGAAAGAAGGAGAAAAATGGCAGGTTCGTACAAACTGAGTGAAGAGCAAGAGATGGTTCGCACTATGGCACGGAAGATGGCCAAAGATAGGCTTGCCCCCAGGGCAGCCGAAATAGACAGGGAAGGAGAATTCCCCTGGGATATAGTAGAGTTCTATCGTGAGAATCACATTATGGAAATGCCGGTCCCGGCTGAATATGGCGGTGGTGGCGCTGATGAATTGTCATGCTGCCTGATGATAGAAGAGTTCGCCATGGAGTGTGCTAATTCATCGCATGTCTTAGCTGACTTCTGGCTTGGCATAACACCGCTACTTCTGGGCTGTAACGAGGAGCAGAAAAAGAGAATTTTCCCGATGCTGGGAAAAAAGCTTGTCGCCTTCTCCATTACTGAGCCGGAGGCTGGGTCTGATATAAGAAACCTTAAGACTAGGGCAGTAGTAAAAGGAGACGATTACATTCTAAACGGGGCAAAGTGCTTTTGCACCGACGGTGCCGTCGCCGATTACATTGTTATTTTCGCCCAAACTGACCCTTCAGCGGGTCACCATGGGATAACAGCCTTTTTTGTGGACAAGAATACGCCTGGCTTTTCTATAGGCAAAATAGAGGACCAGATGGGAATGAGAGGCACCCGAGCCTGCGAGATAATACTGGAGGATTGCCACGTTCCTAAAGAGAATCTCATCGGCCAAGAAAACGGTGGATACAGGTTAGCCATGCAAACCTTCGACCGCACCCGCCCCATAGACGCTGCTTTAGGCGTAGGGATTGCTCAGGGAGCTTTGAACTATGCCAAGGAGTATGCCAAGCAAAGGGTGCAATTTGACCAGCCAATAGCTCAGTTTCAAGGTATCCGATTTATGCTGGCTGACATGGCTATAGGTATCGAGGCAGCCCGAAACTTGGTCTACAGGGCAGTATCAGTTATAGACGATGGCACTCCAGACAGCATGCTGTCAGCAATGGCTAATTGCTTTGCTACTGATGTGGCAATGAAGGTAACCACTGATGCTATACAGGTTCTGGGTGGCTACGGCTACATGAGGGACTATCCTTTGGAGCGGATGTTCCGGGATGCTAAGCTTATGCAGATAGTAGAGGGCACCAACCAGATTCAAAGGGTAGTTGTTGCTAATAACCTGCTAAGAAGGTAGTTATAGATAATAATGCGGGCTATGGTTAGCCTTATATCTACGCAAAATGGATATGTTCGAATACCAGTCTAAAGAACAGAAGGAAAAAGAGGCACCGCTAGCGGCCAGGATGAGACCATCTGCCTTTGATGACTTTGTCGGGCAGGAACACCTGATAGGCAGGGGACATGTGCTGAGGAAGGCTGTTGAAGCTGGTCAGCCACCATCAATTATTCTGTGGGGTCCGCCGGGCAGCGGTAAAACGACCCTGGCTTACATTATGGCTAATACCACTGATTCTCACTTCAGCCCAATAAGTGCGGTCAGCGCGGGTGTAGCTGACCTGCGCCGAATAGTAGAGGAAGCCAAGGAACGGCGCAAAATGTACCAGAAGAAAACCATCCTGTTCATAGATGAGATTCATCGCTTCAATAAAGCTCAGCAAGATGCAATTCTGCCCTTCGTTGAGGATGGTACTATCACTCTTATTGGTGCTACCACCGAAAATCCCTCCTTTGAGGTTGTCTCCCCTCTCCTCTCCCGGTGCCAGGTTCTTCCTCTGAATCCCCTCACTGATAATGAAATTCGCATCATAATCCTGAGAGCACTGAGGGACAGATTTAAAGGTCTTGGGGCATTAAACGTAGAGCTGGCTGATGATGCTTTGAGCCACCTTATTACTATGTCAAATAATGATGCCCGGGTCGCTCTTAATGGACTCGAGTTAGCCGCCTTGGCTACACCGCCCGGTGTTGATGGGAAGCGCCACATATCACTACCTACTATTGAGGATGTTGTCCAGCGCCGCGCCTTACGTTACGATAAGGAGGGAGAGCAACACTACGATATTATCTCAGCCCTCCATAAATCGCTGCGAGGCTCAGACCCGGATGCCTCCCTCTACTGGCTGGCGAGGATGCTAGAGGCAGGAGAAGACCCTCTCTATGTTGCCCGTCGATTAGTTCGCTTTGCCACGGAGGATATAGGTATGGCTGACCCCCAGGCGTTGATACTAGCCATGTCAGCTCAGCAAGCTGTCCACTTCATTGGCATGCCTGAGGGTAACCTAGCCCTGGCTGAGGCGGTAGTCTACCTGGCTACTGCCCCTAAAAGTAACTCCTTATATCAGGCATACTCCCAGATTCAGGAGGAGACCAAACAGGGCTCCAATGAGCCAGTGCCGCTACACTTGCGCAACCCGGTGACACCGTTAATGAAAGCCATGGGCTATGGCAAAGGATATAAGTATGCTCACGATTACCCCGAGCACTTCGTTCAGCAACAGAACCTGCCCGATTCTCTGCAAGGCAAACACTATTACGCCCCGAGTGACCAAGGGTATGAGAAGCAGGTCGCAGCTCGGCTTAGAGCCTGGTGGCAGGGGAAGGAAAAACCAGCCAAAACTGAAAAAGAGGAGGATGGTTGAGCCGGGGTCATCTCACATTCCCCAGTCGGGATATTTTACTAGCTGGGGTATGGTATTTCCCCCAAGCTGAATGTCAATGCCCACTCCCAAAAAGCTTGCCTCAAAATCTTAATATATGTTATATTAACACGATTGGCTTAACTCGATAGGCTTTCAATCTTCTATTTGAGTGACTTAACCAAGTAATGCTCAGCCAAAAATTAAACAGGAGAAAGATTTATCGTGTCAGCGATAGCACCACTTAAAGAAGCAGCCGATATTATAAAAGAGGAAGGCGGTGAAATCGCCAAGTTATGCTATCAATGCGGTACCTGCACCGCTGTCTGTCCGTGGAACCGACTAAAAAGTTTCCCGGTTCGTAAGTTAATGCATCAGACACAATTGGGTTTAGTTGACTTTGAAGCCGAAGATATGTGGACTTGCGTTGCCTGTAACAATTGTGTTGATAAATGTCCCCGTGGTGTCGAGCTAATAGATATTATGAGGGCTTTGCGTAGAGCCATTGTTGAACTAGGCATAGGGGGAATTCCCGACTCGCTTCGGATTACAAGTAAAAATATCGCTGGCACAGGTAATCCTTTAGGCGAGCCACGGGAGAAGAGGGCTGACTGGGCCAAAGACCTTGATGTTAAGACCTATACCGAAGGAACTGAGGTACTGTACTTTCCCTGCTGTTATCAAATATACGACCCCAGCCTGCAAAGGGTGGCTCGGGCTACAGTCAATATCCTGAAAAAGGCTGACGTAGATTTTGGTATCTTGGGTGCTGAGCTCTCTTGCTGTGGTGAGAGTATTCGCAAGGCAGGTAGTGAGAGTTTGTTCCAAAGTCTAGCCCAAAATAACATTAAGGCTTTTACTGAAGCTGGTGTTAAAAAAATCCTTGTCACCTCGCCCCATTGTTATCACACCTTTAAGCAGGAGTACCCTGAGTTAGGGGGTAATTTTGAGGTGGTTCATCTCTCTCAATATTTAAACGAACTTATTGAAAAGGGAAGGTTAAAGTTCACCAAAGAATTGAAGAAAAGAGTTACTTATCATGATTCCTGTTGTCTGGGACGTTATATGGGTATATATGATGCGCCCCGGCAGAATCTGGAGAGCATCTCTGGTCTAGAGCTGGTTGAGATGCGGGAATACCGTGAAAATGCCTTATGTTGCGGTGGTTGTGCCGGAAGGATCTGGATGGAAACCAAAAAGGGAGAAAGGTTTTCTGACCTGAGGATAGAGCAAGCGCTTGAGGTGGGGGCAGAGGTGCTAGCTGTTGCTTGTCCCTATTGTATGCTTAACTTTGACGATAGTGTTCTGACAATGGAAAAGGGTGATACTATCGAAATTAAGGACATCGCTGAATTGGTTCAAGAGGTAATCTAGCAACAATTGGGGGTTCCATTGTGGAAGATAAAACTAGAATTGGGGTATATATTTGCCACTGCGGATTGAATATTGCGGGCACGGTGGATGTAAGCGCGGTAGCCGAGTTTGCTCGAGGATTACCTTCTGTGGTAATGGCTAAGGATTATATTTATATGTGCTCGGACCCGGGGCAGAATATGATTAAGGAGGATATTAAGCAGCTAGGACTTAATCGCATAGTTGTTGCCTCCTGTTCGCCAACCTTGCATGAGCACACCTTCCGCCGAGCTTGCCAGGATGCAGGACTAAACCCCTATCTCTTTGAGATGGCTAATATTCGAGAGCACTGCTCTTGGGTAACCGAAGACTACGGTGACGCCACCGAGAAGGCTAAGGCATTAGTGGGCGCAGCGGTGAGGCGAGTTTACTGGCATGAGCCACTAGAGGTTAGAGAGGTTCCGGTTAACCCCAATGTCTTGGTGGTGGGAGGGGGCATTGCCGGAATTCAGGCTGCACTGGAGATTGCTAATTCCGAACACATGGTTTACCTCGTGGAAAGAGAGCCTAGTATCGGCGGACATATGGCCCAGTTTGATAAAACATTTCCTACGCTGGATTGCGCTAGTTGTATTTTTACCCCCCTCCTGAGTGAGGTAGGGCAGCACCCCTATATTAAGCTGCTGACCTATAGTGAGGTAGAGGAGGTTTCTGGCTTTATCGGCAATTTCAAGGTTAAAATCAGGAAGAAGGCACGGTATGTTGACGAGGACAAGTGCACTGGCTGTGGTGTTTGTACAGATAAGTGCCCGTGGAAGGTAGATAGTGAATTTGATGAGGGCTTGGCCAAGAGAAAGGCTATCTATACCCCCTTTCCTCAAGCGGTGCCTAATACGCCAGTCATTGACCGAGAACACTGTACCTATTTTCTGAAAGGCACCTGCCGGGCCTGTGAGAAGTTCTGTGAGGCGAAGGCTATTGATTTTGAGCAGGAAGATACAATCGTTGAAGCGGAGGTTGGTGGAATTATAATAGCTACAGGCTACGATACCTTCGACCCCTCAGTTATCACCCAGTATGGTTACGGACGCTATGATAATGTCCTCACTGCCCTCCAGTTTGAGCGGATTAGTAATGCCTCCGGTCCTACCGCTGGTAAAATCATGCTCAAGGATGGCTCAGAACCAAAAAACATAGCCATTATTCACTGTGTAGGCAGCCGCGATACTAACTACCATAAGTATTGCTCTCGGGTATGTTGTATGTATGCCCTCAAGTATTCTCACCTGATAAAGGAAAAAACCAGTGCTGAAGTATATCAAATGTATATTGATATGCGCTGTTTTGGCAAGGGCTACGAGGAATTCTATGAGCGTATCTCCGATGAAGGAGTTAATTTCATACGGGGGAAGGTAGGCGAAGTTACTGACCTGGCTATAAATGATGAAGAGAAGGGGAAGCTTGTTGTTGTGTGTGAGGATACCCTACTGGGTAGTATAATAAGGGTACCAGTTGATATGGTTATCTTGTGTACCGCTTTAGAGGCTCACTCAGATGCCGAGGAAATTGCCAGGCTATTTAATATTAGCCGCAGTGCTGATGGCTTCTTCCTGGAGA
>Ga0315543_1001042_pt1 | contig 31556 bp, 28 predicted proteins | sample SalMarSW160210MG_2_FD_203098 | JGI IMG/M metagenome (GOLD analysis project Ga0315543, IMG submission 203098) | Salt marsh sediment microbial communities from the Plum Island Ecosystem LTER, Massachusetts, United States - Salt Marsh Sediment SW1601-210 ... | reverse complement strand
CCTCCTTCAGTTTGCGGAACTCTTGCAGCTCGGCTCTCAGTTGGGGGTCACGTTGCAACTCTCTTTCGAACGCCTGGCGCTCTTCATCAGTCAGCTCACCGTCAACATAGCCGGCCAACAACTTGCGCTTATCTTTATCCATCATTTTTCCTCATTAAGGTCGCCAGTTTCTTGCGAGCATAGTAGAGGCGCGACATGACGGTCCCCCGGGGAATGTTGAGCAAGCCCGCAATTTCATCATACGACATTCCTCGAAAATGCTGGAGCGTGATGATCTCTCTGTCGTCAAAGGGAAGCTCCAGAAGCGCCTGGCGAAGTCTGGCGATTGTTTCCTTGCGGATCAGGTGCATTTCTGGATTTACATCGTCGACAAGCAGATAAGGCGCCTCATCGACGGTCACCATCCGGCTTTCACTTTTTGCTCGTCTTTGTAACCAGGTGCGGCACAGGTTGGCAATAATAGTGTAAAACCAGGGCAGAAAAGGCTGTTTTTCATCATATGTTTTAGCTGACCGATAAACTCTTAAAAACGCTTCCTGGGAAATGTCATAGGCGTCATCCTTGTTGCCGACCAATCCAAGTGCCAGCCGGTAGGCCAGCTTCTTGTGCCGCTCGACTAACTTGCCCAGCGCCTTTTTGTTCCCGGTTTTGATATCCATCACCAGTGCCGCATCCGAGCACATTGTTTTTGTATCCTTCTTATTAACCTTACCGGCCAATTTTTGAATTATTCGATAAGTATCTATAAATTCAAGGAAAAAACTCGTTGGACGACAAGCGAAAACAATACCAAGTTTCCATCAAAGATAGAGTATAACCTGCAGAGTATGGTCATTCCCTAACTTCACAAACGAAGTGCAACACCTTATAAAGGTGTTGTTATGGGACAAAGATACAGCCAACTTACCATTGAAGAGCGGTGTGAAATTGCCCGATTACGTTCCTCAGGGTGCTCGATCCGGCAAATCGCGTCAGCTCTGGATCGCTCGCCATCAACGGTGGCTCGAGAGATAAGATGAAATACAAGCAGGCAAGGGGGTTACCGTGCTGGATATGCAGACCAGCAGAGCCGGGCGCGTCGCTGGAGTGGCTCCAAGCTGGACAGAGATAGCGCCTTACGTGAGATGGTGCTGTCGCGACTGGCCCAGGATTGGTCTCCTGAGCAAGTTTCCGGACGGCTTGCACTGGAGGCAGGGGTATGCGTGATTTCACATGAGACCATTTACCGTTTCATCTATGCACAGATAGCCCGTACCAGAACTACGGGTGGTGTCATTATCTGCCACGTGGCAAGTCTAAACACGGTTAGCGAGGTCGCAAAGGCGGGAGTCCGGCGTCGTTCATCGCCCACCGTCGGCCTTTGAGCGAGCGGCTCGAAGAAGCCAATGACCGCCAAACACCGGGACACTGGGAGGCCGACCTGATGTTGTTCAGAACCTATGGACAGGCCATCCTCACCTTGCACGAGCGGCGCTCACGCTTGCTCATCGCCGTCCGACCACCTGGTAAAGCAGCCAAGCCCATCGCCGAGGCAATGCGGGACATCCTGGCACCGTTGCCACCGCAATGGCGCCAGACAGTCACCTTTGACAATGGCACCGAGTTCGCCTTCCACTACGAACTGCATGCACTCAACATCCAGACCTTCTTCTGCGACACCTATTCGCCGTGGCAAAAGGGCGGTGTCGAAAACGCAATCGGCCGCATGCGCAGAACCCTTCCCAGAAAGACAGATCTGGCGGCCATCTCCGACGATCACTTCGTCGAACTCATCCGGGCATATAAATAACACGCCACGAAAATGTCTGGACTTCCGAACCCCAGCTGAACTATTTTGGAAGGAACTGTTGCACTTCAAATGTGAATCCATCTTCCCGCTTTCGCAGGAATGACAAGGTCACTTCCATTCCTTCATCCAATACATGAGAGACAACAATTATAAAGCTAACGCCCAGCTCTCCAATTTCAACTGGGGCAGTGTGTTCCCCCGTCTTCGATCATGAAACATATCTTTCTATTATTCGTTAGTATCTTAAAAGAGGTTCTTGAAATGAGGAGTAGAAGGGAAAAATGAAACCGAGTATAATTGTAGCCTTATTAGGCGTTGTTCTTGTGGGATTGGGTGTCGTACTGCTGATAGAATCTGTCCGCGTGGGACATATTATACCCATCCTCATTGGTGGTGCGCTGATATTTCTCGCTTTGCACAGGGGGCGTGTGGCTACTCTTGTATTTGGCCATACCTGCATTGTGGTTGGGGCATACATGATTACGTGGGGAATTCTATTGTTGCCATATTCCAAACCAACGTTGGCCCATATTCTTGGCCGTCCTCTTTTCTGGGGGATCTTTTCACTGATGGGCGGCATCTGCGCCATCTTTCATGGCTTTTGCCGGTGCGTGAGAAAGCAGGTGGATGAATTCGAAGGGGACCTGAGGGGGAGAGAGGCAAGATGAACTATGATCCGGAGGATAGTTCAGTCTTGCTGATATTTTATACCGGTTGACTCCTTGTTCCCAGGTGACTCACCGCCACTGTGCCCATAGCCAAGTAGGGCAGAGATATATACACTACCGCTGCGCCGGTTATGGCGGGCAGCATCGACCGACCTATGTTCCAAAAAGAGAAATAGACGAGGGGTTTACTCAAATCGTAGGAAAAGTAACCTTACCGTATGAATTCTACGACTTCCTCAAGACCGCCTTAGAAACGGAGTTTGGCATCCCCCACACACGCGAACAGAGAGGAGCCATTTTGCGGATTTCTTGATTGAATCTGTATAGCAAGTGGGGATCAATCGAAATACCTACTCGAATTGCCCTCATTGGGCCATGCTGATAAAACGGTCATAGATGAGTTGTGCCATCTTGGGCACGGCTGCGTTGACCTCGTCTGAAAGCTCTATCTGCATTTCGTCTGGAATCAGCTTGGATTGACATACCAGGATCGAGACCGTGATATCCTTCTTTTCCTCCTGGATAGTTCTGAGCAAATTGGCCGTGGGGGCGTTGTGCATGGTGAAGTTATCGATCTTTTCCTTTGGGACGTCGGTAATTTCTATCTCAAAAAGTTCACCGGGCTTTCGACCCTTATCCATGCAGTCCACAATGACGAGCGCTGAAGGATAAATATCGCTCAATGAGATATCGAAGAGCATCTCCCGGACACCGGTGCCGGCGTCCTCTATCAGAACACCGTCCGGAATCCGGTAGTTATTGTTTAGATAACCTGCGACAGCCGGACCGAATCCGTCGTCACCGAACAGGATATTCCCACAGCCTAAGACCAGTGTCTTAGCTGTGCACCACGGCGATATTCTTTTACTGTCCATGTTTCATATCTTATAGGCCTGTTGAAAAAGTCCCATCCTCGTCATTGCGAGTCCGCCTTTGGCGGACGAAGCAATCTCAACTATTGAATGACAACGAGATAGCCACGTCGCTTCGCTCCTCGCTATGACGCTTCCTATGTTTTTCAACACGCCACTTATCGGTTGTGTCTTTTTCCCTACCGGATTATAGATAATAATCCAATGAGATGGAATTGATGAACAAAATCTGTTTTAACAAGTTGCTGCCAATGGAGTCCCCTAGCTATTGGTAAGCGTATCCAACACCTTGCCATCGGAACTTACGATCTCAATTTTAACCAGAATCGATCCATCCATCTCATGCGTGGCGCAGGACAGGCAAGGGTCATAGGCGCGGATGGCCATCTCGACCTGGTTGAGGATGCCCTGGTCGTAGTTGCCGTCCTTAATCAGCGCCTTGGCAGTGCTCTTGACCGACATGTTAATGGACGCGTTGTTGTGCGTAGTGCCCACTACGATGTTGGCCTTGGTGATGAGGCCCTTGTCGTCGGTGGTGTAGTCGTGGATCAAGGTTCCGCGTGGAGCCTCAACCACACCCACGCCGTGGCCGGCCTTGGGTTCGAGCTTGAGACGGATATCCTCACTGGTGATCTCGGGATCGTCAACCAGCTCAAGGGCCCGCTCGGCCGAGTAAATGATCTCAATCAGTCGTGCCCAGTGATACAGGAAGGTCTGCTGGGCCGGCCGGCCGAATTTCTCGCGGAACTCTTCCAGCTCGGCCTGGGCCTTAGGGGTCGAGATCTTGTCGACAATGTTTACCCGAGCCAGAGCGTTGGTACGGTAGATACCCTGCGGGTTATCCAGATCCATGCTGAATCCGCCGGCCTTCTTCTGGTACGGGAACTTGAGGTAAGACCACGGCTCCACATGCTCGGCGATGTAGTCAGTGTAGTTATTGCAGTCGAAGTCTTCGAACGAGCCATCAGCCTGCATCATGCGCAGCTTACCGTCGTACATCTCCATATTCCCGTCCTTGATAAGGCCGAGGAACCCGGTCTTGAGGATGGCGGTGTTCTTCACGAAATCGAGATACTCCGGGAAGACATGGTTCTTGATGTAATCCATGCCGAAAAGGGAGAAGTCGTAGACCTCTTGAAACATCTCTTTGACTTCCTTGCGCTCCTTCTCGGTGATCGGTTTGGCCCAGCCGCCCGGTACGGCAACGTCAGGGTGAATGGCCTTTCCGCCCAGCTTCTGTGTGGCCATCTGGGATAACCATCGGTTACGCACCACTTTCTTGGCCACGTCCGGGGCTTTTTCGATTACACCGAACACATTGCGTTTGGCATAGTCGGATGTCGGCCCCATGAGAAAGTCCGGACCGGCCATAATATAGAAGTGCAGAATGTGGCTGTGAAGCATGTGACCCATATAGGCCAGTTCTCTTATCTTTTTGGCAGCAGGGGGGATATCCGCACCAAAAACAGCGTCAGCAGCTTTGGCGGACGCTAAGTGGTGAGCCCATGGGCATACACCGCATATACGCGGTACGATGCGTATGATCTCTTCTATCGGACGACCGATGGCAAAGCGCTCGAACCCACGCAACTCGACCACTTTCACCTGGGTGTCCTCGACATTGCCGCTGTCGTCTAGCGTTATTTTAATCTTGCAATGTCCTTCAATTCTTGTGCCTGGTTCGACTATAATTGTTTTACCCATGATTATTACCTCCTCTGTGGCAATGGACGGAGCCGTCCTTGCGCGCCGACGAAACGGTTGAACATTGCTCTGCGGTCCTCAATTTGCCTCGGGTTGAGGCCAATCGATGAAAGGGCGGTCATCATATCGATCTGGGGATTGGCGCTTTCACGAATCAGGCCGAAGCATCCGCGACAAGGCATGTGGGCTTTGATGCAGCGAGGAACCTTCTCTTCACCGCCACAGCCCGAATGGGTGACCGGCCCCAGGCAGAGGTAGCCCTGCTCCATCAGGCAGCGCACCTCTTCAATAGGTTTGTCTGCTGGCCAATCGGGTTTCTCCAGCGGGCGCTTGATGTCGGTGACCGCTTTCTTTTCGCGTTTCATGGGGCAGTCGTCGCACACGCTGCGCTCCGGCAGCTCGAAAACCTCTCCCTTGAGAAGGGCTGTGATGGCCTGAACATAAAGCTCCGGTGTGGTCGGGCAGCCCGGCAGGGCCACGTCGACCTTGACCACTTCGCTGACGGCAAATACGCGCTCTTCCAGCTTTGGAAGGTCGTCGTCCGGCACCGGGTGTGCATCAGTGGTCTCGGTCTCGTCATAGGCCATCTTGATGATTTCCTCGACGGTGTACATGTTGGCCAACGCGGGGATACCGCCGAAGTTGGCGCAGGCACCCACAGCGACAAGCGTGTTGACCTTCTTGCGCATCTCCTCGGCAACGCGGCGGTTTTCCTCGTGCCGAATTCCGCCGGAGATGAAACCCACATCGGCTTCTGGAATCACAAGGGTGCCTGGGTTCTCACCCGCTTGCCCGGAGTATTTATGGTCCATGAGGACCGGCATATGGACGAACTTCAATTCCGGCAAGATATCCAAGAGAGGCTCTCCCACGTCGAGGAGCGTGACCTCACAACCACCACAGGTGGTCAACCACTCCTCTGCGACTTTAACTGGCATGTTTTTCTCCTTTATGTTAGCTTATAGTTTTTAGCCGTTTACTTTCCTTTTTAACCGTTAGCCATTCGTTACGCTGCTTACATCGGGGCGCCTTCCACCACCACCTCGGTTACCACCCGACGGGTATAGACCAAATACTTGCCGTTGTCAGGCACCACCTGGACCTCGAATTTTTTCTCGCGGTACTCCTTTTCCTTTTGCCTGGCGTCATCCTCGCTGGCATACTCCTCACCGTCCCACATGAATTTCTTTCTATCGAAGTACCGTACCATCCGTTTATCCATAACCGTGTTTCCTTTATGCGAATGGGTTGGGACCGAGCTCTTTAATATCCTTAACGAAGTTATTGACTACCTCGACGAAGCGCTGCGCCTCGGATGCCGAGACCCACTCAAGGCGGAACCGTTCCGGCTCAATGCCGAAGTCCTCTAAAAGCATCTCTATGGTGGCCGCGCGCGATTTCATGCGCTCATTGCCGTCGATATAATGGCAGTCGCCGATGTGGCATCCGCAGACAAGCACGCCATCGGCGCCCTTGGTGAGGGCGTCGATCACCATGTTGGGGTGGATCATCCCTGTGCACATAACCCGCACGACGCGGGTATTGGTGGAATACTGCAGTCGGCAAGAGCCGGCCAGGTCTGCGCCGGTGTACGAACACCAGTTGCAGCAAAATTGGACTATCTTGGGTTCGAAATCTCCGTTGTCGCTCATCTCATCCCTCCAGCAGCAGAGCTTCGACCATAGCACCGAGTTGGTCGAGTCTGAAGTGGTTAACCCTGATACCTTGCTTGGGACAGGTCGCCTGACAAACGCCACAGCCCTTGCAGGCCGACGGGTCACTCTCGACAGTCTTTTTGATGTCGCCTTTATGCATGAATTCTATCAGTGTAATGGCATTGTAGGGACAGGGGTCGACGCAGTAGGCGCAGCCGTCACAGTTTTCGTCGATGACCTCGGAGATAGCAGCCGGCAGGGTTACGCTATCCTTGGACAGGTAGGTGCTGGCTCGGCCGGCGGCCCCCAAAGCCTGGATGATGCTCTCGTCCACTGCTTTGGGCGAGTGAGCCAGTCCGGCTAAAAAGACTCCATCGGTAGCGAAATCCACCGGGCGTAGCTTCATGTGCGCCTCGAGGAAAAATTTGTCGCTATTTACCGGGACCTTGAGCAATCGAGCGATGTCCTCGGCATCGTCGTTGGCAATTATCGCTGCCGAGAGCACCAGACTATCGGCAGTAAGCTTGAGGTCAGTGTTGAGTATGGGGTCGTGGATTGCTATTTCGAATCCGTCTCCGTTCTTGGTTACCTCAGGCTTTTTGTCCTGCTCGTAGCGCAGGAAGATCACGCCCTTGTCTCGGGCGTGGCGGTACCACGACTCGCGAAACCCATAGGTGCGCACATCGCGATAGAGGATATACACATTGGTGTCGGGCGATTTCTCTTTTATCTGGAGTGCGTTCTTGATGGCGTGAGTACAGCAAACCCGGCTGCAGTAGGGATGCTCTTCGTTACGCGAGCCCACGCACTGGATCATGACCACGTTCTTGGCAGAAAAGTCACCGGACGCCAGCTTCTCTTCGAGCTCCAATTGGGTGAGGACACGTTCATCCCGGCCGTAGAAGTATTCGTCGGGCTTGAGCTCTTGGGCTCCTGTGGCCACGACCACGACACCGTGCTTGATGGTCTCTCCTTCGGAGCCGTTGTGGGGCTTGAGCGTGGTCTCAAAGTTGCCCAGCGATCCGGAGAGTGATTCGATCTGGCAGTCGAGGTAGACTTTGATCTTATCGTGGCCCTGTACCTTTTCGACTGTCTCTTTGAGCTTCTTTTGCGGATCGTCACCGTCGATTAAGTAGTGGAGCCGGCGCAAATTGCCACCCAGCTCCTTCTCGTGCTCGATCAGGTGCACCGGAAATCCCTGAGAGGCCAGCTCCAGGGCCGCAGTCATGCCACTCATGCCGCCACCGATCACCAGCGCATTTTTATTGATCTTGAGATCGCCGTCGTAGAGCGGCTCGAGCAGGCGCGCTTTCCCGACAGCCATGCGTACTAGGTCTTTAGCCTTTTCGAAGGCCTTTTGCGGCTCGTTTTGATGGACCCATGTGTTCTGGTCACGGATATTGGCGAACTCGAACAGGTAGGGATTGAGTCCGGCCTCGTGGATAGAATCACGGAAAAGCGGCTCATGCGTCCTCGGTGTACAGGCCGCCACGATGACACGGTTTAGGTTTTGCTCCTTTACTGTTTCGGTGATCGAGGCTATCGAATCTTGGGAACAGGTGTAAAGCTTGTCGGTTGCGTAGACCACGCCGTTGAGGCCCTTGGCGTACTCGGCCACCGCCTTGCAGTCGATCACCCCGCCGATGTTCTTGCCGCAGTGACAGACAAACACGCCGATGTGCGGGTCCTCACCGGTGACATCGCGCTCGGGCGGGTATTCCTTTTTGGCCGTGCGGGTCCACTTTACCTCGCTCAGTAACGACATGGCCCGGGCTGCTGCTGCGCTGGCCTGCATGACGGTCTCCGGGATGTCCTTGGGCTCGTTGAAAGGCCCGCAAGTGTAAATGCCCTCGCGAGTCGTATCGACCGGAGCAATACGGCTGGTTTTACAAAAACCTAAATCATTGAGCTCGATGCCCAACCTTTGGGCGAACTCGTGCACGCCCTTAGGCGGGCTGAGGCCGCAGGAGAGCACTGCCATGCTGAAGTGCTCAACCTGCTGCTTTCCCTGATCGTCCACGTAGCGGATGATCACATCTTTGGTCTGCTGATCCTGCAGGATCGCTGACGGGCGACAGCGCACATAACGCACACCATTTTCTTTTGCACGTTCGTAGTATTCGTCGAAGCCCTTGCCGTAGGCCCGAAGGTCGATATAGAAAATCGAGCACTCCAGGTCGGGCTGGTGTTCCTTGGCGATCACCGCCTCCTTGGTCGTATACATACAGCAAACCGACGAGCAGTAGTTATTCTCTACCGTGCGGGAACCCACGCACTGGATAAAGGCTATGTTTTTGGGGTGCTCGCCGTCAGATGGCCGTTGGATTTCGCCCATTGTTGGTCCGCTGGCAGAGAGCAACCGCTCGAACTCCAGGCTGGCAAGCACGTTGGGGAAGCGGTCGTAGCCGAGTTCTTTGGTGTTGTCGGCATTGAACAGCTCGTAACCGGGAGCTACGACTATTGCGCCGGCTTCGAGGGTAATGATTTCTTCGCGCTCCATGTTGTGGTCAATCGCCATTGCCTCACAGGCCGCGAGACACATTAGGCACTCGCAGCAGGCAGCACAGTCGAGGCAGCGTTTTGCCTCGGCGATAGCGGTCTCTTCATCCCAGCCGAGCTCGACTTCGTTGAAGTTACCGGCGCGCTCTTCAACTGAAATCTCAGGGATCTTGTGGCGCGGGATGATCGGCTCGCCGTCAATGTCCCGCTCCGCGCGGATCTGCTTGGCCTCTTCGCGGCCAGCGTGCATATCTTCCTTCTTCAGGTAACGGTCGATCGACTCGGCAGCGCGCAGACCGGCGTTTATACCCTCGATAACCGTGGCCGGGCCGGTGACCACGTCGCCGCCGGCGAAGACTCCCGGTATGGTGGTCTCGAGCGTGACCGGGTCGACAACCAGCGTTTTCACGAGCGTAGTCTTGGGTTGAAGCTCATTTCCGAAGAACGTCAGGTCCGACTCCTGACTGATGGCGGGTATCAGCACGTCTGCTTCAATGATGAACTCGGAACCTTCGATCGGAACCGGGCGCCGGCGGCCACTCTCGTCCGGCTCACCCAGCTCCATCCTGATGCACTCGACCCCGGTGAGCTTGTTGTTCTCATCGGCTATTAGCCGCACCGGGTTGGTCAGAAACTTGATCTCGATGCCTTCTTCGATCGTGGCGCGGACCTCGGTTGGGTGGGCAGGCATCTCGCGCCGTGAACGGCGGTAGACGATGGTGACATTCTCGGTATCAAGGCGCCGTGCGGTACGGGCCGCATCGATGGCGGCGTTGCCACCCCCGACCACAACGACCTTCTTGCCGATACTCTTGCGATCCTCAAGGTTTACTTCCCCGAGAAACTGTATACAGTCGTACAGCCCGCTGATCGTATCCTCGCCTTCGAGCCTCATCGAGCGCCCGCTGGGAGTGCCGGTGGCGACGAACACAGCATTATAATCATTTTTTATCTGGTCGAAGCTAATATCCTTGCCGATGCGGGTATTGGCCTTTAGCTCGACGCCCAGGTCGAAAATCTCTTGGATCTCCCACTCGATTACGTCTCGTGGCAACCGGTAGGGAGGAATTCCCGATATAAGCACGCCGCCTGCCTTTTGATTGGCTTCAAAGATGGTCACATTATAGCCCTTGAGCTTAAGCTCCCTGGCGAGGGTGAGTCCTGCCGGTCCGGCACCGATCACGGCCACCTTTTCGGATTTTTTATCTTCGGTCGGCTCAAGGGGCTTGCGGCCGTTCTTGCGCTCCCAGTCGCCTAAAAAACGTTTGAGCTGGCGGATGGCGACCGGTTGGTCCAGATCGCCGCGGCGACACTCGGCCTCGCAGGGGGCGGGGCAGATCCGACCGCAGATGCTGGGGAAGGGGTTGCGACGCTTCTCGACTTCGAGCGCTTCTTCGAAACGCCCGTCAGCGATGAGCGCCACGTACCCGTGGGCGTTGACTCCCAGGGGACAGCCGAATCTGCATGGCGAGATGCCTTCCTTGTCGATGGTAAATCCGCTGGGAACGGCTTGCGGGTAGCGGCGGTAGATGGCTTTGCGCTGTGCCATTCCCATATCGAATTCGCTCCCCTTGGTGATCGGGCATTTCTCAATGCAGAGGCCGCAGCCAGTGCACTTTTCAAGATCGATATAACGGGTCTTTTGTTTTAAGGTGACCTTGAAATCACCAGCCTGGCCTTCGACCTTTTGGAGGTCGGCGTTGCATATAGTCTCGATGTTGAGGTGCCGCCCCACATCGACCAAGCGCGGTGAAACGATGCACATGGAGCAGTCGTTGGTCGGGAAGGTCTTGTCCAACTGGCTCATTACCCCACCGATGGCCGACTCCTTGTCGACGAGATAGACTTTGATGCCCGCCTCGGCCAAATCGAGCGCCGCCTGCATTCCACCAACACCGCCACCGAGGACTACCGCACTGCCCACTTTCTTCGTTTTTTGATCGCTAACTGCGGATTCCTGAAGTGTATTTCCATGTATCATACTAAGCCCACCTCACTTAGCAGGGGCCTAGGGTCGACAAGATGTTTTTTTAGCCCGAGTGCTTTAATAGATTCACCAAATGCCAGCCCCATGAGTTGGGTAAAATAGAAGATTGGAAACCCATACTTTTCATTGTAGATCGTTTCGGCCTCTTGCTGCCGGGTGTCGAGATTTGAATGGCATAGCGGGCAGGCAACTGCGATTGCGTTTGCGCCTACTGCTTTTGCCTCCTGGAAAATATCGCGGATCAGCTTACAGACATGATCGCTCTTGGTGAGCGATAGAGAGGCACCGCAGCAGGAAGTTTTGGCATTCCAGTCCAGCGTCTCAGCACCCAAACCGGAGATTATGGTATCCATGCTCATCGGGTACTCGCACTCATCAAAGTTCATTACCTTTGGCGGGCGAGCGAGTAGACACCCGTAGTAACAACAGACCTTGAGTCCTTCGAGTCTTTTCCTTACGGCTTCCGTAATCCGGTTCGACAGATCCTCACGGCTGAAGAGTTCGAGAGGGTGGACAACCTCAGCCTTATTTTCCAGCTTGCGATCCAGCACCTGCTCAAGTGTTTCGTGTAACCCGGAATAGTTTCTAACCTCGTACTGGGCGGTCTTCAGGTGCTGAAAGCATGATGCACACGGAACGAGAATCTTTTGGAACTTTGCTTCTTCGGCCTGTGAGATTACTCGGCCAGAGAGTGCCAGGGCCATGAGATGCGAGGTCGAATGCGCCGGCGTAGAACCGCAGCATGCCCACTTGGGGATTTCCTCAATTGCCACATGGAGTGTCCGGCACACACTGCGAAATGAGATATCATACTCTGAGGCTGTTGAGTGCAGGGAGCAGCCCGGGTAGTATGCATATTTCATTTTCTCTGACCTTCCAGCTTCTCTACCCGTTTTCGCATTTTTCTGATCTCAGAGACGTCAGAAGAGAAGGGAAGGAGTTTTGCGGGAAAGAGCTTCAATTTGCCCTTACCGAACATTTTTATCCCCAGACCGATATCCTTAAATAGATGACCAGTACGCAGTTTGAGCATCGCTATCAATCCCAGCTCGTACACCCGGCCGTAGCCGAAGATGGAACCCATCATAGTTTTATAGAAGGCTAATATATCCGGTTCAGACGCCTTGATACCCTTGCGCTGGGCAATGATCTTGACAGCATCGAGAGCCTTGGCGATGTCCAAACCCTGCGGGCAGCGGGTGGTGCAGGTCTGACAGGTGGAACACAGCCACGTCGTCTTACTGCTCATCACCATTTCATCCAGTCCCAGACGGATGGCGTGCATCAACTGTGATGGGGTAAAATCCATCGCAAAGGCCATTGGGCAACCAGATGCACACTTCTGGCATTGAAAACAAAGGTTCACGTTCTCACCGCACTCCTCCAAGACTTCTTTCGCTAGCCCAGGTACTTGCGGTGCCAGTGCTTGTTCTCTCATCTGCATAAGCTCCTACTTGCGTGAACATACAGGTACCTCGTGTGAGGCATCCGCAATGAAACAGGCAAACATCAGCTAGGCATTCCCCAAAAGGCTTAGCCGCGCCTGAGGTATTGGGGATTGCGGGTCAAAGACTCCTCAACAGTCAGAGTTCTCGTAATACTTTCCTTCATTTTATTATACCCTCCCCCTTACAAAAAGTCAAAACGATAATATTGGGTGCGAGCTATAAAAATCTTTTATATCATGTCAGGTGCTCTTTATACCCAGCGATTTCTCATCGGTACAGGCCCGCCACTCATGACTGTGCTGTCGTAGCTGCTCTACGAAGGCCTTTGTCGCTCGGTTCATACTAGAGTCTTTCCAGTTAACCAGTACGATTTGTCGGCTCAGTGGTGGATCGACCTCACTGCGCCACAAGCGACCCACACGTGTCTTCTCGCATGGAATGTCATGCTTAGTAGCCATATCGGGCAGAAAAGCTATACCCAGGCCCGCTTCGACCATTTTCTTGACGGTTTCCACGTTATCGGTTGTGGCCACTACTTCGATGCTTACTCCAAGGCGCGCGAGGTACTTACGGATTAGGGAACCACTGGGAGTGCCTGGAGACAACGCAGCGAATTCCATCCCTTTGAGTTCGCTGGTCTTGACGGTTGGGATACCAAAAAACGGATGTGAATGGCTGCAGACTAATGACAAGTGCTCCTCTATTAAGATTTCTTGCTGAAGGCGTCGATCCGGACCAGGGTTGGCAAGTATTCCCAAGTCTAATTCATTTGACAGAAGCGCCTCCATAATGTCATTAGAATTGCGATACAAGAGCTTGGGACATGCGGCTGGAAACATAGAGCGTACGGTTCGGAGGACGGGCGGCAGGAAATAGATTCCCACGCTATCAACCGTGCCAATGCGTATTTCTCCCCTTACCCCTTCTGCGAGTTCTTGTATGGCACGTTCAGCCTTATTGATACCACTCATGATTTTCTGTGCATGTTGTAACAAGACTCTACCTGCCTCAGTAGGGCTGGCTCCACGAGGACGACGGTGGAAAAGCGGAACTCCCAACTCATCCTCGAGCCGTTTGACTTGGTAGGAAAGAGCGGGTTGTGTGATGTGAAGCCGTATGGCAGCTCGCTTAAAACCACCTTCCTCTACTGCGGCTTGAAAACAACGAAGCTGGTATAATTCCATAAAAATTCACTCCCACCATGAAGATCTTGACGAGACCTTCATTGGAAAATGCTAGTTTAGGACAGTATATAGTTCTTATTGGCCTCTTTTCTTTTTGGAGAACCTCCTTGTCTTCAGCAAATACGCGGGAGTTGCACGCCAGTGGGAACAGCCAGGACGCGCTTGCCGCCGATTTGGGTCCGCAGAATAACCACGGGCAACTTTTTTGAATACACCTCGCCGATGATCTGCGCCTTCTGGCCCAAGGGATGGTTCAGCATAGCGTCGAGCACAAGGTTTGCGCCCTCGGCTGGAACGAGCGCAACGAGTACCCCTTCGTTGGCCAGGTGTAGGGGGTCAAGCCCCAATAGCTCGCAGGCACTCTCCACTGATTCGGTGATAGGTATGGCCGACTCCTCCACCTCGATTCTAACCCCCGACTGCTCTGCCAGCTCGTTGAGAGTGGCGGCAAGCCCGCCCCTAGTGGGATCGCGGAGACTGTGGATGCCCTGGTAGGCGTGTAGCATCTGGGCCACCAGGTCGGCCAGCGGTGCTGTATCGCTCTTGCAGGATGAGACGAAGTCGAGGTCTGAGCGCTGGGCCATCACTGCAATCCCATGCTCGCCTATCGGGCCACTGATCAGTACGCGGTCACCTACCTCTCCCCGGTGGCCCGAGAGCGCCACTCCCTTGGGGATGAGCCCGATGCCGGCAGTGTTGATAAATATCTTATCGGCGGCTCCGTGCGCGACCACCTTGGTGTCGCCGGTCACGATGTGCACCTTTGCCTTCTTGGTCGCTTCAGCCATGGAGTGCATAATACGCTTAAGGTCGACGACGGGTAGTCCCTCTTCAAGGATAAGGCCGACGCTGAGGAAAAGCGGTTTTGCACCACCCATGGCTAAATCATTGACCGTGCCGTTCACCGCGAGCTTCCCGATGTCGCCACCGGGAAAGAAGATGGGATCGACCACGAACGAATCGGTGGTGAAGGCCAGGCGGGTTCCTTCAAGTTCGATCTCGGCGTGGTCATCGAGTCGCTCCAGCACCGGATTTTTCAGATAGGGAACCAAGAGCTCCTCCACCAACCTGCGGCTGGCGAGACCACCGCTGCCATGTTCCAGCAGTATGGTGTCGTATCTCATCGCTCCTCCTCAATCCGCCCGTAGCGATAGGCTGCCGCACAGGTACCCTCGGCTGAGACCATACATGCGCCCTGTGGCGTCTCCGGCGTGCACTCCCTTGCAAAGAGATCGCACTCAAAGGGTGTGCGCTGACCACTCAGAACCAAACCGCAAATGCAGCCAGGGACCTCGCGTGTAGGCTCGACCTCTACCTCGATAAGGAATGCATCGTGTGCCTCGAGTGTGCTTAGCAAGGCCAGGCCCGACCCCTCGATTACGCCGATTCCCCGCCATTGTGCGTCACGCTCGATGAATACTTCTTTGAGGACACGTTTGGCCTTAGGGTTGCCTTCCGGTCGGACGGCGCGTCGGTAGGCGATCTCCACCTCAGCACGGTGCTCAGAGACCTGCTCGAGCAGCATGAGAATACCATAGAGAATATCAAGCGGCTCGAACCCTGCGATGACGCACGGTATCCCGTGCTCGTTTACCAGCGACTCGTAGGGTCGACTTCCGATGATTGTACTTACGTGGCCCGGGCAAAGAAAGCCGCTCAGCCGCAGCGGACCGTCCTTAAGTAGTGCCTGCATGGCTGGAGGAATGAGCTTGGCTGCGCTGAGAATTGAAAAATTTTTTACTTCATCCCGACTTGCCTCGAGGAGGGTAGCGGCCAGGGCCGGGGCTGTAGTTTCAAAGCCCACTCCAAGAAAAACGAGGCGCCGATGTTGCTCTTGAGCGGCAATACGAAAGGCATCGATCGGGGAGTAAACAACACGGATGTCGCAGCCACGGGCTTGCTCCCGCTCCAACGATGAGGTGGAGCCAGGCACGCGCATCATGTCGCCGAAGGTGGCAATGGTCACACCGGGTAGACGGGCCAATGCGATCGCGCGGTCAAGAAAGACATTTGGCGTTACGCAAACCGGACATCCTGGGCCGGAGAGGATGCGTATATTGGGCGGAAGCAGGTGGCGAATACCATGGCGATAGATCGACATAGTATGTGTGCCGCATACCTCCATGAGGCTTATCTCACCCAGGGAATCGGCGACCTTTCGGATCCGGCGCACGAGCACCTCGGCTGCCTGCGGGTTTCTGAACTCGCGCAGGAACCTCATCCCATCTCTCCGATATCTCCCTGGAAATCAGCAAAGAGCTGAAGTGTTTCCTGGGCCTCCTCCTCGTCGAGTATTTGTATCGCATAGCCCGCGTGGACGATGACGTACTCGCCTATGTGCACCTCAGACAGTAGAGAGAGCCGTACCTTGCGCTCCACGTCGCCTATGACGCAGGTGGCGTGGTCATTATCGATGGAGGTCACCTTCATTGGTACAGCTAAACACATGACTGACTCATAAATCCTTGTGCCGCATTCTTTCCAGATGCGGTCAAGCTGCGATGCGCAGCCACTACGGCCTGTCCCAGCGACAGCCCTCCGTCGTTGGCCGGCACCTGTTCATGTAGAAAAACGTCGAAGTCTGTTGCCTCTAGTTCATCTACGATACTTTCCGTAAGAAGTCGGTTCTGGAAGACACCGCCCGAAAGCGCCACTTGATTGAGGCCAGTCTGCCTGCGAAGAAGCACACAGGCCAAAGAAAATGTGTGCGCCAGTGATGTGTGAAAGCGACGTGAGATGACACGAGCTGACAAGCCACGCTCGATATCCCCCACAACGCTGCGGACAAAATCCGCCGGGTCTATCAAGAACCCCTCATTGCCAGTGCAGGGTTGTATCTCGTAGCCACCACCTGCGGCGTTCCCGTCGTGCTCCCCGGCGACCATTTCGAGACTCATGGCTGCCTGACCCTCAAAGGCTACTATGTGATTGAGACCCAAGAGTGCGGCAACGCCGTCGAAAAGTCGGCCACAACTCGAGGTCCAGGGTGAATTGACGCCTCTCTCCATCATTTGGATCACAGCCTGCCTTTTTATTGCGGGAATTCGGCGCATGTTCTTTGGTAAATGCTCCTCCCAGGCGTTGCCAAAGGTGTGCAGGAGGTAGCTGAGCGCCATGCGCCAGGGCTCGGCTACAGCGCGGTCTCCGCCGGGCAGCTGAACATAGTCCAGGTGGCCCGCCCGCTTAAAATTGGCTAGGTCACAAACCAGTATCTCGCCTCCCCAGATCCTGTCGTCGGTGCCGAATCCCGTGCCGTCCAGGGCCACCCCAATGACCGGCCCCTCGATTCGGTGCTCTGCCATGCAGCTGACAATATGGGCGTGGTGATGCTGGACCTTCACCACTTGAAGCCCTTGTTGCTCTGCCCAACGCGTGGCCGCATAATCCGGGTGGAGATCGGCGGCGATCAACCGAGGCTTCACATCAAGGATACGACTTAGGCGCCTTACTGTTTCGGCGAAATACTCGATAGCACTGGAGCTTTCCATATCGCCAATATGCTGGCTGAGGAACGCCATCCGGCCCCGTGTAATGCAGATGGTGTTCTTGAGCTCTCCTCCAACCGCAAGAATCGGAGGTGTCTCACGCTTTAGGACTACCGGTAACGGTACGTATCCACGCGATCTGCGTATGAAGCTCAGACGACCCGATATGATGCGCAGGACCGAGTCGTCATTGGGAGTCAGGATGTCCCGGTCGTGAAGCAAGAAGGCATCGGCAATTCCCGAAAGCCTGGTTAACGCTTCCTTGTTGTCAATTGCAATCGGCTCCTCTGCCAGGTTTCCGCTCGTCATGACCAGCGCTGGCGGCGCACTGGCGAGAAGGAGCACATGTAACGGCGTGTATGGCAGCATGAGACCCACGTTGTGGTTGACTGGAGCGATACAGGAAGCGAGTGGGCTTGGGTGACGCTTTGGTACGATGACGATGGGTCTATGCACCGAGCAGAGCAGCGAGCGGGCTTGCTCGTCGATATGGGCTAGCTGCTTGGCCTCGGCGAGACTGCGGCACATGACGGCCAGTGGCTTTTCCTCGTGGTGCTTAAGCTTGCGCAGCCTTGACACCTCATCATCCCGGGTGGCGTCCACGGCAAGGTGGAAACCTCCAAGGCCCTTTACAGCCAGGATCTGCCCGGATTCGAGCCGGCGGCTAGCCTCGCGTAATGGATCGTCGCAAGGGATTTCAGTCCCATCGGCCGCAGATAGCCACACCTTGGGACCGCATACTGGGCAGGCATTGGGCTGGGCATGAAAGCGACGGTTATGCGGGTCGTCGTACTCTGCCTGGCACTTAGGGCACATGCTGAAAGTAGCCATGGAAGTTTTAGGCCGGTCGTAGGGAATATCGTCGATGATGGTGTAGCGAGGCCCACAATTAGTACAGTTGATGAAAGGATAGCCGTAGCGACGATCATCGTGATCCTCAAGCTCACGCAAGCAATCCTCGCAGACTGTGACATCAGGCGGGATGAGCGCGGCTCGCATTGTAAGGGATCGGCTAGGACGGATCTCCATGGCGGTCACATTTCGCGCGGGGACGTTTGAAACCTTCAAATCAGATAGAAACGATAGAGGTGGCTTGCGTGCGGGAAGCTCAGCAAGGAATGCATCCACTGATTTCGATGAGCCTTCGACCTCGATCTCGACGCCATCTGAGTTATTGGCAACATACCCGAAAAGTCCGTGCTTGGCCGCGAGATTGTAAATGTAAGGGCGAAAGCCAACTCCCTGGACCACCCCCTGGATGTCGACCCTTATACTTCTATGTTTCTCAACCGCCTCCACGTTTCTCACCAACATGCTTTTTAAGCCAGGCAGACCAGGCCTCGAGACCCTCACGGGTTTTACAGGAGATGGGAAAGACCTCGATCGCAGTGTTTAGAGCCCGAGATTGCTCTTCGATCACATCTACTGAGCAGTCCACGTACGGGAGGAGATCCACTTTATTGACAAGCAGCACAGAGGATTGTTGAAACATGAGCGGGTATTTTTGAGGCTTGTCGTCGCCCTCGGTGACGCTCAGAAGCATTACCTTGGCATCCTCGCCGAGCTCAAACTCCGCAGGGCAGACCAAGTTGCCGACATTTTCCACGATGAGCAGATCGAGCTCCTTGAGGTTGAAATCGTCAAGGGCCGGGCGGATCATATTTCCGTCGAGATGGCACGCTCCACCGGTATTTATCTGGATCGTCTTGATGCCCAGACGCGAGATACGCTCCGCATCGATACTGCTCTGGATGTCGCCTTCGATAACCCCGATTCGCAAATGCTCACGGAGAGTCTTAACAGTCCATTCGAGAAGTGAGGTCTTGCCCGCACCTGGAGAGCCCATGAGATTTATCACATACAGGCCGACCTCGTTAAAAATTTCTGCGTTTTGCCTGGCTATCCGCGCATTGGACTCCAGGATATCGGCTATCACCTTTATTCTAGTCATTCGATTTCCATCTCCGTTATCATGAGTTCTTTGCCAGAAATGGTCTCACCGCCTGCGCTGTTGCATTCCGGACATAGTGCGAGACGATCTTGGACCCGATACTCCTTATGGCAGGAATTGCATCGAATGCGCCAAGGAACCCGGGTGATGTCCAGCTTTGCATTCTGCGCGCAGGTATCCTTGGAGATAATCTCGAAGGAGAAAGTTAACGCTTCGGGTACGGCAGTCGACAGCTCACCGACTTGAAGGCGTATGGCGAGCACCTTATGTGCCCTGTGGGCCTCTACTTGCTGCTGGGCCTCATCAAGAATCGCTTGTGCCATGGCGAGTTCGTGCATCTTAAAAGACAAGATAAACACATAACGTCAGACAATCAAGATTTTTTTGTCTTTGCACCTTACCTTATAAACTGAGCGAATGAACCGTATAGCGGTGATCGCCTGGGTTGATTATTGCTCGACGTGTAAAGGGAAGAAGTGAGCCGAATCGTGGGTGTTACCCACGGCTTGGGACTCATAAAGAGCGTATTTACAATGATTTTTTTGATGACAAAGAGATGACAATCACCGAATTTGAGGAGGTAATTGAAACACTGAAAGATAATGAGTTAACCTATTGTGATATAACGACTAGTAACATCTCAACCCTAATTCACCCGGTGCGACCCTGCTCTGCTGCATAGAATCAGCGACGAGTTGCCTGGTACGGTAAGATATCCTAGGTTAGCACAGGTTAGACGATGCAGAGTTGTGATCAAAAACAATAGAATTCCTTGCAGCACAAGGAAATAGGCTTAGCAACAGTAGCTATCATAGTGATGAGAAAAAGTGGTGGGGGGAGGATTCGAACCTCCGAAGGCTTCGCCGGCAGATTTACAGTCTGCTCCCATTAACCACTCGGGAACCCCACCAGATACAAGTGCCTTTTCTTTAAGTGGCGCGACGGTACCAACAATGAGGCCTGTCCGCCTATACCCGGCACTAAAAGATGGGCAGATAATACGAGAGATACATAAAAAAATCAACCGAAATGTCATATAAATAGTGATGTTATTGTGCAGTACTTCAGTCGCCCAGCCCCACTTCCAGAAATCCCAGCCAGCCGACTGAGAAGTTAAGCCAAGCTGTTGAGGCGTTCTGTCCAGCGATATTGTAGCGGTTACTGATTGAACCATAGCCAGCCTCGACAGCAGCGAATAGATGGTCGGATGTGTACCGCATCAAAGGCAGGTATCCCGCCACACGCGCCGCAACAAAAAGAGACTTCTCCACAACCCCCGTTGGAAACGGCTCATCGTATTTACCTTCAATCTCTTGCCATGGCTCGTCCCAGGGCCTATAGATCGAACCTTCACCGTGGCGGCAGAAACCAAACTCCCACTCGGAGTACAGCCGGGCGCTGGGCCAGAAACGCACTGCCAACGAGAGCGAATCGGCATCTGGACCAAGAGGATGCCCGAGCAGCTTATTGCGAAACAGGTACCGGTTTCGAGGATCCCTCTGGTGGTAGGTCCTGTTCGTGATTCTGACATACTCCAGCTTCAGGTCAGGTGAGTAAGAACCGGCTCTCCCCGCTTTGAAAATCCCAGCCATCAGACCATATTCATCAGGTTCTTGGTCGCCTTGCTCTCGGCGATCAATTTGGAAATCGTCAATTATCAACTGGCCGTAGATGACAAACCCAGGCCAGGGCAGGTAGGTGAAGTCAAGACCAAGAATCGTGTTATCATCCTCGTCCTCGTTGAGCTGGGCGGTATGGAAGAATTGCAAGGGATTGAGGTAGTATAACTCTGGAGATCGTCCCTCTCCGCCGAACAAAGTTGTCTCAAACAGCCCCAGACGAAAGCTTCTATGCAGCGTAATATCGATACGATGCCCCACTAGGTAACGGTTGTCGTAAAACGTTCGGTCGGAAAGACGCAGGAAATCAACGGAATCAGGGCGACTTTCGTCAAGACGAGCAAACAAAAAACTGAAACGCAGCCTCCCCTTGCAATACCTGGCTGACAGCAGATCGAGCGGTTCGGCTGTTTCCGAAAGAATGAGATTGATCGGCTGTGGGCCCCAGAATACCCTCTGTCGCCCAAGTGTAATGGCCAGATCATTTTTCTTAAAATATATGCCAGCCGTCTCGATATCCCCCGCCAGACCGCGCCACTTCTTGCCGGTGTAGTCAGGGTCAATCGCTTTGGCACGATCAAGGTTGAACAACACCAGCGCTCCGAAGTATTGTGACGGTTGATAACGCGCTCCACCGGCCAAGAAGAGAAGGTCCTGCGCCCTCTCATGGCGCTGCGTTTGAAACCTCTCGGTGGTGATTGAAAAGATGCGAATGTCGTTGTCGGGCACATTGTCAATGAGTCTCATTGACGGCGAAAGGGCTTGATTACCCAAAACTCCCTTCACGGTGCTGTGATAAAACGGTCCGATAGGTGGCAACAGATCTAAATCGCCTGATGCTACCACGGCCTGATAAGAAAGCTTATAATCGAGACTAAAGGGAAATCGGCCCAGCGGGTACGTGACATCCGCCGACAACGTAGTGGGAAGGAACAGCAACAACAAAAGCAGTATCTTGCTTAATTGATCCGTTACTGAAACAGTCTTAGACAAGTTGTTCCTCCTTAGCAGCAGATTCCTTTTCAGGAACTTTGGTACGGCTGACTAAAGATAAACGACGTGTGTGCGGCCTTTGCAACGCATCCGCCCTTTCTGCGATAGTCTCCCGAACGAAGGCTGTGAACTTTTTTCGAAAGTTCGCGACTGAGAATCTCAACGCATTGTCTCGGACTGTTTCCGGATCAAACTGCGACCGCTTCTGATCGAATCTTTGCACAGCGTCGATCAACGCCTGTAGTGTTTGTTGATAAAAGAATATGCCTGTTTCGTTCTCAACCACCGTCTCAAGAGCACCACCTTTACCATAAGCAATCACCGGCGTGCCGCACGCTTGAGCTTCGACCGGGACAATGCCGAAATCTTCCTCGGCCGCAAAGACGAACGCGCGGGCTCGCTGCATGTAGTCTTTGAGCACCTCAAACGGCTGGTAGCCAAGTAATTCCACGTTAGAACCAGCTTTGCTCTTTATCTTGTCAAAATCCGGGCCCTCACCAATCACCACCAGCTTTTTGTCAGGCATTCCCGTAAAAGCTTCCACGATCAGGTCCACCTTTTTGTAGGGCACCATGCGCGAAGCCGTCAGGTAAAAATCTTCTTTATGAGTATACAGTTTGAAACCTTTGATGTCGACCGGTGGATATATGACGGCCGACTGACGCCCATAAACTTTCTTTATCCGTCTGGCGATATAGTTCGAAATAGCTACAAACTCATCCACCCCGTTTGCCGTCCGAGAATCCCACATTCTGACCTTGTGAAGGATATATTTGGCCATCCAGCCCTTAACACCTTTTGCAAGGCCTGACTCCCGGAGGTACTGGTGGGTGAGATCCCACGCGTATCGAATTGGTGAACAGCAAACACAGATATGCAACTGATCCGGACCAGTGATGACACCCTTTGATACGGCATGGTTGTTCGAAAGTACCAGATCATACTCAGACATGTTAAACTGCTCAACGGCCAAAGGCATTAACGGTAAGTACGTGCGGTACTTTGTCTTTGCTCTGGGCAGTTTTTGAATAAACGACGTCGTTACTTTCTTGTTCTGGATGAAGTCGCGAAGAGCATCGGGGAGAAATTCCACCAGAGCATACAGGTCCGCCTGGGGAAACAGATTCAGCATTTGCTCCACAATTCGCTCGGAGCCGGAATAATCGACGAACCATTCGTGAACAATAGCGACCTTGAGAGAACTAAAATCAACTGGAACTGTTGTACTTGCCATCATTTAGTTACTTCCTTTTCCTGGTCGACTTCCGCACGCCTACGATCACGCCCTAACACAGGAGACACCGCATCCTCGGGACGCCTTTCGAGCCTCAGACTGGTGCGACCCGGTTCGGCAGTTTGATACGTGGGTAGCCCGAAGTCTTCCGGGGCGATCGCTTGCCAATGTGCCAGCGAACGCTCAAAGTCGTAAGTGAACTTAAAGCCGAGTTCCATCAAGGCTTGCGGCACGATATGTGTTGGCGTGGCGGCTTTCTTGACCCGAACCGGGTGGATTGGATTTTTGAACCCCAACACTGTCTGTACCATTTTGGATATCGGTAGTAGTATCCACAGCGGTATGGGCAGGACCAAAGCACGAGTCTCAAGAAATCGCTTGATGATGTTTACCAACTCCCCCAGCGGCTGAGTCGGGGCTTCCACATAGTTGTAACAGAAAAATTCCAGCTCACTATCCATTACAAAGTCTATGCTATCGAGCAAGCCATAGATGTACCCGTATGATTTGTGGACGCGCGGCGACCCCGGAAAGGCGAAGTAGCCCTTCTTGATAGCGTTTATCATTCGTAGGATGTTGCCCGGATCTCCAGGCCCGTACAACACGCCGGGGCGGGAGATAATCAACCGGCGATCCGGTTTGACCCGCCGCCACATCTCATGAATCAGCTCGGCCGGATATTTTGAGCCGCCATACGGAGTCGACGGCTGGATGGGTGCATTTTCAGTTGTTGGGCCCGTGGTTGGACCGTACACGGAAATGCTGCTGGTAAAGTAGATGTTGTTGCAGCCAACCGCCTCTGCGTAGATGCATACGTTCCGGGCTCCGGCCAGATTGGTTTCAAAATACTCTTCTCGTCTATGACCCGGCTCGCGGTGAATAGCCGCCAGGTTAAAAACCCATTCCGGGCGGGCATCGACCAGATGAGTCGGAATCGGTTGCCGAACGTCAGTCAACGAGGTGACGATGCCGTCTTCTCCGGCCAGGCTGCTGGGTCTGATATCGGCCAGATGGACGCGAGTGAATCGGCCGATCTTAAGAAAGTGTCTGGCAAGATGTGTCCCGATAAACCCGGCACCGCCAAATATAACACATGTACTCATGCTATTACCCCCTTCTGGTTGGAACAAATAGCAGCAACAGTAGCTATGCCTTTGTCGCTCGCACAGATCCCAACCTCATTTCCTTCTTTTTGCAAGTTTGCAAACTCACACTTTCACTTTATCTTTAGATTGCAAGACTTGCTCCCCTCTAACTCGTCTGATTAGACTCAGCATGCGCCTCGACCTGGGAAATGCCTCTGAAAAGTCACGGCGCAGTGTCTGATACGATTCTCGATTGTTGCCGCCCGTCCGCTGCCGCCAGAGGTCAGAGAACATAATCGCTATGACCACTAACATGAAGGAGATCACTCCCGCGAAGAAAATGGTGATAACTCGTTTAGGGCCGGACTTGATGGTCGGAAGTGAAGGCATATCAAGTACGCGTACTATGGGAATGTCCTTCTGCGCGTCAAACTTAGCCGTTTCGAGCTGTTTCTTAAGAAACAGGTAAGCAATGGATCTTATCTCCTGGTTGCGCTCTAACCGCAAAAGATCACGCAGGATCACGGCATTGGTGCTGTTCGCCCAATTGCTGTTGGTCTCGCGAAATTCTTTTATCTTTTCTTCTGCCTGTTCCAAATCTTTACTGGCCTCCACCAACCGTTTTTCAAGGTAGCGCTGATTTTCCTTAGCTGATGACTTACGAGTGAAACGGTTGTAGTTCTCAAGCTGCCTTAAGTACTCTGACAGCATAGCCCGAGACAGCTCAGGATATTTAGTCTCAACCGATATGTATATCTCACGTGTGCGCTTGTTCGACTTAACCATCATAGCGTCTCCTAAGCATTTACGCAGCTTGTTGGGATCATCTTCGTCGAAGTACTCGGAAGGCACGACCCGTATGGGCTTCCCCTTGATATTGACGTTATAAATCTGGCTGAGTACAGAGTCCTTGATCAAATTCGACTCCAAAATGAGCGGATACAAGACCGATGAGTTTTCGTTCAACTTGCTGGTAGCCTCACTAACTCCTATCATTTCTCCGATCGCTGACATCTTATCAGTGGTCCCAGAGGGAAGGACAGTTGCTTTTGACTGGTACACATTTGGTATGATAAACATTATCAGCGCGGCGAGAAACATCACTGGAATGACGACGCCAAAGATCCATCTCCGCTTTCGGATGAGCAATTGTCCCAACTCGAAAAAGTTAACCTCAAATTGGTACTCCGATCCACCGTCCGGCGCGCCAACGTCATTGCCCGTCCTCTTCGGACGCCCGTTAGTTCCGTTTTTCATTCTAGTCCTTCCATATTTAACTGTCACAAGCGCAATCAAATTCCTTGCCGAATTACCGGTGCCAAACGAGCGTCGTAATGCCCTATATCCCAATACATTACAAAGTGAACAGAACATCCAGCAAGGGGCTGGAGGGTTATACTGGAATATGTTTCTCGAAGTGACATACAAACCTTTCCCAGTCATCACACCAACAGCTATGCGAGCCTAGCATCATGTGGAGAGCACCGAATGGTAAACTTCTTCCAGTTGCCGCACATGCAATTCCATCGTGACCGGCTTGCTCCAGTACTTATCATAGGCTGCCTTCCCAAGACGCAGTACCATTCCTGGATTTTCTTCCGATGACATGTTCCTGCCGCCTGTCGTGTCAGACCGTAACTCCGAACTGAACGATTATCTCTGAAAGTCGATCAATAATTTTGAATTTTCTTTTCCCCCAGATTATTAATAGTATTGGTCATAGATTTGTTTCCACCAATACAAATACTGTATAAGATTATTGAAAGAATTAGATAAAAGTACATGTTTACAGGAAACCGCTGCATAAATGCTGTAAGATTTGCTGTGATAATCATGACAATTATTATAAAGAATAGTCCTGAATAGTAAATGCTTTGATGCCATATATCAATATGTCCCTTCAAATGTTTAAATTTTTTAAACCCCAAATAGGTCGTTAAAAAAGGAGGTGTGACATATAATACAAGAGCAAATAATCCATTGTTTATAAATATATTGTAATATTGATTGTCAAATGTTTTGTATTCTTCTAAAGACAGAACCCCAGCTAACCAATTTTCAACATTTTTGAATTCCTCCAATACATAATAAAATTGCTCAATTCTCCCTGTATATGAAGTTGAAATAGGAGATTCTAGTTTAAAATACCATGTAGTAATTATAACATCTAAATATTCTTCAGTAAAAAATAGAATTACAATTAAAATAGTGAAGAAACCAAGAGCAGTAAAAAAAGCTCTATAATTTCTAAAATAGAATGCCATTAATAATAATGCCATAACAAATGATATATATGATTGAAATGAGAGCGTTAATACTAATGCTGTTGTAAATAATAAGAGAGTCAACCCCAAATACAGTTTTTTCTTATACTCAGATTTTTGTAATAACATATACCATACTATTAAAGATGGTATCAAAAGAAAAACACCAAATGTATTAGGATTGCCCATAAGAGAAAACACTCTTACCCCTCCCCAAAGGTAAAATTTATCCATAAATAAATAAGTGATAATGCCAAAAACACTTAACAAAATCCCCATCCACACAAAGATTTTTGCCAATATTGAAGCTGGGTTCGTTTTTGATATTTGACATACATAGAAATAAATCGGGATTATTAAAATGTATATCATTAGATTTCTAGCATTGTGCTGAGTGAATTCAAACAAACTCGTGTGGATTGCTCCCAAAAGCATTACGATTAACAACAAGGAATAGTCAAATACAATAAGCATACTTAGTGTTTTTTCAGAATAACCGAGTTTAATTTCTGAAATAGATTTTGATATCAGAAATACAAAAAAAGTCAACAGAAACAATATGTCCCTTGAAATTAGTATATAAGTCGGGGCCGTTGGCTGGTCAGGTGTTTCCCACTCATAAAAATAAGGGTACCAATGAAATACGAATGAATATAAAATAAAGATAAAGAATGCAATTCTCATATTTTCTTTACTTATTATGTTACCTTTATATATCTGACAAATTGAGAACTCAATGGGTAAAACAACAATCCAATAATAACCATTGAAACCCAGTAGAAATTTATGATATTGGTCAAACTTAAGAATGGACGACGGTACATCAAAACTGTCAAGATTACAAGAACAAGCAGTTGTGGCCAGTATTCTAAAATCAAGAGAACCTCTTAAATACTTTTTACCTGATTATCTGATGTACAAGTTGTTACATCAATTTTCTCTATGAATTTACTCAGAGCAAAATGCACATTTTTGATGTTATCAGCAGCAGTAACGACTTCTTTCAGGTCCATTTTAGCAACATCAAAGAGACCATCAAACGACTGTCTGTTTATTGCTATAAGAAACATCAGGATGTTTTCTTCATTATTTCCCGGAAATAATCTTTTCTCTTCGTCTCTATAGACCAACAGTTTCTCTCTTAATTCATCAAAATTATTAATCGCTTCCACGCCATTTAAGGTTCTGTAGAAAACCTGTCCCAGAACAAAGACCGGTCGATTAAATAACGCCGCTTCCCATCCGACCGTGCTGGACAAAACAATAACTCCCAAAGAATTTCTAATAAGATCCGGAGTATATTCGTTCGGAGCAATCAGACGAACATTATGTATTGCCTTTATGGCATTATAAAACTTCGAAGTATGCCTTCCGAAAGCGCTAATATGTTCTTTTACATATAAAATAGTATCAAGGGGCAGAGCCTTTGAAATATTCTTGATAGTTTCAAGCTGATCCACATACCATTCTGACAGAATTAATGTAGATGCTTCCGGCTGAAGATGTAAAGGGAAAAGGAAATACTTATCATTTACATTCGATTTGTCGAATATCCTATCTGATTGTATGGCTAATATACGCGCCCGAAGAAGCTTAACAACATCACGCTTGACATACCACCATGGGGGCCGGGTGATATAATCTCCTTTTTCTTTTCCCCATCCGTCAATGATCCAATATCTCAATCTTTGTATAAACTCCTTAATAAAAATTAACTTTAACGAATGCGATTGTGTGGCGACTGTCATATAAAATGGTTTTTGTGCTTTTTCTCTAAATAGCCTCAGATAAGTTTGTGTTTTTTCATATTCCGATGTTTCATACTCTTTTGTTATTTGAAGAAGTTTATATTCTTCATCAACTAGATCCCAGCTGCCGCCGTTACCCAATGAAACAGTGAATTTCGGTATATGACCTCTAGTGGAATAAAGAGAAATATGAGGGATATTGTTTTTTTGGCAGACCGCCAGAGTGATCAAGTTGTAAAGAAACGCCACTCCGGTGGAAAAATAATAATCCGGTTTTTCAATTTTGAAAGCATCTTCAACCAACCTAAACGTATTAACGAACACAAAACGTTGATATTCACGTGGTTTGGTATTTAAATGTCTGTCTGCTATAAGATATGATGCCGGGGCATAGCGGCCATACTGTTTTTGTATCCGTTCAAACTCCGAACCAATGTCAATTTGACCGTTGTAAACAGCATCTATTTTATGTGTTGTATATTTACCCTTCCACCACTTGCTCCAGCGCTGGCCCATGGTAAGTCCAAACACTTGGTGGCCTTCTTTTTGAAAGTGCTCACCAACCTTTGAGAATATCGGGGCTTCATCACAAACAAAGTCAAATCCTATTTTCATACACTTATAGCTCCCGTCATATCTATTAACTTCATTAAATAAATGTTGCATGTCCTCAGAGCCTTTTATCTTGGCACGTAGTTCAAGTGGAATATTTTTGGCCAGTTTTGTGTTAGTCTTGATCTGTCGCCATAGATAAGCTCAAGGAGTTTATACCCCCTGATATTCTCGGCTGGAATATCAACGTACTTTTTGTTTATAAACAACAAGTTGTTTTTTCTGTAACGCTCCTGCAAGTAATGGAACAGCTTCTGGTTCACCACGATCCAGGAGATTGTATATCCATGCTTCTGGAGTTCCTCGGCTATGGTGTCGGAGAAGGACATCTTCACCTAGTTGGAAAGAAAGCAAATGTTATTTTCTGATGAACTCTGCATCCTTATGTACCAACTCCTCCCTTTGTTGTGAGTAATCTTCCCTTTTAATGAGGAATGCCACCTTAAAACCGACCAGGACTGCAAGAGCAGCCATTGTGGCAAAAGCGGCTCCATGCAGACCATAGCGGGGAACCAGCAGACCATTTGCCACGATGGCGACACCGAAAGCTACAATAGTGCTGACGATAATCTCTTTGTCCCGATGTTTCGCATACAAAGCATAGTGGGGAATATTCGAACAGGTCAACAGCACCGTAGAGCCCAACATGATCCAGAAAATTGTAAGATGCTCGGCGTAGATCGGCTTGCCGACCACCGCCAGAATTGGCTTAATTGCTGCCGCTACCGCGCAAACAAGCACGACTACCGCCCCGGTGACACCACAACCAAGTTTTCGCATTAGGAGGCGATACTCACCCAGCCTTCCCTGCTGGTAGGCGGCTATGATTTTAGGATAGAGAATCATAATGATGCCCGTGAAAACAAAGGTCTGTACAGCATTGGCAATCTGAGCAAAGAAAGTATAAATGCCAACTGTCGCTTCACCATAGTAATGTTGGAGGAAGTAGCGGTCAGCATACTGAATCCCCATCAGGGCAACAGTGGCGCAAAAAAAAGGAAGGGATATGCGGGCTCCGTTTTTAATCCAGCCCCAGTCGATCGATATTCGACTTACCTTTTGCCACGCCATCCCCCGCAAGTTATAGGCTGTAAGCCCCAAACTCGCCAGGATGCCTATCACCCACCCCGCCCAGATGATTGGTAAACTACGGGCATCGTCCAGAAAGATCCCCGCTGCTACCGCAACATACACCCACGCTCCACTGCGGAAAAACAACACGATATTGGCCATGCTGGAGCGCGATAGGGTAATCAATAGACGGCTTGCTTCCTGGGACAGGTGTTCCAGTACCAGGAGCAAATAAAACCAGCCGACATACTTCCACGAGATTAACCCGCTGGCGAAAACGACAAGGAGCAACGGTAGGACAATTATATACGTCAGGCCGTGAAAGACAAGCTGGTCTCGGATCAGAGGCACGCACTCGCTCTCTTTGTGAGCCAGAATTTCACGAGTATTATAGACGTAGAAGTCCATTCCAAGGAAATACAGGGAGATGGCAATCGTCACGGACATCAGCCCGAAGACACCGAGCTCTTCCGTAGAGAGGTAGCGGGCGATAAAGAGCAGGAGGACAAGCTTGCTCGATAGTGTCAGCCCCCGCAAGACAACATTTATGATACTGGTTTTCAGCACAGGCTTATCCGCTATCCAATCAGTTTCCAGCTCACGGGGGTGCCTTTTTCACGTCGTGAATGACGTGTTTTCCTAACTGGCGGTCATAGTACTTCTGGGGTAGGCCAAAACCAGGGTGAATGGCCAGTAGGTTATCGGGTGTGAATGTCCCCCCTGCCTGTATATTAGCAACCACGCAAAGGGGGTAACGAAACACCATGTTGTACAGATTATTAACATTAGCCAGAGCATGTAAGTCTGCTCTATAGAAGTGGTTTATCGCCAGTAAAGTCTTTTTTTGCGGGTCTACATTGAACACAAGGTTGTCTACATATCTCTTCGCTTGCCGCCGGTAGATTCGGCGTGTAACGTTCATAGGTAGAAACCATCTGATTACTCTTTTGAGTTTGCCCACCATTTTAATAATCCCTTTCAGGTTAGTAACCTGACCAATCTCAAGCTGCAGTGCCCCCCTTGCAAGATCACGGAATAGTTATCGCCCCGACAATCCACTGCAACACCTTGGCAGCAACCCAAGATCGGGCTGGCTCGCTTGTGAATTGTCTGATGTGAAGACATACCCGGTATTTGTGTCCTCCATGACTCACAGGCAACTGCGCAACTGCAAAAACCTCATTCCTTTATCGGTCTATTCGTTAATTACTTTACTTAGGAGTGTGTCGGGGTACCCTGTTTGGATTTCGGATTTATGCGGTTGCGATTTGGAATGTCAGCAGAATACCGACTCGGCTTTCTTCAGTAATTGTGCCACCTCTGCTTCTAACTCCACAACCTCACTCTCCATACGAGAGTAACTCATCGCTTTACGATTCGAAGCATTAGCCCGAATCTTGGTACCATCCAGTGCTACATGACCCAGCTTCTCACTCTTTTGTAGCTTGCAATAATATTGAATTCAAACCTCACAAAAGTTTTCTAAGAGTGAGGTCGAGGCCGCTTTATGCTACCAAAGATAGAACCTCCGATGTGAACGGAGGCTTTCTTGTGATGTGCAGAATGAATGAGCTCAGGTTATACTTCCAAAGCGGGCTGCCCGGCCTCTTTAGGATTTCCCATGTCAAGCATCAAGCAAATGACACCGGCTAGTCCCCTGTAAAGGCTCAGCCGAACGTTCTTATCCA
>Ga0315543_1001040_pt1 | contig 31565 bp, 31 predicted proteins | sample SalMarSW160210MG_2_FD_203098 | JGI IMG/M metagenome (GOLD analysis project Ga0315543, IMG submission 203098) | Salt marsh sediment microbial communities from the Plum Island Ecosystem LTER, Massachusetts, United States - Salt Marsh Sediment SW1601-210 ... | reverse complement strand
CTTCGACTCGCTTCGCTCGCTCAGGGAATAACTAGGTGGTTGCATATTTTAGTGCCTGAGCTTGTCGAAGGCCCATATCTTAAACCTATGAAAAAATGAAAAAAATCCTTATAATTTCAGGAATAATTTCGCTTATAGTTATTATAGGTTTTTTGGGGTTTTATTTATTTAAGAATATTCCTACGATTTTCCAACCTTCAGAAGTAGCTGAATGTGAAGAGTTAGAAGGAGAGGAAAGAGATACATGCGTGATCAAAAAAGCTTTGGAAAAGAATGAAAGTTCATTATGTGATCAAGTGGCCGGCTCAGGGCTTAAAGATGAGTGCTATGAAAGAATTGCTGTGAGTACTAATGATTCTTCTTTATGTGATAAAATAAAAGATGAAGATAAGAAATATAGTTGTCAAGCTCAAGTAACAGGAGAGGTAAAATTCTGTGAGGATATTTCAGATGCTAAAATGAAAAGTTTATGTTTTAATTTCTTAGCATTTGTTTTAGATGATATTTCATTATGCGATAAAGTCTCTGATAAAGACAACTTTCGCTTATGCGGAGTAGTGGTCAAGGAGGATCCTAAGCTATGTAGAGACGTAAAAATAGAAGATGAAGATGGATGTTATAGCTTTATTGCCAGTATTAAAAAGGATTCCTCGATATGTAATGAGATTGTAAATAAAATATTAAGAGAACAGTGTAAAACAGATGTTGAGCAAGGAGTATATAAGGACTTAATAACTAGACGAGAAGAAGAAAAAAAGAAACAAGAAGAGAGTAAAAAGAAAGACGAAGCTCTTATCAAGTCAGCGATAAAGACAAATGATAGTTCAATTTGTGTTAAAATTCATACTCCAGTAATTAAAGATGAATGCTATAATGGAATTGCAGTTAATACAGAAGATATTTCTTTATGCGACAAAATAGAAGAAAAAGACATACAGCAAACTTGTAAAGCTTTTGCAATAAAAGATTCAAAATTTTGTGAGAATATAATAGATAGTAGAAATAAAGATTGGTGCTATAGGAATCTTGCATTTCTTTTAAGCGATGTTTCGTTGTGTAATAAAATTTCTGATGAAGATAGATTGGCTTTGTGTAAAGCCACTGTACTAAAAAATCCGGAATTATGTGAAGATTTAGCACTACCAAATAAAAATCGATGTTATTTATCTGTGGCAACAGTTTTAAATGATGATTCAATGTGTGGAAAGATCACCATCCCATTTTTAAAAGAACAATGTTTAGAAATAGTAAGATGAAAATGTATAAAATATCATTAAAAAAAATATTATTCTCAATACTATTCTTGATAGTTTCTGCCTTCTTTTTTATCTCTCATAGTTCTTCGGTAATGGCATATTGTGATATATCATCGGATTGTCCGTCTGGGGGATGTACTTGTTGTTACTATACTTATCGTTATGTATGTACCGCTCATGCGTGTACGTACAAAGACACAAGAGTTGACTGCTGCTCAGGTTCTAATTGTGGGAATACTTCCTGTGGTTATGGTTCTTGGCAAGCAGGAGCATGTGGAGGAGGATCCTGTCCTTATAATAAAAGACAATATACAAGAACTCGCCAACACTCTAGTTACCATTATTGTTCTAGTCATAATTGTCATACTACTAACTGTAGTTCCACAAGCAAATGCGAAAGTGATTCGGCATGTGAATGTCAACCTCATGCTTCTATCAGATGTTACAATGATTCTTCAGGGGAGCACGATAACCAAGATAGATATTACTATGATTCCTGTGGAGCTAGAGAAGAAAAAGCTGAAGATTGTGGAAATGGTAGTTGGTTTCCTGAGAAATATAGATGTTCTGGAGATACGAGACAAAGATGGTATACAAGAAGAGGTTGTTATCAAGGTTCTGGATGGAGTGGATGTTATGATGATAGAGGATACTGGGCAGATGAGCATAACTGTAATGATGGTTGGTATGGTGTACCGGCAGAAGGTTTTATCGGTGAATATTCTTGTCGAGATAACCGCTGGAGAACAGAAAAATGGGTAAACTGGTGGTGCGAAGGTGCTGGTGAATGTAAATGGAGTTCTGAATGGAGAAACATTGAAGATTGCGGCACTAGCTACTGGACTAATGAGTATCGTTGCTCAGGCAGAAACAAACAGAGAAAATACATAAACAGGGGTTGCTCTGGTTCGTCCTGCTATGCTAATTCTCAATGGAAGAATGTTGAAGACTGCGGTACAACCAGTTATGGCTCCTGGACTTTTTATTGCTCCAATAATGATAAATGGAAGAAGAGGACTGTGTATAACAGAGGCTGTGCAGATAATAATTGCTATTATTACACCTCAACCCAAAATGAATTTGTCCAAGACTGCGGTGACATTTCTTGCGGGGCATGGTCTTCATGGTATTGTGATGACAATATAAAGAAAAGAGAGAGAACTTGTACAGGAGGATATTGCGAAGGCAGCAGTTGTAAATCAGGAACTTATACAGAGTATGACACCGAGGACTGCGGCTCTGATTATTGGACAGATGAATATCAATGTTCAGATAATATAAGACAAAGGAAATATGTTAATAGGGGTTGTTCTGACGGGTCTTGCTATAACTGGACTGAATGGAAAGATATTGAAGATTGTGAATCTACTTCTTATGGCCCTTGGGGAAATTATTGCTCCTCAGATGATGTTTGGAAGAAAAGAACTATTACCCATGGATTCTGTTCAGGAGGAAGTTGTACTACCAATACCTCTACCCAAAATGAACTTGTTGAAGATTGTGGAGAAAGTAGTTGGGTAGATCCTGCTGAATACCGATGTTCTGGTAGCTGGAAACAGAGGAAATGGATAAATAGAGGTTGTCTAGATGCTTCTTGTTATGCAACGTCTGAATGGAAAAACGAACAGAATTGCGCTGAAACTTGTTTCCCCGGAGCCTTAGCAGAGGGATGTGAGGGAGGAACTTATTCTTGTGTAGATGGAGAATGTACCTATCCTATAAGCCAATGTATTCCTCGTCAATTTACCTCTTCCGGCACAGCCTGCAAGTGTAATGAAGGGAGAAAAACCATCCTTAAAGCTTGTGATGGTTCAGGATCCTGTTTAGATGTAGAAGAGGTGTGTGATATCCAATGTGGAGCAGATCTAGCTTGCCAAGGTTTGAAACCCGGTGATGCATATCCAGGAAAACCAGGCAGGACTTGCTGTGGAGGTAAGTGGGGGCTTCCAAAATGGAGAGAGATTGTACCGTGGTGAGATATCAGATATCAGATGTCAGATGACAGGTAGAAGTGGCGAAATCGATAATTGATAAATAATAATTGATAATTAAATGAAGGCGATACAACGTTGTGTCGCCTTCTGTTTTTTGTTTGGGGAAATTGTGGTATAATAAGAAGAGAATTGTTGATTGTTTAAATAGAATTCTCATAAAAATATCATTTTAAATGACCAAACAAGAAGCTAAAAAACGAGTAGAAAAGCTGAAAAAGGTAATTAATTATCATCGTTATCTTTATCATGTTCTAGATAGACAAGAAATATCTGACGCAGCTTTGGATTCCTTAAAACATGAGCTTTTCAAACTAGAGCAGGAATATCCGGAATTAATTACTCCTGATTCCCCAACTCAGAGAGTAGGAGGAAAACCCCTAGAAGAATTTGCTAAAGTAAGACATAGCCAAGTTATTTTATCTTTAGAAGATACATTTTCTGGAGAGGAATTGAAAGATTGGGAAGAACGAAATAGAAGATTTTTAGGAGCAAGGCAACGCCTTACCCCTACATGGGATTATTTTTGCGAACTAAAATTAGATGGCATTGATATAGTGCTCACTTATGAGAATGGGGCCCTGAGGACTGGCGCAACGAGAGGAGGTGGAGAGATAGGTGAGGATGTAACTCAGAATATTAAAACAATTGAGGCTATCCCTTTAAAAATTGAAGCCCACAAAAGTAAGGGAGACCTGAGGATCAAAGAAGCTTTGAAAAAGATAGAAGTACGAGGTGAAATATATATGTCCAAAAGAGAATTTGCAAGACTTAACAAAGAAAGACAAAAAAAAGGGCTGCCACTTTACGCTAACCCAAGAAATATTACGGCTGGTTCTATTAGACAACTTGATTCAAGAATAACCGAGTCCCGGCATTTGGATTGCTTTGCTTTCAAGATCTTAACAGATTTAGGTCAAAGGACCCATGAGGAGGAACATGAAATTTTAAAGATTTTGGGTTTTAAAATTGAACCTCATTCTAGGAGGTGTGAGAATTTGGACGAGGTAATTGGGTTTTGCAATTCTTGGCAAGAAAAACGAAAAAACCTTTCTTTTGATACTGACGGAATGGTAATTGTCCTAAACCACATAGATTTACAAAATAAATTAGGCAGCGTAGGAAAAGCACCTCGTTGGGAAATAGCTTATAAATTTCCAGCTGAACAGGCAGTGAGTCAAGTTTTAGATATAAAAGTACAGATAGGAAGAACTGGAGCTATAACGCCTGTGGCTCGATTAAAGCCAGTTAGAGTAGCTGGCTCGACTGTTTCTCGGGCTACTTTGCACAATGAAGATGAAATAAAAAGATTAGATGTGAGAATAGGCGACACAGTTATTATTCAAAAAGCAGGGGATGTGATTCCTGATATTGTCAAAGTTTTACCAAAACTTCGAACGGGAAAAGAAAAAAAGTTCAGAATGCCGAAGAATTGTCCGGTGTGTGAGACTAAACTTGTGCGAAAAGAAGGTGAAGCTATTCGGCGATGTCCAAATCCAAATTGTTTTCAAAAAAATAGAAGACAAATTATCCATTTTGTAGGCAAGACTGCTTTTGATATAGAGGGCTTAGGTCCAAAGATCATTGATCAATTGCTTAAACAAGGTTTAATTAGAGATGCGGCTGATGTTTTTTCTTTAACCCGAGGCGACCTTGAGCCTTTAGAACGATTCGCTGAAAAATCTGCTTCTAATTTAATTGAGGCTATAAACGAAGGCAAGCGAATATCTTTGGCTAGGTTTATTTACGCTTTAGGCATAAGACATATTGGTGAAGAGAGTGCTCAAGATTTGAGCCAAATAATTACAAAAAAATTAGGAAACTCTCTTTGCACAATAAAAAATATTGTTAAGATAATGCAAAGCTATTCTGAAGAAGAATTAGAAAAGATTAAAGACGTAGGACCGAAAGTAGCTTCAAGTATTTATAATTACTTCCACAATAAAAAGAATCTTAAGTTTTTAGATAAATTAACCTCTTTTAATATAAAAATTAAAAGTCCCCAAAGGAAAGCCCTCGACTTCCTACGGGGCAGGCAAAAATTACAAGGCAAAGTTTTTGTTCTGACTGGTACATTGAAATCAATAACTCGTGAAGAAGCCAAAACTAAGATTAGGAGTTTGGGTGGCAATATCTCAAGCTCAGTAAGTAAGAAAACAGATTATGTAGTAGCTGGAGAAAATCCTGGCTCAAAGTATGATAAGGCAAGAAAGTTAGGGGTGAAAACAATAGATGAGAAGAAGTTTTTGGGGTTGATGAAATAAATATTGCTCTATTGCTCTACTGTTCTATTGTTAAGAAAGAAATTAAGAGATTACTTATAGTTAATTACTGCCCTGTTATTCTTCGAGCGAGCGAAGCGAGTCGAGAAGCCCATGAGAGTTCTCGGATAGCGCTCGTTTCACTCGTCTACCGGAACAGTAAATATGTTATCCTCTTAAATAAGACAGGAGCTTTGCTTCTAGTCATAAATCTTGTTATAATGTAGTTAGTATGCCTAAATTATCAGTTAAACAAGTAGAACATGTAGCCAAGCTTGCTAGGCTTGGAATAGATAAAGGAGAAAAGAAGAAGTTCCAAAAAGAACTTTCTTCTATTTTGGATTATGTAAATAAATTAAGCGAAGTAGATACAAAGGATGTTGAACCTATTGCCCAAATAACCGGGCTGACTAATGTGGTAAGAGAGGATAAATCAAGACCGTCTATAAGCAGAGAGAAACTTCTAAAAAATGCACCCCAAGTTAAAGATGGATATGTAAAAGTGAAAGCGATACTGAGATGATAAAAATTGTTCTATTGTTCTATTGTTAAATGGCTAAATAGTTTGATAGTTAAATAGCTATAAAACTATTAAACTATAGAGCTATAAAATTATTATTCACAGTATTTAATTTTATGAAAAAAGTTACTTTAGATGACATTAAAAAAAATCAGGAGGCAGAAGACTTTCTCAAAAAAGCAAATGATTATTTAGCTACTTTATCTTATACAGAACATGGAATAAGGCACGCTCAATTAGTGGCTGATATTGCTAAGAATGTGCTAGAAAGACTCGATTACAAAAGAAGGGAAATGGAACTTGCTTCCATTGCTGGTTATCTTCATGACATTGGTAATGTAGTAGGCAGAGTAAATCATGAACAGATAGGAGCGATAATAACCAAAGATATTCTCGAAAAATTGGGAATGACCTCGAAAGAAATAGCTCAAATTATCTTAGCTATTGGGAATCATGAAGAGGAGACAGGGGAAGCTGTTGATCCGATAAGTGCGGCTTTAATTTTAGCTGACAAAACTGATGTTCACCGAAGTCGAGTTCATGCTCGATCTAGAGAGCATTTTGATATTCATGATCAGGTAAATTATGCTGTAACTAAATCTTTTCTCAGGGTGGATGAGAAAAAAAAGACAATTACTCTAGAGTTGACTATTGAGACGAAAGTTTCTAAAATAATGTCTTATTTTGAGATTTTTTTAAGTAGAATGATGATGTGTCGGAAAGCGGCTAAGGTTTTAGGGTGTAAGTTTGAGTTGAATATTAATGGAACGAGGTTGCTGTAGAAATTGTTCCATTGTTCCATTGTTCTATTGCTATATTGCTAATATGAGACTTAATGAATTAACAATTCACGAAGCTCACGCAAAGCTTTCGAAAAAAGAGATATCTTCTGAGGAGCTAACTGAGGCTTGTCTAGAGACGATAGATAAAAAAGACAAGTCTATTTTTGCTTTTATTACAAAGATTCCTGACCAGGCTTTGAAGCAAGCTAAAGAAATAGATGAAAAGATCAGTCATGGAGAAAAAGTTGGCCCTTTGGCTGGAATTCCTGTAGCCATAAAAGACAATATGTGTATTGATGGAGTAAAGACTACGGCTGGATCAAAGATGCTGGAAAACTTTATTTCTCCTTATGATGCCACAGTTATTAAGAAGTTAAGAGAAGCGGGAGCTATTTTTTTAGGTAAAACCAATATGGATGAATTTGCTATGGGTTCATCTACAGAGAATTCTTATCTTGGACCAACAAAAAATCCCCATGATTTAGAAAGGGTTCCCGGTGGCTCTTCAGGAGGATCTGCGGCTAGTGTAGCTAGTAATGAAACAATTTACGCTTTAGGCTCAGATACTGGTGGTTCTATTAGACAGCCAGCTTCTTTTTGTGGAGTAATAGGTCTTAAGCCGACATATAGTAGAGTATCTCGCTTTGGATTAATAGCTATGGCTTCAAGTTTAGATCAAATTGGACCAATAACTAAGGACGTAGAAGATGCAAGCTTAGTCTTAAATGCTATTTCAGGAAAAGACAAACTTGATTCTACATCTTCTGTTGGTGTCGAGGTTGATTTTAGAAAAAGTTTGGTTCCTGATATCAGAGATGTAAAAATAGGGATTCCTAAAGAATATTTTGCGAAAGGAATAGACTTGAAGGTTAAAAAGATGGTTCAGGCCGCAATTGACAAACTGGAAAGTTTAGGAGCTAAGATTAGAAAAATTAGCCTTCCTCACACTGAGTATGCTTTGGCTTGTTATTATATTATTATGCCTTCAGAGATTTCAGCTAATTTAGCTAGATACGACGGAATTAAGTTTGGTTATTCGGCTCCAGAAGATGCACTCTTGGATGTTTATCTTCGCTCTCGTGGTCAAGGATTTGGGGATGAAGTAAGACGAAGAATAATGCTGGGGACTTTTACTTTATCAGCTGGATATTGGGAAGCGTATTATCTTAAGGCTCAAAAAGTACGAACTTTGATTAGAAAAGATTTTGATCAAGCATTTAAAAAAGTAGATGTCATTATTACTCCTACCTCACCTACAGTAGCATTTAAAATAGGAGAAAAAGTAATTGATCCTTTGACTATGTATTTATCTGATATGTACACAGTTTCTGCTAATCTAGCTGGTATTCCCGGCATTTCAATTCCTTGTGGATTTGTTAAAACACAAAAAGATAAAATGTTGCCAGTGGGACTTCAGATTTTGGGTAAGCATTTTGATGAAGAGATGATTTTAAGGGTAGCTTATACTTATGAGCAAAATACTCGTTGAATTTAAACAAAGAGCAGATTTAAAATAATTTTATGGACTACAAACCTACAATTGGATTGGAGATTCATGTGGAATTAAAAACAGAATCTAAAATGTTTTGTGCTTGTAAGAATATGCAGACAAGCGTAAGTAAGAACACAAATGGGCACGAATTAGAAGAGCCAAATACAGTGGTTTGTCCTGTATGTATGGGATTTCCTGGAACACTTCCAGTGATTAATAAAAAGGCAGTAGAGTATGTTTTGGAAACTGCTCTAGCTTTAAATTGCCAAATCTCAGGATTTTCTAAATTTGATAGAAAAAATTATTTTTATCCAGATTTACCCAAAGGTTATCAAATTTCTCAATATGATTTACCTTTAGCTAGGTCTGGTTTTCTGAACTTGAGTAAAAGCAAAAAAATTAGGATAAGACGAATTCATCTTGAAGAAGATACAGGAAAACTTATTCATCCAGAAGGTGAAGATTATAGTTTGGTAGACTTTAATCGGGCAGGAGTACCACTTATGGAGATTGTTACCGAACCAGATATAGAGTTAGCCAAAGAAGCTGGAAAGTTTTGTCGAGTGCTTCAGTTAATTTTACGATACCTTAAGGTTTCAAATGCTGATATGGAAAAAGGAGAAATGAGGTGCGAGGTCAATATATCATTGCAAAATGAAAAACGAAAAACGAAAAATGTAAAATTAGGGACAAAAGTAGAGATAAAGAATCTTAATTCGTTTAGAGCAGTAGAAGGCGCTATAAAACATGAGATAAAAAGACAGACTAAAGTATTGAATAAAGGTGAGAAAATCATTCAAGAAACACGTGGCTGGGATGCTAATGAAGAAGTGACAATTCCCCAGCGAATAAAAGAAGAAGCTCAAGATTATCGTTATTTTCCTGAGCCGGATTTGCCCCCTCTAAAAATAGATAAATCTTGGGTCTTAAAATTAAAATCAGAGATCCCAGAATTACCTCATTTAAAGCAAGAAAGATTTATTAAAGAATATAATTTAACTAGAGCTCAAGCGAAAATATTGGTGGCTAACAAAGATCTGGGAGATTATTTTGAGAGGGTGATTTCTGAGACCAAAGCTTGGCTTGAGGCAAGAAAAGATTTAGGCAAAGGAGCAAGAGCAAGAACTATTAAACTTGCTTCTAATTGGATTTTGTCTAATCTACAGAATCTTCTCAAGGATTCTCAAATTAAGGTGCCCCAATGTAAAATTAGTCCAGAGAATTTCGCTGAGTTTATAGAAATGCTTCATGAGCAGAAAATTTCTTCAACTGGCGGGCAAAAAGTACTTCTCGAGATGTTCAAAACTGGTAAGGATCCATCGCATATAATAGAAGAGAAAAATTTAGCCCAAGTTGGTGATAGAGCAGTGCTAGGGAGTATAGTTGATAAAGCAATTAAAGAAAATGATGTTGCCGTGGGAGATTTCAAGAAGGGGAAAATCCAGGCTTTAAAATTCCTAGTAGGCCAAGTAATGCGAGAAAGTAAAGGTAGAGCTAACCCTCAAGTTGTTGAGAAGATACTGAGAGAAAGACTTAAATAAATTTAAGCACAAAATCCTAAACAATAATCTAATCTCAAATGTTAAATGTCAAAACTCAAAACTGCTTGTCATTGCGAGCCTTGACGAAGTCAAGGCGTGGCAATCCCGTTAGGTTATAGAAGTCCTTTTCTAGAATACAACGTCGCCTAAGTCTTCACGGGATTGCTTCGTCGCTTCACTCCTCGCAATGACACTAGAGGTGTCAGATTTAACATTTGAGTTTTGCGATTTGAGATTTTTGGAGTTTGTTTTGGATTTTACTTCATCTTTAAACTGCTAACTTTTAAGAAGGAAGAACTTATGCATAAGATAAATCTAGCTATTTTTGTCTCTGGCCGAGGCTCACAGCTTAAGAATATAATTGAAAAGACAAAAGAAAAGAAATTAGATGCGGAGATCAAGTTGGTGGTAAGCAGCAAAAAGACTGCTCCCGCTTTTTTTATAGCTAGAAGAAATAAAATTAAAGCTTTGTACTTAAGTAAGAGAAAGTTAGGTAAAAATTTTGATTCAATTTTACTTCATTCATTGAAAAAAGAAAAAATAGATTTAGTAGTACTTGCAGGTTATCTTAAAAAGATTAGTCCTAAAATTGTGAGAGCATATAGAAATAAAATTGTTAATATTCATCCAGCCTGGGATATAAGAAGGTTTGGGGGAAAGGGAATGTATGGAGAACACGTCCATAAAAAAGTGCTCAAATTAAATGAGCCTTTTTCAGGAGCAACAGTTCACTTTGTAGATGAAATATACGATCGCGGGCCAATTATCTGGAGAATAAAAGTACCTATATTTAATAGTGATACTCCAGATGTTCTAGCAGAGAGAATTCTCAAGTTAGAACATAAAATTTACCCATGGGTAATCCAATTATTCGCTGAAGGGAGGGTAAAGGTGAAAAAGAGAAGAGTAGAGGTTTTACCGCCGAAGAATTAATAAATGAATATTATATTACTAATCAAATCACTAATTTACTCACTAATCATCACGAATTCTATTAGTGAGTATTAGTGGAAAATTCGTGATTATATTTGTGACTTAGCAATATAACAATATGACAATAGAACAGTAGAGCTTCATTCCATTAATTTTAAGAACTCTTTTGTCAATTTTTCCGCCTCTTTTTTATTTTTCACCCACTTAATTCTTCCATCTCTCTTAAACCAAGTCATCTGCCTTTTGGCATATTGGCGAGTATGAAGTTTAATAAGCTTAATTGCTTCATCTAGGCTGATTTTACCCTGCAAATATAATCCAATCTCTTTATACCCGACCCCACTCATAGACGGTAAGCTCCAGCTGTAACCTTTTTGATGTAGTTTTTTTACTTCCTCAACTAATCCTTTTCTGATCATCTGATCAACGCGTTTGTCTATTTGCTTGTGGAGTTGTCTTTTGGGAAGCTCGATGCCAATTTCAAGAACATCAAAAGGAAGTAATTCCTTTTTTATTTGGGCTGACATAGGTCTACCAGTTTTTATACATACTTCCAAAGCCCTGATAAGTCTTCGTTTATTTTTTTTGTCAATAGTTTCAGCTAATTTTGGATCAAGTTTTTTGAGTTTTAAAAATAATTTTTGTACACTAAATTTATTCAGTTTTTTTCTCAGGGTTTTGTCTGGAGGAACATGCGGAATTTTGAGACCATCAATAATGCTTGAAATATAAAGTCCTGTACCGCCGACAAGAAAAGGCAGTTTTGAATCTTGAATTTTGCCTTGCCTGCCGGCAGGCAGGAATCTAGAATCTAGAATTGAATAGACTTTTTTTTGATAATCAACTACTGTAAACCCCTGATCTGGTTTTACAATATCGATCATAAAATGAGGAATATTATTTACTAAAATATAATTCTTATAACTTTGAACTTTGAACTTTGAACTTTGAACTTTATTCGTACCGATATCCATATATTTATAAATCTGCCTAGAATCAGCAGAAATGATGTATCCATTAAATTTCTCAGCCAAATACAAAGCTAGTTCGGACTTACCTGAAGCAGTTGGTCCTAAAATGACAATTAGTTTTTTCCTTGACATAAGTGTTTAAAAAGATTAATCTAGAATAACATAAGAATATTTCTGCAAATTTGTTCTTAAAATATAAAATTAGGAGGGTAAAATTGAAAGTAAAAGGGATGCTTTCAGGAACCCTAGTAACGGTCTTCTTCCTCACCCTAGCTCTTTTGATAATAAGGTGGATAGTATTGACAGCATGGGAGGTAATAAGAGATACAGCGGTACTAGTAAGACCTTTCGTAGAATCTCTTATTGGAGAGGAAGTTCCGGAATGGATACTCGATCTAGGAGGAGTAGCTTTTATTTTTCTTATAGGGTTTATAGTTACTCTTGTTGCCAGACAATACTATAGAAGGATTCCTTTATTAGGTATTCTTGTAGATGGTGTAAAAGGATTATCGGGTATTCTTTTCCCCAAGAATGAAGAAAAGCAAGCAGGAAAGAAAGGCGATATAGTGTTAGTAGCGTATCCTCATGGACGTGGTTGGGAGCTAGGAATGGTGACGCAAATACACATGGAACATGATATAAGAATGCTCGGTATCTATATTGCAAAAACTCCTACAGTTTGGACTGGTGATTTTGCGTCCTATCCAGAAGAGGATGTTATTTATACAGGTATTTCTAAACCAGAATGGATGAGTATGGTAACCACTGGTGGCACATTTGGAGAGGGACCAGAATTAAAAAAGGCGTTAAGAGAAGTCCGAAGGAGAATGAATAAACTAGAGGGAGAATGGAGAGAGGTGATAGAAAAAGTGAAAGAAGTATTGAGAAAAGGGGAGATAAGACTTCCTAAAGGAGGGAAACTAAATTTTTAGGCAGCTCAATAGGATTTTTAGGCGGCTCAATAAGATTTTTTTTGAAGTCGCCTTTTCCTTTTCTACTAGTTTTCCTCTTAAACCCCACGGTGTAGCATTAGTGATTTTTACTTTAGCGAATTGGCCGACTAGATTAGAATTTAGAAAAAACCGCACATTTTTAAAAGTTCTGGTCTTCCCCGTCAAAATATATCTGCTATCTACCTGCCCTGCAGAATCCGAAGAATTTGGTTTTTTTCCTTTAATATTATTTACTAAAACCTCAACTATCTTTCCTATATATTTCCTATTATTCTCCAAACCTGTCTTTTCTAGAATTTTGGTTAAGACTTTCTCTCGCCGTTTCTTTTCTTCTCTCGGCACATTATCTTTTAATTTAAAAGCAGCGGTTTGAGTTCTAGGAGAGTACTGAGCAATATAAGCCATATCAAATTTAATTTCTCTAAATAACTTGGCTGTATTCTCAAATTGTTTTTTGGTTTCCCCGGGAAATCCTACAATGATATCTGTAGAAATAGCTACGTCTCGAATTTTCTCTCTAATTTTTCTAATTAATCTCAAATAATGTTCAACAGTATAATTGCGGTTCATTCTTCTCAAGACCTCATTATCTCCAGACTGGATAGGCAGATGAATATACTCACAAACCTTATTACATTCACTAATAGTTTCAATTAGTTCGTGTGAGAAGTCTTTAGGATGTGAAGTCAAAAACCTTATCCAAAAGTTTCCGGGGATATTATCAACCATTTTTAACAATTTAGGAAAATTAATATCACGTGATTTGTAGCTGTTAACATTCTGCCCCAAAAGTATAATCTCTTTACATCCACGTTTAACCAAAAATTTGATCTCATCAATAATTTCCTCTGCTGGTCTTGAATATTCTGGCCCCCTTAAATAGGGGACAACACAATATGAACAGAAATTATTGCAGCCAGTCATGATAGGAACATAGGCGCTAAATTTAGACTGATATTTGGCTGGGGTTTGTAAATAATCATTATATCGATGTGTTTTATTGCTATATTGCTTTATTGCTATATTGTTAGATTGTTTTATTGTTCTATTGCTCCATTGCCCTATTGCTAATACTTTCTCGGGTAATTTCGGTAAATCTTTGATGTTGAAAATCAAGTCTACTTTACCCTTAAGTTTCTTTTTGTCTTGTTCTAAAATGCACCCGGTTAAAGCAACTTTGCACTTTGAACTTTGAACTTTAAACTTGTCCACCTTGCCATATGCTCTATCAACAGGTGATTGTCTGACTGAACACATATTAATCACAATTAAATCAGCCTGATTTTTGTCATCTTCAGGTTTATATCCCATTTTCTCTAAAACATGGGCAATTCTTTCTGAATCACTCTTATTCATTTGGCACCCGTAGGTGATAATGTGATATGTCATATAATTTATTTTATCACAAAGATTTATGAAAAGAAAAAGGAGTGTCTTGAGGTTTTTGAATTTATAAACTGATAATTTTTGCCTAAAAACACTCCTCGATAACCTCCTCCTTGCTGGATTTTTTGATAAATTTTTGTTGAGTCCATCTACCCCTCCTTATCTATTTTCCATAATTCTTCCGGTAGTTCTTTTAATTCTTTATCCTTTTTCTCTTTCAACCATTCTTTGATTTTAGATGTAAAAAGAATCTCAACTCTTTTTTCATCTGCCTCCACTTTCTCTCTAGTATACCCCCATTCTCTCAAACGATCTGGCCCCTCGTAATCTATACTAAGGAGGATTTTATCTACGAACTCTTCTCTGATTTTCTTTAGAACTGGACTCGCTCTAGAGTTAGCAATTATCTTGTAATCTACCTCTGCCTCTCGAAACATCTTTGGTAACTTTGAGATCAAATTTGTTCTTCTTTCTCCCATTTCTCTCATTTTTATCCCTCCTTTTTCCAGCAAGGAGGATTTTTAATTGTCCAAAGATCTAAGCTTTACTTCTTTTATAACCCTTTTAATAAATTTGTCAAGTGTAGTTTGCCCTTCATCGCCTTTCTTTCTTGATCTTACTGCCACTTTTTTTGCTTTTATTTCTTTATCTCCTACAACTAGCATATAAGGGATTTTTTGTTTTTCTGCGCTAGAAATCTTTTTAGCAGTTGTTTGATTTTCTTCATTTATTTCTACTCTTAAGTTATGTTTTTCTAATTCCTCTAAAATTTTCCTAGCATATTTTATATGTTTATCTGAGATTGGGATAATCTGTATCTGAATAGGGGAAAGCCAGACAGGAAAAGCACCAGCATAATGCTCAAGCAGAATACCTAGAAAGCGTTCCATTGAACCAAGGACTGTCCGGTGAATCATTACTAATTGATGTTTTTTACCATCTTTCCCAATGTAGCTTAGATCAAATTTCTCTGGAAAATTAAAGTCTACCTGAATAGTCGGCCCTTGCCAGGATCTACCAAGAGAATCAATTAGTTTAATATCTATTTTAGGACCATAAAACACTGCCTCACCTAAAGCTTTATTAAATTTTAATTTCTTTCGCTTTAAAGCATCTGTTAGAGCTTTCTCCGCTTTCTTCCAAATAGCTTCTTCCCCCAGATACTTACTTTTGTTTTTGGGATCCCTTAGTGATAAATCAATTTCATATTTTTTAAAACCGAACGAAGAAAGCATAAAGCGAACCAATTCTATTACATCTCCGACCTCTTTCGTAATCTGATCTGACGTACAAAATATATGGGCATCATCCTGAGTAAAACCTCTAACCCTCAGGAGTCCATGAAGTACCCCAGCTTTTTCGTATCGATAAACTGTGCCTAATTCACAAAATCTTAGAGGTAAATCTTTATAAGAGTAAAGCTTGGTTTTAAAAATCTGGACATGAAAAGGACAATTCATCGGTTTCAGCAGATATTCCACGTTATCAATTTTCATTGGTGAGTACATCATTTCTCGATAGAAATCCCAGTGGCCTGATTTTTTCCAAAGTCCGATTCTACCTATATGGGGAGAGTAGACTAATTTATATCCTCTTTTTCTATGCTCTTTTTTCCAAAAATTTTCGATTATCTCTCGAATCATGGTTCCTTTTGGATGCCAAAGTACCAGTCCTGCTCCGACCTCTTTACTGATGCTGAAGATATCTAATTCTTTACCTAACTTCCTATGATCTCTTTTTTCGATTTCCTCTTGTTTTTTTAGATAATCTTTTAATTCTTTTTTGGTCTCAAATGCAGTTCCATAAATCCTCTGAAGCATCTTGTTTTTTTCATTGCCTCTCCAGTAAGCGCCAGCGGTCTTGAGTAGTTTAAATGCTCCAATTTCGCCAGTAGAATCTAGATGTGGCCCTTTGCACAAATCTACGAAATTACCTTGTTTGTAGATACTTACTTTTTTATTTTCCATCTCTTTAAGTAACTCTACCTTATAGGACTGTTTTGTTTTTTTAAAGAGATCCATTGCCTTTTCGCGGTCTATTAATTTTTTGTCAAAGGGTAAGTTTTGCTTGATGATTTTTGCCATCTTTTTCTCTAAGATCGGCAGATCTTCCGGTATCAAAGTTCTAGGCAAATCAAAATCATAATAAAATCCATTCTCAATTGCTGGTCCTATACCAAATTTTGCCTCGGGAAACATTCCCAAAACTGCCTGAGCAAGCACATGAGAGCAGGAATGACGCATTATTTCAAGTTTGGAGCGTTGATTAGACATAATAATAAAGCTTAAAACGCAAAACTCAAATGTCAAATCTGACACCTCTAGTGTCATTGCGAGCCTCGACGAAGTCGAGGCGTGGCAATCCCGTTCGGGATGCAATGTCATTTAATTCAAGGACGTCTAAAACCTCACGGGATTGCTTCGTCGCTTCGCTCCTCGCAATGACAAGCGGTTTTAACATTTGAGATTAAATTATTGTTTAGTATTTAGAATTTATTTTTGTCACTTGGGAATTGGTCATTGGACATTTTCACTTATTATGCTTATCTCAACATGATCATACAAACTTGGAACTGTTCTTATCCAAGAAGGAGTGAATTTGATCTCTATTTTCTCTATATCATCAAATTGTCCAAAATAATCTTTTAATTCTTTTTCATTAAGTCCGATGAGTCTCGCTTTGTCAAAAATTTTGGAAGTAAGTTTAAGACTCATTGTACCTTCCAAATGGGTGTCTACGGTTGCTTGGGCTTTACCCAAATCAATGTCTTTTAGAGTATATTTAAGAGTCTGTTCATCTGTGCTTTGTAGTTCTTTACCTTGAGATATCTCATTTTTGAGTTTTTGAGAAGCGAGCTCGAGGAGTTCCTGACGGGCAAATTTGAGGGTGGTAACTTTTACCTCGACAGTAATTTCAAATTCATTTATGTTTTCTTGGCCAGCTTCGCTAGTTGAAGAGAAATTGAGAATTTCCTTTTTTGCCCCTTCCAGAATTAGTACCTGGTCTTTGGGTATTTCTTTTTCAAGCTGACCCGTTACTTTCTCATAAAGTTCTGAAGTTAAGTTGTTTTTAGCCTCATCAATATCATCCTGAGTAACTACTGATATCTCTTTATACCCCCCTGTCATAGGGCTGGAAGACTCTGCATAAACCTCCCTTCTATAAAGTTCAGAGGTAAATCCAGGGAAGATAAATTTGGTTGGACCAATTTCGCCAATTTTACCTTTCTCATCTGAAATAATATCTACTTGAACTTTACCGTGAGCTGGAATGCTGACCCAGCGTCTAGTTCTAAATTGAGGACGAGGATTACCATTTGGCCAGAGTCTTGATCCTTTAATAATAGCTTGTTGCTCCGATCTGTTGTTATATATAGTTACTGTACCTTGAGCTCGGTCTTCTATGCCTTTTTTAGAGGCAGAAGTAATTTTCTTAGTTTGTTTAAGTATCCTGGAGACGATTTCTCCTGAGATTCCTTCGTCTGTAATCAGATCAGGATTTTTGCATATCACAGTTTCAAAATCAACTTTTATATTTTCTTCTTTAGGATAGATCGTGATTTCAGCCTTGGAGAAACTGAAGTAACAGATCACTCCAAAAAGAGCTATGCCTATAATAATAAATACGATAGCTATTTTTTTGTAGGATGGTCCAGTTTTAATTTTACCAAGGTCCATAAAGAATGATTGTTATATTATTCTATTGCTAAATAGCTTTTAGCTTGACTTGTGTTGTCTTTTTTGCTAAAGTTTTATATTACCTAATCCACTTTTCATTAAGCTGGATTAGTTGTATTATATAGAAATAAAGAGATATTTGCAAATATAAAATTATAAGGAGGGAGAGATGTATGTTGGGGAAGTGTTAGAAAGATTTACCTGTCGTGATCGAGATGTAGATATAGAAAGAGAGGGGTTAGCTTGCGCACTAATAGAAATTGATAGACTGCCTGAGGATTTTGAAGAGATGGAGATTCCGCCAGAGACAGTAGAGGAGGTTAGAACTGTTGATGATATAATAAGATTTGTAAAAGATGGAGGGAAGAAATGATTAAAAGGATATCTGAAGAAGAGATATTTGACAAAGTGAGGAGAGTTATTCTTGAGATATTAAGAAACGGTGGAGGTAAGCTAGACGAAGATCAAATAGAAAGGGATACCAATTTTATAGAAAGCCCAGACATTGATTCATTGGATGTAGTAGAGATTGCAATCGCATTAGAGGAAGAATTTGACTTGAATTTCGGGGATGAAGAAGTAGAAATGTGGCTGACAGTTAAAGATATAATTCGATGCGTGGAAGAAAAGCAAGAATAAGACAGGAAGAGCTGTATTTGATCGCTTGATCAGAACTTTAGACGCCGGGCTTTATCTAGTTTTATCTAGCTGGATAAAGCCCTCTTTTTTATTCCTTAATTTCTATCCCCATCTCTTTAATTCTGCCTATCAGTTCTTCTGTTACTTTAATTTTAGTCTCTGTTTCTATCTTTTCGCCTTTTGGCATTTTTAGAATAATGCTGGTTTTCCCAGGGGAACTTGATAAGATTTGTTGCATTTTTGTAATGAAATTCTGGTTGATATTGGGAGGCAGAACCAATTCTATATTGTCAGGATTATGGATCATGGATGTTAAAAAATTAGAAAATTTAGTGACATTTTGAATAATTTTTGGTTTTTGTTCTTCTATAATTTCATCTAGAGGATTAGCTTGGTTGACTAGAATTTTTGGTACCCCGTCTTTATCTGAAACCCGACCCTCAGCAAAGATAAGATTTTCTTTTTGCCAAATAGTGGGATCTTGTTTTAGAAGATTAGAGAAAATCAAAAGTTCTATACTTCCCGTTGTATCTTCTATAGTAACAAATAACATTGGATCATTCCTTCGGGTTAAAATTCGTTCTATTTTACTAATTATACCCCCTACTTTTACTTGGGAATTAGAAAAGGTAGCGTCTAATTCTCCACAAGGGGTTGCTGATTTCTTAAGAAAATCCTGGTATTTACGTACAGGATGTTCTGAGACATAAAGTCCTAAAAGTTCTTTTTCCCAGGAGAGTTTTTGTTTGAGAGATGTTTCGTTAGTCTCTTTCATCTTGAGAGAGGGCAGAATATTGTTTCCAAGACCACCGAATAAATCTTTTTGCCCATTAGATTTTTGCTTATAATAAGAACGAGCGTATCTTAGAAGATTATCCATATTTTCTAACATTTGATTCCTTTCATCCAGTTGATCCAATGCCCCAGATTTTATCAGACTTTCTAGAGATTTTTTGTTTAGATCTTTTGATAAAACTCGAGTAACGAAATCATCTACACTCTTAAATTTACCCTCTTTCTCCCGTTCTTTGACAATAGTCTCAATTAAGTTAGAACCCACATTTTTAATTGCTCCCAGCCCAAATCTAATACTATCAGAGTCAGTTACAGTAAAGTTAGCAAAAGATTCGTTAATATCTGGAGACAATATTTTTATTCCTAAATTTTCGCATTCAGTAATCTCTATAGCCACTCTATCTATATCTTGTTGGTCTGAAGTTAAAAGACTAGCCATAAATTCCGGACCAAAATGAGCCTTAAGATAAGCTGTTTCATAGCCAATTCTAGCATAACAAGCCGCATGAGATTTATTAAAACCATAGCTAGCAAATGGTTCTATAAAGGCAAAGATTTTTTTAGCTAAATCTTCTGGAACGTCATGAGATATGCAGCCTTTAATAAATTTATCTTTTTGCTCATTAAGCAAACTCCTGATTTTTTTGCCAACTGCTTTTCTGAGCACATCAGCTTCACCCAAAGTAAATCCAGCTAAGCTTCGAGCAATTTGTAATAACTGTTCTTGATAAACGCAGACCCCATAAGTACTTTCAAGAATTGGTTTTAAGTCGGGATACAGATATTGGACTTTCTTAGGATTATGTTTTCCTTGAATATATTTAGGAATCCATTCTATAGGTCCGGGTCTATGCAAAGCAACCATAGCAATAATGTCTTCAAAAGCAGTGGGTTTAAGTTCTTTTAAATATCTTTTCATTCCAGCTGATTCTAACTGGAATACCCCTGTAGTTTCTCCTTTTTGCAAAAGTTTGAATGTTTTTTTGTCATCTAAAGGGATGTCTTGCAGATTGATTTCTTTATTTCTTGTTTTCTCTATAATTTTTAGAGCGTTTTCTATAATAGTCAGATTCTTAAGTCCTAGAAGATCTATTTTTAGGAGTCCTAGGTCTTCAATAGAATGCATTTCATATTGAGTGACTACAGTTTGATCATCGCGTGAGGCATATTGTCTGGGGACTGATTCGTCCATAGATTGAGGAGTAACTACTACTCCGCAAGCATGGGTAGAGGCATGACGAGCTACCCCTTCTAATTTTTTAGCTGAGTCAATAAGTTTTTTGGCTTGAGGATCTTGGTTATAAATTTCTTTTAATTCCGAGACCCTCTCCAAGGAATCTTTAAGAGGAAGACTCATAGGAATCATTTTAGCAATTCTGTCGCAGAAGCTATAAGAATATCCTAAAACTCTTCCAGTATCTCTTATAGCGGCACGTGAAGCCATAGTCCCAAAAGTAATGATTTGGGCAGCATGATCTTGGCCATACTTATTTTTAACATAATGAACTACTTCATCTCTACGATTATCTGCAAAATCTAAATCGATATCTGGCATAGAAATTCTTTCTGGATTAAGAAAACGCTCAAAAAGCAAATCATATTTTAAAGGATCTATATTGGTGATGTTAAGTAGATAAGAGACTATGGAACCAGCTGCCGAACCTCGGCCAGGGCCGACAACAATATCATGAGACTTTGCCCAATTGACAAAATCCTGGACAATTAAAAAATAAGTAGAAAAACCAGTTTTCTTGACAACAGATAATTCATATTCTAAACGGTCTATTGTTTTCTTGTCTGGTTTCGCCCCATATCTTTGTTTAAGTCCTATATAACTTAGCTCTTTTAGGTAGTCAAAAGGTATTTTGCCACTGGGTACTTCAAAATGAGGTAAGATAGTTTTTCCCAGATCTAATTCTAAATTACACATCTCGGCGATCTTTTCTGTATTTTCAATAGCTTCTGGTACGTCTTTAAATGATTGAATCATCTGTTCTGGGGGTCTAAACGAAAAATCTTCTCCAATCATAGAAAGTTTTCTTGACTTATCTTGGAGTGTGTTTTTGGTCTGAAGGCAGAGGAGGATCTCTTGCGCCTCAGCATCTTCTGGTTTTATATAATGGGTGTCATTTGTAGCTACAAGTTCTAGATTAAGCTTTTTAGCCAGATTTATTAGTCCTTGATTAGCAATTTTTTGATTAGGTATTGATGGGTGATCTTGAAGTTCTAAGAAAAAGTTGTCTTTGCCGAATATCTCAACATATCTTAGAGCTAATTTTTCTGCTTTTTCTAGATCTCCATTTATAATTGCTTGAGGAAGTTCTCCTTTAAGACAGGCAGATAGCCCAATAAGCCCTTGGGAATATTGGGATAGTAAGTCGTGGTCAATTCTTGGCTTATAATAAAAGCCCTCAAGATGGGCTTGGGTAGTTAGTTTAATTAAGTTTTTATATCCTTCTTGGTTTTTGGCTAAAAGTACTAAATGATAAGGACTTTCGTCAATCTTAGGTCTTTTGTTTTTCATGCCATTAGGAGCGATGTAAACCTCTGTTCCAATTATAGGTTTTATGCCTTGTTTTTTTGCTTTTTGATAAAACTCTATTGCTCCATACATTACTCCGTGGTCAGTCAAGGCCAGAGCCGGCATTTTGTATTTTTTTGCCTCATCTAAAAGTGCATCTATTTTAGCAAGACCGTCAAGAAGAGAATAATGGGAATGGGTATGGAGGTGGATGAACATAGTATTAAATGTCAAATGTCAAAATGCAAATATTAAAACTACTTTGAATTTAGAATATAGAATCTTGAATCTAGATCTCTATGATTCTAGATTCCAAATTCCAGATTCTAGATTCATTTAATTAGCTTTTAGTTTTTCCATTTAGTTTTGACATTTGAGTTTTGAGATTTACCCTGTTTGTTAACAGGTAGGGATTTAAGTTTGTAATTTTTAGCTTTGGATACTAATTTACTTATCCTTAATCCTAATCCGTGTTCTTCTTGATTCGAAATATAATACACTAACAATGATTACAACAATAATTCCCAGAGCTATTAAGACAGCCAAAATTACCCAGCTAAAAATGAAATGAGTTACATTAACTACACCCCGAACTAATTTTCTACCTGCGGCAGTATCAGAAAGAAAAAGGATAAAGAGGAAAAAACCTAAAGTCCCCAAACCTGCTTTTTTAGCAAACTTTTTAGGGTGAGGTATAAGCAAGTCTACCCAAAGTCTAATTCTGTCCCAGGGGCTAATTTGTACTGCTTCTTCTCCAGTCAAATCCGTTGCTGCTTGATAAAAAGCCTGAAGAATATTTTCAACCTCTTTTTGGTCAATTTCAAATCCAGGTTCTCTTAAGATACGTTTATATATTCTTTGAGCATACACGAGTTTATCATGATTAGAAAGAAATGGTTTTAAGACCTCTATTTTTTTGTCTATAGTTTTGCCAGGTATCCTTTTTTCTTCTAGAACATTTCTCAAAATTTTTTCCGACTCAATAATAGCCATCTCTAAACTCTCAGTTAGGTTTTTATTAAATAGTTTTTCTACTTTTGACCAATCTACTTCCATAGGTTGATAATTAATAATTGTTGATTGCTACCTTGTTAACTTGTTATTTGGATTTAACATTTGTCATTGGGATTTGGTCATTTGTCATTTCTATTATACACCACTTAACCCCCAGCTTCAAATGGTTTACGAAAAGTAGAAATTATGCTAATATGTGGTTGAATGGATAATTAATGTAAGAGCCATGAGCTAAGTAATAAGTAATATGAGTATTCATTTCTCTTAACTCTTAGCTCCTATCACATAGCTCACATTATTTTCCTATGCTGAATTTAAGAAATCTAAATACGAAAACCTTTATTATTCTCCTAGCGGTAATTTTAGGGATTTTTTCTATATGTCTTATTTTTTATTTTATTAAAACTACCCCTGAACCGTTACCTGCGCCAGAAGAACCCAAAATAGAAGATATCCAAGTTTTATTTGTTCAGGCTTTAAAAACTTCTTCTGGATATGATGTAGTGGCCAGAATTAAGAATCCTAACGAGTTATGGGGGGCGCCAGAATTAGAGTATACTTTTAGTCTTTTAGATCCAAAAGGGAAATTGATCGCTAAAAGAAAAGGAACAAGTTTTATTGGACCTCAAGAAGAAAAATGTTTAATGGAATTAATAATTCAGGTTCAAGATAGTACCTTGAGCGCAGAGGTAGAAATCAACAATAAAGGATGGAAAAAGTTTGAGGGGTATAAAAAACCGAAAATTAGTGTTATTAACAAGCACTATAAGCCAGATAAGATAGATATAGTTTGGGGGATAATTAGAAATGATAGCCCTTATGGTTTTGTCAGAGTAGGAATTAATGTTGTAGTGTTTGATAAAAAACAGAACATAACAGGAGTAAGTCATACTTTTGTAGGAAATATTCTCACCCGAAAGGAAAGATATTTTGAAGTGCAATTAATGAAGAAGATTTCCGATATTTCCAAAATAGAGGTGGAGCCAGAAGTAAATGCAATGGAACAGGGGAATTATATGAAGGATTACGGAGAACCATCAGGGTATGAGGAAAGGGAGACGGGAAGATGATTGTTGTATTGCTATATTGCTCTATTGTTGGAAAAGAAATTGAGAAATTATTTTTCTACCCCACTTTAGTGGGAGGGATTATTCAGAAGGAATTGCTAATTGTTGATTGTTGAAAATTGTAAATTAATATGGTATTTAGATTTTGGATTTAATAATTATGAATCTGAAACTTTCGAAGAACTTTGATTGGATTTTGTTTGCGGTGATAGTTCTACTCGTAGCTTTAGGCGTCTCTTTAGTTTATAGCACCACTCTAGATATTAGACTCCATACCTCGCTCGCTTATAAGCAGATTATTTTTGCTCTTGTGGGGATTGGAGCTATTTTTATTATGAGTTTTCTAATTCCTTATGGAATTATAGGATCTTATATCTGGATTTTGTACGGAGGAGCAAATATATTCCTAGGGGCGGTTTTGCTTTGGGGGGAGACGGTCAGAGGAACAACCGGTTGGCTTGCGCTTGGCCCAGTTCAATTTCAACCTTCTGAATTTGCTAAGATAATTTTAATCATTACTTTAGCTTGGTATTTTAGTCGGCGTTTAAAGGAAATAATTCGATTCCGTCACATAGTTACTTCAGGTATCTTAACTCTTATTCCTGCAGGGCTTGTTCTTCTGGAACCAGATTTAGGTACAGCGCTTCTGTTTATAATTTTATGGTTTGGTATGCTCCTAATCTCTGGTGCAAGACGACTTTATATATTGTTAACTCTGGGGCTGGGAACACTTGTGAGTATAGGCTCTTGGTTTTTTCTACTTGAACCTTATCAAAAAGCAAGACTCGCCACTTTTGTAAATCCCCACCTTGATCCTTTAGGACGAGGATATAATATTCTTCAATCTATAATAGCCATAGGCAGTGGGGGAGTGCTAGGAAAGGGATTAGGTCAAGGAACCCAGAGCCAGCTGCAGTTTCTGCCAGCTCAGCATACTGATTTTATTTTTGCGGTTATGGCTGAGGAATTAGGATTTGTTGGGGTTTCATTTATTCTTGGGCTTTTCCTTGTTTTATTCCTCCGTCTAATACGAACTGCTAAGTTGTCCAAAGATAATTTTGGCATTCTTTTGGTCTTAGGGGTAGGGATATTAATTTTTATTGAAGTAATGATTAATATTGGAATGAATATCGGGATTTTACCAGTCACAGGAATCCCTTTACCTTTAGTTTCGTATGGTGGCTCAGCTCTTATTACTACACTCTTAGCGCTTGGGATAGTTGAAAGTGTGGCAGTGAGGAGAAAGCAGACACTATTTTAATGCCCCAAAAATGTGTGCTCATCGCTTCGCTCTTGCGCACCCCATTTTTGGGGACCCCTTGAAATTGTTCTATTGTTCTATTGTTGTATTATTCTATTGTCATATTGTTCTATTGTTACATTGTTGTCTTGACTTTAATCGCAAGGGAGCTATAATAAAGTTAAGGTTTTTTAATTTTTAGGAACTATATATGGAAAAGTTAACTCTAAAAGCTGAAAAAAGAGAAATAAATGGTAAAAAAGTAAGATCTCTTCGAAAGCGAGGATTTTTGCCGGCGATAATCTATGGCCATAAAGTGAAAAACATTTCTCTTAAAATTCCTTTGGCTGATTTTGAGAAAATGTACAAGAAAGCAGGAGAGAGTTCTCTAATTGAATTGAAAGTTGATAAAAGTCCATCAAGACCTGTCCTAATTCATGATGTTCAGTTTGATAAAGTCAGAGGTAGTATCTTGCATGCTGATTTTTATCAAGTTAAAATGAAGGAAAAGATTACTTCTTCAGTGCCTCTAGGATTTATTGGCAAATCAAAAGCAGTAGAGGAAAAGGAAGGAGTTTTGATTAAGAACTTAGATGAGATAGAGGTGAAATGTTTACCAGCTCACTTACCTAAGTCTATTCAAGTAGATATTTCTAAACTTAATACATTTGATGATGTAATTTTAGTTAAAGATTTGGAAATTTCTAAAGAGGTTAAAGTCTTGGCAGATAAAGAGGAGATAGTGGCTAAAGTTCAACCTCCACGTACAGAAGAAGAATTGAAAAAGCTTGAGGAAGAGGTTAAGGAAGAAGTGGAAGAGGTAGAGGGAGTAAAAGAGGAAGAAGAAGCTCCTGAAGGTGAAAAAGCCATAGAAAAGGAGAAAGCTCCGACTGAAGAAGGAGAGAAGGAAGAGGGAGAGAGCGAGGAGAAAAAAGAGGAAAAGAAAAAATAATTGCTCTATTGTTCTACTGTTCCATTGCTAATTGTTAATTCATCGATTAAACTTACAAACTTATAACTTATAAACTTACAAACTTACCTTGAAGGGAGGTGAAAAATGGAAGAACAACCAGGACAACCAATTAGGCCAATCCCAGGTGAGGGGATACCGCCGACTCCCAGTGGGTCAGTCCCACCATCACCAACTCCGCCTCCAGCCCCGCCTTCTCCTCCAGGCCCCCCGCCTAAAAAATCAGGAATTGTAAAATGGATATTGACAATTATTATTATTTTGTTAGTTGTAGGAATAGCAGCGGCTTCAGTTTGGTATTTTGTAATTAAAAAGACAACAGAAGTTGCAGAGATCGTCAAAGAAACAGAAGCCCCGGTTTCTACTGAGGTGCCGGTTCCTACCGATGAGCCATCCGCAGAACCGGTTGCCCCTAGTGAAAAATGGGAAGGCAAAATAAGAGAAGCATTATCTAACGGTAAAGTGGAACTGACCATAAACTCTATTTCCTTTGAGAACAAAATAGTTTCTACTACTGAGACAGGAGACCTAGAAGCTGAGACAGGATATACTTATGCTGTTGTTGATGTTACTTTTAATAATGTCAGTGATGAATCATATACTGTTTATTCAGGAGAAGATTTTTATATAAAGGATAGTTATGGTAAGAATTATAAGGATGTAGAATATGGTGAACCCATAGAAAGATGTTTAGGTCTTTGGCCAGAGATATCTAGCGGCGATACTTTGAGAGGGAAAATAGCTATTCTAATTTCAGAAGACGCATCAAAAGAAGAACTTGAGCTGATTTATGATTCATATTTTGATGACGAGCTACCTTACCTTGTAATAAAGCTGTCTTCGTAAACCTATGAGGTTCATTCGTATTTTCGGGCTAAGTCTTTTTGTTGGCGGCATTCTTTTGTTTGTCGGTTTTGGACTTTATAAATTCTTTGAAGCAAAAGACACGCCTCTGATTATTAGAATAGGGAGCACTGGTGTAATTTTAGGTATTGTTTTAATTTTAATTTCATTGATTAAAGAAAGGATCAAAGAATCCTCAAAAGACCAATTGGGAGATTAGTCAATATCCTAACTTTTCATTTTACTTCTATAGTATCTCTCTTTTGGGGATCCTCTAAAAAAATATGATAGTTACTACTACTTCTAAAATTCCTGGCAAAGAGATTCTTGAGATTTTAGGTGTGGTTAGAGGAAATACAATCCGAGCTAAATGGATTGGTAAAGATATTATGGCTGGGCTAAGACAGTTTGTTGGGGGAGAGATAAAGGAATATACAGAAATGCTGACCGAAGCAAGAAACGAAGCTTTCAAAAGAATGATTAAACAAGCAGAAGAACTAGGGGCTGATGCAGTAGTTAATGTCAGGTTTGGTACGAGTATGGTTATGAGTTCAGCAGCTGAGATTTTAGCCTATGGAACAGCAGTGAGATTGAGATAATTAATAATTGATAACTAGATGAAGGCGACACAACGTTGTGTCGCCTTCTGTTTTTTTGATTGAAGAAAAGGAGAAAAAGGTGTATAATTGAAATATCAAGTTTACTTTCTTCATGCCTAGATTTATGGCTAACTTAGGCAAAATCTTAGTTATTTTCGGTTTAACATTAGCTATTATCGGTAGCTTTTTAATATTATTTCCCAAAGCTCATTTTTTTAGTATTTTCTAATAGATTAGTGATCTATTAAATTTAGGAAGACTTATGCCGAGGAAATTTATACCATTTATTTTACTAGCTATTGCTGTAGTTATTGCAGTTGGTATTTCTAGTTTAAAGAGTTATAGAATCTCTCAGCCATCTTCGTTAAATTCCCAAGAGACGGATTCTGATAATGATAAGGATGAATATAATAGCTCAGTTGATTGCGATGATAATGATAAAAATGTAAATCCCGGTATGGAGGAAATTTGTGGAAATAAAACTGATGATAATTGCAACGGAAAAATAGACGAGGGTTGTGTAGTTAATAAGAACATAATCAATGTTCCTGAAGATTATCCTACTATTCAAGAAGCCATTAATAAGGCTAAAAAGGGACAGACTATTAAGGTTGCTCCAGGAATATATAATGAAAATATTACTTTGAAAGAGGAGGTTAACGTTATAGGAGCTAAGGCTGAATCCACCATTATTGATGGAGAAAGCAGGGGAGATGTAGTATTGGCTAAAAAGGATGTTACTCGCGTTACAAAGATAAGTGGATTTACTATTAGAGGTTCTAAAGAGGATGGAGCAGGGATAAACTGCGAGTCTTCTTCGCCCGTTATTGAAAATAATATTTTTACCAAGAATGCTTATGGTGTTTTTGCTGGCGAAAATTCATCTCCTTTAATTAGTGGAAATATCTTTGAATGGAATAGCAATGGTATTTTAGTCTATCATTTACCTAAGAATGCTTCTTCAGATAATTCTGAGACTGTTATAATTCGGAACGTCATTGTACATAACAAACACGGTATAAATGTTAATGATTCTCGGGCTGAGATTATTAGTAATGTGATAAGTTATAATACTAATTATCCAGGAAATACTTCAGGTATATTTGTCAACCGTTCTCGAGTAACAATTACTAATAATATCATTACTGATAATGGCTACCATAGTTCGCTTTGCTCAGGAATTGGTGGAGATAAAGATTCTTTTTATGATATTTCTTATAATGATGTTTGGAACAATAGGAATAATTACCGTTGTTATGGAGAATGTTCAGCAGGGGTCGGGGACATTTCTAAAGATCCTCTTTTCACAGACCCAGAAAATGGAGATTTTCATTTAAAATCAAATTCACCTTGTAAAGAAGCAGGCAAAGATGGTGTAGATATGGGAGCTTATTGAATATTGTTATATTGTTATATTGCTAAATCCTAAAAATAAATGCCAATTCAAAATTCTACAATCCCTCTAGCTCATCGGGTAAGACCTGATACTTTTGAGGAATTTGTTGGTCAAGAGGAAATTATAGGCAAAGGGAGTCTCCTGCGTAAAACAATTGAAAAAGACCAAATACCCTCGTTAATTTTATGGGGACCGCCAGGATGCGGCAAGACTGCTTTAGCCAATGTTATTGCTCATCAGACTAAATCTTATTTTGTTCCTATCTCAGCAGTTACTTCAGGTGTGGCTGATTTAAAGAAATTAGTAAAAGCTGCCAAAGATAGATCCCGGGCTTTTAACCAAAAAACGATTATTTTTATTGATGAAATACATCGCTTTAATAAAGCTCAGCAGGATTATTTGCTGCCTCACATAGAGGATGGAACGATTATTTTTATTGGAGCAACAACTGAAAATCCGTCTTTTGAGGTTATATCTCCACTTCTTTCTCGTTCGAGAGTGTTTGTACTCGAGCCCTTGACTAAAGACCAACTTAAACTAATTTTGGAGCGAGCCTTAAAAGATAAAAATAAAGGGTTAGCCAAGTATAAGGTGAAGTTAGATAGAAGAGCTCTTGATCATTTGATAGATATTGCTGGAGGTGATGCCAGAGTGGCTTTGAATGGATTAGAACAAGCAGTACTTGGAACAAAACCAGGGAAAGATGATTTGTTGAGAAAAATTGATATTAAGACTATTGAGGACGCTTTACAAAAAAGAACACTCCAATACGACAAAGGAGGAGAGGAACATTATAATGTTATTTCTGCTTTTATAAAAAGTATGCGCGGCTCTGATCCAGATGCAGCTTTATATTGGTTAGCCAGAATGATTGAAGCAGGGGAGGATCCCCGATTTATTGCCAGAAGAATGGTTATTTTTGCTTCAGAGGACATCAGCAATGCTGATCCGTTTGCTCTTTCCATCGCAACTCAAGCTGCTCAGGCTGTAGAATTTGTCGGTATGCCTGAAGCTCAGATAAACTTAGCTCATGCAGTAACTTATCTTGCTTCCTGCCCAAAAAGTAATTCTTCATACCAAGCTTTGCTTAGAGCCAGGGAAGAGGTTAAAAAGACAGGTGCAAAGCCTGTTCCTTTGCATATTCGTAATGCCCCGACGCCTCTAATGAAAGATTTGGGTTACGGTAAAGATTATAAATATCCCCATGAATATCCAGGGCATTTTGTGAAGGGCGAAAAATATTTACCTAAAGGAGTAAAAGGCGATTATTTTAAACCGGGAAATCAAGGGTTTGAGAAGAAAATAAAAGAGTGGCTTAAAAAGTAAATTGCTCTATTGTTCCATTGTTCTATTGTTCTATTGCTAAATGGTTAAAGTGGTGGTAGAATAGGAATAGAAATTGGAAATTGCTAATTGTTAATTATTGATTCACGAATATAATCACGAATTTGCTCACGAATACTCACTAATTTGAATTGGTGAGAAAGGACCCTCTTTTTTCTAACTGACTTTCTTGCCCGCCGAAGCAAAAAGCGTAGGCGGGAGTCAGGATTGGTATCATCCCAGCCTAAAGGCTAGGCCACAAAGAAGAAAACCATCCCACTAAAGTGGGGTAGAAAAAATTCTGTAAACCATTATTCGTGAATACTCAGAATATTTTAAGTGTTATGAATTTTATGAAACGCTTTAGCCGGGGATTTAGAAAATATATTAGAAAAGAAAAAGCTAGAATCAGAAGAGAAGCTCTTACTTTGGGTGAAGGGAAAAAGATGATTGAGCAGCTGTATCAAAGGATAAATGGAATGTTTCAAGAGAAACATAAAGATAAAGAATTAGTATTGAGTAATTAGTAAATTTTCTAAAGGAAATTACTATGACTAAGGATAGATGGCTGGATTTAAAAGATAAAATTAAGGACAAATTTGGGATTAAGGACCAAAGAGTTGAGAAACTTGAAGAGGGAGAAGGAAAACGAGAGATTATAGAATTTTCAGGACCATTGGGAAAAATGAAAATAGAGTGTATTATCCGACCCAAAGTTTTAGAGAAAAAGGTTCATTACACTCATCGCCAAGGTGCAACCGCAGAGGTTGAATATATTACTTCAAATTCAGAGAAGACATATAAAATTGGGGCTTATCGTTGGGGTACTGCGGACCAGGAATGGGAGGAAATTAGAGCTAGTAATCTTGAAAATCTCGCCCAGTAGGACTCCATTGCTCTACTGTTATATTGCTCTATTGTTATATTGTTAAATTGTTGATTGTTGAAAGAGAAATTAGGAAATTGGAAATTAGGAAATTAATTTCTAATTTCGCGAGGGCTCATAAGCCCGAGCTAATTTCTTAATTTCTACTGTTTGTTGCTATCCGTTTACTGTTATCCAACTTATTCGTGTTTATTCGTAATATAAAATAATTTTATGTTTGCAAAAACTAAAGAACAACGTGTTGGTGTGTTCGTTGATGTTCAGAACATGTATTATTCAGCCAGAGAAATGTACTCATCAAAAGTAGATTTTGGTTCGATTTTAGATATTGCTTTAAGTGGGAGAAAGCTGATTCGAGCTATTGCTTATGTAATTAGAGCTGGTGAGATTAAAGAACAGAGCTTTTTTGATGCTTTGAAGAAAGCTGGTTTTGAGGTAAGAGCTAAAGATCTCCAAACTTTTTATGGAGGAATAAAAAAAGGCGATTGGGATATTGGTATTGCCATGGA
>Ga0315543_1001036_pt1 | contig 31620 bp, 24 predicted proteins | sample SalMarSW160210MG_2_FD_203098 | JGI IMG/M metagenome (GOLD analysis project Ga0315543, IMG submission 203098) | Salt marsh sediment microbial communities from the Plum Island Ecosystem LTER, Massachusetts, United States - Salt Marsh Sediment SW1601-210 ... | reverse complement strand
TTGAACACTAACAGCTCCGCCACCCGGCCACCCATCAAAACCGCCAGGGTAGTTTCAAGATACTCCTTGGAATGGGTGTGTCGCTCATCGACCGGCAGTGACTGGGTAACCCCCAACGCCATGCCACGAGGAATAATGGTAACTTTATGAATCGGGTCGGCCTTGGGCAGGAATTTGGACACCAGGGTATGGCCGCTTTCATGGTAGGCGATGATCTTCTTCTCTTCATCAGAAATTACAAGCGACTTGCGGGCCGAACCCATCAAGACCTTGTCCTTGGCTTCTTCGAATTCATCCATCGAGACGGCGTCTTTGTTGCGCCGGGAGGCCAGCAAGGCCGCTTCGTTGACCATATTGGCCAGATCCGCACCGGACAGACCGGGAGTACCGCGCGCCAGAACGGAGAGGTCAATGTCCTCTGCCAGCTTGATCTTGCGCACATGCACTTTCAGAATTCCCTCCCGACCTTTGATGTCAGGTATGGGCACCACAATCGTGCGGTCAAATCGTCCGGGGCGCAACAGCGCTGGATCGAGGACATCGGGACGGTTGGTTGCTGCAACTAAGATCACGCCTTCATTGGATTCGAACCCGTCCATTTCAACTAGCAACTGGTTAAGGGTCTGCTCGCGCTCATCATGGCCGCCGCCCAAACCGGCCCCTCGATGTCGCCCGACAGCGTCAATCTCGTCTATGAAAATGATGCACGGGGCGTTTTTCTTACCCTGTTCAAACAGGTCTCGCACACGGCTGGCTCCGACACCGACAAACATCTCCACGAAATCCGAGCCGGACATCGAGAAAAACGGCACTTCTGCTTCGCCTGCTACGGCTCGCGCCAGCAGCGTCTTGCCCGAACCGGGTGGGCCCAGCAGCAGCGCTCCTTTGGGGATTTTTCCCCCCAGCTTCTGGAACTTGGCGGGGTCTCGTAAGAATTCAATTATTTCTTGAAGCTCTTCCTTGGCTTCCTCCACGCCGGCTACATCATTAAACGTCACTTTCGGGCGCTCGTCCGTAAGCAGTTTAGCTTTGCTCTTGCCGAACGAGAAAAGCCCCTTCGGGCCGGAGGCACCTTGCATCTGCCGAATGAAAAAAAGCCAGATCAGTACCAGAAACAGCCACGGGGCAACCGAGATGAGAATCGAGAAGATATCCGGGCCTTTGATCTTGGCTTCAATTTTGGCTCCGCCTTCTTCGAGCCGATTTATCAAATCGTAGTTCGTGTCCGGAAAGGGAATCCTGGTCTTGAACTTTGAATAGGGTTTGTTTGACTCGGTGGAACTGAACTTCTTCGGTTCCCGGAGGGTTCCCTCGACCTCTCGATCGGTAAAGGTCACTTCCGAAATGTTTTTGCTTTTGATTTCCTCGACGAATTCTGAAAAGGAAATCTCAGCCGTGCGTGAACCCATGCCCTGAAATAAGCTGTAAGACATTAAGGCTATCAAAATGATGGCAAGCCAGAAAATCAGCGACCGTCCTGGTCCTCGCCATCGCATCTGCCCTTTTGGCTTCTCGTCCTTGTTCTTCCTCAATGGAGAAAGTAGTTTCTTGTCGCCTTTTGGCTCTTTCACATCTGCTCCATATTAGCCCGACATGGCGTTCATAATCTTATACCCGATTATACTTGAGGCCATCCATCTTATTCATTATCGGAAAGATACGGCCTTTCCTACTCTTCAATTACCCTGCCAATAAAAGGCAGGTTTCGATATTTCTGAGTATTATCCAGCCCAAAGCCAATCACAAAGTCATTGCCGATGGAGAACCCTTTGTATTTGATTTCCAGTTTTTTCCTGTGGCTGGACGGCTTATCTATAAGTGTAACAACCTCGACCGAATCCGGTTCCAGCCGGCGTATCTGCTTTAGTACGGCCAGGACCGTTTTCCCGGTATCCACAACTCCTTCCACTACCAGGACATGACGCCCCCTGAGGGGAAGAGCGAATTCTCCTCCCAGAACAACACTGTCTTCCTGCTTTTTTCCGTAGCGATATGATGCAGCCGATATCAGCTCCAGTTCCATCGGTAGCTTTATGGCGCGCATGAGATCAGCCAGGAATATAATGCAGCCTTTTAACACTCCCACAAGGACCGGCGTTTGGCCAACGTAGTCGGCGGTAATCCGCTTGCCCAGTTCGGCAATGCGTTGAGATATTCGGTCCTGATCAAAAAGCAGTTCAAACGGCATGAGCTGGACTTTTTCTTCGCTCAGAAACTTCAAATTTGATTAGTCTCCTCGTTGTCGAGTTAATCTTAACCCGGTCGGCGATCTCAAATCCGACCAGCCACACTACCCCCTGTTGATCGCATACTACCGGTACCTCATCACGCAACACTCTTTCGACTTTCCTGTCAGTCAGGTAATTGCCAATCTTTTTGGTACCGTTCATACCCAGCGGCGTAAACTTGTCACCAGGCCTGATATTACGAACCACAAACGGCGGTGAAAGCTTCTCCTTATCCAGCCATACCTGTTTGGAGCGCTTCTCCTTGTACCGCGTGCCATCGACATTGGTCACCAGCCGATACCGAATAGTCAATCGCAGGCCAGGCAACTGACAGGCTTCACCAGGTTTCAATTGCTCAGCGTAAGGGCGGCTTTCCTGGTGGGTGATGACCAGCTTGCCGGCAGTTCTTACTGCCCGCAGGCTATCGGGGAGAGAAACCGCCTTCCCACCTTTCATACAAAGAGTGTCAAGTCGGTCGACAACTTCTTTGTCGGGTGCTGGGAGCCTCTCCGAAGCCTCTGCCAGGCAATATCTTAGCAATCTTCGCCGTAACCATATCTGATAACTCATAAAGGGTTTCAAGTCAAGCTCTATCTTGCCGCCGACAGTAGTTCTTACAATCTTTTTTTTCATTCTGTCCACAACTTGTTTAAAAAAGAGCTCCTCTTGCCCGGCCGTCTCGGACAGGTTTAAAATGGCAGCATTGACGGCAGGGTTGAGATTCTTGCGTATGTCAACCAGCAACCTGTTACGGATATAGTTTCTTGCGAAATCGCTATTAGTATTGGATTGATCGAGGCAGAATTTCAAGCGGTGTTTTTTCAGGTAGGAATAAATCTCCTGCTTGGTAATATGATAAAGGGGCCTCACCACCTTCCCCCGTTTAATCGGTATCCCTTGCAGCCCCGTCCTACCGGTGCCGCGCAGTATCCTGAAAAGTATTGTCTCCACTCTATCATCAAGGTGATGTCCCAAGGCGATTTTGTTGTGACCGCGCCGGTTTGCCAGATTCTCAAGTGCCGTATAGCGGAAATCGCGAGCGGTCTCTTCAAGGCTCTTTTTCTTGGTTTGAGCTAAGGTGGGGATATCTTTGCTCTCAATAGTCAAATCCAACCCGAGTTTCTCACAGAGCTGCTGGCAGAATCTCTCCTCTTTTTTGGCTGCCCGTGGTCTGATTTGGTGGTTTATATACACTGCCGAAAGGTTCAGCTTCATTCGGTTACGAAGCTGGCTCAAAAGATGCACCAGGACAACAGAATCCGGTCCTCCTGATAGAGCGACCAGCACTGAGTCGCCTACAGAAAGCAAGTTGTTTTCACGGATCGTCTTTTTCACCTTTTCAAGCATCATTGGTAAAATAATAGATAAAGCTATAAACGTCGAACAAAAAGTTCAAAACCATCCTGAGGAGACGTTTTACTTGTTCATAACTCGAAATGCAGCCACTCAGATGCGTAGAGAGAGAAATAGGTTCAATCTTGAAAGACAATGGAATGCGGGCAGTGACGGTAGTGCTTTGACTGGCAGGTGGTCTTGGTTATAAATGAAGGTCATAAGAAAGGTGAGGAAGGATTTGAAAAAGTTGTGAGGATTGCTTATACTAAAAAAGCTAATGGTTTTTATGAAGGAACTCTACATGGTGCGGGCAGTAAAAAAGAAGATTACGGAGGATTGTTGATGAAGAAAAACAGATTATTAGGTATGCTGGTTTTAGTTTTATTCGTTGCTGGTATTTGCGTGGGCTGTGGTAAGTCGGGAAGCCAAACGCTGGTGACTGTCGGTGATTATAAAATCAAGGCTGATGAACTTAACGAATTCTTTAATGCAAGTTGGCCTTTTCCAACTGCTCAGGACGAATACGACAAAAGACGAGAAACACTTGACAGCCTAATAGTGATGAGGCTGCTTGTTCAGGCAGCCTACGAAATGAATATAGACAAGCTGGAGGATGTAGCCCGGGTAGTTCTGGCTTATAAGGATAGGTTTCTTATCGATGCCTTATTGGAAAAGGAAATTGCCGACAAAGCGGAACCTACCGGAGCCGAGGTAAAAGAGTTCTACAATCATCTCAAGTATAAAATCAGAGCCTCACACATCCTCACCAACAATTTGGATACTGCTCAGATGCTTCTGGATCGGATCAAGAACGGTGAGAATTTCGAGAAACTAGCCTACGAGAACTCCATTGATAAATCAGCCAAGAAGAACAAAGGGGACCTTGGCTTTTTTACCTGGGGAGATATGGTCGATGAGTTTCAACAGGCGGCCTTCAGTATGGAAGCCGGCGAAGTCTCTCCACCCGTAAAATCGAAGTATGGGTATCATATCATCAAGGTTATTGATAAGCTTTCTAACGAAGAGCGGAAAGACTTCAAATCTATGAAAAGCTCTCTTGTCGACCAGGTGAGAACATATAACATGAATCGGCTGGGAGAGAGGTACTTTGAGGAGTTAACAGCCAAATATACTATAACGGTAGATACCGCTACCTGTGACTATTTGCTCCACAAGCGCGAGATCATGTACCCTCCTCAGTTGTTGAAGAGTTTGCCCAGGAATGACTTTGACTCGGAGCAGCTTGACCGCAATGAAAAGGAGCTGGTCATTGCTACCTGGGACGGGGGACAGCTAACTGTGAATGAATATCTCACCCTGGCAAGAAAGCAGGTGCCGAAGAGTGTACGACCTGATTTCGATAACTACGATTCCTTGGCTGTAATAGTTTTCAGATTGAAGATGAGTGACATCCTCGCCGTGGAGGCTCACCGCCAAGGTATAGATAATGACCCCCGATACCTGAATAAGGTTAAACGTTTCAAGGAAATGACCATGGCGGAAACTATGAGAGACGATTCAATACCGCTTCCCCCGCCTCCTGACGAAGGTATGTCGCGGCAGTATTACGATGATCATCCTGATGAGTTTACTATTCCGGCCAAGGTGCATATCCATGAAATACTGCTCAGTGACGAGCTCAAAGCCCGAAAGCTCAAAGATAAGATAAAGTCACTGGAAGAGTTCAAGCAGTCCGCAACGAATATGACCGAACGGACCGGCAAGCGTATCGGCGGAGGTGATCTCGGTTACGTCCAAAGGGTAGGCACGTTTTTGGACGTCTTTGATGCGGCCTGGAAAACTCCCGTGGGTGGTATTGGCGGGCCGGTGGCTATTGATGGAAAATACTCCATCTTCTACGTGGTTGATAAAATCGATTCCCAGTTGAAGGATTATCTCGGGCAAAAGCGTGTGATCATACAGCGGATTGTTGACCAGCAGAAAAAAGAAGCATTTAAGAAATGGGTTGAGCAACGCAAGAAATCAACCCCGATAGTCATCAACGAAGATGCTCTGTGGAGCACCATCGATATGGGAAAATATGCCGCACCAGATACCCTTGATCACTCTGGTTGACCAGCGATGAAACGACATCTACTGGTAGTCGGCTTTGGTCTTTTCGCACTTCTGTCGGCGGTACCATCAATTGCTGAGCGAGAGATAGTTGATAAGATCATAGCGATCGTTGGGGATAAAGTCATACTGGTTTCAGAACTGGCCAGTCAAATGCAACTGCTCGCTTTTCAATCCGGGTTTCAACCCAAGAACGAACAGGAGCTTCAACAGTACAGGGATGAGGTTCTCCACCGAATGGTTTCAGACCGCTTGATTTTGATAGCCGCCCAGGAGGACACCTCCATCGAGGTCCGGCCGGAAGAAATTGACCAGGCTCTTGACGATCAGATTGCTCACATTGCTCAAAACTTCAGTTCCAACCAGGAATTCCTTGATACTTTAGCAGCCGAGGGGCTGACGATCCGGGAGCTGAAAAAACGGTTCAGCAGCGATATTGAAAACCAGCTTTTGAAGGATCGCTTTGTTCAAAAGAAAATTTCCACCGTCTCCGTGTCGCGCCATGAGGTAGAAGAGTTTTATCACAGGTTCCAGGATTCACTCCCTGGTCAGCCTGAGGCAGTGAAGTTGGCCCATATTCTTTTATCGATAAAACCATCACAGCGCGTTGAAGATTCGGTCAAAGCTCTGGCCGGTGACCTGCGGCAACGAGTCTTGGAGGGGGCGGACTTTGCCTCCATCTCCGCTCAATATTCAGGTATGGGCGCCGGTGCCAATGGAGGTGATTTGGGGTATGTGTCCCGGGATGATGTCGTGCCCGAGTTTGCCCGCGCCGCATTTAACCTCTCAGTAGGAGGCATTTCAGGAGTTATCCGCACCCAATTTGGCTACCATGTGATCAAATGCGAAGGTAAAAAAGGGGACCGTCAAAAGCTGCGCCATATCCTTCTCGCGGTGACGCCCATCGAAGATGATACCCTGAAAGCAGTGCATCTGGCAGACTCACTTCTCCGGGAAACGCGGAATGGGGCTGATTTCCAGCAGTTAACCAAAGTCTATTCAGCGGATGACAATACCCGGGCGCAGGGAGGAGAACTGGGATGGTTTGCCACTGCCCAACTGCCGCCTGAATTTGCTTCAGAAGTGACTGGCTGGAAAACGCCGGGGGAATACAAGGGCCCGATTTTCTCTGCGCACGGCCTCCATATTTTGAAACTTCTTGACTACCAGGCCGCCAGGAAATTCAACCTTGATGAAGATTATGATAGTATCAAAGAAATGGCCCGACAGGAAAAGACCGGCAAGCTTATCGACAAGTGGGTTTCAAAGATGCAAAAGAGAACTTATATTGAATACCGCTTGTAGGACCAATGCGCATCGACGATTTCCTTTCTACGGTGGGTATCATAAAACGCCGCACAATCGCCAAAGAGCTGGCGCAGAAGGGAATGATTGCCGTTAACGGCCGCACCATCAAACCGGCCTACCAAGTAAAGGTCCGCGACATTGTTTTTATCAAGGGCAAGCGTGCCCTGATAGTGGAAATCCTCCGGATGCCCACCGGCTCGGTGTCCAAGGCTGAGCGAGAAAAGTATTTCAAAGAGCTTCCAAGTACCCGGTAACTGTGAGGCTGTGTCATAATTGTGATTATTGACCGTAAAAACCCTGGGAACCGTCGTTGCGAGGAGTCCGCCAGAGGCGGACGACGTGGCAATCTCTTGTTACGGAAGCAGTTGCACCACTGAGATCGCCACGCTCCCTTCGGTCGCTCGCGATGACGCCGTATTACGACACAGCCTCTGTAATGAGGGGTGAAGGTATTAAACCCCTCGAGAGCAATGTTTCCTCAACGGGGTATGAAAAGGGCGGTGAAATCTTGGAAAAAATGAGCGATAATTCCCGGCCAGATAGTGCCGGTGCGGATATAGAGCAGCGAAAACATCGCCCCGTACACGGAGATAACTATAAATCCCGGCAATCCCTGATAAGCATGGCAGGCGCCAAAGGCAACTGCTGATACTACTGAAGGTATTATCCAATTTGAAAATCTCCCCATCAATCGCAGGCGAGTCATCAGATAGCCGCGAAAGGCTGTTTCCTCGCAGATACCGGCAGTAGCCGAAACTGCTACCCATACGACTTTACCGGTGGGATCGGTTGGAATGAGAAACGAGATTTCCCCTGGCATTGGCAGGCTGATCTGCCCCAAAAACCATGTCAATCCGGCCAGAACGGCGTTGGAAGCGAGCAAAAACGCCACCCCCCAAGCAAAGTCGACAAGGCGTAGGTACTTAAATCCCAAGCCGGCCAAACCGGTTTGCTCGCGATAGGTGGTAACGTAGATTAACAGGAAAACGCACCACTGCATGACGATGGTTGTCACCAGCATTGCCAGCAGCACTCCTTGATTCAGACTCTTCAGCATAGTAGTGGAGTCGCCTGTAAGGAGGCCTGATAGAGCCGGATAAAAAACCAGGAGAAAAGCCAAAGAAAGGTACGTTAGTCGGGAACGGCGATAATTGAGATTTCCCCAACGTTCTTTGAAGGCCCCAAGAGGGTCGCTGCTGTCCGTAACGGGACGGTATACCGGAATTCGTTCAAAAGGCTTTGAATTCAGAATTGTTTCTCCAGTTGGATTTCTTTCACATAGGTGCTTTCTTAGCTAATTCGGTCAAAGTGTCGTTCAGTTTATCCTCTAAGCACCTTTGATATGAAGATACTGCAAACAATCTGCAAATGCCAGCCCCTGGCTCGCAGTTATGTGAATCATGTGATACTAACCCCAGACAGTGCAGACGGATGGATGTGACCCACATGTGGTAGCCTTACTTATCCGGCAGGCCTACTTTGCTGAGGCAAAGGAGGAAACTATGTCAGGCAACCGTGTGGTGTACCAGAACTGGATTGTTGAGATCGGGTATGATCCGGCCAGACTGAAAGAGGGGAAGAATTGGGATGATCCCCTCTTAGAATCGATTTCTCTAGATGAGCCATCAGCTATGGCGATCAGCAGCGAAGATATCCGGCGGGCTGTTGAAGAGAGAGAGCGCTCAGAGGCAATTCGCTGTAAGGTGCGCAAGGCGCTGGAAAAGCTCAGTGTGCAAGAGCGGGAATTTATTTCGCAGTTCTATTTTATGGGCAAGAGTTACCGGGAGATATCCGGCCAATCGGGACGTCCGATTCACAAACTTGAAGCGCTCCACAAGAGAGCCGTCAAGAAGCTCAAAAAGCAGCTCAGCGCCTTCGTTCAGGAGAGATTTGACGTCGAAGTAAACGTTAGAGAAGATTGCCTGATCTGTCAGTCACCCTTTGTGGCGGAGATCAATCGGCTAATCGAAAAACGCGACAAGTCCTCCACCTGGAAGTCAATAATCAAAACGTTGCGAGAGAGGTACGGCCTTAAGATAACCTCCCCGCAGGTACTGATCGGCCATGAGAAGTACCACAGGTGATGCTTGACCGACAATGTTAGGTTTATCGTGAACATTCCCGGCCTGGAGTTTAACGAGAGTGTAAACAATGACAGTTTCTTGACATGATAGTGTGACAAAATGCAAGGAGGTACATGCTTTGGAGAACAAGAAGGAACGCAGCAAGGTACGTGGGGAGCACTGCCTGAACATCTTTGTTTCCTACGAGTTGAAAAGCCGTCTGAAGGCGCTGGCTGAGAAATACGACCGCACGACGTCTGATATAGTCAGGGCGGTGCTTCGCATCGGCATCCCCATGATGGAAGGGTTGTCGCAGTCGGAAGAAATCATGGTAAGAGAGTACATTCAGTTGTTTCGCAAGCTACGGCAGGTGAAGTCTTTGAAAGAAATTTAGCTCGTTGAGCAAAGGTTTATCACCGGGCAGCAAGAGAGCGCGAGGTAAGGTTACTGGCTTCATGAGGGATGAATGATGTGATTTTCTAAATGTAATATAACAAACTGTAGATAACTTTTGGGGGCATAAGAGTTCTATCACACTGCAGCTATTCCGCCGGTACAAACAATGAAGACATAAGCGGCATTGTTAGGTATTTAGCTTGTGAAATTTTTAACTTTTTCATTTGACTGTTACAGCGAATACGCATATTTTCTTAAGCCAAAGTGGAAGGATAATGATATGACTGTTGCAACAAAAGCAGTTCCGGTACAGGCGTCCCCCAAGGTTTATCTCAAGACATCAATCGGTAGAAAGGTGTTGATGGCTATCACTGGCCTGATCCAGTTGGGGTTTGTGACCGGCCACATGATTGGGAACCTGCAGATTTTCATAGGCCAGGACCAGTTGAATGCATACGCTCAAGCTCTCAAGGACCTCCCGGCTCTAACGTGGTCCGTGCGCATCATAGTGCTGGCTTCCGTTATAATCCATATTTGGAATGCCGTCAGGCTCTATTTCGAGAACAGAGCTTCACGTCCCATCAAATATGTAATCAACAGCACCGTTCAGGCGAGTTTGGCTTCACGCACCATGTTCTGGACGGGACTGGGAATACTCATGTATGTAGTGTACCACCTTCTCCACTTTACCTTCATTGTGACTAATCCCAAGTACGAACACTTGGTTGACGCCGCCGGGCGACACGATGTCTACTCGATGGTCATACTAGGATTTCAGAATTACCTGATTTCAGCGGTGTACATCGTGGCGTTATTCATACTCGTCTACCACCTCAGTCACGCCGTTTTCAGTATGCTGCAGACGTTGGGTCTAAACAATCCCCGCGTGCAATTCACGTTGAAGGCAATTGGCTATATTGTTTCGATAGTGATCTTTATCGGCTACGTGTCCATGCCCGTGGCCGTACTGGTCGGTATTATCAATCTTCCGGCAGGAGTGCACTGATATGAAACTTGATTCCAAAATACCTTCCGGGCCTCTGGCCGAAAAGTGGGACAAGCACAGATTTGAAATGAAGCTTGTCAACCCGGCCAACAAACGCAAATACAGTGCCATTGTCGTCGGCAGCGGCCTGGCGGGTGCCTCAGCGGCGGCCAGCATGGCGGAGTTAGGCTACAATGTTAGCTGTTTTTGTTTCCAGGACAGCCCCCGAAGGGCACATTCCATAGGTGCGCAGGGCGGTATCAATGCGGCCAAAAATTACCAGAACGATGGCGATTCTGTCTACCGCCTTTTCTTCGATACTATCAAAGGTGGCGATTTCCGTTCCCGCGAAGCTAACACATACCGCTTGGCGCAGGTGTCGGTCGATATCATCGACCAGTGCGCGGCGCAGGGTGTGCCGTTTGCGCGGGAGTATGGCGGCACCCTGGCCAACCGCTCCTTTGGCGGGGCACTGGTGTCGCGGACATTTTACGCCCGCGGGCAGACCGGGCAGCAGTTGTTACTTGGCGCCTATTCTGCTCTTTCGCGCCAGATTGCGGCAGGCAAGGTCAAGATGTTCCCACGCACCGAGATGTTGGACCTGGTCTTGATTGACGGTCATGCCAAGGGGATTGTAGTTCGCGATCTGGTAACCGGCAAGATTAGTTCGCACGCGGCTGATGCTGTCGTGCTGGCTACCGGAGGATATGGTCGCGTTTTTGACCTCTCTACTATGGGCCTCGGCTGCAATGTCACGGCTGTCTATAAGGCTTACAAGAAAGGCGCCTTGTTTGCCAATCCCTGCTATACGCAAATTCACCCAACCTGTATACCGCATACCGGCGAGTATCAATCCAAACTGACACTCATGTCGGAGTCGCTGCGCAACGACGGCCGTATCTGGGTTCCCAAGAACAAAGACGATAAACGCCCGCCCAATGAAATCCCAGAAGAGGAGCGGGATTATTACCTGGAACGAAAATATCCTAGTTACGGTAACCTTGCCCCGCGGGACATCTCCTCGCGCAGCGCCAAGGAAGTGTGCGATGAAGGTCGCGGTGTTGGTAAGAGTGGATATAGTGTCTACCTCGATTTTGCCGATGCCATCAATCGGCTTGGTAAAGAGGTGATCGAGCAACGCTACGGCAATTTATTTGACATGTACCATCTGATCACCGACGAAGACCCATATCAAGTGCCGATGCGGATATATCCTGCCACACACTACACCATGGGTGGCCTCTGGGTTGACTATAATTTAGAAAGTAATATCCCCGGCCTATTCGTGATAGGCGAAGCCAACTTCTCTGACCACGGCGCCAACCGGCTGGGGGCCTCGGCGCTTATGCAGGGTCTGGCCGATGGATACTTCATCCTCCCCTACACGATCGGCGACTACTTCGGTCGGGTCGGTGCGCAGAATGTGTCATCCGACCGCGAAGAATTTCACCAGGTTGAAGAGGCCGTTACGGCGCAGACCAAGAAGCTGCTTTCGATCAATGGCAAGCGGACAGTTGATTCTTTCCACAAAGCTCTGGGCGAGATCATGTGGGAGTATGTAGGTATGGCGCGCAATGAGACCGGATTGAAAAAAGCGCTGGAGATGATTCCTGCACTCAGAGAGGAGTTCTGGCGGGACGTCCGAGTGCTTGGCGAGAGTAATGAGATGAATAACCCGCTGGAAAAAGCCGGGCGTGTGGCCGACTTTTTAGAGTTTGCGGAACTCTTTGCTGTTGACGCCCTGCACCGAGAGGAATCCTGCGGCGCTCACTTCCGCGAGGAGTATCAGACCAAAGAGGGGGAAGCGGTACGCAACGACAAGAAGTTTGCATACGTGGCGGCATGGGAATACAAAGGCATCGGTAACAAGCCTGAGCTTCACAAAGAGGAACTCGAATTTGAAAGCGTTGAATTGGCCACAAGGAGCTACAAATAATGAACCTGACACTGCGCGTATGGCGTCAAAAAAACGCCCAGGATAAAGGGAGGATGGAGAAGTATGAGGCTCATGACATTTCTCCCGACATGTCGTTTCTTGAAATGCTGGATGTGGTCAACGAAGATCTGATCAAAAAGGGTATTGATCCCATTCATTTCGACCATGACTGTCGTGAGGGAATCTGTGGCGCCTGTTCTCTAGTAATAGACGGCATCCCGCACGGGAAGGAGCACGCCACGACCACCTGCGAGTTGCGCATGCGGCATTTCAAGGACGGTGACACAATCACTGTTGAACCCTTCCGCGCCAAAGCTTTCCCTGTGATCAAGGACTTGATGGTCGACCGCTCGGCGCTTGATCGTATCATACAGGCCGGCGGATTCGTTTCGGTCAACACCGGCGGCGCTCCCGATGCCAACGCCATCCCAATTTTCAAAGACGATGCGGAAACGGCGATGGATGCTGCCGCCTGCATCGGCTGCGGAGCGTGCGTGGCGGCCTGTAAGAATGCCTCGGCCATGCTGTTTGTGTCAGCCAAGGTGGGTCATCTGGTGAATTTGCCGCAGGGCAAGGTGGAAGCCCGCGAGCGGGTGGGGAAAATGGTAGCGCAGATGGATGCCGAGGGCTTTGGCAATTGCAGCAACTATCTCGAATGCGAGGCGGTCTGCCCCAAAGAGATCAGCGTCAAGTTTATTTCCAAGATGAACCGGGAGCGGATGAAAGCGGCTGTTAAAATGTAGGCCCCGACAATTTCAACACACCCAGCACTTCGCACTATAGTCGGTTACAACAAGATTGTTCAACGGTAAATTTTAAGCTCTGCCCACCAGGGATGTTTCTTTTTTTAAGACGTAGTGGCTACGGCCGGTTCGTGCTTGGCCAGCGGGAAGTCAATTCGAATTGATGTTCCAGCGTCGGGGGCGGAATCAACGCTTATCTTTCCATTATGATTGTCAATAATGCGCTTGCAGACAACCAGGCCAAAACCGTGGCCGGATTGTTTTGATGTGAATCTCTCATTGAAGAGCTTGTTCAAAAGTTCAGGCTTAACACCGACGCCAGTGTCACTTATACGACAACTGAAGGTGCCGTCATCAGAGTTGACGTTACACTGCACAGTGATTTCTCGTTGAAGGCACCCGATAGTGGCATCGGCGGCGTTGTTAAAGAGATTGTACAGAAGCTGCTGGATGTGGATGCTGTCAGCTTCGAAGGGGATAGGGAGCTCAAGAGGCATGATGTTAATACTCACTCCCTGAAACCTTTTTTGGGGTTTCAGGTAATCCACGACTTCTCCCAGTAACTTATCGAAGTAGATGATTTCCTTTTTTGATGAGATCGGGGTAAGTTCCATCAAGTTGCTGGTAAATTTCTTTATCTTTTCGAGGTTGTCAGTTGTAGACCGGACATACTTGCCCAGCTCGCCATAATTGCCTTTCTGGAGGTGGTGCTCCAACAGAGATATATTTCCGGTTACTACCCCTACGAAATTGTTAAGCTCATGTCCGATTTCGGCTGACATTTCGCCACGGGTGGCCATTTTTTCCAATTGAATGGTCTCATCTTGAAGTTCCTTGAGTCGGGCGTAAGCCTCCTGAGTATCTTCAAGCAACTCCAGGTTTTCAAGGGACATGGCAAGCTGATTGGCGCTAATGTTCAAAAACTTCAGGTCGGCTCCTTTGAGGTTAGTCGTGTCTTTAGGGAGGCCTACCATGATCAATCCGAGCAAGGTGTCGGCTCGGCGTATGGGGACGGCGATCATCTGGTTATCTTTCCCCAACCATCGAGGCAGGAGCCACCGAGCCAGCTCAGGATCGGGGTAGGTGCGGTATAGGGGGTGATCTTCAATTCGAGAGACAACGACCGGCTCTTGAAACTGTTTCACATCCACTTTATCCAGACAGTCGGAAAGAGGCTGGTTGGGCAAGGTCACTTCTTCTGATTTTTCTTCGACAATTGTTACCATACTGAAAGTGGTCCTGGTTTTATCCCAGAAGAGAATGGCACCGCAGTCAGTCTGGCAGTGCATCATCGCAAAACGCAGGGACACACTTCCGAGCGTACCTCGATCTCCCACCGCGAACAGTAGTTGGTTCAAATCAGAAAGACTTTCAAGCTGTTTGGCGGAGTTTTTTTCATCAGCGACTTTTTTGATCTTTTGCACGGCGCTCTTGACTGCCCGACGAATTTCATCGAGTTCAAATGGTTTTAGGATGTAGTCATAAGCGCCCTGTTTGATAGCATCTTTGGCTGAATTCAGGTTGGCATAGCCAGTCATGTAAATGACACCCATCTCAGGTCGAATGGCTCGTGCTCTTTTCACCAACTCGATACCGTCCATACTCGGCATCCTGATGTCAGTCACGGTCAGGTTGATGCTTTTTGATTCAATAATTTTCAGAGCTTCGGCACCGGTGGAGGTGCATTCCACGTCATAATCCTCATCTTCCAGAGCATCGGAGACCAAAGAAAGGACAATACTTTCGTCGTCAACGATGAGTATTCTAACTAAGTTGTCTTTTATCTCGCTCATGTTGAAGTGCTCGGTGACAGGATTTCTTGCAAAGTCTCCTTCACCTGTTCTAAGTCAAACGGTTTTGTCAAACAGCGATGAGCTCCTTCCTTTTGCGCCATTTCCGCAAGCTGATCAGGTAAGGAGTCCGTCATAATAAAGACAAGCTCCGGTTTTCTGGCTGAAACTTCATGGTAAACCTGGTATCCGTTTTTCTTTGGCATATGAATATCGCAAAAGACCGCCGCATAGTCGCTGGCGAGCGCCTTCTCAATACCTTCCTGCCCGTCCCTGGCCTGGGAAACGACATGCCCTAGATCGGTTAAGTACTCACGCAGCAAGTTTTGTATTATCGCCGAATCGTCTATGATCAGTATTTTCGCCATTTGATCTACCTCACTCGCTCACAGCCTCTGTAACCGTTTGCATCAGTTCTCGGATGCTAAAGGGCTTTGACAGAAAGGCACAGGCACCACTACTGACGGATTGACTGACTGTGTACAGGCTTGAAAAGCCAGAGATGACGATTACCTTAGAGTGTGGGTCGTGTTGCCGGGCATACTTTACCACCTCTTCCCCCGGCACCTTGGGCATCTTTAGGTCGGTGATGATAAGGTCAAATTTCTGTTTTTTTATCTGTTCGATTGCTTCATCCCCATCGCTGGCTAAACTTACCTCATAGGTCTCGCCCAGCACCTCCGATAGGAAATTGCGTATTATCTCTTCGTCGTCAACGACGAGAATTGATTTTCTCTTCAAGTCGTTCACAGTTAACCGTTCGAGTCTCTTGAATACGCAGTAAAAATTTGCTTGTCTTGATTATCGGTATCCTGAGTCAGCTTCTGAACAGGCAAAATAACGCTAAACGTGGTGCCCTTCCCTGGGATGGAGTCAACTCTAATCTCGCCGCCATGGCTTTTGATGATGCCGTAGCTTACCGATAGCCCCAGACCGGTTCCCTTGCCAACTTCTTTAGTGGTGAAAAACGGCTCGAATATTTTCTTAATGTTTTCCGGTTCAATGCCTGTTCCCTGATCAACAAACAACAGTTCCACGGCACCACCGAATTCTCCCACTGCCGGGCTGTAGCGGGAGCTGATCTTTATTTCCGATTCAGGAGGTGAGGCGTGCATGGCGTTGATAACGAGATTGGTGAAGACCTGCTGCAATTGGCCCGCGTTGCCGTGTATTGCAGGCAAGTTGGGATCAAGTTCCAGTTTTAGCTCAATCTGGTTCATGTGGAGCTGATGTTCCACGAAAGTTATGGTGTCCTTGAGAATTTTGTTTATGTCAATTTCTTCAAACTCCGTGATATGAGAAGCACGAGAGAAGCGAAGTAGGTTCTGAACAATGCTTTTACATCGTCGCGCCTGAGACTCAATGTCGGCCAGGTAGCGACAATACCTGTTGATATCCTTACTATCAGTCTTCTCGGAAATATTCTTTCTCATCTTTTCGAGCGCAAACTGAGAGTAGCCCAGTATTCCACCCAAGGGGTTGTTGAGTTCATGGGCTACACCGGCCGCCAGCTGTCCGATAGCGCTCATCTTTTCTGATTGAATCAACTGGGCCTGAGCTTGCTCAAGCTCCAGAGTTCTCTCTACTATTTTCTGCTCCAAAGTACGGTTGTATTCTTCAATCTCATTTCTTGACTGTTTCAGCGACTCAATCATCTTATTGAAAGTGTTGGCCAGATGGCCGATTTCGTCGTGATGTGTAATATCCACTTTTCGACTCAGGTCACCGCGGCTCACCAAGTCTGTGGCTTGGACCAGCAGCTTTATAGGTTCCGTTACAGCGCGGGCAAAGAAGGTCAGCATCAAAATTGTCAGCGCCAGCACCACAAGCATGAGGAGAATAGCCGTCTGCTGGGCTTCAGCTATCGATTTATTCACCTTCTTTAGCGACAAAATGAGCTTGATGGAACCGATTTCTTCCGTTACGTATTGGGAGGCAAGCGACCGGTCTATGCCGGCGGTAATGCCTAAGTTTTCACGGGTGAGTTTCTCTTTTCGGGAGACAACGGGGTAGTTGAGTTCTATGTACTCGTCTGATGAGCTGCTCTCAATGTAGTAACTGCGACATTTACTATCGCCTATCTCGATGATCTTCTTTTCCTTAAGGTGTCTCTCGTGCCACTGGCCAATTTGAGAGAGGACCGTCCCTTCCTTGTTAGCGATGGCGGCGTAGGTGACCGCATCGAATTGATTCAGGATGTTGAGTAGTTCGTCCAGTTCGTACTTGGATTCAAACAGGACCCCGCTCTCGGCGTTCATGGCGATGATTCGTATCATTGTGACGCCGCTGGTTTGCAGTTCGCGTCGGAAACTATCAGCCTGGCGATTAATTAGATATCCGCTGGTCGACAACGTGGCGAAAATAAGCATAGCTGCTACCGGCAGCACGAATTTTGTACGAAGGCTGTAGTTTTTGATTTTCCCCAGGAGGTTCATCGGTATACCTCCTTGGCCACAGCCGCCAGCTCTTGAGGGATTTTGATGTTGATATGTCGGGCCGTTTTCTCATTGTAGTGAAACCATATAACGTCGGCGGAAGTTACCGGGATATAGCCCGGCTCTTCTCCGTCAATGATTCTGTTGGCTATTTCTCCTGCTTGTCGACCGACCGCTTTGTAATCAAAATCCAGGGCAAACAACGCTCCCGATTCAACGACGTTGCGCGAAAAGCCCATGAACGGTATTCCCTTGCGAAGTGCATTGAGAAGGATATAGCGTGTTGATTGTGGATCAAACAAGTTCGGGTCGGCCAGCGACCAGAAACCATCAGCGACACCCGCCAGAGAGTCTATAGCTTTTGGAAGTGCCCTGGTGTCAGCAACTTTGATCGATACCAAAGTCAAACCTAATTTCACTGCCTCTGCTTTGGCGGAAGGGATCAAGCTGGCGGTACTGTCAGTGTAGAGTACGCCAACTCTTTTCAAGTCCGGAACGATTTTCTTGAAATAGGTAAATTGTATCCGGGTCGGGACATCTATCGATGCGCCAGTGATGTTCTGTCCGGGATTGGTTGTCGAAGTAACAAAGCCTGACAAGACCGGGTACTTGACGGCAGCAAATACGATTGGAATCCGTATAAAGTTCTCTTGAGCAAGCTTGGTAGCTGAACTGCCAATTGTCAGTACCAGCTTCGGGTTAATTTTTTTGACTGAATCAACTATTTCCGAGAGTCCTCCGGAATCATAATTGATGAGAAAGCTGTAAAAAGCCGCGTCCTGATGCTTGCGGGTGAGCGCCTTTTTGGCACCATGCAGAGTCCGCATGGTCGAGGTAAGGCTGTCGCTCATCAAGACAGCTATAGTTTGTCCGCATACCTGCTTGACTGGAAGCAGCAGGCACAAGAGGGTAACCGCAATGATACCAAGAACTTTCCTGTGAAGAACTTTCATTGGGCGGTGATGTTTCCTCTTCAAATAACCACAACCAAGGGCAAAATGCTCCGCACCCTCCACAGACCTAAGCTGTGAGGACATCAATCAAACTATCGGAAAGAGTGAAATAAACTTGATGAAGGGTTTCTTGTGACGAATGGGGGTCGACACTGGTGTGCATTTTTGACTGTTAAATATTTTGCCGAATTCCCGACAATAGAAAAGGTGCCGGTTGGGACTAAAGCTGGCATGAATCATTCCGACAATCAAAATGTTGGTACTTAATCTCAGTTGGGAGGAGGAATAGTTTTGTGTAATCGACTAAAGATGTTACTGGGCGTTCTCTATGTGGCGCTGATGGTCATCACTTCATCTGAAGTTCTGGCAGGCATCAGCGGTAAGATTTCGGGCACCGTGGTTGACTCGAATACCGGTCAACCGGTGATAGGGGCTACAATCCGGGTCTTGGGGACGAACCTAGCGACGAAAACCGATGATGACGGAGAGTATTTCATCATAAATCTCCCCAGTGGCAAGTGGGATATCTCCGTCACCTACGTTGGCTTTGAGCCGGTAATCAAAAAGGGGGTACGGGTGCTGATGGATCTGACCACCCCGGTCGACTTTGCTATAAAGCAGGCGCCTGTGGAATTGGGGCGGCAGGTGGTTGTCCGTGCCACTGAGCCAATAATCAGGAAGGATTTAACGGCTTCAAAGGTCATCTTTACCGCTGACCATCTCCAGACGCTGCCGAACATTATCACCATCCAATCAGTGCTGACCAATTATCCCGGCGTGGTTGTCGACCGCGACAAGGACATGCACGTCCGCGGCGGGAGATCGGGACAAGTCTCGTACTATTTTGACGGCTTTTCGGTACAGGATCCATTTGCCGCCAACTCTGGTATTCACATTATACCCTCAGCCCTCGAAGAACTGTCGTTGACTTCCGGCGGTTACACTGCGGAATATGGCGAAGCTCTTTCGGGCGTGGTGAGCGCCGTAACGCGGAAAGGTGGTTCGGAGTATCACGGCGGCGTGAAAATGTATGAGGGAGCTACTCATGCCTACGATGTCAATACCGGGGAGTGGAGCAAGCTGAAGAATGTGGGCAACCGTGCGGTCGCTTTTAATCTTTCTGGGCCTATACCTGGCGTCGACCCGAAGCGGTACACCTTTTTCACCGCCGGGGAGTACCTTCATGACCCCACTTCCCTGCCTCATAACGGAATAGCCTCCTATACCGGTACTGCCAAGATAGATGTCCAGCCGGTGGGGAAAATGAAACTCAAAACTAACGCCACTTACTACAAAGCTGACGGCGGTAGTTACACTCATCGTGATGTCAACGGTCGCTCGTACGATTTCAACCTTGATGGTCTTTCTTCCTTTAATAAGGAATCGTATCTGATTGGATTCAGCGGAAATTATGCCTTTAATGAGCGGATGTTGTTGATGGCGACGGTTAATACCTTCTCTACCTTTACCACGTCTTCACCTGAGCATCTGATGGATGAGTACTGGGATCAGTGGCCCGGGTACTCAGAAGACCCCAACGGCAACTATAACGGAACGATCCATGAGGATAACTACGGGAACGACCGAGACTTTTCCGATCCTTTGCAGGTGGTTGGGTTTACTACCGGGAGTGATTTTAACCCGACTTTCCGCAAGAGACAAGCGAAGTATAATTCGGCCACCGTTCGCCTATTGAGCCAGGTGAACAAGTGGAATCAGGTAAAGAGCGGTATCGAATATCGTAAGTACGACATTGACTGGGACTTCAAGCAGTTCTTCAATTCGAATCCCTACGGAGAAAGATACTCCAGCCGACCGGCGTATGCTTCTGCTTTCATACAGGATAAGATGGAATACGACTATTTCATCATCAACATTGGTCTGCGGTACGACTATCAAAATACCGACATTTCATACAACGTCACGCCTCAGGACACGATTGCGACGTACAAGAAGGCCGAGACGAAATCGCGCGTTTCACCGCGCCTTGGCGTGTCGTTCCCAATATCCGAAAAGTCAGTCATGCATTTCAACTATGGGGTCTACTACGAGGTTCCTCGATACACCTACTTGTATACCAACCTTCAGGGCGACATATCCACCGGATATCCGCTTCTGGGTAATCCCAATTTAGAGCCGGAGCAAACGACCTCCTACGAACTTGGTTTGGACCACCTCATCGGGCAGGATTTGCGACTGGATGTTACTGCCTACTGCAAAGATATCAAGGACCTGGTGTCAACCCGGTCGTCGTTTAAGGTAGCCGGACTGGCTGTCACCCGCTTCGTTAATGAGGATTACGGCTCTGTCAAAGGATTCGACGTGGCCTTGGAAAAGCTACCTATGTCAGGGTTCCTCAGTGGATCTGTATCGTACAGCTACATGATTGCGAACGGCAATGGGTCGTATGCTCTTGAGCCGTATTATACATTTTTGACCTCGACTGAGGATACCCTAGCCCCCGTCACTGAATACCCCCTTGACTTCGACCAGCGCCACACGGTAACGGCAGTACTGAACTATCGAGTACCGGCTGGCTGGGATGGTCGGCTGTTGGGACTGAAGATTCCAGACGCCTGGGGGCTTACGATGGTTGGGCATTACGGGTCAGGGCTGCCGTACACGCCGACAGACGCCGATGGCAACCGGCTTGGAGAGCGCAACGAGGGGCGACTTCCGGCCAGCTACACGGTGGACACGCGTTTCAACAAGGATTTCGGACTCGGGAAGCGCAGCTACATGTTGAGCTTCTTTGTTGAAGTCGACAACCTCTTTAATAAGCGCAATGTAATAGACGTCTACTCACGAACCGGCCAGGCGGCTGATGATGGGCTTCGCACCGGAGCTGGATTGGCGCTTGATCAAAACGAACTGAGCCGACTGGATAGACTCTATGACCATGACCCGCAACACTATTCACCGCCCCGGACTATTAGGACCGGGTTAGAATTTAACTTCTAAGCCGGAGCACAGCAGATGAAAACAAGCAAAAAAATATTGTGGTACGGTCTGGTAGCAATCTGCCTGGTGTCCCTTCATCTCACTGTGGCCACCGCCAGGCCGTTGATTCAGCCGAATAGACCGTTAGTCGACAGTACCCGCGGAGGACCCGTTTTGTCCCCGCAACCGGTAACGGTTGATCAGATAATCCAGAATAAAGGGAACATCGTCACTACCGTGGACAACTGGGGATATGTTGGCGGTTATTCCTATTATGGTTTGCCGTCAGGCGAGTGGCCGCGTAATTCCGGGCATGACTACCTGGCTGAAATCACATACTGGATGGGAGCAGTGGCAGCGACTGGAGACACCCTCGTCGCCAACTCCTACGATGACTTCCAAGCTATCCCGGAGTTGTCGTTAGCTGATAACCCTTACAAGATACTGCTATCTACGGATACGAGCAGGTATCTCGATTACAATCCCGATGACACAGTTGGATTCGGACATGGTAATCCGGCCTACGGCTGGAGAGTCTGGAACGCCGACTCATTATCATGGGTGTATAATCTTGACTATGATCCATTAGACTCGGTTTTCTTCTCCGGCGGTCCCGCTTCGCTACAGGAGTCCCACTACCGCTTCAACGATGCCGCCGGCGATTCGTCGATATTAGGGTTGGAGATGACACACAGTGTCTTGCAGTGGAACTACTGTTACAACGAGGACTTCCTGTTCGTCATTTTGGAGATAACGAATACATCTTCCCAGGATTACAACAACCTCGCCTTTGGTCTCTATATCGATATCGATGTTGGCGGTCCTGACGGAACAGGAGAGAACGGACGGCTGGAGGACCTGGTAGCATTTGACTCCACCGAGAACCTCGCTTGGATCTATGATGATATCGGTACCGATCCAGGATGGGGACCAACCGTTAGAACCGGTATCATGGGCACCAAGCTGTTGGAGACACCGGACAACGTCGGCATGACGGCTTTCCGCAGTGATGACTGGGCGGTTTTACCTGACGATGATCCGGGTAGATTTGCTCTTATCAACAGCCAGCAGTTTGATGAATCTCTTCCTCCCACGGATCAATTCTATCTGCAGTGCGTGCGTGGAATCGATCTTACAGCTGGCAAAACCGTCCGGGTTGTCTACGCCCTGGTGGCCGGAGCTGACGAAGAGGATTTTCGCAACAACGCTTCTCTTGCTCAACAATTGTATGACAACTACTTCGTCGGGCCTCAGCCTCCACCGACGCCGAGGCTTTTGGCTCGAGCCGCAGATAGTAAGGTTTATTTACATTGGGACGACACGTCAGAGGTTGGTCTTGATCCGCTGAGCGGGGTGAATGACTTTGCCGGATACAAATTGTACCGTAGCGATAACCAGGGTAAGACATGGGGCGTGGTTAACTATCAGACAGGGAACAACTGTCTCGACATCGACTATACTCCCCTCGCTCTGTATACCGTTAACAATCCCGGCGACCCAATTCCGCACTCGTTCATAGACGCAGGCCTTTACAATGGCGTAGAATACTGGTATTGTCTGGTTGCCTTTGACGTGGGTGACACCATAACCGGTGTCGATCCGTTGCAGTCCGGTTGGGGTGTCGCCGGAGAAGTCTCGAATGTTGTCGCAGTAACCCCGGTCAACGATCCGGCTGGTTTCTATGAAGCGGCCGGCAGTGTTACTCACAACTACGTGGGCAATGAGTTGCCTTCCGATGGAGATGTAGTTCCGATTGTTTTTGATCAGGGTTCCTTGCAGGGAGCGCAATACAGGGTGGTGTTTGAAGACACACCTGAACAGACGTACTGGCATCTTATCAATGAGACTACCGGTGACACGGTACTGGCTGACCAAACGAAAGCCAACATCGATCCCAGTCTTTTTGATGTTGTGGAGGGACTGCGGGTGGTAGTCGAAGACGGAGACCATATACCCCGCAGCTACAGCCAGACAGAATTTGGCGGCAGCGATACCACGCTGGTGATGGGGACCTTCTATGGTCCTGCCTACCCCGTTTTCACCTGGAATGACAACGATGTCTTTGGCGGCGCTCATTTCCGGTCTACATATGAGTTTCGGTACACCGGCGACTCCACGCTGGCCTCATGGGTGCTTGACGGATTTTACGGCAGCGATACCCCTTACTGGGTTTATTTCGAGGTCTGGAATACAACTACTAATCAACGTGTTTCTCTGGCGGTGTATGATTTCGCAGGGGACGGTATTTGGGACCCCTACGACTTGTTGGCCATCGTCAACTACCCTTATGACTCCACGGCCACAGTGACGCTGGAAGCCTTTCCCTATTACTATAGCTGGATGTTCGGCTTTGATGACTCGGTATACAACCCGGTCGTAGGTGATGTCTTTACCGTGCAGGGAGCGCCGCTAAACGGTCCGGAAGATAACTTCGCCTTTAAGGTTGATGGAGTTAGCACTGCCACCGCGGCAACAGACCTAAGAAAGATTCGGGTGGTGCCCAACCCGTACTTTGCTCAGTACTCATCGATGGTGGAAACGGGTGAAGGGGAGTCGGTTATTGAATTTCAGAAGATTCCCGACCAGTGCACTATTAGAATATACACTTTGGCAGGGGATTTGGTGCAGACGATCAACCATGACGATGGTACCGGCGCTGCCCGGTGGAACCTGCTTTCAATAAACAGTCAGCTCGTGGCATCCGGAATCTATATCTACCATGTCGAGTCGCCTTACGGCGAACACTTGGGTCGTTTCGCCATCATCAAGTAGAGGAGGTGCAAGGTGAAAAAATTCGTAATAGTGTTGGTTGTACTGTTTTTGACCAGTAGTACCTACGCGGAGTTTTCCAAAGTGGGTGCCAGCGGCGCTCAGTTCTTGAAGATAGGCGTCGGGTCCAGATACCAGGCCATGGGGGAAGCTTCAGTGGCGATGGCTAATGACGTCTATGCCGCCTACTGGAATCCGGCCGGCCTGGCTGAGATTGAAAATGTAGCTATCGGTTTCACCAATGTGAACTGGATACTGGATATTGATCTCAACTACGTTGCTTTGGCTAAGAGTTTCGAGGACATCGGCGTGTTTGGGGTTTCAGCGACGGTTCTTTCCATGGACGACCAGGAAATCACTACGTTTGAACAGCAGGACGGGACCGGCAATTCGTATTCCGCCGTCTCCTATGCGGTTGGTCTTTCGTTTGCCCGTCAGCTGACCAATCGGTTTGCCTTTGGCACGACTGTCAAGTACCTTGGTGAGAGGATTCATAATGAGAAATCGGAAGGGTTTGCCTTTGATTTTGGGACTCTGTTATATACCGGTTTTCGATCTCTCCGCTTGGGTATGAGCATCTGTAACATGGGGCCGGAGCTGAAGTTTTCAGGCCCGGATTTGGCCGTCGGCTATGACGCCCAAAACGGCGAGGGAGCCAATCATGCTGTCGGCGCCGAACTCAAAACGACTCCATATGATCTCCCCATGACATTCCGGGTTGGGGTGGCCTATGATATTGACATGGGGCCGAACTCGGGGCTGACTCTGTCCGGAGAGCTCAAGCATCCCAACGACAATATGCAGCAGGGCGCCTTGGGTGCTGAATGGGACTATTCGGACCGGTTTTTCCTGCGGGGAGGCTACAAATTGAATTATGAGGAAGAAGGCTTAACCTTGGGCGGCGGCCTATCCACCCAGGTCACCAACGGAACCAAGCTCATTGTAGACTATGCCTGGCAGGACCTAGGTCGGCTCCAATCGACCCAGCGGTTTTCAGTGGGATTTACCTTTTAGAGCTAAGTTTCTTCCAAAGTTGAGAAGAGAATTCTCATTTTCCGAAAACGCCCCAATTATGGGGCGTTTTTTGTATGTCAGTGCTGGACAAAGGCTGTATAAGGGATATATATTAATACTAACTAATGAATGAAAGACAGGAGCCCTGCTAATGATGGACATGCTTTTTGCTGGTATCCGAAAATCTTGCGTCGTTTTTTGTCTGACGCTTGTTGGGTATATCACTGTTTCCGCAAACGTGGCTGTAGAAACTCTGACCCAGTACTTTGACTTCTTGGTGACTGGAAATCTGGAGTCGGCATCGGGATTGTGGACGGAATCGGCTGTTGAGAGGTCATCCCGATTCGGGATCGATTATACTGGTATTTCACTCAAAATAGATTGTTCCTCGCCGATTGTCCGTGATTTTAATACGATGCGCAATTATCTCCAACCGCCGGTCAAACGCGTTACAGAACTGGCTGGCGGCAATTTTGTCAAACTGGAGTACTCAGCTATAGTGGGAGGCAAACTGGTGAATCATTTATACTATGCCTCCTTTGACGGTGACCATTATTGGCTAACTTTCCCCCAGGACTACTACTGTCGAAAGTGGTCGGTGAGAGAGAGCGAGTATTTTCGGATTCATGTCCATCCGGATGCAGAAAAATATCTTAACCCGGCAACCCTTGACGAAGCCGACCGATTCGTCAAGCGCCTTGCCGATTCACTCGCTATTTCAGATTCCGACTTGAAAACCATCAGGGAGAAAAAGATTGAATATTTCTACTGTGACTCAGACGTAACTGTGAAGGAAATACTGGGAGTTCGTACCAAGGGTTCTTTCGACCCAGCGTCTAATGATATTATTTCAGCATTTTTCCCTTATAACTATGAAGTGGCACAATTGGTGGTAAACTATAAACTCCGGCACCTCCCGTTGTTTACTCACCCCTTGCTGGGGGATGGATTGGCTGTGTACTACGCCGGGCGCTGGGGGACAGCGCCGTCGACTCTGATGGCTCTTGGCGGATTTTTGTATCGTAAGAATATCGTTGAGATTGATTCTCTGTTGACGGTGCCGGGATTTGACAACCTCGCTCCGTCAGATATCGCCTACCCGGTGGCCGGATTATTTACCGCTTTCCTCCTTGACAGAATCGGGCAGCAGAAGTACATGGACCTATATCTTGCGCTTTCCGGTAGATTTAACGAAGTGCATGCACTGAGCAATTCAGCGATGAGAAGTCAGCTTCTTAAAGCTTGTAGCAAGCCCTCCTGGGAATCACTGCTGGAGGAATTCAGCGCGTTTGTAGATCGAGAGACGACCGAAAAGGCAATTATCTTGCCCGGTCGGATTAGCAAAGGCAGTCCCCTGGTGCGAAAAGAAGGCTTTGTTGTGGCAAGCGACAAAGAATGGCTGGCCTTTGAGTTCTCCGGAAACTCTTCCCGGCCCCCCACGGGCAATCTGTTGTTCGGTAAAGAGGAGGGTCTGTTGGACGGGAGCTCGGTCATGTTCGAGGAACAATATCTGGGTAACCGACCGTTCGAGGGATACCGCTATGGTGTTCGCTTTGACAAAAACGAGGCCGGCTTGTATGACTACGCTGCCAATCAGCTCATTGCCAAATACATTTTGGGGATCACTCCCTCCAATGAGTACTTTGACCCTGAGCAGAATAAGATCACTATAAAACTCAAAAAGAGTCTGGTTGGGGATATGCTGCCGTCCGAGAACGATTGTAAGTTGATACCTCTTTAAGGCGACTTTCTGAGTTGTATTTATCAGTTTGCGTGTGCTTGGTATTACTCCCCTTTGATATTCTGTTTCAGTTTGTTCAGCTGCTCCTTTATGGCCGGGGTGTCGGGCTCGTCCGGCGCTAAGGCGATGAACTTTTCATAAAGAGAAATGGCCGTTTGCGGGTTCTTCTGTCGTTCAGCAATAAGCCCTTTGATGAGATACGGGTAGGGGAGAGTAGTATCCGCTGTGAGCAAGGCGTCAGCCAGAGAGTCCGCCGTCTGGAAAGCGCCGCTGCGGTAATAGACAATCATCAAATCGGTCTTTATGTCATCATCTTGAGGATAGACTTGCAGCGTTCTTTTGATACCGTCCAGTGCCTGCGGGTAGCTCTGGACGTCGCGATAGTATCGGTACAGGTTAACCAAATGATCTTTTTTGTAGGGATCAAGCATGAGACAGGTGTCAATCTGCGGTTTGGCCAGTTTGTAACGGCCCAGCTTCATCTGTATCGACGCCACTAAAGCCCGAGGCTCGGACCAATAGGGATTCTGGGCTATCATCTTGTGCAACGTTCTGAGCGCTTCAGCGTCCTCTCCGGCTAACGCCAGTTCTCCGCAGCCACGTATGTTGAGGTAATCAGGCGATTTCAAAGGCAGCTTCTGTTCCCAGGCATTAGCTTGATCCAGCTCCTTTCGGTAAAAGTAAGCGTCGCGAAAGGACAGGCAACCGCTCAGGTAAAATGAGTCATGCTTTTCCAAGTAGCTCGTGACGTATGGATCAGCCCGGGCTATTCTGATATAGCCAGGAAGGTAGCTCAATGGAAATACCAAACATGTTGCTGCCAAGCAGGCGAGAAGGAGCAGAGGGGTTGGCTCCTTTTTACCCTCAGGCCAAGATTCATTTAAGACATAAACTAAGAGAAAAGAAAACGGCAACAGGTAAGCAGTGAAGCGGGGGTAACCTAAAACAATACTATTGATGGGGTCGAGAATCAAAACCACCGTGATTCCACTGAGAGCCATCAACAGTGGCAGCAGAAGTGAGCTGTTTTTATCCATTACCTTTCTGGATTGGGTTGCAACTAAGTACGCTGCTATGACAGCCTGAGGGAAGGCCAGAAAGAGTATCTGGAGCATATCACTAATGTGGCGAAGTGAAAAAAGGCCGTAGTCGGAGTGGGGATTTTTGCCTGACAAAAAGAGCAGGTATTTTGAAAACTCAAGGTTGTGGTCAGCCACATAGTAGGCTGAAAACAAAAGCCCGACATAAGATGCCAAAGCTATCACGAGAGCTATAAGGTGACTTTGTCGCCTTTTGAAACTGGCTTTAGCGGTTACATAAACTGCCGCCGGTAGAATGTATAACAGAGTAAAATGTACAAATACCCCAAGAAAGACTATACCCCACAAAGCCAAGAGGCGAGTGGTGGTGAACCGGTTACTCAACCTCATAGCCAGCAGAGCGAACCAGGTGGAAATCGCCACGACCGCCGGTTCCACTCCAATAAAGCCGAAGTAAAGGACGGTCTGCGGACCAAATAAAAGGATGACAAAAAGGTAAAACCGTCTCGTCTTATTCGCCGTCAACTCTCTTACCAGTTGGAGCGAGCCCAGGATAGTGAGAGCGGTGCAGGCAAAAGCAAAAACCTTCCAGGCGTACACCCCGGCGGCATTGTACTGGATATTGAAAAGGTCGAACAGCCCATCCAGCCATGATACCGCCCAGATAGACCCATACTCAAACCAGCGATAAATTACTCGTTCCACTTGGGCAATTTGGGCAATTCTGGTGTTTCCACCGCCGTAAAGAAAGGAATCGAACTGAAAGACAATGAAGAGGGCAAAGAGAACTGCTGAGGCAATGAGGACTTTCAGCGGTGAATTGAAAAGCAGAGCGATCTTCTCGGTCAGTGAAGTCAGCAGCAGCACCGCTATCGCCGAGATTGCGAACCATAAGACGATATACCAACCTGAGAGGCTCTGCCAGTGGGCGAATGACCAGTTGTTGTCAAAAAGATCGGTTCCGAACAGCCGTCCAGCTATGAAAATTACAATGACAATGAGTAAAAGATAAAGAGCGCCCCGGCTACTGTTGTTTTCCTCCATGACGCTGTCAGAAATCCTGGCGACCCTCTAAGGCTCTGGTCAGGGTCATCGAATCAGCATACTCAAGGTCAGAACCGACCGGCAGCCCGCGTGCGATTCGGGTTACTTTTACTCCCAACGGTTTCAACAGCCGGGAAAGATAGATCGCGGTGGCTTCCCCCTCAACGTTGGGATTGGTAGCGATAATGACTTCTTTCACGTCCTCATTAATGCGCGCCAGTAATTCACGGATTTTTAGATCCTCCGGTCCAATGCCGTCCAGAGGCGATAGTCTCCCTCCCAGAACGTGGAACAGCCCCTTAAAACCCTCAACCTTGTCTATAGCGGCTGCATCGGCGGTCTCCTCGACCACGCAAATGACACTTTTCTCTCTGGAGGGATCGGCGCAAATCCGGCATGGGTTAGTCTCCGAGATATTGAAGCAGATTGAACAGAAACCGACCTTCTCCTTGACCTCTCGAATAACGTCCGCCAATTCGTAGGCCTCTTCCTTGGGCAACTTAAGAATGTGAAAAGCAAGGCGGGTAGCGGACTTCCGTCCTATTCCCGGCAGGCGCGCCAGCCTGTTGGCGAGTCGTTCAACTGATGCAGCCGATTTGAACATGGAACTATCTGAATCTAAAAGGGAAGGTTCAATCCCGGGATCTTGATCCCGCCGGTCAGACCGGACATCTGTTCCGCCTGAAGTTCCTGAACCTTCTGGTGGATCTGATTTACAGCCGCAACGATAAGGTCCTGCAGCATTTCAACGTCATCTTTGTCGACGACTTCGGGGTCGATAGAGATCGATTTGATCTCGTGTTTGCCGTTGGCAACAACTTTTATCATCCCGCCGCCGGAGCTGGCTTCGACCTCCGCTTTTTCAAGTTCAGCCTGCATCTGATCCATCTTGGCCTGCATCTGTTGAACCTGCTTCATCATATCCCCTAATCCACCTTTCGCCATTATACTCTCCTTTGGTACTTGAAATTATCTTTGTTAAAGTTTTTTGATACCAATAATCTCACCGTCGACTTTTTCCAACAGCCTCCGTAATCGGGGTGAGTTTTGGATTATTCTTTCAACCTCAGCGCTTGACACGCGCAGTTTATTGTTCTCCAGGGAAGAAGGAGCATTATCAGGGTCAATATCAAATTTTACATGTATATTTGCCTTAAAATGCTCTCTTAAGACGGTTGTTATCAAGCTTAAATTGCTCGGTTTTTCAACTAGTTGTTTTGAAGCTGTTCCTGAAGCTGGAAACACCAGGTGAGCCTGGTTCTCTTTGACACCGCGAATCTCCGCCATGGCTAACTGCGATGCTAACATGGGACTTTTTTGCCGCAAATAACCTAAGAAATTCTCCCACCCGGCTTGAAGCTGGGCAGCGTTGATGCTTCTGGGGAAAATGGACCGGTCCGACGACGCCAGTCCTGTCTCCTCTGGCTTGGCCCTGTTAAAAGTAGTGCTGTCACTTTTTTTTTTGCTCTGACCAAACAAATCTACATCGCCTGCAACTATCCCCTGCGGATTCTGGTTCAGACGCTCCAGGATCTCCTCAAACCGCACCGTAGCTTCCATCTCGGCCATCTTAACACCGGCTATTTCAAGAACGAGCCTTTCGTCCAGGCCGCTTTTCATATTCAAGTTCATATCAGCGGCAATCTTCATAAGTCTGATGAGATCGCCAACAGAAAAATTCTCTGCTTGTTTGACATAGTCGTCCACTTCATCCTTGCTTAAGTGGAGTACATCGGCAGACTCTTTATCGATGGTTAGTATCATTAGAATGCGGAAATGCTCTAACAACTCCTGGACAAAGTCGGCAACATCTGTGCCACCGTCTAGAATCCGCTTTGTTATGTGGAGAACTCCCCGGCTGTCCTTGGCCGCAACTGCGTGGCTGAAATCGAACAGAGTTTGCCGGTCGACCAGTCCCAGCGCCTCAACGACCTTTTCTTGAGTGATATGATCCCCGGAGAACGAAGTGACCTGATCCAAAAGCGATAGCGAATCTCGCACCGAGCCGTCAGCTTTGCGCGCCAAAAGCTGCAAGGCAGCCTCATCGACTTCAAGATTCTCAGCTTGGGCAATCTTGCGAAGATGCTCGATTAAGTCGCTGACCGACACTCGTCTGAAATCAAAGCGCTGAGTTCGTGATAGGATAGTTTCGGGAACTTTCAATGGTTCAGTGGTGGCAAAAATGAAGATGACATGTGGTGGAGGTTCTTCCAAGGTTTTCAGCAGAGCGTCGAAGGCGGCGCCAGAAAGGCGATGCACCTCGTCAATAATGTATATCCGCTTTTTTCCTCCTGTCGGCAGGTAGCGGACATTCTCGCGCAGGGTGCGAATGTCATCCACGCCGGTGTTGGAAGCGGCGTCAATCTCGAGGACATCAAGGGAGGAACCGGCCGCTATTTCGATACATGTCGGGCAAACTCCGCAGGGGGTCGGAGTAGGCCCGTTGACGCAGTTGAGCGCTTTGGCCAGGATTCGCGCGGTGGTAGTTTTGCCCGTGCCGCGCGGACCGCAAAACAGATAGCCGGAACCGACACGGTTGTTTTTCACCGCGTTTTGCAGGGTGTGGCTTACATGTTCCTGCGCCACAATATCTTCAAACGCCTGCGGGCGATACTTCCGGGCAAAAACGAGATAGCTCATCGCCTTCCAATATAGGCGAAAATCAGGCAATGCGGAATCAGATTTTTTGGATAGGAGGGGAGTAGGTTGTCATTGATCTTGCCCCAATAAAGTGGACACTGAACGAAGGTCGTAGTAGATTGATCTTAGGAGGTGTTTATGATGTTGCGGTGTCATTTTGATCGAGATTTCAAGCTCAATGCGGTGC
>Ga0315543_1001035_pt1 | contig 31624 bp, 27 predicted proteins | sample SalMarSW160210MG_2_FD_203098 | JGI IMG/M metagenome (GOLD analysis project Ga0315543, IMG submission 203098) | Salt marsh sediment microbial communities from the Plum Island Ecosystem LTER, Massachusetts, United States - Salt Marsh Sediment SW1601-210 ... | reverse complement strand
TGTATCGTTTTAACTAATTCCCTTCGAAATAAAACTTGAGAAATAAAATTGGCAAATAATTCCAGCGGCTTTACCGTCTCATCGGTTGGCATAAGACCACTTTTTGAATCATCCACTGAGATCATTCCAGTGAGATTACCCGAATTATCTTTTAACGAAATAAAAAGGTTGTCTTCTCTATGCCAGCGCCCTTTCCCATTGGCATATTCTCTTTTTCCATAATCCACTCCTTTTTGATCAAGAATATCTTTCATTGTATAGGGCACGTAGCATGATTGATTCCCCAATGATATCCCTTCCCTAAATATTCCTTCAAAAATCTCTCTTGATAATGGAACTTTCCTCATCCTTTCAATTGTCTTTTTATCAATTCCTTTGTATCCAAGTATATCTCTATATGGGAACTCTTCTTTGAATGTGTAAAATAAAACACGACTATAATCAGAAATATCTACAATTGCAGAACTTATTTTCTCAAATAATTCTTCATCATTTTCAATTGTTAAAATATCTGCCGATATTCCGGAAAATCGCTCAATTTGTCTATTTAATGACTTGATCCTTTCTTCATTTTGCCTTAATTCCGTAATATCTTCTGCAAATCCAGTCAGCCCTATAACTTTACCCTTCTTATCTTTCAGAGGAACTTTTGTAGTCCTGAAAATCATTCTTTTGCCATTCACAATTAATTTATCTTCTTTTACATAAGTTTTTCCCTCTTTTATAATCTTTGAGTCTTTCTTCTTAAGAATTTTTGCTTCCTCATTATTAAATATATCATAGTCGGTTTTACCAACTATTTTCTCCTTCGGTAAATTAAAAATTCTTGAAAATGCTTCATTAGAACTAGTATATGTGCTATTGATGTCCTTGGTAAATATTATCTCCTCAGAAGCATCAAATATACCTCTAAGAAGTTCCTCCGATTTATATAGTGAATCAATTGTTTTTTTACGCTCAGTAATATCAATATGGGTAACTACAATCTCCCTTTCCTTTAACTTCTCTCCTATTCTAGAAGCTCTTACCATACATATAATATCCTTGCCATCCTTACGCCTGAAGGGGAACTCTTCATAATAGGTCTGCTGTTTTTCCAATACAGAATAAAAATGCTCTGATATTTCCTTATATTCTTCATCAGACCTATAAAGTATCCTGGTATTTTTACCAATTAATTCTTCCACTTCCCATCCAAATACATCCTTTACAGATTCATTAGCAAAAGTTATCTGTCGCTCATGTAACCCCACTATTGCAAAAGGAACAGAATGTAAAATAGAAGATTCAAGTTCTACTAATTTCTTCTGTTCTTCCTCCATCTCTATGTCATATAAAGCAAATGCTATATCTCCCGCAACTTCTTTAAAAAGGGACTCCTCCTGAGTATCATTGACTAATATAACAGGAAGTGTAACTGAAATCAGTCCATAAAAATTTGAACCATACTTTAACCGGGCTGTCAGAGTTTTTTTATTTGAATGAAGATTTAAAACCGGGCACTCAGCACAAATTGAATTTTTCGCTTCTGTAATAACAATGTCGGATTGTTCGAGTGCATTTCTTCCACATACAGGTAATTTGCCACTTTTAAGAAATTCTGATACTTGCGATGAAAACTTACCAAATCCTAAATTAGCATTTGATATGACTTTTCCGGATTTATCTAATAAGACAATCCATGAAGTAAAATAGCCGTGTGTCTCTACGAGTAAACTGCACGCCTTTTTAATCAAATTATCTCTATCTTTTTCTTTTGTAATGAGCTGATTAACATTCCGAATTGCTAAGATTATTTTATTAAGATGTTCTATCTTTTCTTCAGCCCGCTTGCGCTCGGTGATACCTCTAAAAATATTTGCAAAATGACCCCTCTCAGGGCAAATTGACATTATCTCATACCATTTATCAAATCCTGGATAGTAATCTACAAAATACTCCGGTTTGCCTGTTTGTGCAACTTTAGCATATCTTTCTATGAATGGTGTGTTTCCTCCATATACCTCTGTTGCTCTTTTATCCTCTATATCTTATCTTCTCTCTTCCAGGACATAATTCTTTCAGCGGCACTATTTACTTTCTCAAGAATATAATCAACAGGTTTTCCATTATTATCTACAATAAGGTTGTGTACTATTAGTCCATCCATCATATTTTCAAATAGCTCTCTGTAATCCTTTTCGGAATTACGAAGTGCTTCTTCAGCTTGCTTACGTTCGGTGATGTCTCTTAGCATCGTTTGCAAACTAAAAACTTTATTTCCTTCTATCATCGGGTTGCTTTTGTATTCAGCTATTTTTTCCCCTTTGGTAGTGGTTAGTTCAAGTTCTTCCTCAATGTTCTTTCCTCGAATTATCTTTGCCAGCTCCTTAATTAGTCTTGAATGATATTCCCTGGAAATAAACTTTAGCATATTTTTTCCCACTATTTCTTCTACTTTGAAGCCATAATCTTCAACAGCTTTGTTTATCGAGATTACGTTTCCTTTCAAGTCAAATGTTACGATTACGTCTCTTGCATTATCGAAAAGATTCCTGTATTTCTCTTCATTTTTTTGTAGCGCTTCTTCTGCCTGCTTGCGCTCGGTGATGTCTCTCATGACACCGATCACTCCCTTAACTTTCCCTCCTTTTTTCAAAAGAGAACCGCGAAGTTCAGCGTTTATTTTTTCCCCTGCTTTTGTATACACTTCAACATCAAAAATAGGAGCCTCTTGACCTGAAATCAGTTTTGAAAGATTAGTAAGCATTTTTGCAATACTTTGAGGAGTAAACATCTTTAAAAATTTTAATCGTTTCCCAATAATCTCTTCTTCAGTATATCCTCCAACATCTATCATCCTTTTGTTGACCATGGTAACTTTACCCGTCAAGTCAATTATAGCAACACTGTCATTCACACTATTAAAAATTGCTTTTACCTCTTCTTCGCTTTCTCGCAGAGCCTGCTCCACCCGCTTGCGCTCGGTGATTTGTGATATGAGACTTTTATTCGTTTTTTTGAGTCCTTTTATTTTCTTTTCAAGATTAGATGCTGTAGTTTTAGAATATTTTTTTCCATGTCTTCTCACCCTCCTTTTTTCTCATAAATAGAATTTACTTATTAAACCATTAATTTTTTTATAAAAAATAAACATTTAAAAACGGCGTTCTGTTTTTTTTGTTAGTTTGTTTATTTACACCCTTCGACAAGCTCAGGGTGACAGATGACAATTGACGATTGACCATTGACGATTGTCTAAAATATTAACAATTAACAATCAATAATCTGCAATCAACAATCCGCAATCTTCAATCAATAACCTATGCCTTCTCCAAGGGAGTCCTTTGGACAGGCATAGGAAGGCCCAATAACCCAACACGATTACGGCGTTTACGCCGTTTCATACACGACTCCATGTTTTTTAAGTGAACGGCGTTTCGTTTTTTGTGATGTTTCTTTATCCCAGCCATAAATGGCTGGGCTATTGATATTTTTTTTCAGTTTCATTTGGTTTTTCATACAGATATTTATTTATCAATAACCTATGCCTTCTCCAAGGGAGTCCTTTGGACAGGCATAGGAAGACCCTTAAAAGTCTAATTAAAAAGGTTAACAAGGAACAGGCTAATACCAGGTATATACGTAATAACTATTAAAGCTGCTAAGAGAATGAATAAGAACGGAAGGCTGATTTTATAAAGAGTCAGGATTGGCTTATTAAATCGAAAGCTTGAGATGAAAAGATTCAGACCAACCGGTGGTGTTATATATCCTATCTCTAAATTTGTGAGAAAAATTATACCCAGATGGATTGGGTTAATTCCATAGCTTGTTGCAATCGGGACAATAAGCGGAACGACAATGATTATTGCTGAGAATATATCAAGTAATGCACCAGTAATTAGTAAAAATATATTAAGTAAAAGTAGAAACGCTATTTTTGATGAAATGACACCTTTCATCCAGAGAAGAGAGCCCTGTGGTATTTGAGCATCAATCAAGAATGCTGCTAAACCCATCGAACAACTTAAAATAATAAGAATTCCACCAACAAGTTGTACGCTGTCTCGCATAATGCGAACAATATCTTTTTTAAAGTTCAGGTCCTTTTTTATGAAAAATTCTGTAATGAGAACGTAGAAAGCGGTAACAGCAGAAGCTTCAACTGCTGTGATATATCCACCATATATGCCACCTAATACGATAATTGGAATGGGTAATTCCCAGATTGTATCCTTTAGTGCTGCTAAAATTTTTTTAATAGAGAAGGATTTTTCAGATGTTTTCTTTGACACATCATTCTTTATTGAATATAATGATAAGAGAATAATAATAAATATTCCAGGGATAATACCAGCAATGAAAAGTTTGTCAATGGAAACTGAGGCAACAATGCCATAAAGAATTAATGGAAGACTTGGTGGAAAAAGTAGTCCGAGACTTCCTGAACTGGTTATTAATCCTAAAGAGAAATTTTCGCTGTATTTTTGGCTTTTGAGAATAGGGTAAATAAGTCCGCCAATGGCGATGATTGTAATACCGGATGCGCCAGTAAAGCAAGTAAATAGAGCACAAGTTACTAAAGAGACAATAGCGACTCCACCAGGCATCCAGCCGAGAAGAGCATCAGCAAGATTAAATAATCTTTTTGGTGCTTTACTTTCTGCCAGGATATATCCAGTGAGTGTAAAAAGAGGAATCGCCAAAAGGGTCGGGGCTGATGCAATTTTGTATAATTCAACTATAACGACAGTAGGATCAATACCTGCGAAGAAAAATTGTAAAACCGCTGATAATCCGACAGCTGCAAAAAGCGGCAAACCGATTACTATTAGAATTAAAACGAAAATTGTAATTACTAATGCCATCTTTTTAATTGACTATTGACTATTGACCATTGATAATTGATAATTTTTAATTCTTAATTGGTTATTGGCTATTTTTTACTTTAGTTCACTTTAGTCACTTAAAACTTTAGACACTTTTAATTGTCTATTGAAAATCAACAATCAACCATTGATCATTAACCATTAACCATTTACCATTGACTATTGACCATTAACCATTTCCAACTGCTCCTCTTATTTACTGTCCAATATTTTTATAGGAAAAGAGATTGCCAATAATAGAAATCCTATAGGTAATATGATTTCTATAATCCATGCCGGGCAAAATCCGCCAATAACTGATCCCGATTCTATTTCCAATTTAATGAATAATATAGAGTACCATGTCATAATGATGCACATAAAGGAGGCAAATATAGTAATAATCCAGTTTACAATTTTTTTTGGAGTTGGACTAAGGTAGCGTAATAGAATATCCACCGAGATGTGTTTTCCACGTAAGGTAGTGAGAACAGCGCCAATGAGTGCTATCCACAACACGCCGTTTCTCATAAATTCTTCAACAGCAGAAAAACCTATTGAAAAGAAATTACGAAGTACGACTTGTAAAAATGCAAGTATAACTAAGGATAGCATCAAAAAAACTGCCATAGCAGTAGTAATTTTTTCGATAGCTATACGGATTTTATGAACCATGCGAGGACCGGTATTCTTTTAAAAGAGATAAAACTTTATCCAAAAGCTCCTGGGAATAAAGCTTTCCAACCAATTTTTCTTGAATAATACGACCTGCTTCATTGAATTCAGCCATTGCTTTGGAATCTTTTACAGGTGTGAGAGTTATACCGGATTCCTGTAAAACTTTTATGGATTCGTCGTTTTCTTTTCTGCTTTGTAAAACGATTTGACGCATATTTTCTTTTGTCTTTGATATAAAAATTTCACGGATGTCTTCTGGCATAGAATTTAACATTTTTGTTGTTATAAGAACAGCACCGACAGAATTAGTTAGCGGGTAATCCATCATATAGTTAGTTTTAGTAAACCACTGTAATGCAAGTACACCATAAGGAGATATATAAACACCGTTTATTAAACCGGTTTGTAGGGAGGTATGCACATCTATAATGTCTAAAGGGAATGAGGGGATATTCATAACCTTAAAAGTAGTACGAGCAAGAGGGTCGCCCTTCCATAGCCACATCTTTACTTTACTGAAATCTTCCAAACAATTGACAGGTGTTTTTGTAAAAAGATAAATAAAGCCCACCTCAGCCCATCCTACAAGGAAAAAACCTTTTTCAGTGAATTTCTTTTGGAATTCATCAAAAAGAGCGTTATAGACATAATCAACTTCACCGCTGTTTCTAAAAAGGAATGGTAAGTCAAGGATACGAATCTCCGGAACGATTTCGCCCAAGCCAACCCCGGTAAAAGCTCCTGAATGTATTTGACCAAGTCGCATTTTTCGGAGGACATCTTTTTCTCCGCCTTGAACACCATTTGGATAAACTCTAAATTTTATTTGACCGTTGGTTAATTCTTTAATCTCTTTTTCAAAATTATGCATTTCATTCATCCAGCTGGACCCTTCAGGAGCAACAGTCGCCATTTTTATTATGTATGTTTTTTGAGCAAGTAGCATGGAAGACATGAATAATAAAGCTATAATTAAAACATTGTGAATTATTTTCATATTGTTTACCTCATATTATACTATGAACCAATTTTAGCGAACAGAATGTCCGGCTGAAAATCCAGCTCAGACGAACTACTGACGGAGCCAAATTGGTTTTGTCTCTTTTTATTCCGGAAACCAGTACAAATCTTCATCTTTTTTTAATTGTAACGCCTTCCTTTTTGCGATTTCATTCATTAATCGAACTTCCGGATATTTATCAAGGTCTGCTTCTAAAACTTCTTTTAACAATTGATCAAACAGTTCTTTATCCTGGACTTGAAATGCATAATAACGAGCATAATAGACTTTTGTTATTAGAAATTTATTTTCATTCAGTTCAATGTTTTTCAGGAAATGCTTCCGTCCCAGTTCAGGATTACCGCCTAAAATTGGTGGCCTTGCAGCATAAAAACTGCCGTAGAAAAGATGCACGCCAGCAAAATTGTATTTTTCATCCAGTTCCAGAACTCGCCGCATTATCATTTCAACTTTGGAAAGATTGACAAGTTCTTTTGGATCATTAAGATGATGTAGAACGTAAGAACCCCAGTTGTATCCGAGCCAGAAAAGTGCTGGAACGTCATTTTTGTTATATGATGGCAGTAATTTTTCTAAGTCTGCCGGGATTATATTTTTATTAAAGCGTTTTTTTTCAGGTAATGCACGGAAGGAGTATTTTAATCCTCGTAGATAAAATCTGGATGCTCGTTCAGGATCATTGTCTTCAACAAATGCCATTGCATAGGCTCCAAAACCCTGAGCAGCTAATAAATTCAATCGGGGATTGTCTGGATCTTTAGTAAGGAGAATTTCTATTGTTTTCAAGTTGCTGGCGAGAAATTGTTCTGCTAATTCCAGATCTTCTTCTTCATATACAGCTAAAACTCCATCTTCAATAAAACTTGAAGCGGTATTCATTATAAATCTGTTAAGACTGCAGCTATTCAGAAGAAGCAAGGAAGACAATGTAAGGCGTAAAATGTGAAACGTGAAGCGTGAAACGTAATTTGAAATTAGAAATTTGAATTTTGCAATTTGAGTTCTGTGCTTAAAATTCATCTTGAATACTTGTGAAGTTTTTGTTCCTCTTCGGAAGCCATTCTGATAGAAATACGTCCAACCCAGATTTCAAAATCAGATTTAATGGGAAGGAATGTTGGAGCTTCTCTGAACCATCCTCGGAACCTACCTGTAAATCCGACAATACCTTTATAGTAATTTTCACCAGAAATTAACTGTACTTGTTCTTCTTTACCTCTACATATCACCGGTTCTTTTTTATTTTCGAATACTATATCAGAGATTACAAAGTTCTCATCAATGATTGTCATAACACGTTCATTTCTCTGTTCTTTTACGAGTTGACGGGAATAAAAAAGTATAGAAGTTCCGTCTATTGTGTTATCAGGTAAGTGTTTCTCTAAATATTCAATATGGCCATCTTCTCTTACTGCTCTGCAAACGAATTTTCCTTCTTCTCTGTAAAAATCATATACTTTTTCATCTATAATCTTATTCTCTCGTATGTGAAGGAAATGCTGAAGGACTTGCTTTGTATTTTGGTCAATAATTGTGATGTAATCACTGTGTAGCGATGCAATGAATTCCAGAGCAGGGTTAGAGTCGAGACTGAAAATTACTTTATATGAATCGTGACCTTTGAAATTAAGTGTCTCTGCAATAACAGTGTGCAGTTCGCCAACTTTTATAGGTCCCCAATAAACGTTGTATAAAACGTTTTCTCCAACGGGTAAAAACCTGCTTGATGAATCTCCGTAAGGGATAGGGTAAAAATCGTGTGTATATGGATTTGCTATATCTCTTTCTTGAAGCCACTTTATTGTTCTGGCTGCTTCAGGATGATTCGGAAACAGATAGGCAAAAAGTTGGTAATATTTTCGGGCTTCTTTATAGTTTTCAATTTTAATATTGACATCACCGAGCAGTAACAATATTTCGGCATCATGTGAATATTTTAAGCCCTTTTCAAGTATTTTGATTGCCTCGTTGTATTTACCTTGTTTGATATAGATATCACCAATTATTGGATAAGGCAATGTATACTTTTTATTATCTGAGATAGCATCCTCAAGATAGTCAAGAGATTGTTCATATTTTTTCCTTTCATAAAGGTATAATCCGAAGTAATACTCCGGGATTTCTGGCATTGGATGGTGTTTAATAGCTTCCTTGAGATATTTAAAACTGTTCTTTAAATTTCTCCGCTTATATTCTATCATTCCTTTTAATAAAAGAGCAGGACCATATTTACGGTTGTTTTTTAGAGAGACTTTAATATAACGGTCTGCATCCATATATTTCCCATCAAGAAAGTATAAGAAAGAGACATTGTAAGCGGGAACTTCTTTATATTCTGAAGAATTGATTTCTTTGATATATAGTTTTTTTGCTTCTTCTCTATTATTTAGTAACCATGACTTTTGAGCTTTTGTTAGATTTGCTAAAGGAGTTTCAACAATCGAGCTGAAGAGAATAACAGGAGAGAATAGTAAGATAGAAGTGATTAATAAGTTTGATAATGCAAATTTCTTCATAAATCAATTGATTTTTACAAATGAAATTTATATTCTTTACATTGAAAATCAAAAGGTTTACGGAAGATTATTTTAATTTTGAGAAAAAGGGTTTTTAGATATGCAAAGAGAATTTTTAATTATCCTGTCGAGAGCAATAAAGATTGTCGTTTTATCCTGTGTTATTGCCCTTGTTTTTAACTCATTATCTCCTAAAGGAATACCGTTAATAACAAGATATCGAAGGGTTACCGTTAGGGGAAATGAAATTAAAGTCCCTATTTTCATAGTAAATTCGGATAAAAAGTTTGACAAAGGAAACCGTCAGTTTAATTTTGCTATGCATCCCGCAGAGGAAATTAGTCTTAATGATGCTTTTAAATGTTTTGCAAAAGGCACTGCGGTATTTATTGATACAAGGTCTTCTGAAAAGTATAGATTGGGGCATATTCCCGGGGCAATATCTATTCCCATTGAGGAATTAAGTTTTGAAGAGTTTTCGTTAGAGAATCTTGGCTTAGATCAAAAAATAATTACTTATTGTGATGGTGAGGAGTGTTCTCAAAGTGTTGATCTTGCACTGTATCTGGAAGAGGCTGGATTTTTCGATGTTTACTTTTTCCTGAGTGGTTGGCAGGAATGGTAGAGTGCCGGTTATAAGATTTCGGAAGGGAGTAAGCCATGAAAAATAACAAATTTACTTTAATTGCAGCGTATGCTGTTCGTTTTATATTGGGTTTTCTTTTCCTGTATGCTTCGATAGATAAGATGATTAATCCCGCAAGATTTGCAGAAGTAGTTTATCACTATCGTGTTTTACCGATTGAATTGCTGAATATCGTTGCAATATTGGTTCCTTGGGTAGAAGCAGTGCTCGGAGTAACTTTACTTTTGGGTATTTGGATAGAGACAACTGCTTTAATATTAAGCTGTGTGACACTATTTTTTATTGTTTTGATGATTAGTGCAATTGCGAGGGGTTTAAATATAGAATGTGGCTGTTTTTCACTTGATCCTGAAGGCTCATTGATAAGCTGGAAGCGCATTATTGAAGATGTCTTTATGTTTATTGGTAGTCTATTTTTGTTTTTTCGGGCTGTGAGTAGCACGCAATTAAAAAGGTGATTTTAATCTGTTTATAAACTGCTTCTTTCATATACTTATAATCATTTTTTCAAAAGATTCAAAAGATATTCTTTTTGTAATAAAATAAGGTCTAATTCTTCCCTCTACGAAGCTGGATCAGTTTATTAGTTTTTACCCATCGAGATAATCTCGCTCTTGCTTGGATTGGTGGTTCCTTAAAAAGTAAAATAAGTTCCCCAACTTCAAAGAAGGGTCTTTTAGCAAAGAGTTCAATTAAATTAGCATATTTCATATAGGCAAGTTACCAATTATGGTAACGTATGCAATTATTATTTTTAAAGTTAATCCTGGAGTAAAAATCGGTTGTGACATTTGAAAATCCAAAATTTTTTGTTCTAATAAAAAAAAACCGAACCAGTCGGGGCTTTCAGGTTTTTCTTTAGCAGGTTTTATTTGACCTTAATCTCAATCTGTTTGGAAACTGCTTCTTCCAGCTTAGGAATTACAATATTGAGTATTCCATCCTTAAATTCCGCTGAGATATTATCCTGATTCACCATTTCCGGTAATCTGAAGCATCTTTGAAATGATCCAAAGATTCTTTCGGTGCGATTATAATTCTTTTCCTTTACCTCCGTTTCCTGTTTCTTTTCGCCGGAAATTGACAGAAAATTATCTTTGATGCTAACTTTCAAATCTTCCTTTTTAATGCCCGGTAATTCAACTGTCACGTGAAATTCCTTATCATTTTCTTCAATATCAACGGCAGGTTTGAAGGCAGAGAGAGAGCTTTCTTCCTCGTAAGTAGGTCTGAAAAAGGAATCAAAAAACCGATTAAGTTCATTGTGATAACCTGCTAAAGAGCTTCTTGGAATCCATCTTGTTAATGACATGGCTTTTCCTCCTATTTTGTTTGCTCAATTTTTAAAAACCAATCTTTTATAGGACAATAGCTGTGCCGAAATTATGTCGAAGACATCTCTTTGAGATAATTATTTATTTTTGGCAGAGCCTATGAAATTGTGTCTTTTGAAGGTTGACTATGTGTCTTTGTTATGCTATCTTGGCAATAAGTAAAAATATTTCCTTGACATAAAGTCTTTTTACAATTTTGTTTTTGTAAGTTATTGAAGAGAATGTACTCTTTGTTAATACAGGGCTTCTGACATAGGATAAAAATTAATGCGACTTATCCCAAGTCAGGATTGAGACAACACCACAATTCATTGTGGTGTAATGAAAAAAAACAATACTCCATACATAATAACCACTTCTTCCGAAGGTCACGTCCCAATCACGAAGGTCAGACGACTAGTCTCGAAGAGATCCCTTTGGGATAGAGACTCCTTTGGAGAATGCCTCGGGCAAGTGGTTTTTGATCCGTCAGGAGCCCGTCTAAGCTGGATTTTCAACCGGAGCCTGACGGCGGTGAGGATAAACCGATGAACCCCGTTAGATACCTCTGCCAAATGAAAAAAACGAATTTATAAATACATTCTATCTAACGGGGTTCATGCGTGTTGTAGATATTTTCGTAGCCGCCCAAATCACGCCAGTAGGCTGACAGGTAAATTTGGGTGCTGTCTCAATATATGTTAATGGTTGTGGTGGGATTTTTTGTGAAAGTCGCATTAATTATTATCCCGCAAGGGATGCCTACGGCACGATTATCTGAGGAGAGTTTCAATTATTATTAACGACAATAGCAATCCTATCTCAGGAGTCCTTTAATATCAAAATCTTTAAAATATTGATTTAATCAATAATACAACATCTAGTGGTCGTGTTCTTGACAATCTTTAGCTTGTTAGGTAAATTCCAATGGTAGTAAAATTGAGGAATGTTCTATGGGTAGAGTAAAATTAATAAATATGGTTTTTTATGGGTATCACGGAGTAGCAGAACAAGAAAAGATTTTAGGTGGTAAATTTGAGGTAGATGTTGAATTAGAATTTGATATGACCTCCGCTATTATGACAGATCATTTACAGGATACAATTAGCTATGAGGATATTTATCAATTGGTTCAGGATGTTATAACACATTCAAAATTTTACCTTATTGAGGCACTGGCTGGTAAACTTCTTCGTGTAATTTTCGATAATTATTCAGTTGATTCTGTTCTTATAAGGATTAGAAAGCCTAATGCTCCAGTGAAAGGTGTTCTTGATAATGTGGAAGTTGAAATTTCCAGAACCCGGGAAGAAATGGAAAAACTATTTTGAAGTATTCCCATGTATTTTTAAGCTTAGGTTCAAATATTGGCGATCGTGAGGTATTTCTCCTGAGAGCTATTGAAGAATTATGCAAGTCAAGTAAGGTAAATGAATTAAATGCTTCATCAATTTATGAAACTGAACCTTTATATAATCCTGATCAAAAATACTTCTTGAATATGATTATAGAAATTGAAACAGATTTTGAACCGTTGAAGTTTCTTCACTATTGCAAAGGAATCGAATTAAAAATAGGAAGGGAAATTAACGTGCCAAGAAATAGCCCGAGAAAAATTGATATAGATATCGAATTTTTTCATTATAAAATGATTAACACAAAGGAGCTTACCATTCCACACCCTCTTTTATATGAAAGGCGTTTTGTTTTAGAACCTCTATCTGAAATTGCTCCAAATTTTATCTGTCCGAAAACGGGGAAGAATACTTCACAATTATTAAAAGAGTGTCAAGATATTAGTTATGTTAGTAAATTTGAAGAGAAGATAATTTCAAAAGAAAGTAATTTATAAGTATGAAAAACCTCTATTTTATTGCAATTGAAGGTGTTATTGGTGTAGGGAAAAGCTGTTTAGCTGAAATGTTAGCAGAAAAACTTTCTGCTAAACTTGTGCTTGAAAAATTTGAAGAAAATCCGTTTCTCGAAGACTTCTATACTGATCCTGAAAGATATGCTTTTCAAACGCAGTTATATTTTCTATTGAGCAGATACAGGCAACAGCTTGAGTTAAAGCAAATAGACCTTTTTCATAATTTGCTTATTAGCGACTATATGTTTTCTAAGGATAGACTTTTTGCTCATTTAAATCTCAATGAGAAAGAATTAACACTTTACAATTTAATAGCAAAATTACTCGAAAAAGAAATACCAAAACCAGATCTGGTCGTCTTTCTCCAGGCAAGTACTGATAGAATAATGAGAAATATAAAAAGTCGGGGAAGAACTTACGAGAGGAACATATCTCGCGAATATATCGAATCCTTGAATCAAATTTACAATGAATATTTTTTTAGATATAAAGACAGTCCATTAATTATTGTTAATACAAACGAAATTGATTTTGTTCATAATGAGGAAGAGCTCGATGAACTGTTACAGGTTATAAGACAGCCTGTTTCAGGAACCCGGTATTATAATCCCGAAAGAAAGTTAAAATGATAAAATTTTTATTTCAAATATTGCTTTTAATATTTCTCGGTAATTTAATTTGGAGAATAATTAAACTGTATTTGCCGAAAATTGAGAAAAGGTCTGAAGTAAAAGGGGAAAAAGCGAAAAAATCTTTTCATGTTGATAAAAGCCAAATTGAAGATGCTAAATTTGAGGAAGTAAAAGAGCCTAAAGATAAAAAAAAGTAGCCAGTTTAAAGATTGTTTACAAACCTTCGCATTATACTTTTCAATATAATATTAACCCTATAACGTCATTTAGGAAATATGATACGATATATAGCAACAACTAGAAATTGTAAATACTACATTTGGTACATTAAATTTTTAAGTTACGTAATAGGGTTAATTTTTGTAATTATCGGATTTTCTTTTATTTCTTGTGGGGAAATGGATAATGATAGTAGTAAAAAGGAATGGAAAACTCTTATCTTAAATCAGTTGAATCTATATCCTGAAATGGGAGTTCAAGACCTTTATAAGCTTATTTATCAAGCGAAAATGGGACCGGCGCATTTAGGTACTGATAAAGATATAATATTAAATTATTTGAATGAAGAATTAGAATCTATTAATGCTGATACTGATATTAATCTGATAGAAAAAATCTCGCCATCTGGCAAATATGTTAGAATTAATCTTAAAAAATTTAAATCTGACGATGGAAATAAAATACTGTTAGCGAATGCCATTGCTTTATTTGCAGGGGGAGAAGTTGAGGATATGGAAATTTTGAGTAAGCGATGGAATATGATCTCTAAAATGGTTGACGCAGGTGAATTACCTTTTGATAGAGAGAAGTTTCGACAATTTAATGATACTGTGATTTCTAAGGGATTTACAATTCCCCATCATTCTGAGGAATATCTTAAGTGTTATTCTCCAGCCTACAGGGTTGTATTAAGAAAATACTGGGATGAAATTGCTCAAGATGTTTTTAATTAGGCACAATCTACTTATAAACATCATCATGATGATGTTTTTTAAAGTTATTTTACTATGTTTGTCATAACACTAATTATTACATTTCTTATTGGAATTGAAATTGCCTTTGTTCAGATAAAATTTCATGAGCGAAGTTTAAAAATCCGTACATTTAAAGTTTTGGGCTTAACGGTAATTTTATCAATTACTATTGGATATTTATTCTATCATTTTGGGCTTATTAACAGCCTATTTTTTTATTTAATGTTAATTATTGCCGGTGTATCTGTTGGACTTTTTATATTATTAGAGCGTTTGGTTCTAAAATTTTGGTGGATGGTTGTTGTAACTGGTGTACTGACGGGTGTTATTAGTTTTATTTTGATGAAGCAAAATTCCTCAATCGCTGCATCTGAATCTTTCACAGCAGGTATAGTTCTTAGTTTGGGATATTTAACCTACGGTTACTTCCAGAGAATATGGCAAAGAACTGATGACTAAAATTTTTATAACAGGTGTCAGCGGATTTCTTGGAGGACATCTTACCAAATTATCTGCGGAAAAGTACAACACAGTAGGTGCATATCATTCATATAAATTTGATATTCTAAATGTGAAAAGCGTCTATTCTGATTTATCTAAGCCAAAACTACTAGTGGATATTTTTAATTTGTATGAACCGGATATAATTATACATAATGCAGCTTATCCGAATCCCGATAAATGTGAAAAAAATCCTGATTTGGCATTTAAAATTAATACAGAATCTACCGGTATTATCGCTGAATGGGCGGAAAGGAATAATCGTCGCCTGATTTTTATTTCCACTGATATGGTATTCGATGGCAGGAAAGGGAATTACTCTGAGGAAGATCCCGTGGGACCACTTAGTACTTACGCTAAGACAAAAGTGGAGGCAGAAAAACTTGTTTTAGACAAATGCAATAATGCTGTGATTTGTAGGATAGCACTAATGTATGGCAGAGGAGTGTTTCCGAGACAATATGGCTCTGAGTGGCTTGAAAGAGTTATTAAGAAAAAATATAGCAGTAAAATAGAAGAACCTATTTTTCTATTTATCGATCAGTACCGAAGTATGATTTCTGTCAATAATGCTGCGAGAGCAATTATTGAAGTTGCATTAACTGATTATTGTGGGATAATTCATCTTGGTGGAGCAGAAAGAATAAGCCGCTATGAATTCGGGGAAAAGTTATACAATGCATTAGGTCTGCCTGAGATTTTAATAAGAGAAACTAAGTATAGTGATGCGGCAGTCAATACACCTAGACCAAAAGATGTAAGTTTGAATATCACCAGGGCTACATCGCTTTTAAAAACACCCTTTTTGAATGTTGATGATGGGTTGAAAGATATCTATCGATGATGAAGATTTTTTTAACCTTCCGAAGGCTCATTCAAAAGAATCCCTTTCCCGTCTCAAAGAGATCCCTTTGGGAAAGGGACCTCTTTGAGGCGGGAAAACCTTGTATAGGTGGCGATTCGATGCGGATCAAAGACTAACAGTTTGCCATCATAGTGTCCACGACTATAACGGAGTTCTCCCAATGCTATCTGCAAAGATTACGACTGAGCGATGGTAGAAGTCTCTAATAATTCACGGATTGATTTATCGGTCGCCACGTCTGGTAAACCATTGAGTAGTTCAAAACCCTGATGACATAAAGACCGAGTCGGACGTACGCCACTGACACATAATGCCAATTCATGAATCAACTGCAAAGCCAAACGCAGCTCAATATCCTCATCTGATCCTCCGCTCCATGATTTCAACAAATCCCAACTACCTAATCGTAAATGTTCCGGGATAAGTAACCATAAGCCAAGATAATTATTGGAAACTTTTCTGGCTAATTGCTCTCTTACTTCTCTCTTTACACGGATCGGTGTGAATACACATCTTTGAATTTTACATTTCGTTTGATGAATCTCTACCCCTTTCCACCTTTTTTGAGGATTTAAAGTATGGAGTTTTTTTAAAGACCATATTCAGTTATGGCTCTTTCTATGCTGCGCTTACTAATATCATAACCAACTTGCATCATCTTCTGTGTGATAATATCCGATGAAGTATCTGGATCAAGAAAACGATGACGAATGATCTGGTTGACAACGGTATCGGTACGTTTGTAATTTATGGATGGACCGCGTTTACCCTCTCGTAATGCTTCACTGCCACCCTCTGCATAAGCTCTTTTGATTTGATAGAATCCAGACCTCGAAAAGCCGTACTTTTTTACCACCTCAGTGACCGGAATGCCTAAACATCGGGTTTCAATAAGCATCGCTAATTTCAGAATCAATTTGTCGTCCTTATTGATAGAAAACGTTCTACCCGGACCGCCGAGATAAAAACAATCACTTTCGTTCTCTATATGAAAGCCTCCCCTTGATGAAAAATACAAATCACTATATAATAATAGTATAAGAAAGGCTTTCAATATGTGCAAATATTTATGGTGGTTATTAGAAAATATCCAATCACGGAGGATTCTCCGTAAGGAGTCCCTGTTGGGAAAGTTGGGGGATAATAAAATACAGCCCAAACGATCCAACCGTTTCTCTCATAGAGATGCCGTTGGCAAACGGTTTCTTTCTGTAGAATTATACCTTTTTTTAGTGGACTCATTAATCATTAATATTATCTAATAATCGGTGTATTTTACGCATAACAATTCATTATTTTGATTAGTTTTGATTGCTATCCTTGCGTCTTGCTGTCAAATCTTCTTCAATTTTAATCATCATTTTATTGGTGAGAGGATAGAATATCATAATACCTGCACCAATAAAGGCGGGAATAGCCGCGTAAATACTCATTGCCAGCTTTATACCTTGCAGTGAAGTTGCAGTCTGCTGTACATTGGGCTGAAAACCATACCCAGCAAGGGTCCATGCTAAAATAGCACTACCCAGGGCTACACCAAGCTTCAGTGCGAATAGCGAGGCAGACATCACAAGCCCTGTAGCACGGCGACCCGTCTTTAATTCCGAATAATCGGCTGTATCCGTGTACATAGCCCATTGCAGGACCGACACAGGGCCCAATGCAAAAGATACAAGAAACTGAAAAACAAACATGAGAATAATATCATTTGGACTTAAAAAATAGAAAAGTACTGCGAATATACCACTAGCACCTAAAAAGCCAGCATAAGTGTTTCGCTTACCCAAAACCTTGCTAAACCAGCCCGCAAGAATGGATCCAAGAATGGTCACAAGCGAACCTGCCATAAAGAAGGTAGATACCATACTCTGATAAGAAAAACTATAGGTTTTACCTAAAAGCATCATCTGCTGATCTTGTACAAAATACTTAAAATAGTACATAATACAACTAGTTCGAATAAGAATATATGTAAGCTGGAATACGGTTGCACCACCAATTAATAGCCACGGCTTATTGTTAAATAAATCGTGCAGATCATCCTTCAAAGTGGTTTTCTGTCCCTTTGGAGGTTTGACGCGTTCCTTGGTTGTTGCGAAAGTAATAAAAAACAGAACAATCGCCAACGCAGAAAGAACAACCATTGCCAATTGCCAGCCTAAAGCTTCGTTACCCCCTCCAAATCTTTTGACCATCCGTAGGACGGAGTATTGAACGATAAGTCCGCCTAAAAAAGCAGCTACAAAACGAAACTGAGAAACGACCGTTCGAACCCTTGCATTGGATGTGATAACGCCCATTAAAGCCGAATACGGTACATTTATAACTGTATAAAGCATCATCAACAATGTGTATGTAATGTAAGCGTATATAAGTTTACCGGTTTGGCTAAGATCAGGTGTGGTAAAGGCTAATACTCCAATTAAACCAAACGGTATGGCGAACCAGAGGATGTAGGGTCGAAACTTACCACAGCGCGTTTCCGTACGGTCGGCAATCATACCCATCATCGGGTCATTAATGGCATCCCAGATCTTGGTGACTAAAAACATAGTTCCCACTGCTTTGGCAGAAATGCCAAACACATCTGTATAGAAGATAGTTATAAACAAGATGAAGGTCTGGAAATACAGATTAGACGCCATATCACCTAAACTGTAACCGACTTTTTCACTGAACTTGAGTTTTTGGTTAATGTCTTTCATAATGCTCCTTCAATGTAATGGTTTTTTATTAATTTTAGAATTCCCGTTTTCATCCTCGTTCTTTCCACATTATCTACTTCATTAAATTGGTGGTAAAAGATTTCAATTCTTTAGAGTCAATTTGGGTAGTCCCCGTTTGCTCCTGCAGCTCTTTAATATGTTGGATCACGATTTGCGTGAGTATGGCGCCCGGTCTGGGATAAGCAGCCACGATATAATGAGGTCCCGGGGCGGACTCTCCCGCTTCCTGTTCCAGCTCAGCCCTGAGGTTATCCGGTGATATTAATGAATTTGCATGCTGGAAGATGACCTTGTCCATAGCCTTATATACTTCTTTACTTTCTTCGGTCAATCCGTAGTAATCAAGGAGTTGGGCAAACACATAATTGGAGGTGGTATAGATATCCTGCCCCTGCTCCGATTCCACCGGTCCACCATCTTCTGTCCGGCACATAGCCCAGCCCATGAGGGTTCGGTTATTCCGATAAATTGTCTTGAGGATTTCCCTGGCTCTATCAGCAGGGATAAACGGTTCTTCACCCATTGCAATCAATGACCACAACGCATCCAGCTGATTGATCCAGACATCCGGATTTGTTTTTCCCGAAACAGGATCGTAACAGGTGATATAATACTGCAATCTGTGGTCACTATTGTTTTTTATGTCTCTCCATAATTTTTCGAGAATCGCAGAGGCTTTTTCAAAAATCGTCTCGTATAGTTTTTTTGCCGGCTCGTCTTTCATCATCTCAGCCAGCCTGATCATAGCCCGACAACCAGCCATGAAAATAGTCACATCATAGGCATCGACTCCAAACAGGGTCAGATTATCGAAAGTATTTTTCACTTCATTGGGATTTCCCTCGGGAATACCATCTCCGTCAACATCAAGTCCTTCCAGATATTCAAATCCAAATTTAAGTACTGCCCAGTTTTTCTTGAGAAAATCGATATTCCCGGTGAATTTCACATTCCGCAGGACTCTTGTGGCCAGTTTGGGAAAAAGATCGACCCAGTAGTTATTGTTGTACCAGGCGTAATCGCTGACATTGCGCAGGGCATGGCCTTTCGGAAGAGCGCCCAGATCATGTGCCACGCTGCCCTTTACCTTAAAAGCATCCCTGATCTGGGTCAGCGATATGTCTTCATATTCTTCCGGATAGGCTTCAAAATGCTGTCTGGCTTCAGTAAAAGATGCATGGAGATGATAAAATCGCTCTGTTGTATCTTCCGCCAGAATCGAGTTGACGAAACTCTGACAGAGTTCTTCTTCGATATGCGGGAAGAGGATCAACATGACCATAGAATACCAATCCACATCCGAAGGATTGATGTAGGCATAATCGAAACATTCCAGGAATCTGGCGATATCATTGCCATTCTTATCTTCAATCCAGACTGCAGCATTGGACAACGGAAAACTAAATTCATTTAAAATCAATCTGACCAGTCGCAAAGCACCATCTTCATCATCCTTATATGAAGGACTTTGGCGAATATAAGAATATATCCTGTTCTGGATGGTCATCGTCTGGTTCAGCCATTTGGGATAATTATTCATGGCAATTTTCACCATTTCCACAGCTCTAGTTGCTTTATCCTCAAAATACTTGACATATTTACGTTCGAATTCTTTCCCGTCCATAAACCGTTGCTGCGGAAAGTCCAGAGCGATAGCAACCGGAATTTTTAGACTCACTTTTGGTTTTAATGTAAAATGAAGACTGATGGCTGCTCCGTAATCCTGATTCAGGATAGCATCTCTCTTTTCATAAAAACTGCCGTCCTCGTTCAACAACAAATCCTGTTTCAGCCGATTCAGGCAAAAATAGGGTTGTGTATCTATTTCGACATCGTCCATCTCCGGTACAGCAATTACCATTCTTTCCTGACTCTCTTTGCTACCCATGATCACACCTCTGATACCGGTTGAATCAAACGCTTCATGCACATGGCCTTTCACGGGTGTTGCGCAGATGTAAACCGAGTCCTGATCCGTTGGCTTCAATTCCTTTTCCTGAAGATTGACCAGGGAGGGTCTGGGAATGACCAGAGTGACTACCTGAATTTCATTCGTTATATTCTCTACTTCAAACGCCTCCACGCCAAAAGGTATTAGCGCCTTGTTATCTCCGGACAAAAAAGGAGAAACAATTGTTCGCGTAACTGTAACTTTACCCAGTTTATAAGCTATTTCCGCCAGCGGGGTGGCGATGGAAATCGAGACATTCTTTTCAGAAACGGCAGGATGATAGTAATTTCTCAACGCAGGCACATCATCGGGTCCTTCGATGATTCGGGGATCCTTTGTGGTAAGCATTATATATTCATCTCTTTCGTTTTCCAAATCCGTGTCGGCAGAGATACGGATAAATGGTGCGGAACCAAGCTGAACGGCGCTTTGATTCAACAGAACCAATCTGCCGGCATTATTGATACGATTGTATAAACCATCGGGCGAGATACCTATCGAACAGGTCGGAGCCCCCTGAAGGGCAACGGTTTGAGGGAATTGCAGGGTTTTTGACATCCCCTGGTGATGAACCGTCATTTTATTCTCATTATAAATCTTAGATATTTGTTTACCTGAAATTGTGAAAATATCGCTTATTTTTAAATTTCCCATCCTATAATTTCTCCTTTGTGTATTTCACTCTTTCTATCAAACCCGATTGCATTTATACACTATGATGTTTGATGTTTAATTTGTTTTAGCTTCGCTGCACTGCACATGGCTAACAATACGATAAATTCAAAGGATGTTTTTTCGGCGCTTTTATCTCTTTAATGGAGACTACCTCCTGCGAACCAAGTTTTATTGGCAATTTGGTTGCAGGTGAAGGCACGATTTTTCCAAAAAGCAGGTCCACCGATGCCCTTATCGAATCAGGTGTACCACTGAAATTGCAGACAGCGGCATCCGCCTCTGCTGTCGTACCTTCTATATAAGGATAGTTAGTCACGACAACAATTTTATGTCCCGCCGCCTTGAGATTCTTGATCAGCAACTGGTTATTCCCCGATTTAACGATTCGGGCATAATAATTAGTCATCACCACCAGGTCAGCCTGTTTCGCCAGTTCGAGACACTCCTTAATCTCATCTTCAAAAGCCGAGAATTCAGTGTCGGCCAGAATCAGATTTTGTGAAATCTTGGCCATTGCCTCGCAGAATATATGGGTGTGATGATATGGATCTTTTCCGACAAATTCATAAGGAATGCGCTGCTCAATAACCAGTATTTTCTGGTCTTTTGTCAACGGCAGCAAGTTGTTGTCACGCATAATAATCTGGGCTTTTTTGGCAATATCCCAGGAGAAATCTATAATTTCCTTGCTTCTTGTAATAGCACGGGTCTGTTCCGGCTCCTTTTTCCCAGCGGTTTCAAACAAACCTTGATCATACTTCATCTTTAAAAGATGGGTGACCGCATCATCGAGTCGCTCTTCGGAAAGAACGCCTGTTTCAATGGCCTGTTTAATACCAAAGAAACACTGCGACCGGGATTCATCATCCGCTTTCAAAAGGATCGTATCCACGCCGGCTTTTATCGCCAGTGTGCAGGCTTGTGGGAGAGGCCATTTCTTAAGAATCGCAGCCATACCAATCGCATCAGAAACAATAACACCATCGAATCCTAATTCGTTTCTTAGTAGCCCGGTCAAGATTTTTTCCGATAAAGTCGTAGGGAATTCACTGTCGTACACTGGGTAAATGGAATGACCTGTCATAATGGCTTTCACGCCGGCCTCGATCGCCGCCTTGAAAGGGTACAATTCCACTTCCTGCATCCTCTTTTTGTCGGCTGTGATTACCTCCAGTACATCATGAGCATCAGTCGCCGAATCGCCTCTACCAGGGAAATGTTTGGCAGTTGCCGCGATTCCGCCGTCCTGTAAACCTCTTAACAACGCAACGGCATGTTTGGCACAAACCTCGGGATCGTCGCTGAAAGATCTTACTCCAATTTCGGGATTCTTCGGATTGATGTTGACATCGCAAACGGGCGAATACATCTGGGTAACACCAATAGCTGTCAACATTTTGGCGATGGTCAAACCAATTTTATAAGTCAATTTGATATTATTGAGGGCAGCCATACCCATTGGCGGTGGAAATTGCCTGATGCCGCCGGACATATAATCGTTTTTAAAATCGCCTTCAAAGTCAATCGTCATATGAAGCGGAATACCGGACGGTCTTTGCAGCGCAATTTCCTGTAATCGATTTAACCTGTCGGTGTATTCTTCCGGTGTTATGCTGATACCAAAAGTTTTACCGTTAAAATAGGTATTTGAGATAGTGAAATAATCTTTCGGTCTTTTGAAATTTCTATCTATCTGGGAATTGCCCCAGTAAAGATTTTTGCAAGTCTCAAGGGCGTAGGGTTCCAGGCAAAGACCACCACAGTGCAATCTGGTGATTTGCTCGATTCCGCTGGGTGTCAACATTGTGCCGCGCCAGGTAAATGTCAAACACTGCCCGATCTTTTCTTCCAGGCTCATACTGGCTATCTTTTTACTGATAAATGCATCTCGTTCTTTTGACATTGCTTGTTCCTTTTTCATACTTGTTCCCTTAGTAAATTATTTCTAAATGAATTTTGGTTCAGACTCCCATTTGCCATGATTATCGGGCCCAACCCAGAATTCACGCTCTTGTTTCCAACCTTTCTCGTCAATTCTCATATCTTTTGTCTTCCATCCTGATTCGATACGTTTTGTTAAATCCTCAAAGCCCTTATTCCATGTCAATCCATCAGGAACAGTAACGTTCATACTTCCTGCGGCATTTGCATATCTTAAACAAGATTCAATAGTATGATTCCAGACAAATGCAGAAAGAAATCCAGCAATAGCTGCATCACCGGAACCCAGTGCGCCAACAAATTTATCTTCTTGATACACAGGGAACAAAAGCTCACGATAAGCCCAGTTTTCAAGATCAGAACATCCTGCAGCACCCATTTTTTTGAGTCGGTCCTGACCCGCGGTCCGAACATATAATCCTCTATGGCCACATTTTATCATGGCTATTGCACTACCCATATCTATCAAATCTTTTCCCAAGGTGGAAATTTCTTCCACAGTCATTTGATCAAGCACACCTTCTTTGGGCCCGAGATTTGCCTTCTTTTCAAGAAATTTGCCTTTATAAATAAAATAAAATATCTCTTCTGCGCTTGGCACCATAATGTCTGACAGCGGAACCCAGTTTTTAAGAATTGCCAGCCAGTCGACCTGGTCGCCATAACCATCTACATCAGGAAGGGAAAGATCGAGCACAGTTGTAGTTCCTAATTCTTTGGTTTTTTTAAGGATTCTCGTCAACTCATTACCTGTGTTTTCATAAAGCTTCATCATCCAGGGCGGATAACCAAAAAGCATCAGTTTCGAACGCTGCACAAGATCGAAATTCATATCATTATAACCAAATGTGTCATTTGCACCGCAGTGATGCAGGTAAAAACGGTCTATTCCGGGAATACAAATTGCAATGGTATATGACGTTGATTCACTATCAACCATGTGAATACCTTTAAAATGGCCCTCGTGTTCTTCATACCAGCTCAGGATTTGGCGGCCGAAATCGTCGTTGCCAACCTTGCCGATTAATTCGGTTTTTACACCGAGCCGGCGGATAGATACTCCGGCATTTGTAACAGGACCTCCCCCTACAACAACACATTCGCCCATATTAATCATTTTACCCGGCACAAGCACATCTGTCATCTTATCCACTTTCCCCTCAATTGTAAAAGCAGGTATCAAATCAAGACAGGTATGACCTGCGGACACGATTTCAAGATCTTTTTTGTTCTCCATTTTAAGCTCCTTATGTAATAAATAATTTTGCGAAATAACACCTTATAATATCCTGATGTCAAAATTGCCGTTATCGTCTAATACAATGTTTCGTTGCAAGTTATTTAACCGATTCTATTTTGAATAAAGTTATTCGTAACAAATTCGCGTATTATAGTTCTTTTTCTACGTGCTTTTTTTTAACATCCAATATCCAACAAGAAATTTCCAACATATAGTATTCAATTTTCAGCTATTTTTTTTGAAGTTTCAATACTTTTAAACAGAATCGAAATGAGTTCATCTGTTTCATTAAGAAGCGGCTTAAGTTTTTAACAGGTTGAATTAATTCAGAACGAAACGCAATCTTCAGCCATATTTCTGTTTCTCTGAGTTCTTTTCCCACAAGGGATTCCTACGGAATAATGTAATTTTGAGCTTGTGAATAAAGTCTGCTTTTGATTCAGCACTTTGTGCTTCTCCATAATTAGCAGCAGGAGAAGTTCCACTTTTTAATATTTGTGCACGAATATGATTCCCGGTTTTTGTATTAGGCGATGCTTCCGAAAATTTAATTATTCTTACAGCATAATTAATAAAGCGTTCTTGTAAATCATATTTTCTTTCCTTCATTATTGGTTATTCCTTGTTGGATATTGGATATTCAATTTTGATAGATCACGTTTTAATTTAAATTATTAATGAATACATATTGAGAACATTAACCACTTGAATCAACATAGAAACATTTAATCTTTCCATCTATGTTTTTTACTTTTTACTTTGTACTATTTTAACGACGGCGTCAAAGGCCGGCTTAGCTTTATATTGACGGTCAAACAACATTGGGTAGTCGGTCCTTCCACTTATGGGTAAGTAGCTGCGCCAGGATTGACCATCATGTACGGCCCAGAATGTTATCCTGCTGAACTTATCCCGATGTTCATGAAAGAAAGAAAATAATTCAGCGTATCGATTCGCCAGGTCCTTCTGGACAGAATCCGGCAGATTATTCGGGTATGGATTGTGCTTCTTCTGCAATTCAGGATCAAAGGAGGAGAGATCCACAGCTTGAGAGTCGACAGGATAAAAAGGAAGCACTCCTATATCCATTTCCGTAACCATAATCTTTACGCCCAATTTGGAAAGGGCCAAAACGTATTCTTTAATTTCATTGACGCGCGGATAGTCCAGGAACCAGTGTCCCTGGATGCCAACCCCATCTACGCAGACACCTTTTGACTGCAGATCGCAAATCAGCCTAATGACACCTTCGCATTTTAACTTCTTCTCAAAATCGTACTCGTTGTAATAAAGCTGAGCGCTCGGATCAGCCTCATGGGCGTATTCAAAAGCCTTCTGCACGTAGTCTTCGCCGATAATTTCCAACCATTTGCATTTTCTAAAACTCCCGTCAGCCATAATTGCTTCGTTAACGACATCCCAGCCATGGATTCGGCCTTTGTAGCGCCCCATCACGGTGAAGATGTGGTCTTTCATTCGTTCGAGTAACGCCTCACGGTCTAAGGATTTACCGGACTCGTCCTGGAATACCCAGTCTGGCGTTTGATTAAACCAGACAAGTGTGTGACCGATTATCTGCATTTTATACTTCTCACCCAAAGCCACATAACAGTCTGCTGCTTCGAAATCATATTTATTCAGTTTCGGATGAACAGCTTCCCATTTTAAAATATTTTCCGGCGATATACTGTTAAAGTGTTTTTTCAGGATGGCAATGGCGTTTGGGTCATTGCCAGAAATCTGATTTAGATTGAGGGCAACTCCAATATTAAAATCATCCCTAAACACCTTTTTCAAACCGAGTTGGCGAGGGTCTTCGACCCTATTTACAGTTATCATATATCTTATATATAAAAAAACAACCTCCCAACCTTCCAGGATACCGTTCTAAAAGACGAAATCCTGCTGAATATCTATCGGTGCTATTTTTGTTGCTTTGCTTCAAATTGGGGGTGTCTTCCACAGTCTCTTTAAATCTCTAATATCATTGTTGGAAACAGGGTCCGCTTACTTTTTCGCTGAAGATTGATATTGCTACTATATTTGACTTTTTTAATAATCATTGAACCGTTTCAATTATAAAAAAGTTCTGATAGAAAAGCAAGAAAAAACATATCTCCAAAAAACTATTATTCGTACTCTTCAGGAACAAGTTCTCGACAAGACTAATGATTGCAACGATTCCCTCTATACAAATCAAGACACAATCATTTTTAACATTCAGTTTTAGGTTGACAAATTGTATTCAATTTCAATAAAATCGGCATAAGGCTGGGCATAAACTGTAACAGACTTAAATCTCAACGGAACAGTTTTACCGGCATTAATCTTCGGCAAATCTATGGTCGAACAAAAAACCGTCTAATAGCCGGATTCGTAGAATTTGCAATCACATCTTCATAGCATTCTTTTACCCGTTCCATTTTCAGATCCATATTCGATTGACCTGAGCAGACCCAGATATCGCCGATCAAAATATTTTCAAGCACAATATGATTGCTGGCATTGATTTCCATACAATAAGGTCCGCCCGCTTTCAATGCGGAAAGTTTTACCGCCCAATTGCCGTTTTTATCGGCGGTTGCACTGTATGTTTTGTCCATAAAATTTACGGTTATTTGTTCGCCAGTAGACGCCCACCCCCAAATATTAACATCGGCATCTCTCTGTAAAACCATACCGTCACTGATCAAACGCGGCAGCCTAACCTGGGAAAATGCAGGCTGTAAAATTAACAATAGGTATAAACATAAGATTGAAACCAGTAATTTTAGGTTAGACTTCATGAGTACCCTCCTTTTTTAAAGTTCTACTTATCTCTATGATTCCAGTTTCTTTTGATTTGTTTCGTCTCTTCATTCCAGATTCAGTTCTGACTTTCCATCCAGATCCATCTTAATTATTTCAGCACTCGCCAACAGAATAAACCCGATGCCGTGCACATCGTTTAACGGTGCCGGTCGCCAATAATAGAAAACCAGGTCGCCGCCGCGCCATCTTCCAGCTCTTCCAGGATAAAGCGCTGTCCGAATGGATACTCCCAGTTGTTTTCGCCGTTCCATTTTGCCTTGAAATAGGGATAGTGATCGAAGCAAAATGCGACATTCTTCGGAGCAAACTCCCGGTACGCCGCTTCGTCCAGCAAATCGCTGAGTTTTACCATTGCCAGATTCAAGACCCCGTTCCAATAGCGCCAGTCATTATAGGCACTTTCCGAACGAAGCCGGGCATCTGTCGGAGCCGTTTCCGGTTTCGTATAGACTTCGCCGCTATTCTGATCCACAAACCGGAAAGTCGCATCCTCGAGAACTGCGTTGACAACCAATAACAATTTCTTCTCGGTTATCGAAACAACTTGGGTGGAATCCGGTTTAGCACAACAACAGAAAATCAATAGGATCGAAAAGGACGCGACGGATATGATTCTCTTAATCGAATGGATTAATACATCATCTCGCATCTCGACTTATTCCTTCACGGCTGTCTTGATAACCGCATCGAATGCCGCTTTCGGCCGATAGTTTTGGTCGAACAAAAGCGGATAGGCGCTGCGCCCTCGGATTGGCCAGTTATTGCGCCAGGACTGCCCGTCGTGAACACCCCAGAAAGTCACCCGGCTGATCTGATCGCGATAACGGTTAAAAAGCCTGAAGAGTTCAGCGTAACGCTCCGCTAGCTTAACCTGCATGGAATCGGGCAGGGCTTTTGGATAAGGATTGAGTTCTTTTCGTATTCTATAATTGAGAGTGATATTGGCGCCCTTATTCTGAGATGGTTGCGGCAAAATATCCATATCCAGCTCGGTGATCATTATCGGCAAACCCAGTCCGGCATACACCACCATAGCGGCTTCCAGTTCATTGAGTGGCGGGTAATCCAGGCCCCAGTGTCCCTGCAGACCGATACCGTGAATCGGGACACCCTTCGATTGCAGGTCACGCACCAGCCGCACCACCGCATCCCGTTTGCCTGGGTACCACATATTATAATCATTGTAATAAAGTTCTGCTTCGGGATCGGCTTCATGCGTCCATTCAAAGGCTTTCAGTATATATTCTTCGCCAATGATCTGTAACCATTTGTTCTGCCGCAATTGACCGTCATCGTCAATCGCTTCGTTGGCAATATCCCAGCCGCCAATTCGGCCTTTGTATCGCCCGACAACCGTAAAAATGTGATCCTTCATCCGTCGCAGCAGTATCTCTTTGTCGACTGGATTGCCGGCTTCGTCTTCGAAGACCCAATCAGGTGTCTGCTGGCCCCAGACGAGTGTATGCCCAACCAGAAACATGTTCTTTTTTACGCCAAACGCCACAAAAGCGTCTGCGGGTTTAAAAATATAGACATCTAGTTCCGGGTGCACGACTTCCCACTTCAGACAGTTTTCCGGCGTCAGGCTATTGAAATGCTTTTCTACAATAGCCATTGATTGGGCATCGTGTCCCATAACCTGGTCCTGGTTCAGGGCAACCCCGATATAAAACTTATCCTCAAATGCCGCTTTTAAAGCCGGTCGAGAGTTTTGAGCACAGCCCGATATCAAGACAAACAGACTGATCATTGATAATAAATATACGATTTTTAGATTTCTGCAATTTTTCATCATTATCTCCTCTATTTCGCCATTACAATATAAAAGTATTCATTATCATTCTTGGTTTTATTACAACCCAAGTTTGACACTTAAGTTTTGTTATACCTTAAAAAACAGTCCCGATAAAATCAGCAATTTTATCACCATAGTAAATTAGATTAATAACCGTGCATGAATGTTGAATAGCGAGGGTGATAGGTCTAAATAAGGTATATTTAATATTGGCGGTAACAAATTTAATATATAACTTAAATTTAGCTCCTCCAAAAATACTGTTTTTCTCCCAAAAATCTTAGTCATTAATTTTGCATTCAAATCTACCTCCCCTTAAATCCTCCGGCAGCCGCCGGAAGGGGAAAGAGGGGAGGTTAATGAAAATTGAGCCTGACATGTCAGGACAATCACTTATTTCGTTGCTTGCTACATTTCCATACGGATCTGTACGGACAATTGTTAAATTCTACAGATCCAGGGGAACGATTTTTTTCTGTGAATTTTGGGTATATAAATAGCGCCATAATAAAATAGATTGTTCATAAAAACCGCTCCGAGAGGAAAACCTCATTTTATGATGAAATTTGTCAAAAATACTATACCTATAAAATTGCTTATAAAATCGGGACAAAGTTCATTTCTTTAATGTTGTAACCACATATGCTTTTTCACTTAATTTTCAAAGCTCCTTTCTTTTAAAATGCTATCTCCAGCAAAGACGTTTCTTCTGATATATTAGTATTTGATAATTCTTCTTTTTGTCTTCTTTAAAAGCATTTTCCATTTCTATTTTGCTTAATTTGATATCATAAAATTTTGTCATATGATACTTTGATAAAAAACTCTTTAACTGATGGTAAGCTTCGTTTAATTCTGAGAGAATCCCTTTTCTCATTTTTTTCAAATAGTTTTTCAAATTTCTTGATATTTCTTTCTCTTGTTATCTTGTTTTTTCTTGCTACATCAGAATTATAACAAGCAATAAATCTTACCTCTTTTGAATATTCATTCTGCAATTCTACTGATAAATCATCATAACTAAATTCCTGAATTGCTGATGCAGATTGATTCCTGTTCTATTAAGTACTTTACTAATCTCCTATTCTTCTTCTGTAATCCCATTATGTAATCTTTATCTTTACTCTTTATCCCAAAGGGATCGCTACGCTGATAAATTCTATGTTCTCAAATGTCATCATACCTCTATCTCCAACAAAAACTATCTCCTTTAAGGAAAACCTTCTTTCTAAATCCTCTATTACTTCCTTAACTGTGCTCTTATCTGCACAGCTGCCTTCAAAAACATAATGCTCAAATAGCTGAGTCTTCTCATTCCGTGGCCTAGCGGACTTGCTCAAAAAAGAGAACTGGCAATCTATATAATAATACCTCTGGCGATTATTACGTCTTCCATTTTTTTGTGTGTCTGGAGTGACATTTGGGACATATCTTCTTTGTAATTTTTTTTAACAATTTAATAAATATTCTGTAATTCACTAATAGTCAAAGAATTATGGCGATTTAAGCAACCATTTATGTCTATTAGACCTTATTCTACTAACTGGTATCTTTACTTTTGAAGAAAGATATCTTCCTATTATTCTATCTAATCCTAATTGATTCCAAACACCTATAACAGGAAGACATAAACCGTAATGATAGCCCTTACCTGTGGTGAATTTATTCATCCTATATTTAAATATCCAAATTATAAATTTATTTACTTTTTCCAACAATCGAACTAAAAATCTTGGTTAACTCAATCGCTTTTTTGACAAGCTCATCCTGTTCCTTTTTCAATCCTTAACAATCACTTACCTCGCATAATCGAAACCATAAATAACTTTCTTTAGCTTCTTTACGGCATCTCGATTAATCGAGACTATGAACAAAATCCTTCTTGCTCAATACTTCATTAGCTTTTTACTCCGTTAAATATCCTCCTTCAGATACTTACATTATGCTCAATCTAAAGTGGATGATAACAGCGTATCTCAATAATCAACCTATTTAACGGGGCAGTTGTAGTTTGCAGCTTGCGAACCCGATGATTTTAAAAGTTGCTTCCCATACTCTATATTTACGACGGTTCTGGGTAATTTCTTAACAAAATCTCTGCATCGTTTTGCAAATCGAAATGTTCTCTCTTCCAGGTCGTATTGTTTTTGGTTTGTATTTTGGCTCATTGGTCATTTGATATTGTTTGGAATTTGGTGCTTGTAATTTGTTCCGAAGGAATTCCCATGACCCGCTCCGAAGGAGTCCCTTCGGGAAAGGGTCTCCTACGGAGGAAGAATTTATCCTTATTACTCTACGTTTTTTACTTTTTCTACAAGGGGTCCGATGAGTTCGTCCTTTGCTATTTCATCATACATTGGCTGGACTTTTTTTATGAAAGTTCCTTTATCTGGTTTATTCACTTTTACACCAGCATCTTTAAGTATTTTCATGTCCGCTTCGACTTTCTCTTCCCAGAGTTTTTTCTGGTATTCAATGGATTCATCGAGGGATTCCTGAATGATTTTTTTATTTTCTTCTGAGAAAGTATCCCATTTCTTCTTACTTGCTAATATTACATCCATTGGAGATGCGTGTTCATCTAAAGAATAATATTTACAAACTTCATAGTGATGGGCA
>Ga0315543_1001034_pt1 | contig 31642 bp, 30 predicted proteins | sample SalMarSW160210MG_2_FD_203098 | JGI IMG/M metagenome (GOLD analysis project Ga0315543, IMG submission 203098) | Salt marsh sediment microbial communities from the Plum Island Ecosystem LTER, Massachusetts, United States - Salt Marsh Sediment SW1601-210 ... | reverse complement strand
CGGAATTCAACAATGTGTAACCTGCTTTGCACGATATTGTTGTTATCGTCCATATGGATGGTTACCTTGCCATGACCTTCAACCCGGGTTACGGGTTCTATCGTTATTTTTCTTGCCATAATAATGGTCTCCTGTTAATCAAATTTAATAACCTCATAGGGCAGATCCATTTCAGTTCCCAGGATGATGGCATGGAGTGCCTGCCAGATCAGATCTGCCGTTGGCGGGCAACCCGGAAGATGGTAGTCTATCTTGACCACCTCGTGACAGGGATATACTTTGTCAAGTATAATGGGGAGTTCATCATCATTGGGCATGATTTTCTCCTCATTGTTTCCCACCACACTCGGACCGTTCAGGTAGGCTTCTTCCAGGCACTCCTTAACCGGGATCCCATTCCGCAAAGCGGGCAATCCGCCCATGATGGCGCATTCACCAAGCGATACCAGGATCCTGCAATGCTTCCGGAACTCCCTTAGCACTTCAACGTTTTCACTGTTGCCACAACCTCCTTCAATTAATCCAATATCACACGGTTTGGTGAATTTTTTAATGTCATCGATGGGAGATTTGTTGAATTCCACCAACTCAAGCAGGTCAAGGATGCGTTCATCGATATCCAGAAAGGACATATGACATCCGAAACATCCTGCCAGTGAAGTGGTTGCTATAATTGGTTTGCTCATGGTTATGTAGTTGATGTTTTCACTCGGTTACTTCAATATCGGATCCAATGGGTTCATTGTCGTATTTACGTTTACCAATTGGTGTTATGAATCCCTGTTCTCTGCGGAGAATAGACCCGACCGGGCATACATCCATGGCTTCCTGTGCCATGCTGTCGGTTAGCTGGTCTCCTAATTCCGGATCAATCCCTATCTCCAGCTTGTGTCCCCTGCTACGGAATGCAAAAATGCTTTTTCCATCTTCAGTCTTGATCGCACGGATGCAACGTTTACACAGGACGCACCGGTTATGGTCTTTGATGATTTTGGGATGAGAAGAATCGATCTCCCTGACGGGAAACCGGTAGGGGAATCGTGGCACCATGATCTTAAAGCGGTATGCTAACGCTTGAAGAATGCAGTTTCCGCTCTTTTCACAGGAGGGACAGAAATGATTCCCCTCGACAAAGAGGACCTCCACGATCGATTTCCTGATATCGTTGAGTTCATCCGTATCATTTTCAACTTCCATTCCATCTTCCACAGGAGTGGTACATGCCGACATGAACCGGCCGTTCACCTTTACCGTACAGATCCGGCAGGAACCGGCAGGTTCGACACCCGGGATATTGCATAAATAGGGGATAAAAATCTTGTTCTGCCTGGCTACATCAATCAAATGGATTCCTTTTTCAGCCAGGCATTCCCTGCCATCAATGTGTATTTTAACGATCTTTTTCATAATTCAACATTTAAAGTTGAGGGATTCTGCCAACCGCTTCGCTTGATTCGATCACTGCTGCTCGCAGATCAAACCCGGTGTCGAATGTTTTGTCTTTCTGGATCTTCTCTTCATACAGGTGCCTGAAATTTCTGATGCTTGACAGGATCGGGTTCCCGGCAGTCTGGCCTAAACCACAACGATTCACTTTTAAGACCTTGCCCCACTCAAGCATATCATCAATGTCCTGGGCTACGCCATGACCATTGAGTATCTTGATGAGTTTGTCTTTCAGTAAGATTGGAAAGTTTCTGCAGGGAACACACGAACCGCATGATTCTTCGATGAAGAAATCGGTGAAATTCAATACCACTTCTTTCAGAAGCTGGCGGGATTGGCCAAAGATGATTATCGAACCGCCGGTAGAAAGGTCCGAGAAGCAGAGTATCCGGTTGAATTCAAACGGAGCAATGAGCGCACCGGAAGGTCCGCCTACCTGTACAGCTTGAGGGATCTCAGCACCAGCCATGTTAATAATATCATTGATGGCGAAGCCCCACTCTACCTCATACACCCCCGGATATTTACAGTCACCGGAAATACTCAGCAATTTTGTTCCTGTTGATTCTTTTGTTCCAAGTGACTTGAACCAGTCACTGCCATGCTGAATGATCCGCACAACCGTGCAAAGGGTTTCCACATTATTGATCACGGTCGGTTTATGGAAATAGCCGTTTTCAACAGGAAAGGGTGGCCGGTTTCTTGGTTCTCCGCGTTTTCCTTCAACCGATTCGATCAGTGCTGATTCCTCTCCACATACGTATGCCCCTGCGCCAAACTGGATACGGATATCAAAATCAAATCCCTTAATACCCCCGGCATCCTTGCCCAGCATATGATTGCTTCTTGCCTGCTCGAGCATGGCATTCACCTGTTTTTCCAGGTACCTGTATTCATACCTCAGGTAAATGATCCCCTGAGCAGCTCCGATACAATACCCGGCAATTACCATCCCTTCGATTATCAGGCTGGCTCGCTCGGTGAGAATCACCCGGTCTTTGAATGTTCCCGGTTCTCCTTCATCGGCATTACAAATCACATACTTTTCGACTCCTTCGGCTTTCCGGCAAAACTCCCACTTCAGTCCGGTGGGAAAACCGGCGCCTCCCCTTCCCCGAAGATTGGACGCTTTAATAACCTCAATTACCTCATCGGGAGATCGTTTTGCGACCTGTTCCCTGAGTACCGTACCCGTCACATAGTCATCCTGAAGAATAGGACCTATGCGGCGTATATTATTCCAGACAACCGACCGGATCAGGTCAGACCGGTTCTGTCCCTCCCCAAAGCTTGATGTGACCATCTCCTCAACCGGTTTTCCCTCTTTCATCTTATGAACGATCTCGCGGACAGTGAACGGGGTGAGGTTCGTGAAGACGTTCCCGTTGATCAGAGCCGCCGGCTCCTGGTCACTCATCCCGATACAGGAGGTATAAAACAATCCGATCAATCCGTCGGGGGTGACCTCTCCAAACGGGATGCCGCACTCTTTTTCAAAGGCAGCGGAAATTTGCTGTCTCCCCATCATGTTGGCAACCACACTGTTATTCAGATATACCGTGTATTTGCCTGTTGGGTAACGGGTAAAGAAATGATAAAAAGTTACCGTCTGCTCCACATCCACCTGGGAAATGTTAAGCAGTTTTGCAATCTCCTGGATCGCTTCCTGTGAAATAAACCGGGATTTCGTTTGGATCTGGATCAAAATATCCATAAGCCTGTAGGGATCTCCGTCATATTTCCTGACTATTTCTTGAACAGATTTCATCATAATGTATGATTCCTTGTTTTCAAGTGTAATCTGATTATTACCTCAATTGTGTGATGGGCAGCCAGTCCGGGCACCGCAACAATGGCGCTGCTGATACCATTCTTCCTGATGAAATCAGGCATCTCGTCAATCGGCAGTATGGCAATGGAAGCTTGCCTGTTTGTCATCTTCAGTTAATAAACAAAATAAATTTCTTTAAGTTAATAAATTTATGATTTTTTTCATGTTTAGTTTGTATTTTAACGGGCTGTTATCGTCAGATTTGAGGTTGAATGAGTAAGAACAGGATAGCATATCAGATACAGGTTCGGGGACTTGTCCAGGGTGTGGGATTCAGACCGTTCATTTACAGGATTGCTTCAAGGAATAGCCTGAATGGGTGGGTTGAGAACCGGAATGACGGGGTTATCATACATGTGGAGGGTGACGACCGGAATATCACAAAATTTCTCTCTGACTTTGAGACGGAAGCACCTCCGGTTTCAAAAATACAATCAATAGATAAAACGGCAGCTGAATTCACCGGTTTTACCGGGTTTGATATCGTAAAAAGCTCGGATGTTTCCGGTGAGATTACTGAGATCAGTCCTGACATCGCAGTTTGCAGCGAATGTTTACAGGATATGAAGAAGCAGGTCCACAGAATAGACTACCCGTTTATCAACTGCACGAATTGCGGACCCCGGTTTACCATTATCAAAGATCTGCCCTACGACCGACACAAAACCACCATGTCAGGATTCAGGATGTGTGATGAGTGTGAAAGGGAATACCTCGACATTCTTGATCGTCGGTTTCATGCACAACCCGTTGCCTGTTCACAATGCGGACCCTGGTACCGGTTGATGGTCAATGGGAAAAGCTTTACTGATATTGCCACGATCGTTCAACAGGTATCATCCATGATCGGGGACGGGAAGATTATTGCCATCAAAGGACTGGGTGGTTTTTTTATCGCCTGTGATGCGTTGAACCAGGAAGCTGTGGAACGACTCAGAAAGGCAAAAGACCGGGATGGCAAACCCTTTGCCGTCATGTTTGGCTCCCTGGATACCCTGAAGGAATTTGCCCGCCTGAATGAAGCGGAGGAGAAAGAGATCACCTCCTGGAGACGTCCCATCGTCCTGCTGGAGAGTAAGAAACCCCTTGCCAGAGATGTAAGCGTGGGTTTTCAAACCGTCGGGGCGATGTTGCCCTACATGCCATTCCACTACATGCTCTTTGAGCGGTTGACAACCCCTGCCATAGTTCTTACAAGTGGCAATATATCGGAACAACCCATCCTGATCGATAACGATACAGCAGCAGAAAAACTCTCAGGCAGGGTAGATGCACTGCTGGATTATAACCGCGAGATATACAACCGGACAGATGATTCTGTGGTGATGGTTGTCAATGATACGGTGAGGTCTGTCCGCCGATCCCGGGGATTTGTCCCCTCATCGATCCACCTGGGAATGAATGTTGACGGCATTCTTGCAACCGGCGCAGAGCTGGTGAATTGCTTCTGCCTGGGAAAAGGGAATCAGGCTATCATGAGCCAACACATCGGTGATCTTAAGAACCTTGAAACATACCGGTTTTTCCATGAAACCATCCGGCAGTTTCAGAAACTTTTTCGCCTGACACCGGTGACCGTGGTGTGTGATATGCACCCCGATTACCTCTCTACACGGTACGCTGAGGAGTCCGGGCTGGAAGTGATCCGGGTCCAGCACCACCATGCTCATATTGTATCCTGCATGGCAGAATATCACCTGGATGAGAAAGTGATCGGCGTAAGCATGGATGGGATCGGTTATGGGGATGACGGACATATCTGGGGAGGAGAGTTCCTGCTGTGTGACCTGGCTGATTACGAACGGTCATGCCACTTTGAATACATCCCAATGCCCGGTGGAGATAAAGCGACGGAGGAACCGTGGAGGATGGCGGTCGCTTACCTCTACACCTGCTACGGAGAGGAGTTCCTGAACCTGGATCTCCCGTTTCTCAAACGGATCGATGAGTCAGCTGTACGGCTTGTCATTCAAGCCATTGAAAAGAAGATCAACACACCACTGACATCCAGTGCAGGTAGGTTGTTCGATGCCATTGCCGCAATGACCAATATCTGCACCCACTCGGATTTTCATGCCGAAGCCCCCATGAGACTGGAATCGGCTATTGAACCGGACGTTGCCGGTCAGTATGACTTTACCATTTCCGAAGAGATATCCTTCCGGGAAACCGTCCGGGGTGTGGTCGATGATATGCAGGATAATGTCCCGGTATCCCGCATTGCTGCTAAATTTCACAATACAATAATTTCAGTTATCTTTGCTGCTGTCTCGGAACTGGCTGAAAAAATAGGCATACGTAAGATTGTCCTGTCCGGCGGAACATTCCAGAACCGGTATATCCTTGAACGGGTGGAGAAGAAGCTTTCCGATGCGGGATTAACCGTTTATTCACCTCGCGAGGTTCCGGTGAACGATGGGGGAATAGCCCTGGGCCAATTAGTTGTTGCTGCAAAAAGAAGGAGTAAATCATGTGTTTGAGCATACCGGCAAAAGTGTTGTCTATCGAAGGTGATATGGCAAAAGTTGCTGTTGGAGAAACCATCTGCAATGCAAGCCTTCAGATTGTTGAGGATATCCAGGTTGGAGACTATATCCTGCTGCATACCGGCTTTGCACTTCAGAAACTGAGCAAGGAAGAGGCTGAAGAAACCTTCCGGCTGTTTGAAGAGCTGGAGGATCTGAACAGGCAGCTGGATATGGAGGAGGGAAACCGGGAAACATGAAGTACATCGATGAATACCGGGACAGATCCCTCGCCAGGAAGATTTCCCGTGAGATAGAAAGGATCTCAACAAAACCACTCTCCTTTATGGAAGTCTGTGGAGGTCATACCATGGCTGTTCAGAAATTTGGCATTCCATCCCTCTTACCCGGTCACATAACCCTCCTGTCCGGTCCCGGCTGCCCGGTGTGCGTATCCGGTAACCGGTTTATTGATCATGCGGTTGCATTAAGCCGGTTTGAAGATGTCATCATTACCACCTTCGGTGATCTTATCAGGGTCCCCGGTTCATCCAGCTCACTGGAAAAGGAAAAGGCTAAAGGTGCCGACATCCGGATTGTCTATTCCGTCCTCGATGCCCTTCGGATTGCTAAGGAAAATCCTTCCCATAACATTGTGTTCCTGGGAATAGGATTTGAAACGACCGCCCCCACCAGTGCGGCTGCCATCGTTAAAGCATCTGAGCTGAATATTCAGAACTTCTTCCTGCTCAGTTCCCATAAAGTGATGCCTCCGGCAATGGAAGCCCTGATCGATGAAGGAGTGAAGCTTGACGGGTACATTGCCCCCGGTCATGTCAGCACCATTACCGGCTCGGGAATATACCGGGAGATCCCGGAGAAGTATGGTCTGGGTTGCGTGATTTCCGGCTTTGAACCGGCCGATCTGCTGCAATCCATTTATATGTTGATCCGGCAGTGTGAAGCCCGATCCCCCAGGGTGGAGATCCAGTATAAACGGGCTGTGAAAGAAGAGGGCAATGTGAAAGCACAAACACTTCTTGCTGAAGTTTTTGAACCGGCAGATGAATGGTGGAGAGGATTGGGAATCCTTAAAAATAGCGGCCTTAAACTGAGGGAAAAATACAGCCGCTTTGATGCCGAATCGATCAGCGTTGAGGTAGAAGAAACAATAGAACCGAAAGGATGCATCTGTGGCGAGATATTGAAAGGGGTGAAAACCCCGAAAGATTGCAAACTGTTTGGGAAGGCATGCGATCCTTCGCGACCGGTAGGTGCATGTATGGTTTCACCCGAAGGGGCTTGTCATGCATGGTACCGATATAATAGAAGTGAGCAGTGAGTGGTGAGGGAACGGTAGTGACCGTTACCCGGGGTTGCTGTACAACCAGAAAGATGGTCCAACTACCTGGTTATTCTGGGAAATAGTGTTTCATGGACCGGAATAATCCAGGCGTTAATCCGTGGAGGAAAATTTGTGAAGGGGAAGAGAAGGAGAAAAGTCACCAGTCTTCAGCCCGCAGTGTGAGAAGTTACGGGTTAGGAGTTACGGGTTACGGGATATGAGTGATTAGAGTTGAGTAGTGAGAGGAGATTACTCGTTTCTCGGTCCACGGTTTGTGTTTAACGAAATCCGTCTGCTTGCCGAAGGCAGCGAATCTCATTACTCTTCACGCGTTACTCGTCACTTTATTTGTAGATTTGCATTACAATCGAATGACAATACAATATAAATAATGCATAAACATCTCGACAAAACAATTTCCCTCGGCCACGGAAGTGGAGGGAAACTTACCCATGAACTGATTACGGAGCTCTTTGTAACCCATTTCAATAACGAGGTCCTCCGGGATCAGGCCGATTCTGCCCTGCTCCAGGTTAACAGGGAAAACCTTGCCTTCACGACCGATTCCTTTGTGGTAGATCCGATTTTTTTCCCGGGGGGTGATATCGGTAAACTGGCCGTTTGCGGTACCGTAAATGACCTGGCTGTATCGGGGGCAAAACCCCTCTGGCTGAGTGCTTCATTCATCATCGAAGAGGGATTTGAGATGGACAAACTGGAAAAGATCGTCAGATCCATGGCTGAAGAAGCAAAAGTAGCGGGAGTGCAGATCGTTACCGGCGACACAAAGGTGGTTGATCACGGCAAATGCGATAAGGTCTTCATCAATACAGCGGGGATTGGAATTCTGGACAGAGGAAAAACCCACATCAGCACGGCAGAGCATGTAAAGACGGGTGATAAGATCATCGTGAACGGTCCTATCGGTGAACACGGAGTAGCCATCCTGGCTGCCAGGGAGTCCCTGGGTTTTGAACTGCAGATCGATTCCGACTGTGCCTGCCTGAATCACCTGATCGGGAAGATGACTGCCGGAACCGGTAAGATCCATTTTATGCGGGATGCCACACGGGGAGGATTAGCAACCGTATTGTGCGAGTTCGCTGCCCGGAAAAACCTGGGCATTCAACTGGATGAGACCCTCATCCCGGTCAGGGAGAAGGTGCGGGGGACATGTGAGATCTTCGGATTTGATCCCCTCTATATGGCAAACGAAGGCAGGGTAGTTGTCGTGGCAGGGGCAGAGGTGGCGGATGAACTGATCCGCATCATGCATTCCGATCCGCTGGGAAAAGAGAGTGCCATCATCGGGGAGGTTGTTTCGGATCATCCCGGACAGGTTGTCCTTCAGACCGAAGTAGGAGGGAGGAGGATCATCGATATGCTGGCAGGAGAACAATTGCCCAGGATTTGCTGAAGCAAATTCAACGCCCAGATCCCGCTCAGCGGGATTCCCGCCTGTCGGACGGACAGGAGTTCGACTTGCAAATTCTAAAATACAGAATTTGAGTCTCACTAACATTCAACACCCAACGTTCAACATCCAAAAAAAGCTTTGTCCCCCTTTGGCTAAAAGGGGGATTGTTCTACCCCTTTCCGGGGTATAACTTGATTACCACGATTAGATCTGTATTGCTTTTGACTCAAGAATTTAGCCTATCCCGTCCGCCGCCGTATCGGTTTTCGTTGTTCGTCTCTCGTTATCGGATCGCCTGGTTCGTTGCGGTCATGGAAGGATATCCTGCTGAAGATCCTTTTAGTTGGAACGGAAATAATTACTTCCAATTCTCACTATGAACATGCAGCACCTACGGCGCTCAAAAACTGCATCGTTAATCGTTCTAAAAACAGGTCGTCCCTGCGGGACTAAAAAGTGAAAAGATACAACTGGCTCCAGAGGCCTGCCTGCCGGCAGGCAGGAGTCAAATGTTGGTAGCTAAGAGCGTCTCCCAAAAGGGATCACTATGTGAAGCCCCTGGTTGGGAGATCTGCATAATAAAGGGCCAACTGCGATGTTATACAACGGGAAATTGTTACATGGACCTAAGATTTGCCAATCGTACATAAAAGTGAACCCCATCCCTCAGACCCGGAATGGGTTAGTCGGTACTAGGTGGAAAGGTACCTTATAAAAAAACAAGCTCAGCAGGAGTGACTCCACCGCAAATGCAAGGCATTATTTCACATGGCTGGCGGACGGGTTACGACCCCTGGAGTTCCGAATACTCGTCGTCCGAACTGAAGTCGGGCGACGAGAACTCGATAATTTTTCGTAAATTTGAATGATGAAATTCCGGAAAAATACAATCCTGTATTTGTTCCTCTTATTTCCATTTTTTCCCCTTGGATGTACTGAAGAGGAGGAATACCTCCCGGGCTTAACAGGCGATGCGGTGGGGTACGTTTACCTCTTCGATGAGTTTGGGAACCTCCTGGACGATCACAGCAATGTAAAGATCACTGCAATAGGTACCCGGAAGCAGTACGATACATATACTGATAGTAAGGGAAGGTTCGAGTTGAAGGGTCTTCCGACAGGAACGTATGAGCTACATTTCGAAAAAGCAGGATTCGGAAGGTTAAAGCAGTTTGGGGTGAAGCATCTGGGCGGTAAGCCTACCCTTCTTGCCAATTATTTTTTATTTAAAATGCCTGCGACAACAATTACAAACCTCACCATAGAAAATGATACCGTTTATGGTGAATTCTTATTCATTTTCCAGGAACAACCCTATTCATTATTTTTAAGGATCTATTTTTCAACCGTTCCCGGTTTCAGCAGAGAATCCACTCAATATATTATGGATCGCGAGCTTAGACAATACGATGGCCGGTACCTGAGAAGCATAAATCTTGAACATGCTCCGTTTTCCCCCGGGGAAGAAGTTTTTATCATGGCATCCATTTATACACGGAGGACCAGTGTTAAACTGGATTTGGGTTTTTCGATGACCATTTCCGGAATCGATACCTATTTTGATTATGAACTCAATCAAACAATCTATCCGAATTTAAGCAATGTGTCAGATCATTTTTCTTTCATTTTTCCGGAATAAAGCATCCCTCATTGCAGGGATTGCCTGGATTATCTTGACTTGTTCCTGTACAAAAGATGATCCACAGCCCTTATTCGCCCATAGCGTGATCAAAGGAGGTGTAAGTTTCTATAACGGATATCCGGAACCGGTAGACATTAAAGTTACAGCCCATGGCCCCTACGGGAATAAATCGGCTTTAACCGATAGCTCTGGCAACTATGAGATTTCCGGATTGGGAAACGGGACATACGAACTTGAATTTGCTAAAAAAGGGTACGGCACAAAATATCACTTTGGCATACAACTGTTTGGAAATAACGCTGTTGTTAAGAATGAGATGCTGTATGAGAAAATGGTTGACTATACACTTCCAATCTATTATGAAGTACATGATTACACCACTTTCTCCAGGCTTCATGGAGATGAGATCGGCGTTACAACAAACCAGAAAGACAGGTTCATGCCGGTCAGAATATTTCTTGGCAGCAACAAAAACGTCAATTATCTGGATTATGAATATACCCTGAAGGGCTATGGATCCCAATGGACCGATAATAAAAATAATAATCTTCTGATCATTGGGGACCTCTGGCAATTCGATTATGAAGGTGGCCAGGAGGTTTTCTTTATCGTATATGTATGTAATCCTGAAGATCCGGGATATGTTGACAGTTATCTCAGGATTTTACGCTTTTCAACGCTGGAAAAGAAAAAACGGTCAGCGGTGATGCGTTTCAAAGTACCGAAAAAATAATGACAAAACTCCGATTATTTACCATAACCGTTTTATTGTTTTTGTTACCAGGATGTGAAACAAACGATAAAACCATATTGAGTGGTGACATAATTGGTATGGTGTATTTGATAGACGAATATGACCATTATCTTTCGGACAGGTCCGGTATTAATGTCAATCTGATCTTCGATGATATACCGGTGATGTACACAACCACCGATCAAATCGGCCGTTTTTATTTTGAAAATATCCCGTATGGAACCTACCGGATCGATCTGGGGAAAGAGGGTTTTGTTAAATCATTGAGCAGTCATACGGTTTATCACGTGGGTGGGTATAGCCCGACACAGATGAAATACAACCTGTATGAAGTACCCACATTCGAACTGGTTATTGACAGCATCGAATTCAAAGGATCTAATGAATCATCAGCGATTTATCTTCAATTGATAGGGGTTACAGAAATGCCTGAGTCAGGTTACTTCACCATCCGGTGTTTCTGCAGTGATACACCCGATGTATCCAAAAACAATTTTGTTACGGTTGATCCTGGCTGGATATGGATGTATCCTGAATATATAATTGACCAGGCTGCAATTGCCAATGCAATCTTAGGGTTTTATCAGGTGGAATCGGACAGCATGTATCTCCGGATTTACCCTCAGGCCAGGGGTCAGGGATATGATGACTATTCCGAGGAATCCCTGGGAAAACCATCCAATGTAATACGATTCAGGATAAAATAGATGACCGGTCGGGCCCCGATTTCAATTCGCCCGGATAGGGTCGGGGCACGTATAGTGAGACAAAGAATCAACCGCTCCAGAGGAGCGAAAGATTGGTAGTTCAAGGGAATTCAGTAATTACTCACTCCAGCGGAGTGAAACATTATAAGAATATTCAAAACCCTTAGTACTCTTTTTCTGTTTTTTACGAGCGATGAAAATTCCCTGTCTTTCTATTGGGATCCTCGAAAAAATGCGGAATCGAACCTGCCAGGGATTGCTGTTTTTTCGGGACTGCCTACTGCGCACTTAGAACTGAGGACTGAGGACTTCCCAAACCTAAGTCTCAGCCTATTTTGATTATTGATGCCCGTACCCGTATTCGTCATAAAACTGCTTCAGTGTGGCCGACAGCTCCTCGAAAGCAATGTACTGCTTGGTACAGCCTTTCCTGGAACAGAAGATCACTTTTCCTCCTTTAATCACTTTCAGCGATAACATCGGGGCACCGCACTCTTCGCATTCGTCTTTGCTGATAAGCGATGCATCGCAATGTGGACAGAAAAACGAAACAATCTCCTTCTCTTTTATATCCAGCTTTGTTTCGTGGTCGTGACAACCGTAAATCGCACAGAGACGAATGGTTCCTTCTTCCCCCTTTGCTGTTTTTCCCTTTAACCGGATACTGGGCTTATCATTGATTTTGTGATATGGGTCAGTTAACACCTTTCCACAGTGTGGACACTTGACATTGAATGAGAATAGATGTTCCATAACGATCAGTCTTTGTGTTAATGTAATATGCTTTTTCCGGATTTCCGGTTATATAAAATTACAACCGATTACGCGAAATAGCAATGACTAAGATCGATAAAATTTCAGAATTATGAAATAAATTATAGATTTGCTGCAAATCATCCTTCAGGATAACCTGCCGGAGTCATGCATGAACTCTCAATCGCCATGAATGTAATTGAAATTGCCGATGAATATGCATCGAAAGCAAACGCATCGGTTGTTAAGGAGATCGAGATTGAAGTTGGCGAGTTATCCGGTGTTGTCCTGGATGCCCTTGAGTTTGCCATGGAGGTGGCTGTCAGGAATACAATCCTTGAACAGGCGACCTGTCATTATATCCGGATCCCCGGAGTTGCCCGCTGCAGGAAATGCGGACATGAATTTAACACCGGCAACCTGCACACACCCTGCCCCAAGTGCAATTCATTTGAGCAGGAGCTGATCAGCGGCAGGGAGCTGCGGGTCAAATCCCTGATGGTGGATTGATATTATTTATTTTATTATTTTGCATCTTTCAATTTTCAGTAATTCAATGGACCAGCCACAGGATAGCACAACATGGACCAGCAGTGATGCTTTGTGTACCGATCTGCCAACCACACCAAAGCCTGATCTTGGTAAGGTACTGGTCACCGGTGCTACTGGGTATATCGGGGGACGGCTTGTTCCCGAGTTGCTGGCCAGGGGTTATTCAGTCCGCGTAATGGTGCGGGCAGATTCTGAAGAGTACCTTGAACGCTGGCCCGGTGCTGAGGTGGTTGCTGCTGATGCACTGGATATTGTCCAGTTGAGGGAAGCAATGAAGGGTGTTGAGGTTGCCTACTACCTTATTCATTCCATGTTGCTGGGACGCCGGGAATTCGAACTGGCGGATATTGAAGCGGCGAAGAACTTCAGAAAGGCAGCGGAAGAGAAGAACCTTAAACGGATCATTTACCTTGGCGGGCTGGGGAACATTCAAACCAACCTTTCAAATCACCTGAAAAGCAGGATGAAGGTTGCCGAGGAGTTATCCGCCGGGGAAATTCCGGTGACCATCCTTCGGGCAGCCATCATCATCGGTTCGGGCAGTGCTTCGTTTGAGATCATCGAACATCTGATCCGGAAAACCCCAATTTTCTTCAATCCCCATTGGGCGCGAACAAGGTGCCAGCCGATCGGTTTGCGGGATGTGATCAAGTACCTGGTGGGTGTGCTTGAGACGGATGAGACGATTGGCGAGGTGTATGATATTGGCGGAACGGATATCCTGACGTATGAAGAGATGATGAAGGTACTGGCAAAACTCCTGGGCAAGAAAAGACTATTCTTTTCCTCACCATTCTCAAGTATTCGTTTTTACAGTTACGTGGCAAGCCTGATCACCCCGGTACCGGCCCAGGTGATTTCCTGTTTAATGGAGGGGACACGGAATGAGGTGATCTGTCAGAATGATGATATCCGGAAAGTGATCCCATTCCGGCTGTTGCCTTACAAGGAATCATTGTTACGGGCAATGTCCAGGGAAGATCATGATAAGATTGCCACACGCTGGTCGGATGCCTATCCACCGGCACATGAGTTGGCCATCAAACTGTCCGAACTGGAAACCCCTCCGCATTTCATCAGTACCTATGCTTTACCCTCTACAAAAAGTAAATCAGCGCTCTTTCAATCCATCTGCCTGATCGGTGGAAGGGAGGGTTGGTTTAACAGCAATTGGATGTGGCGCCTTCGCGGTCTGCTGGATCGCATCCTGATGGGGGTGGGAACTTCCCGGGGTAGAAGAAGCAGCTATTATCTGCGGATCAACGACGTGATCGATTTCTGGAGGGTGGAGGATCTGAAACAGGATCAGTGTTTACTGCTGAGGGCAGAAATGAAAGTGCCGGGGAAAGCATGGCTCAAATTCCAGGTAGTCCCGGAAAAGGAGAAAAATATTCTGTCCGTGACCGCCTATTTTGAGCCGAATGGAATCTGGGGAAAAATCTACTGGTATACCTTCCTTCCCTTTCACTATTATATTTTTAAAGACCTGGTGAAACAGCTGGAGAAGAGGAGCAAGAGAATTTAGAATAATGAATATCAAATAACGAATGATGATTTTCATTTTATTTCATTTCGTAATTCTTCATTCGTTAATCATTATTCGATATTCAATTCCTTTCTGATGATTATCCGTTACCCTTACCATGCTCTCTCCTTAACCAACTGTACCATTCTTCCATCCCCTCGCCGGTCTTAACGGAAAGTTCGATGAATTCAAGATTTGGATTGACCCGGAGGGCATATTCCTTCACCTTTTCCATATCAAAATCGACATAGGGAAGAAGGTCAATCTTATTGATGATGCATGTACCGGATGTGCTGAACATGCTGGGGTATTTCAACGGTTTATCATCCCCTTCCGTCACACTGATAATCACCACCCGCTTCGTTTCTCCCAGGTCAAACAGCGCGGGACAAATCAGGTTTCCAACGTTTTCAATCATCAGGAGTGAATGATCTGCTATTTCCAGCTGTTTAACCGCCTGGTTTACCATATCGGCATCGAGGTGGCACCCTTCACCGGTATTCACCTGGATCACCGGTGCTTCGGTGGCTTTGATCCGGTAAGCATCCTGCATGGTTTGCTGGTCACCCTCAATGACAGATATGGAAAAATCCTGCCTTGTATCCCGGATTGTCCGTTCAAGAAGTGTTGTTTTTCCCGAGCCCGGTGAACTCACCAGGTTAAGAGCCGTTATCCCCTTGGCTTCGAAAAACCCCCTGTTCCGTTCAGCGATCAGGTTATTTTTTTGCAGAATATCCTGTCCCACATCGATCAAGCTTCCATGAGAATGGTCATGATCATGATGGTGGTGTTCGTGATCGTGTTCGTGTGAGTGATCCCCCTCATGGTGATGCTCATGGTGATAGGTATGCTCGTGGGGATGACTGTGCACTATCCCGTCGTGCTCATGTTCGTGCTCGTGTTCATAAGGATGGTTGTGTTGATCATTCTTCTCTTCACCCGGTTTCTGAATGGTTACTCCCTTGCCGGGCTGGCCACATCCGCAAGTATCGCACATCGTGTTGTAATTTTAGTTTGAGAGTGTAAAATTAAGAAAAAAAACACTCACCGGGTTACTTCGAGGGACTTATCCATTGTCACCCGGTGAGTAGTAGCCACCCTATGAGTTCATATTGGCTTATTTTATTAAGCTTGGTGCAGAGAATTAGAATTGATTTTCTTTAGCCCTGAAAGGGCATTAGCAGTAACACAGGGCAACGCCCTGTGAACCTGGCAACTTATAAATCTAAGCCCTGTAAGGGCGAAAGCCTAATCCCATATATATCGTTCATCATATTCTACATTATACTTTCTCAGGAAAGATCTGAATTCATCCTCAAAGCTTTTGTGTTTATGATGTTCATCTTGACTTTGGTTTTACAAAGCCATACTGGAAGTTACAACATTACAGCAGCACCCCAATCGAACGGTCTTCTTTCGGGAGAGTAACGAAGAAAGTTGTTCCTTCCCCTTCCTTGCTTTTCAGGCTGATTTTTCCGTGGTGTCTTTCAATGATCTTTGCTACGATGGACATTCCCATACCGGTTCCTTCCTCTTCTGATTTTCTTGCATTGGTAGCCCGGTAGAATTCGTCAAATATCTGCTCCTGTTCCCCTTCGGGTATTCCTATTCCCGTGTCGGTAACCTCAATGTGGATCTCATTTCCTTTCCGGATTGCCTTCAGGGAGACTGAACCGTTTTTTGGTGTGTACTTTATGGCATTGCTGAGCAGGTTCGTGAACACTTCCTCCATGGAGAACGCACTGCCAAAAAAGGGATCAATCTCGGGTGAAATGTCCGTTCTAAAATCAATCGATTTGTCTGTTGCATCACTCTTCAGTGTCGCAGCTACCTTCAGTAAGGTATCCTTCAGGGAGAATGATTCACCAGAGAATTTATCCTCCAGCCGGATCCGGGTCAGTTTCAGAAGATCCTTGATGAATTCCGTTAACCGGAAGGACCGGCTGTATGCCCGGTCAATAAATTCTTTCTGTTTGTCACTGGATTTAAACAGCTGGGCAGCTACACTCAGATTGGTCTGAATAGCAGCCAGGTGTGATTTGATGTCATGAGTGACACGAAGAACATATTCGTTTTTTATGGCATCTTTTTTATTCAGTTCAATGTTTGCCTGGCGGTAGGCTTCTTCCTGTTTTCTCAGGGCTGAGGAGATCGAAATGGTCAGGTAAACAATAAGGTAGGATGTCGTACCAAAAACAATGACCGACACCAGCACATAAAACTTGTTCTGGTAAAGGTCATGACCAATAAATCCTTCAAGAGGATAATGGGGAATAATTCCAATGCATTCAAAACAAGCTGTGATGGCCATAAGAAACAGGGCAAAGGTGGCCTGCAGATAACTGTCCAGCGGTGACACCAGTGTGCTGGCAATAACCATTTGAAAGAAGAAGTATAGATAAAAGGGATTCTCAATACCGCCGGCAAAGTGAATAATAATAGCCAGGACCAGCAGATCGCCAGATGTTTGAAAATTGATGATTCGCTTCAGTGCTCTTGAATTATCTCCGGAGATCCCTTTTGCGCGATTCAACAGGTAATAGGTGATCAGGTTGATCAAAATGAATGCCGAAGTAAAGATATAAATCCATCTGTAGGGCAATTCAAGTCCAATAAACCGCTGTGTAGCAAAGGTTGTCAAACCCACCCCGAAAACAAATAACCACCGAAGTATGGTTAACCAGTAGGCCCGGTTTTCAAGTCTGGTATTCTGGTATACCAGATTTTCCATTTCAGGATTATTTAGGCAGGAATTTCTGTATCTCTTCCAGAATGGTGTCCGGTTCAACGGGTTTTTCCAGATATGCATCGACCGGTAGCCAGTCTTTGCTTTGCATTGCAGCCTTGAAGTTAATACCGGTCATCCCATCAATGGAAGTCAGCATGATGATGGGCATATTTTTATAGGAGTCATCCTCTTTTATCTCACGAGCCATCTCAAATCCATCGTTAGGTTGTTCCATCATAACATCAAGAATGGTTAGATCAGGTTTTTCCGCTTCGAGTTTTTCCATGCCCTCTTTACGATTGAGCGCAGGAATAACTTGATAATTATTGTTTTCCAGAATAGCCTGAACGGCGAGGATGAAATCCGGGTCATCGTCCACAAGTAATATTTTTGCTCTGCTCATTTTTTTGTTTGGTTAAAAAATCACTATTCAGAAAAACCAAAGGTATAAAAATTTGTTTGAGATTTACAAAATGAATAATTTACAAAAACAGAGGATCCGGAGAGCGAAATGACGGACTGAAACTAATCTAAATCGATTCTATTTACTTGTAATAACTTGAAAGATAAATATATAGAGCTGATCCTTACTATGTTTAAAAACATGTTCATTGGTTATATATTGTAACAAAAAACCATTTCATGTATTTTTAGCGAGATCCCGCAAGTAATATAAGTTTTACAATCTAGTAACGTCATGAGAAAATTCGTTTAAATAATTTTAATGTAACGAGCATATGGGAGAAAAAGAATTAACGGGTATCTATTTTTGCCAGTTGTCAAACGGACATCCGGATGCCCTGAACATTTCTGAACTGGCTGAATATGCGAAAGGATTTGAGGGAGTCCCTGTTGTCTGGCATTCCGGGGATTTTCTCTTATCAGATGCTGATCATATTGCTGCCAGGATCAAGGAGAATAACCTGAGCCGGATTGTCATTGCAGGCGATACACCGGGCATGGTCAAAACATTTTTTACCAAAGCCATGGCGAAAGCTGGGAAAAACCCGGGAAATGTTATTCTGGCCGGTTTTAAGGAGCATGGAGCAAACACCATGATCCGTATGAACCTTGCAAAGGGAGTTTTATACTGTGCTGTTTTAGGTGTTCCTTTCGAAGCGGCTACCGTGCCGGGGGAAACTCCGGTTAACACGGAAACGATGGTTATAGGAGGGGGCATTGCCGGAATTCAGGCTTCACTGGAGATAGCCGATGGGAATCAAAAAGTCTACCTCGTTGAACGTACCGCAACCATTGGCGGACACATGGCAATGTTTGATAAGACCTTCCCAACCCTTGACTGTGCAGCCTGTATCCTCACACCAAAAATGGTTGAAGTGGGGCAACACCCCAACATTGAGCTGATGACCTACTGTGAGGTGATCGGTGTTACTGGTGGTCCCGGTGATTATACCGTAAAAATATTAAAAAAGGCCAGGCGGGTTAACCTGGCAACCTGCATTGGCTGCGGGCAGTGTACAGAGGTCTGCCCCAGAAAAGCACCCAGTGAGTTTGATGCAGGAACAACGCTCAGAAAAGCAATCTATATTCCCTTCCCGCAGGCTGTGCCAAACAAATACGTGATTGATGCAGATAATTGCACCTATGTTGAAAATGGGAAATGTGGTGTTTGCGTCAAGAAGTGCCCGGTTGAGGGTTGCATAGACCTCGATGAAAAAGACCAGGAAGTTGAAATCAAGATCGGCAACATAATCGTAGCAACCGGATTCCAGATCTTTGATCCGAAACGGGTGGAGAATTTTGGCTACGGTAAATATCCCAATATCCTGACTTCGCTTGAATTTGAGCGGGTAATTAATGCTGCCGGTCCAACCGAAGGTAACATAACTTTCCGGACACAGGATAAGAAGGGAAACTGGATCTTTACAAAAGAGAGCGGATCCCCCAAAAGTGTTGCGATTGTGCATTGTGTGGGAAGCCGGGATGAAAATTATAACAAACACTGTTCACGGGTTTGCTGCATGTACTCCCTGAAGCTGGCACACCTGGTGAAAGAAAAACTCCCTGATACCGAGGTGCATGAATACTATATTGACATGAGGGCTTTCGGAAAAGGGTATGAAGAGTTCTATAACCGCATAAAGAAAGAAGGGGTTCATATCATTCGTGGCCGGACTGCCAAGATTGAAGAAAAAGACGGAAAACTGATCGTTCGCAATGAAGATATCCTGGCGAATCGGTTGGTTGAACAGGAGGTCGATATGGTCATCCTTTCTGTAGGTCTGGAACCACGTGAAGATGCCGCAGAGTTGAGCAAAATGCTCGGTATTGCAGTAAATGAAGATGGATGGTTCACAGAGGCGAACTACAACACCGATTCCACCAATACATTTGTCGGAGGAGTAACGATCGCTGGTGTCTGCCAGGGACCGAAAGATATCCCCGATACGGTTGCCCAGGGTGCAGCCGCTGCTTCCAGGGTATTACAAAGTATCCTCAATAAGAAAGTGAAAGGTAGTATTAAAGAACTTTCACTGGAGAACATTGAAGAACAAGCAAAACAATTAAAATAAGGCAAAATCATGAGTACACGTGTAAATCCTAACTTAATTAAAGAGATTAAAAAGTTTGGAGCCAGTGACTGGAATGCCTGTTTCCATTGCGGGAATTGTACTGCCGTTTGCAACCTGACCGAAGAAGGAGTACTGTTTCCCCGTAAAGAGATACGTGCATTGCAAATGGGATTGGAAGATAAACTGATTTCCGGTGTCGAACCCTGGGTCTGTTATTATTGCGGCGATTGTACGGAAACTTGTCCGCGTGACGCAAATCCAGGAGAATTGATGATGTCGGTAAGAAGATGGCTGACTACAAAATATGACTGGACCGGGTTAGCCGGCCTGTTCTATAAATCCCTTCCGGCACTGATCATTGGTTTTATACTGGTAGCCATTGGAGTGTTTGCCATTGGTTTCGTGAAAGATTTCAATCACGAAGCGGTCATGCATTTCGGACACAAGCTGGAATTTTGGCTGATCATTAGCGTATTTACGCTCATCCTGGTGCCCAATATCCTCCGGATGTTTTATTTTACCGTAATAAAACCAAAAGTCAACGCCTCTTTCCGTTCCTATATCGACGCGGTTGGAACACTTTTCTTGCATATGTTCACCCAGATCAAAACACTGAAATGTGATAAGCAGACAGTCCGGTGGCTTGAACACCTCCTGGTTGTACTGGGTTACCTGGGGCTACTGGTCATAACCGTATTCCTCGATTGGTTTGGAACGGAAAATAAGATCATCATTTACCTGGGATACATTACCGGAGGACTTGTCTTTATTTTTACCGCCCTTCTCTTATTTTCCAGGTTAAATAAAGAAAGGGAAGTGAATAAATATTCTCAGCCCACCGACTGGTTTTTTATCATCTGGCTGTTCTTGATGGGATTGACCGCTTTTCTGGTTCGTCTCTTTATTGATACGGGTCTGTTAGCGAATCATTTCTGGCTATACATGGTCCATCTGATGATTCTCGCTCAATGGGGAATTTTGATTGTTCCGTTCGGAAAATGGACCCATTTTCTGTACCGTTCGTTTGCACTCTCTTTTGCAAACCTGAAAAAGGCAGCACTCAATGTAAAGGTGGCAGCTGCAGCATAATTTTTTAAAATTGGCGAAAAATGGAAGACGAAAAAAGAATAGGAGTATATGTCTGTTGGTGCGGCACGAACATTGCCAAAATGGTTGATGTTGAACGCGTCTCAAAAGAAATTGAAAATCTCCCGGATGTAGTGATTGCAAAAAACTACAAGTACATGTGTTCCGATCCCGGACAGGAATTGATCATCAATGACATCAAGGAACACAACCTGAATCGTGTCGTTGTTTCAGCCTGCTCACCCAGGATCCATGAACTGACGTTCAGGAAAGCGCTCGAAAATGCAGGATTGAATCCCTATATGTTTGAGATGGCAAATATCCGGGAACACGTTTCCTGGGTTCATGAAGACAGGGAACAAGCAACAAAAAAGGCGAGATCGCTTGTTGCTGCTGCAGTAAACAGGGTCAAATGGCATGAATCGCTCGATAGAAGAACGGTCGAAATTGATCCGGCAACCCTGGTCATCGGAGGTGGTATTGCAGGACTCTCTGCAGCCCTCGAGATTGCCGATGCCGGAAAGAAGGTATTCCTGATTGAAAAGTCAGGGAAACTGGGCGGACAGGTTGCCAATATCGACCTGACATTCCCCTATATGGACAGCGCTCAACAGTTGATCAACCCTAAAATTGAAAAGGTTACTAACCATCCGAATATCGAGGTGTACCTGAACAGTTCAATTGATGAGGTATTTGGATATGTTGGGAATTTTGAGACGAAATTTTCACAAAATGGCAAAGAGGTTGAACTGAAATTCGGGAGTGTTATCGTGGCAACCGGACTGAAAACATTCGATCCAAGCAGTATTGAAGGCTATGGTTATGGTAAAATTCCGAGTGTGGTTACTTCACTTGAATTTGAAGAGATGCTGAAAAAGGGTGAGATCCTTACCCGGGAGGGAAAGGAGCCGAAGAATATTGCCATTATTCATTGCGTGGGAAGCCGTAATGTGGATTATCATGAATATTGTTCCAGAACATGCTGCATGGTGGCACTGAAGTTCGCTAACCAGATTAAATCAGCCATTCCGGATGCCAATGTATATGACCTGTATGCCGATATGAGAGCCTTCGGTAAAGGTTGTGAAGAGTTCTATACCGAAACATCCAGGAAAGAGGTGATGTTTCTCATGTTTGATCAGCAGGAAGACCTGCCGAAGATCAGGACAGCTGATCCGGAGGATGGATGCGGTATACTGATCGAAGTGAATGAAAAACTTTCCGGTGAGACGATTGAAGTGCCTGCCGATATGGTGGTATTGATGGTCGGTGTGGAAGCACAGGAGAATGCCAAAGAAATTGCTCATGCTGTAGGTGTCAGCATGTGTGGCAATGATTTCTATATTGAAAGGCATCCGAAGCTGGATCCGGTGGCTACCACAACAGACGGAGTATATGTCGTTGGGGGGTGCCAGTCTCCAAAAGATATCCCGGATTCAGTCTCCCAGGCTAAAGCCGCCTCTTCACGTATTCTTGCTACCATTAATTTTGGGTCGGTTGAAGTGGAAGTAACAACAGCCGTTGTAAACGAGGATCTCTGCTGTGGTTGCCAGACCTGCGTAAGCGTCTGCCCCTATAGTGCGATCAAGTATGACGAGGAGAAAAACGTGTCGGTCGTGAATGAGATATTGTGTAAGGGATGCGGCACATGCGGTTCAACCTGTCCTACCGGTGCTATCCGGAGCCGACACTTTACCGATCAGCAAATTCTCTCGCAGATTGAAGGATTATTGTCAATATCAAATGAGTTACAGGAGGTATAATATCATGAGTTATCAACCAACGATTGTATCATTTTTATGCAACTGGTGTTCATACACCGGTGCAGACCTCGCGGGAACATCACGGATGAAATATGCCCCGAATATCAGAATCATCCGGGTGATGTGTTCCGGGCGGGTTGACCCGACATTTGTGCTTTCTGCTTTTAAGGAGGGTGCAGATGGTGTCCTGATCTGTGGTTGTCACCCCGGTGATTGTCACTATCATGAGGGGAATTATAAGTGCCTGAGGAGATATCATCTTCTCCAGAAATACCTGGACCAGATGGGATTGGAAAAGGGCAGGCTGAGACTGGAATGGATCAGTGCCAGTGAAGGAAAACAATTCGCCCAACTGGCCGATGAATTCACCGAACAGATTAAACAGCTGGGCCCATGTAAAGTCAAGGAAACAGTTGAAAACTTAACGTAATCAGGAGGCAAACAAATGGCAAAAAGTGAAGAAAAACCAAAAATAAAACTTGCCGTATATTGGGCCGCATCATGCGGTGGATGTTGTGTGTCTGTACTGGATGTCCATGAAAAACTGTTTGACTTGGTTGCCGCTGCCGACCTTGTTTTCTGGCCCATAGCCCTGGATACAAAATACAAGGATGTGGAAGCAATGGAAGATGGATTTATCGATGTTACCCTCTTTAACGGTGCGGTCCGGAACAGTGAAAATGAACACATGGCAAAATTGTTGCGTCAGAAGAGCAAGATCCTTGTCGCTTACGGTTCCTGTTCTCATCTTGGAGGAATTCCGGGATTGGCGAATTTTACTACAAAAGAGGCATTGTTCGAACGGGTATACATGACCACCGAGTCGACTGAAAATCCGGATAAGATTGTTCCTCAACCGAAGTTTGAAGTTAAGGAGGGAGTACTTGAGCTTCCTGTATTTTATAATGATGTCCGAACCCTTAACCAGGTGGTGGATGTGGATTATTACCTGCCGGGATGCCCGCCACAAAGCGAACGACTGTTAGAGGTGTTCATGGCAATAGTGACCGGTGCAGAACTGCCACCTCCGGGATCGGTTGTCGGGGCTCTGGAAAAAACCCAGTGCGACGAATGCCCGCGGAAAAAGACAGAAAATAAAAAGATTAAGCGTTTTTATCGGCCATTTGAGATTGAGGATGATGGAGAAACCTGCTTCCTGGAACAGGGTGTGATCTGTATGGGACCTGCCACCCGCGGAGGCTGTGGCGTTCGATGCATCGAAGGGAATGCCCCCTGCAGGGGTTGCTATGGCCCGCCAGCCGATGTTCCGGATCCGGGTGCCAAAATGATGTCGGCTATCGGAACCATGATCGATTCAGATGATCCGGAAGAAATATTGAGAATTATTGATACAATTGATGATCCTGCCGGGACATTCTACAGGTTCAGCCTGCCTGGCTCATTATTAAGGAGGAAAATAATATGAAACGAATTACGATTGATCCTATAACCCGTCTTGAAGGGCACGGTAAAATTGAAATCTTTCTGAAGGATGATGGTGACGTTGAAAATGTCTATTTCCAGGTCCCTGAACTCAGAGGATTCGAAAAATTTTGTGAAGGGAGACCCGTGGAAGAGTTGTCACAGATCGTAACAAAAATTTGTGGTGTTTGTCCGGGTTGTCATCACATGGCCTCCGGTAAAGCGGCTGATGCTGTGTATGGCGTGGAACCACCACCAACGGCGAAAAAAATTCGTGAGCTGTTCTTTATGGCACACTTTATCCATAGCCACATTGCGCACTTCTATGCTTTGGCAGCCCCCGATTTTGTCGTGGGTCCAACCGCTCCGGCTGCAGAACGCAATATCCTTGGTGTCATAGGAAAAGTTGGAGTGGAAATCGGTACCGAGGTGATTAAGCAGAGAAGAATTGCTCAGGAGATCCAGGCACTGCTTGGAGGCCACCAGACACATGTGGTGCTGAATATCCCCGGTGGAGTGAGAAAGGGACTTACCGAAGAACAGAGAGATGTTATGGTAGAACAAGCCAAAGGATTTGTGGAATTTGGTAAATTCTCCATTAAGCTTTTTGAAGACGTTGTCCTTGGAAATAAAGATTATGTGGATATCATCGTGAATGGCCCATATAACCTGACACTTCATTCTATGGGACTGGTGGATGAAAACAATAAAGTTAATTTTTACGATGGCAAGGTGAGGGTCGTAGATACAGTGGGGAAAGAACATTGTAAATATGCACCGGAAGAGTATATGGATTATGTTGCCGAACGGGTTGAACCATGGAGCTACCTCAAGTTTCCATACCTGAAAAAAATCGGATGGAAGGGATTTGTCGATGGACAGGATTCCGGTGTCTATCATGCAACACCCCTCTCCAGGCTGAATGCTGCCGATGGAATGGCTACACCATTGGCACAGAAAGAGTACGAAAAGATGTATGAAACTCTGGGCGGAAAACCAGTGCATGCAACACTGGCAATGCATTGGGCCCGGCTGATTGAACTGCTTTACAGCGCTGAAAGAGCACTTGAACTGGTTACCGACCCGGATATTACCGGGAAAGAACTCAAGACACCGGTGAATAAACCGGATGAAGGTATCGGTATCGTTGAAGCACAGAGAGGAACACTGACACATCACTACTGGACAGATGAGAAGGGAATCGTTAAAAAGGTTAATATTATTGTAGGTACGACCAACAATAATGCTGCCATTTGCATGTCATTGAAAAAGGCTGCCCAGGGATTAATTAAAAAAGGAGTTGAAGTAACCGATGGAATACTCAATATGGTGGAAATGGCTTTTCGCGCATATGACCCCTGCTTTTCATGTGCTACCCATAGCCTGCCCGGAGAGATGCCCCTCATCGTGAATATCAGAGATGCTGAAGGAAATATTATCCAGTCGGTAAAAAGAAGTACCTGAAATGACTGATCCTTGTTGAATCAGAGAGACAATTATGAGACGTGGAAGATAACAGGATGAAAAAAGCGAAAACCCTTGTACTGGGTGTGGGGAACGAAATCCTTTCTGATGATGGAATTGGCCCAAAACTGGTCAGCCGGTTAAAAGGAGACCTTCCTCATTCCGATGTTTGCTACGAGAACATCTGCCTGGGAGGGCTGGAGATCATTGAGTTTATCCGGGGATATCAGAATGTCATTATCATTGATGCCATTAAGACAAAATCAGGGAAACCGGGCGATGTCTACCTGCTGTCACCTGAACATTTTAAGGAGACACACGATCTGTCAAGCTTTCACGATGTCTCTTTCCTGACGGGCCTGAAAATGAGTAAGAAGTTGGGATTTGAAGTGCCCGAGGTCATCTTGATTATTGCTGTGGAAATTGTCGAAGATACCCTGTTTAGTGAATCTTTTTCTCCGGAAATTGAGGCAAAATATGAGCAGATTTATAGTGAAGTATTTTCCTTTCTTGAACCTGCCCTGTTTGGAGACCAGTCTGTTGATCAATTCCGGGATCTAATAACGCGTGTATGAAATGAAACGATTTAATTCAAAAGGTAGAATGATCTTCCCGAGTCATAAAAAATCGGCAAAAGAAGATAAACCTGATGTAGTAACAGAATGCTATTGTCCCAATGGTCATAACCTGGTCAATAGCCAGTCCGTGTTCAGAGAATATAACGGTATTGTGCTGAAAGCCCAGTGTGCCGGCAAAACCGGATTGATCTTTTTAAGTCCCATTGCTGGGGACAAATCAAGATTTACATTCGATCTGGATCTGATTGAGGGGGAATTGCTGGAATTGTCATGCTTTGAATGCGGAGCACCATTCCCGGTCTACGGACCTTGCGATTGCGGGGGCAAATACGTTGCACTCTTTCTGGACAAGGAGCTGGATTTCTCGAACTGCATCGGTATATGCAACCGGGTGGGATGTGCGAACTCATGGATAAAAACCGGGGACGAGATAAGAAGGTGTTACCTGCGGGAGAAACTGTAACCCTATAGTTAGTCTAATCGTTACTTCAACACGCTGTCTCCAATCTCCTAATAAACCTATTGATGAATAGCGCGGGAGTTCCCTTCCGCGTTATTATTTTGGGAAAGTCCTGACCGGATAAACAGGATCAACAGGATCATTCCCATCAGAAGATCACCGGCTCCCGATAAAATAACCAGAGCGATACTTTCAATGAAAAAGTAGTAGGAAAAGAGAAATATCGCTGCCAGGAATTTGATGAAAATGGAGAGTTGAACAAGGTCAACACACCGCTTTATCCTGCGAACTGCAAAGATATAAATGGCTGCCATGACCAGGTGAAATACACCTGCCTGTGTCGGGAAAAACTTTTCAGTTACTTCAAATCCGAACCGGTTCAATAAACCGGGTGGAAAGAGGATCAGAAATAGCCCCACGATAAACGAATGTAAGGCGATTAACCATAAGAATAGTATCAAAAACCGAAACATCCTTTGCTGGTGGGAAACCGTTGAAGATTTCATAAGACCTGTTATAAATTGTTTCTGTAAATTTCGATAGAAAATTTCAGTTGACCAACTGCAATTAAATAATGAATCGGAAAATCCAACCAAGGTAGAGACGTTGCATGCTTTGTCAGCCTTAGCTTTAGCAAAGGTTGGCAACGTCTCTACGTCTCCCGGGTTACCGTTCCTACCTTCTCCACCAACATCCTCCAGCTTGCCCATCCAAACCTCCGGGATAAAATCAGGATAAAAATGACAGAAACCAGAACCAATTCAACCAGGTCAACCAGTGGATTAAGATTCTGAATCTCAAACAGGGCAGGCGTTTGCAGGGTAGAGGAATCATGGGTAAAAAAGATGGAGAGGTAGATGTTGTTGATGGCATGAACTCCCAGAGCCAGTTCAAGACCGTCATCAACGATGGTAATGATCCCAAAGAAAAGCCCGAAAAGCAAATATTGCGGCATGGTGAGAGCAAATCCGTATTCTTTGACCTCCGGGTTGAAGGCATGAAGCAGGCCAAAGACCAGTGAAGTGACCAGTATCGGGATCCATCGGTTTTTCGATAGAACAGCCAGACCTTGCATCAAATACCCCCTGAACAGTACCTCTTCAAAGGAGGTTTGAAAGGGTATAAACAGGATGGTGACCAGGATCAGTATGAAGAAGTGGGATGGATCAAAATTGAAACTAAAATTCCCAGGTTCAATGATAAAATGAATAACAAAGACAATCGTCCATAGGATCATCCAGGTTAATACTCCAAACCAGAACCGGAAATAATCGAACCGTTTTCTACCGGTCAGGGTGTCCGTAATGGTCCGTTTATGGAATTCATGAATCAGGAAAAGAAGAACGATCAGCCCGGTGAGAAAAGGGAGCACCATCAGCACCAGCCCGATGTTCGGATCTATGCCGAATGCTGCAAAATCGGTGATATTTGAAGCATCGGGCATCTGCCCGCTCTCCAGCGCTTTTACAAAAAGCAAAATGGTAAAGGGAATCGCTCCGATCTGCGTGGCGGCAAAAACGATGATAAGGGTTACAAAATATCGCCAGAAATGATTCTTTCCCTTGAAACCGTTGAGCAGAAACATGGATGAGAGTGATGATAAAACAATGGAAGATACGAAGAATCTTTGTGAATGGTTAATTGCATTCAATGAATCCGATACTTTGTCCACCACCTTCGTTGGTCAGTACAAATTCGCAATTACTCGCCATGCTTTCAGCATGTCTCATGAGACCGCCCGCCTGAATGCCCGTCCCTGCCCGACTACATCGTTCAGGCGGGCGACCGGTAGGTCATCCGCCAGCCCGAAAGAATGATTCTTTCATTCTGGCGGGGGCGGAAATGTCATTCGGGCAGGCTACGCTCAGTTCGCAATCCGCTATAAACTCTGTGCCCTGTTCTCCTCCAGAAGGGACCCCTACGGCAAAACTCACCTCCTTTATCCATCATCCTTCATCCTTGCTTTCTTTCACTCACAGTCTCATCACTCACCACTCATCACTCCACATCCCACGGATACCCATCTCGCAGTTCACAGTAGCTCCCCTGGGTTGAGCCGGAAAATTTAAATTCCACCGTCATTGTATCGGCATATTCTTCGACAATCTGAAGGAGATAGGTTCCGTATTCGAGCGGTCCGATGGTGTATTCAAGGTCATACAGGCAGATGCAGTCACAGGGCTGCGGGCATATTTCGGTCTCTTTTACAGTAATTACCCAATCCTGATCAATGGAAGTGTGGATTTTTACATTGTCGATACAGCAGTTAAAGGCAACATTTATCCTGTTAATCTTCAGGTAATTGCTATCTGCAGTCTGGTATTCAATGCAATCCTGATTCTTATCCACCAGTGATTTAAAGGTTTTGCATCCTGTATGTTTGACGTCAGACACCTTAAGCGGATTTTCGGAAGATTTTTCGCATGACGTAATAAAAGGGATCAATACAATAACGAGCAGAAGTCCTGTAAAGGGAAAATATCGTTTCATTCGTTTCATGGTTGTTTTAGTTGTTGTGGTTGGTATGGAATTTATGCAAATATTATGCCTTAGTTTTACTCACCGGGTGACTCCGAATCACCCGGTGAGTTTTTAATCAAACGCCAGACCCAGTTCAAAGGCCTTTTCTCTGTTGATCAAGGATTTTTCTTTGGCGCTGGAATATTCAGTAAACGATGAAAACTCCCATAAACCGGGTGATTTTACCAGGTTATGTTTAACCGGATTATAATGTATGTAGTCAAAACATACTTGTGGATACTGGTGTTCTGGACGCCGAATATTTATCGTAGTTATCCCGCTGATGGTGTACCATGAAGGTGACAACCCTTCGGTTTTATTTAAACAAACAGCTTTTGTTTCCTCCCTGAATAATGACCCACTTCTTTCTTCTTCCTTATTAATGGCCCTTGTATATGAACGAAGCATTATTGCGATTGAATCGTTCAAAGAACGTGTTTTACTCACCGGGTGACTCGAACCTAAATTGAGCGATTCAAACAACTTAGCTAAAATTATTCCAAAAGGAGCAATAAAGCTTAGTATTCCAACAAGAGAATCCTCAGAAATATAATTTCCTGGGGATTTATATCTTAGAAAATTAAGAATCTCATATTTTTAGGACATTTCCTCATTTGACATATATACCACTCCCATTACCATTATGGTTTACCGATAAATTGTATTTGTTTTTCTTCTAGGCAATCTGCAATTTCGGTGGAGATTTACATCGTTTCCACAACTCAGCAATATTTATTGTTTGGTATACCGACCTTGTTACGTTTAATATAATGTAGCCTGCTCCTGATGTTATCTTTGCAGCAAAATCAATAAGTTTTCTTCTAAAAGTACTTGGGTATACTGTGGTTGAGATGATTCCGATTGTTACATCTTGTTTGTAGGCCTCGAAGATAAAATGTGTTATAACAAGCAAATAGTAGTAAGTCCTATTCATCCCAAACCTTTTGAAAGGTAATTGTTCTTTGGTGGCCATTTCTTTTATGCTTCGGTTAATTAGCTCATCGGCACCTCTTTCATGTGATTTTTGGATTATTGTTTCTGCTTCAAAATAATGTTTACCACCAGCAGTCATGAGCTTTTGATCAACTCTGGGACATAAGCCGATATTGGTATAAATGATTGTATCGGTTCTCCTAAACCGCATTAGATATTGTCCATCATCATCCCTTTGCAGGTCTGTATATATACATCTTCTAAATTTAGACCAGGATACAAGCTTATTACCAAATTCAACAAAATTCCATATAGCCTTGTTTTTTGAAAATTCTCCAAAGTTATCTGCGGGAATTTCTTGAACATACTCCTTAACACCGTTATACATTCTGCTTGTTGTGATATAGTGTATATCTAAATTCTCCTCAAAATCCTCATATGCTCTTTGATCGGCAAACCCACTATCTGCGCATATTATAATTGGTGCTTCTTCCGAATACCTCTTACGAATTAATTCAACAACCGCCCTTACTCTATCGGTATAATCAGTACCGTGATTGGAGTGAGCACTCCCTTTTCTGAACAATACATCAATCAAAAATGGACCCCAACAAATATGCAATGACTGGAAACCTTTCTTCTTCTTGTAGGTTGTTTCATTGCCCTCTCGCTTTTTTGCATAGTCGTTGTCCATAACCATTGTATCTATTCCGAGTTCAATGATTGTTGGGTTTGTAATTTTTAGCCTCCAAATAAATAATTCATGAAGTATTTTATTAAAAACAAGGTTGTTAACTATAGACATCTTTGAAAAAAAACGCTTTATTTGGTGGGAGGAAGCCATCTTGTCTATACTGTTTTCTAGCAGTGATGCATATCCTTCATCTTCTTTCCTCTGGTCAAAGCCTGATATTGACATATCTGTCCCGTCAATAAAAAATGCAAACATTTGTTTTAGAAACCCTCGCAACTGCAAGCCCTTGTTACTCTTTGTAAGTTTAGAAAGTATAATGCCTGATACTAGACTATACAACCCGATTTTTTCAATGTAACGAAGAAAAAAGGGGAGCCCTCCCCGTGCTGAAATCTTATCGTTTGTAATGCCAATTTTTGTTATCTTTGTTCCCATAAGAAGATAGTCTTTTTCACTTATTAGGTGATGTGTTGTTTTTTGCTTTATCACCACTAATATACACATTATCAGTATAGTGAAGAAGACTTCTTTTTAATTTTTTTAGACAATTCGTTCAGTTTAGGTCGAAGTCACCCGGTGAGTCATTTCAACCTCATTAACATAGACCAGCAGATGAAAATGATTCGGTAGAAGAGCCCAGGCTAACACATCGGCATAAGGCAATATATACTCACGTATCTTTTCTTTGAAGAAGACATAATTCCAACGGTAGTAAAAGATTTTAATTTTATTATTTCCTTGATTATAAATGTGGTATAATCTTTCTTTTTCGAAATACATGGTTTATTCATTTTTTACTCACCGGGTGACTCGAAGTCACCCGGTGAGTCGTTTGCTCACCTCACCTCCACCCGGTACATCAGGGTTGATTCGCCATTAACAAAAATAGTAATGACATAGTTACCCCTCTTTTCTACAGTATGATGGAAGAGGTACTTGTTGCCCTGTTTGTCAACGTTTGCCTTGTCACTGTACCGTTCATTGCTCTGGTGGACCAGGATCTCATCGATTCTCCGGTCTGAA
>Ga0315543_1001033_pt1 | contig 31648 bp, 32 predicted proteins | sample SalMarSW160210MG_2_FD_203098 | JGI IMG/M metagenome (GOLD analysis project Ga0315543, IMG submission 203098) | Salt marsh sediment microbial communities from the Plum Island Ecosystem LTER, Massachusetts, United States - Salt Marsh Sediment SW1601-210 ... | reverse complement strand
CTCACCTCCTTAAAAGCTGCGCATAAAGGCTGCCCCAGGATGAGAAACTCGCCTGCTTATGGCGAGGTCTTCCCCGCTGCCTGCTCTAAAGTCTGTGCCAAAAACTTTTCCCTGCCAGGAAGTTCCCAGGGCTCTTAGTGCCAAAATACAAATAGCGAAACCCGGAATTACTAAAGCGGCTCCTGTAATCTCAGGGGGCATTGATTTTTTTATTCTTGCGCAGGTTAAGAGTTACTCCTCTCCTTTCAACCATTATAACACGAGACCTTCAAGTTCACCCCGGCAGCATTCCGTGTAGTCCGCGTGGCCGAATATTGCCGGGCATATCGGTTCAATTCTTGATTTGTCAAAGCCCCCTTTTGCCACAGAGTGGGATTTTCCCCTATAATAGTTACGCAAATGCTGCTAATAAAGGAAAACCTGCTATCCATCTATTAGATACGGACGAGAAATGAAAGTGGTAGCAATTGTTGGCATGGTAGGCGCGGGCAAATCAGAAGTAGCCAGAGTATTTGAGAGGAGCGGCTTTAACAAAGTAAGGTTTGGAGATATCACGGAAGAAGAAATCAGGAACAGAGGGCTTGAACTGAACGAGGAAAACGAACGTCACATCAGGGAGGAATTGAGAAAAGAACACGGGATGTCGGCATATGCCAAATTGAACCTGCCCAGGATTGACGCCTCGCTGAAATCGTCAAACGTCGTGGTGGACGGACTTTACTCATGGGAGGAGTATACTTTATTGAAGGACCGCTATGGCGAAAGGCTCAGTACAGTTGCTGTCTGGTCGTCGCAGTCTACCAGGCATGCGAGACTTAAAAACAGGGCAAAACGACCTTTGACAGTTGAGGAAGCAGCCAGTCGAGATAAAGCAGAGATAGAGAATATCAACAAGGGTGGACCAATCGCCATGGCTGACTTTGCCATAGTAAACGAAGCTTCCTTGAAGGAGCTGGAAAGGGAGACGGAACGAGTTCTATCCGCTTTGAAATGAAAAAAGTAACCAGGCCGGACATCGATGAATATTTTCTCAAGATAGCTACTGTGGTAGCAGAACGGTCAACCTGTCGACGACATCATGTCGGCGCTGTGGCAGTGAGGGACAAGCACATACTAGCCACCGGCTATAATGGTGCTCCTTCCGGGGTCAAAGATTGCCTTGAACTTGGTTGCCTCAGGGATGAGCTGAATATCAAATCCGGAACCAGGCAGGAAATATGCCGGGGAATTCACGCCGAACAAAATGTAATCATACAAGCATCGCTTCATGGCGTTCACATCGCTGGCGCCACAGTCTATGCCACACATCCACCATGCATACTGTGCGCCAAGATGCTGGTGAACGCTAGAATAAAGCGCTTCGTAACCTTCGGCAGCTATGCGGATGATTCTTTCAAAGACCTTTTCAAAGAAGCCAGAATAGAGTTTGAGCTGCATGAAAAACCACCCTCCAGGATAACCTACCTGCCCTGAAACCAGGGGACTTTTGCTTCTCAAGATTGAGGGATACTGAATGTTCCTTGAGATTTCATTTCATCTTAGCTCCAAGAAACTAATGGGAATATTGACAGAGTACGAAGTAAGACATAATATACGCAAGGCAGACGCACACGAATAGCCAATACAAGATTGGTAGACACTTTCCCACAACTACATAAGCTTGGGAGTTGGGGTATAACTGAAGGCAATGATGAGAAGGTTGGCTTTTTTAGTCGGACTAATAGCGATACTCGCAGGCTTAATCCTGGACGAGATGCATTCAAGATTCATCAGGTGTTTTGAATGCGGATATTTGTTACCCATCAGTTGCCCAATTTGTGGCTGTGGCAATATTGCTTTTGTTGAGGATTCAGAATGAAGAGTGAACAGAAATGGCGGATTCGGAGAAGCGCTTCCAAAGGCAATACAAATACTATGAAATCCTTGAGATAAGCAGGAATGCTACTCAAGAGGAGTTAAGAAAGGCATTTAGGCGTCTTGCCCGGAAGTATCATCCCGACCGCAACCTTGCTAGCCGGGAAGCAGAGACCAAATTCAAAAAGATAAAGGAGGTCAGCTATGGGTTTGAAGGTGGAAAAGGCCAAGATAGAGGCTGTGCTCTACACGCAACAACATAAGATAGAAGGGGAGATTTATATCCTGGAAGGCGAAAGATTCACGGATTTTATGAACGCTGAGCCAAGGTTCCAGACAAGGCATGATTTTATACCTGTTACCAATAGCAAAGTCTACTCCCTGTCGGAAGATGAACTACTCTATGAGACCTCCTTCTTAAACGTAAATAAAGACTTCATAAGCATGGCTTATCCAAAGAACCCGGAAGACGTATGATACAGCCTGGAGGATAGCGGAGAGGGACTGGTAACCCTGCGAAATTTGGCCAAGATTACGATAAAGCCTCAGACTATCCTCAAACTTCACCGACCGATCGCCTCCATACCGGGGATTCGCTTGGAATCTGTTTTTATCCGAAGAAGAAAAGTGAAATAAAGATAGCTGGAGTCAATGTATATGTGGAGAACATTACTCCAGATGAAATTAGATTACGGGTGTAACGGCAATTCAATAAGCAATAGGGATTACTGTAGGAGGAACAATGGCAGATAATGATAAAGAAGGTAAGAAAGCAGGCTTGGGTAGTTTTGTATTTATTGGGTGTCTTATCATTGGCCTGGGCGTTGGGATAGGCTTCAATCTTATGCCGGCAGCGATTATCATTGGCTTTGGTGTAGGTCTTATCGCTATGGGGATAGCACGCTATAAAACTGGCAAATGGTGAATACTCTCCTATCTATGAGTTAACCTGCAACAACAGAATAAAGCCTCAACCTATACTCAAACTTAGCATGTCTTCTACCCGAGGTTATCTGGGGGTATAATTAGGAATGATGACAAAAAGCAGGTGAGTAATGGCTGAACCAGAGAAGGAAATTAGATCTACCCCTGAAGGGCAGCAGTGAAATGTCTTACATGCCCTCCCGACCCCACCCCGAAGAGTTTTGGTGTAAATGGGAACTTACTGTGAGGGAGCCTAATAAGCGTATTTGACGGGAATCGGGTGTAGTTGTATTCTAAGTTTATGGCTAGAATGAGAGATCCAGCAGCTCAACAAACTACTAAGACTGTGGGATTTGACATGAACTTGCATGACCTTGTCGGTGGCTTAGAGGACGAGCTTCTCATCGTCAATAGTGAATACCGGGTTAAGTTTGCTAATTCAATCCTGCAACATAAGTTGCCTGAGGGCACTGAGTCACCTGTTAATAGGCATTGCTATGAAGTCTTCGAGGGGAGGGATAAGCCCTGCAGCGCCCCTCTGTGGGAGTGTCCGCTTAGGGATGTATTGCAGAGCGGCAGCTTGACAACGCTCATTCATCCTTACCCCTCCCCCAGCGCAGGTAGCACCTCGGGTAGATATGTCAAGATTACCATGTGGCCACTCAAAGATAGTCATGGCGGGATTGATGCAGCGGTTGAGTTGAGGAGAGATGTTACTGCAGAGAGAGAACTGGAAGTGCAGATTCTGAGGCGACATCACCATCTTGATGCTTTAAGCCGTATTTCTTTTGCTGTTAGTGGGTTATGGGATTTAGATGCTATCCTAAATGTAGCATTTGACACCGTGTTACAGATCTTTGGCGGAAGCACAGGAGGAATCCTGCTTTTTGATGAAAAAGTCCAAAAGCTATGTTACAAAGCGCACCGTGGCCTTTCTGCCAAATACGCTGGAGAGATGTGCCTGACCATGGGTGGGGGAATAGCGGGAAAGGTGGCTCAAACGGGTGAGCCTATTTTGTTGGAAGATATTTCTAGAGATCCAGATGCTGCTCGCCCTGATTTGATAGCCGCAGAGGGTCTTAAGGGATTCGTTAGTGTCCCTTTGAAAGCAAAAGACAAGGTTTTGGGCGTGATGAATGTTGCCAGCCATCTGGCGGGCAAATTCACCTCAGATGATATGTACCTCCTGAACTCAATTGCTTGCCAACTTGGCACGGCAATCGAGCAGGCAAAGCTATATGAACAGTTGAGTGAAGGAAAGGAAAGATACCAGATACTGCTGAGGCAGGCTCTTACTATCCAGGAACAGGAGCGAAAAAGAATTGCCAGAGAGCTACATGATGAAACAAGTCAAGAGCTTACTGGCTTGGCACTCAACCTGCAGGCAGTTAATGAAATGATGGAAATGGGCGGCATCGAAGATGCTGAAATTAAGGCAATATTGAAAAAGACTCAGTCCCTAGCAGTCCATGCAGGCACCGAGTTAACCAAGCTCATAAGGGAGCTCCGCCCCACTCTATTAGATACATTGGGGCTGCCCGCTGCTATTCATCAGCTTGCCGAGGCTAACCTCAGTTCTCAAGGCATTAATGTGTCATCAGAGTTTAGAGGAATTGACCGGAAGTTACCGTCGGAAATTGAGTTGGCGTTTTTCCGCATTACCCAGGAGGCTATGAGCAACATTATAAAGCATTCAGAGGCAAAGAATGCCAGTATCAAAATAGAATGTAATGCTAAAAGATGTATTTTACGGGTTGAGGATGATGGCAAGGGGTTTGATGTTGGCAAGATCACAAGCATTGACAGGAGAGGTCGTGGTGCTGGCCTATTCGGCATGAAGGAAAGGGTAAAATTAGTAAGCGGCACTTGTTCTATTGATTCCCAGCCTGGGCAAGGGACTAGAGTTATCGTCAAGGTTCCAATAAGGGGGAGCGCAGCCGATTGAGAAGATAAGAGTGCTGGTGGTGGATGATCACACCATGGTGCGGGATGGCATCTGCGCTTTGCTGGCGTTGGCTGCAGACATAGAGGTGGTTGGCGAAGCAGAAAATGGTAGGGAGGCGCTGGATAAGGTAAGACAGCTTGCCCCGAATGTGGTGCTTATGGATATAGCCATGCCTATTATGGATGGGCTGGAAGCGACACGTAGAATACGCAAGGAATTCTCAAAAACAAAGGTGTTGGTGCTAACCCAATATGCTGAGAAGGAGTATATTTTCCCCGTTATCGAGGCAGGAGCCCAAGGCGTCATAAGCAAGGCAGCGGCATCTTCAGAGCTTACTTCGGGCATAAGGGCTGTCCACCAGGGCGATTCCTTCCTTTCTCCTGTCGCAGCAAAGGTTTTCGTTGAGGACTATCAGCGAGGAACTCCTGGGCGAGAAGAAGGAGATCCTTACCGCCAGCTGACAGACAGAGAAAGAGAGGTACTCAAGCTAGTTGCCGAGGGGTATACTACCAAGGAAATAGCAGATTTATTAGTAGTCAGCACGAAAACGGTGGAAGGACACAAGACCAATTTAATGGCTAAACTGGACATCCACAATAAGGCTGACCTCGTCAAGTATGCCATACGCAAGGGCATCACAACTGTCTGATAGTATAAGCAAACCTAACCTTTTCAACGTCGCTCAATCAGGGTTTTTGCCTCCATAAACAAGCTTTAATTCGACAGAATTCAGGAGTTAAAACCACATATTTTGAGGGGAACTCCTCTTTTGTTTCACCCTAAGGCGATATATGATGAATAGTAAAGAAGCGGAGCTATGTTCATCCGAGAGGAAAACAATGTATTCAGCGGGTAGCGATGCCTTTAAAAGTGACCACAGCGATGGTGTTAAGAAAACCTCTTTTGACCATACGCTCATGCCTCCTTGCCAAGATGCTTGTCCCTTGCATATGGAGATTCGAGAATACGTTGATTTGATTGCCCAAGGGCGGGTGATGGAAGCATTGCAGGTCATAAGGGATGGCAATCCCTTTCCATCCATCTGTGCCCATGTATGCACTGCTCCATGCGAAACTGCCTGTCGGCGTGGTCAGGTGGATAATCCCGTTGCCATCAGAGCACTGAAGAGGTTCGCTGTAGAATTCGGCGGCGATAGAATGATCCAACTGGAAGCTGAGACGAGACACGAGGAGAGGACCGCCATAGTGGGATCTGGTCCAGCAGGATTGTCTGCTGCCTACTACCTAAGAAGGTTGGGCTATCCTGTAACCATCTTTGAGGCCTACTCAGAGCCCGGGGGGATGTTGCGGGTGGGTATCCCCAAATATCGTCTCCCGGGGGAGATACTTGATACTGAGGTTCAAAGGCTGATCCAGATGGGGGTTGAAATCAGGACAAATACGCCAGTAGTATCTCTGGATTTGCTGTTTGATATGGGTTACAAAGCCGTCTTCGTAACCGTGGGTGCTCATCAGGGTCTTAGGTTGGGAATAGAAGGAGAGGAGAGCCCTGGGGTGGTGGATGGGGCAACCTTCCTCCGCGAGGTGAACCTGGGGTTCAAACCATCTATTGGCGAAAGGATTGCCGTGGTGGGGGGTGGCAATGTAGCGATTGATGCCGCCCGCACAGCACTCCGATTGGGCGCAAGGGAGGTAAAAATCCTCTACCGCCGCAGTCGAGAAGAAATGCCAGCAGACCCTCCAGAAATAGAGCAAGCGATAGAGGAGGGAGTAGAAATTCTATTCTTGGTAACACCAACTAAGATAGCAAGAGAGGATAAACAGTTGGGACTAACCTGCATACGTATGGAGCTTGGTGAGCCAGATGCTAGTGGTAGGCGCCGGCCGATACCCATCCAGGGCAGCGAATTCAATATGGGGATTGACACCTTAATTACTGCTATTGGCCAAGCGCCACAAATTCCCGGTGATTTCCGTCTCCGCATTGGCAGAGGCAGCACTATTCAAGTTGATCCCATCACTCTCACCACCAATCGGGTGGGAGTTTTCGCTGGAGGCGATGCCATCACCGGACCGGCAACCGTAGTTCAGGCATTGGCAACTGGTAGGGGGGCAGCTTCCCGCATCGACGACTACCTCCAGCATAGATATCCCTTAGTTAGCAAGGATGAGAAGGAAACCCTAGCAGGCGAGCTTCTCCCCAAAACTATAGAGATGATAAGGAAGCTTACCCGCTTTGAGCCGCTAACCGTTTCTCCCGAAGCAAGGGTGAAAGAGTTCGAGCTCGTGGAGCTTGTTTATGACTGGGAAAGCGCCATCAACGAAGCCAGGAGATGCCTGCGCTGCGGCATGGGCGCTGAGATCTTGTTCCAAGATAAATGCGCTACTTGTCTTACCTGTTTGCGAGTTTGTCCCTATCACGTGCCCTACCTGGACGACAGCGGCACCATCCAGATACCTGCTGATCAGTGTCAAGCCTGCGGTATATGCGTGGCCGAATGCCCTGCTAAGGCTATAGTTTTGCGCAAGCCACAGGATCGTCGGCAGATAGATGAGGAGTTAGATCATGTCCTTAAGTCTGCGGCACAGGCGAAGTCCAAGCCCTTGATTATTGGCTTCTCTTGTCAATACGGGCTTTACGGCACTGGTGCCCTGGCGAGCTTATGGAGGGGGGCTAAAGCTGGCATTTGGATAGTGCCTGTCCTGTGTGTAGCCAAGATAGAAGCTGAGCACATATTGCAGGCCTTTGAGATGGGTGCTGAAGGCGTTTTTATTGCTGGATGTGGGCAAGAACAGTGTGCCAGGGAAGATACTGCTTTCTGGGCGTTACAGCGGATGGAAAAAGCCAAGAAGGTGTTAGCTCAGATCGGTCTTGAACCACAACGCCTGCAAGCCTTTAACTTATATGCCGATGGAGAGGATCCTGCCAAGGCGTTGGATAAGTTCACTGAGCGAATAGGAGAATTCTACTTGGCTTCAACAATGAAGCAGGAGGTGAAGACTTGATAGTTGCAGAGCAAAAACCTTTAGAGGAAATAAGACGCCTGATTGCTCCTTACGAGAAGGTATTAATCCTTGGCTGTGGTACCTGTATGACTGTTTGTGGTGCTGGTGGGGAGAGAGAGGTCTCCTTGCTTCACAGTGCATTGAGGGTGGCCCAGACTAGAGGTGGGGATGAGGCTCACAATTTTTTGGAGTACACAGTGAAGCGGCAGTGTGATTTTGAATTTCTGGACATGCTCGAGGACAGGGTCGGGGAGGTGGATGCCATTCTCTCGCTAGGTTGTGGCATTGGTGTGCAGGTGATAGCGGAGCGTTTCCCAGATATACCTGTTTTGCCTGGCGTCAACACGTCTTTTATGGGTGCGTCTAAGGAATGGGGTGTTTGGGATGAACGATGTGCTGCCTGTGGTGATTGCATGCTGGCTGAAACTGGTGGTATTTGTCCCATCACCAGGTGTGTTAAGGGCATACTTAATGGTCCCTGTGCGGGCAGCAAAAGTGGGAAATGCGAGGTGAGCAGCGACATTGACTGTGCCTGGGTGCTGATTTATGAGCGCCTGGAGAGGTTAGGGCAATTGGAAAAAATGCGCCGATATTACCCTCCTAGGAACTTTCGGACAATCCCCAGGCCGAGAAGGATCGTGAGCAAGGCTGACATTGATCTGGGGGGAAACGATGGCTAAATCACTTTTTGAGGAAAGACTCAATTCCGGTAAGTTTTTGGTGACCACTGAGATTGGGCCTCCCAAGGGAACAGACATCTCAGAAATGGTTCACCATATAGAGCTACTTAAGGATAAGGTTGATGCTATTAATGTCACCGACCATCAAAGTTCGGTGATGAGGTTCCCTTCCCTGGGTGGCTGTCTCTTGGTGAGGGAACATGGTGGTGAACCTGTATTTCAGATGACCACCCGTGACCGCAATCGCCTGGCGCTTCAAGCCGACCTCCTTTTGGCATATTCCAGGGGCATCAGGAATGTGCTTTGCCTCACTGGCGATTCTGTTGATGTCGGCGACCACAAGGAAGCAAAACCAGTGTTTGACCTGGATTCTGTGCAGCTATTAAGAATGATCAGGATAATGGAATCAGGGAAAGATCTAGCGGGGAATGATCTCAAGGGCGCCCCAGAATTCTGTATCGGTGCCTCAGTTCACCCCGCGACAGATTCCATCGAGCCACAACTTATCAAGTTTGACAAGAAAGTGGAGGCCGGGGCGCAGTTCTTCCAGACCCAGGGCGTATATGACCTAGATTGCCTCCGCAGGTTCATGCAGTATGCCTCCCAATTTAACGTCAAAATCCTGGCAGGCATTATAGTTCTGGCTTCAGCGAGAATGGCTCAGTATATGAACGACAATGTCCCTGGGATAGTTGTTCCCCAAGCTGTAATCGATGAGCTGGCTGGTGCAGAAAAGGGCAAGGGACTTCAGAAGGGCATTGAAATTGCTGTGCGGTTGATGAAGATGATAAAGGACGAGAATTTGTGCCATGGAGTTCATATTATGGCGGTAGGGAGGGAAGGCATTGTGCCTGAAATCTTAGAGGCAGCAGGAGTAGGGATTGGTGCGCACGTTTAGGCTTTACTAAAGATAACCTGTAGAAAGTAGGAGGAGAGAAATGGGAAACAATAAAAATTCAATCAATGACAATCTAACAAACAAAGGAGGAGTAAAAACGAGCAACAAGAGAGTCTTAATCGTAGACGATGAACCCGATTTTCTGTTAGCTTTGCAGAGGACTATGGAAGCAAGACAATATCAGGTTACTACTGCCAGCAACAAGGCAGAGGCACAGGAAGGAATCAAGAAAGAGGAGCCCGATATCATCATTCTGGGCACAATGACTCCCCGTGGAGAAGCATTCTCGCTGCATCAATGGTTAAGGCAACATCCCAGGACTAGGGACTTGCCTATCCTGGTGATCGACGCTGCCCCGGAAAGGCAACTTATCAAGGGGTGGAGAAGGGACGAGGCTTTGATGATGGAGGCTGAGGACTACATAACCAAGCCGATTGAACCAGCTTCACTAGCGCTTCGAACCCAGGCGATACTGGAGAGAGCAGCCAAACGGATAAAAGTGCTCATAGTGGATGACCATTCTGTGGTCAGGGATGGGGTTCGTGCTGTGCTCATGCTGCAAAAAGACATTGAGGTAGTAGGTGAAGCTGTGAATGGGAAAGATGCAGTGGAGAAAACAGGCCAGCTCTTGCCTGACGTGGTGGTAATGGACATAGTCATGCCTGTAATGGACGGGTTAGAGGCCACTAAGCAGATATACAAGGAATATCCTCAAATCAGAGTTGTGATGCTGTCACAGTACGATGACGAGGAGAACGTCGCTGCCGCTGAGCAGATAGGAGCCTATGGATTCATCCCTAAGAGGGCGGCCAGCTCCCAACTCATAAATGGCATAAAAACCATATACTATATGGGAGAGCATCTCCAGAGACCCGCAAAAGTTTCTAGCGACTGACGGCACCTAGCAAACAATGTTAGGCTCAGTGCCACCTTCCAGGCCTTCCCACTCCCATTCGATGGCTATTTCATCTCCTTCAGAGCTACGTAATATTGCGTCCCTCCTTCCTCCTCGCTCAAATCTGGCGACAAGTCCCATAAGGTCAGCGATATTACGGACTATTACCCCGATATGTATTGTCCAGTCAATCCGTTTTGCACCAACAGCTCTCTTCTGGTCTATCGGGAAATCGCGGTGCCAGAAATACTGAAAGAGCGTCGCAATGTCTTCGGGTTTAGCCCAATGTTCCGGCAATGGCATAATTTGTCCCCCTTATTGTAGCCCCAAAGTTGTTACTCCATTATACAACCAAAATCAAGACTGCGTATTTTACGGCTAAGATGAGCATCGGTTTAGCAGTCCCTTGTGTTAAACAACCGTTGAGGAATGCAGCTTCAAACTATCCCCAAACTCAGCATGTCTTCTACTCGAGGTGGAAGTGGTAAGTGATGAACCGAATTTTCCACACGAAATTCCTAAGATTTGCGTGGTGGTGGTGGTATAGTGTAGTTAACGATAGGGAGGTAGTTATGGAAGAACCACAAAACGTTAAAGATTTAAAAATGCAAATTGTCACAGAGATTAGTAATTTGTCTAGGTTACTTGGACAGATTCCGAGTGACGATAGCACGGTACAGGAAGCCAGAGACTCATTCCTTAAATTATCTATCCTAATTGACCAAGCATTGGATCTCAAATTATGTTAAATTCTAGACTTGTCACAATAGGAGGATGAAAATATGAGATCACGCTGGTCAGTGTATAGAACTCCGGGTATAGTCTTCACGTGGTGATGTCCTGCTACTCCCACCGGAAAAACCTGACCGTGATGATACTGGCTATGCCTATCCAACCAGCCAGGACACCAAAATCATCGCCTACTTCCTTTACTATACGGAATTTAGAGACGCGGGTTAGCATAGCACAAGCATTTTGCAGCTAAAAGGAGCATCGGACTGAAAATACTCAGCCTCCGAGATTGTCCGAGACCGACCTGCCGACTCGCCACTCACGATAAGTGTGGTCGGTTGTAATTAGCTGTAAGCGTCAACGTCACGATGGGAAAAGCGTCAAAGTCAAGAGGGGAAGCGTCGAGCCTCCCCTCTCTCATTTCAGTCTTGTAAGGCGGTTACCACTGGACAATCAACCAACAGTAAAGACGGTTTTCTGCTTCCCGCTAATATATCTACACGCTTAGTTTACCTTGACTTAAACTAGTGCCTTATATATATTTGTGGTTGCGGATGCAATTTGCAAATTCGAATAAGTCGAAGTTTCCGCCGGGAGCGATGAGGGGTTTTCTGGCTATGCCAACTGAAGCGGATACCTGTCGAACATACGTACTTCCCAAGCTGTATTCTGCTGGTTGGAGCGATGACCAGATCAATGAGCAACGCACGTTCACCGACGGGCGGATAATAGTTGCTGGTGCAAAAGTCTATCGCCAGCCCCAGAAACGTGCCGATTACCTTCTCCGCTATAAGCCGGACCTTGTGATAGCGGTGGTCGAGGCAAAGGCAATCTACAAGAAGCCCCGCGACGGATTGCAGCAAGCGAAGGAATATGCTCAGATGCTGGAGCTTAAATTCGCCTATGCCACGAATGGCCAGCATATCGTCGAACATGATTTTCTTTCCGGACTTGAGACAGATCTCGATACGTTCCCCGGTCCCGAGGAACTCTGGAAGCGCCTGAATCCTTGCTTAAGTATTAAGAGCGAGGAACAAAAAAAGAAATTTCTCACCCCAAGCCTTCCGGTACCTGGTAAACCGCTTCGTTACTATCAGGAAATCGCCATTAATCGAGTGATAGAGGCAATATTAGCCGGAGAAAATCGCGTTCTTGTTAACATGGCTACTGGTACAGGGAAAACGGATGTTGCCTTTCATATTTGCTGGAAGCTTTGGAGTACGAAATGGAACCGGATCGGTGAACCACGCCGGCCGCGTATATTGTATCTTTCAGATAGGTCTATCTTGGTAGATGACCCCAAGGATAAACAATTCGTTCCTTTCGGTGAAGCACGTTGGAAGATACAGGGAGAAGCTATCAAAAGCCGTGAGATGTATTTTGCAACCTATCAAGCTATTGCCAAGGACGAACGCCGTCCTGGCCTCTATCGTGACTACAACGCAGACTTCTTCGACTTGATTATCGTGGATGAATGCCATCGTGGTAGTGCTAAAGATGAGAGCAACTGGCGAGAAATTTTAGAGTATTTCACGCCAGCCTTCCAGCTAGGCATGACGGCAACACCTCTACGTGAAGAAAATCGTGATACCTACCGTTATTTCGGCAACCCTGTTTACACGTATAGTCTGCGACAAGGCATAGACGATGGCTTTCTTGCACCCTACCGTATCCATCGCATTGTAACTGATGTTGATGCAACCGGCTGGAGGCCTTCTAAATATGAACTTGATCGCTACGGGCGCCTTATACCCGATGAGGAATACCAGACCGGCGATTTTGAACGGATAGTGGCACTTAAAGCTCGCACCCAAGCTATAGCCAAAAGTGTAACTGATTTTCTACGTAACACGGACCCGTTCGATAAGACTATCATTTTCTGTGTTGACCAGGAACACGCAGACGAGATGCGGCAGGCTATAAACAACCTCTCCTCAGACTTATCCCGCCAGTACCCGGATTACGTGGTGCGTGTAGTGGCAGATGAAGGAGATATAGGAAGAGGTTATCTAAGCCGTTTCCAGGACTTAGAAACTCGCACTCCGACAGTAGTCACTACGTCCAGACTCCTTACGACAGGCGTAGACGTTCAGACGTGTAAGAATATTGTTATCGCCCGAATTGTTAACTCAATGACTGAGTTCAAGCAAATCATTGGACGCGGCACCCGTGTTCGCGCTGATTACGGCAAGCTCTGGTTCTCTATCTTGGATTACACTGGCAGTGCCACCCGCTTGTTTGCCGACCCTGCCTTCGATGGTGATCCCATTGACCCACCAACTGAGATCAAGGTGAATGACGAAATACCTATACCCAGACCGCAAAAACCTGAGAATACTGATGTTAACATCATGCCTGGCGAGGTTTCTGAGGAGCAAACTAAATACTATGTCGATGGAGGCACAATTGGCATTGCAGCCCATTTTGTTTACGAGCTTGACGGTCAAGGCAAGAAGCTCCGCATAGTCAAATATGTAGATTATGTTTCGGAAAAGATTCGTAGCATGTGGACCTCGGCTGCGGAACTTCGCTCACATTGGGACAATGCTGAACAACGAATGGCTATCATCGAAGCCCTCGCAGAACACGGTATCACTCTAGGACAGCTCGTCGAGAATGCTGGGCAACCCGATGCCGATCCATTCGACCTACTCTGTTATGTGGCTTTTAACGCTCCACTTCGCACACGCCGCGAACGGGCCGAGCGTCTTCGAAAAGGGCGTGTTGACTTCTGGGAATACTTCAAACCCGAAGCTCGCCAAATTCTAAACGAAATATTGGATAAATATGTAGAATATGGTACCGCTGAATTCAAAATCCCTGATATACTGAAAGTTGAGCCTATTTCGCAGCATGGCAACGTGGTGGAGATTGCGGCGATATTCGGTGGGGTCGGCCGCTTGAGCGGCGCGATACAACAAATGCAAACGTTACTCTACGCAAATTAGAAGGGAGCCCTATGCCAGAAACGCCGAAGGTGGCTAGTACCCAGACTCTCAGCAGGCTCATAAAGTCTTGCCGGGACATCATGCGCAAGGACAAGGGGTTGAGCACTGACATCGACCGCCTACCCATGCTGACTTGGATTATGTTCCTCAAGTTTCTAGATGACCTTGAACCGCTCCGCGAGGCTGAGGCCAGCTTGGCAGGCAAACGTTTCCAACCAGCCATAGAACCGCCGTACCGATGGCGTGACTGGGCAGCGCCACCCGATGGCATCACCGGCGACGATCTAGTCGCCTTCATAAATAACGATGAAGCCACTCGACCTGACGGCACAAAAGGCCCTGGCCTCTTCGCATACTTGCGCACACTTCGCAGTCGTGATGGTGACCGCCGCGACGTTGTCAGCACCGTTTTTCAAGGGACGGTTAACCGTATGATTAACGGCTACCTGTTGCGTGACATGATCAATAAGGTTGACACCATCCGCTTCACCTCGACCGAGGAAATCTACACCCTTGGACACCTTTACGAGTCCATGTTAAAAGAGATGCGCGATGCTGCTGGCCAGAACGGGGAGTTCTACACGCCACGTCCACTGGTGCAGTTTATCACCACCGCTGTCGACCCACGCCTCGGTGAGACCGTCCTCGACCCAGCTTGCGGTACGGGGGGATTCCTGGCTACTGCCTTCGAACACCTGAAAAAGCAGTGCCACACTACCGAGGACCTGCACCGGCTCCAGCGTGAAACCATATTTGGCATCGAGGCTAAGCCGTTGCCCTATTTGCTCTGCCAGATGAATATGCTCCTGCATGGACTAGAATATCCTAACATAGACCCCTTGAATGCCCTACGCTTTGCTCTTCGTGAAATAGGAGAGAAGGACCGCGTGGATGTCATCATGACCAATCCGCCCTTCGGGGGAGAGGAGGAAAAAGGCATACAGGCAAACTTCCCAGAGGACAAAAAGACCAGCGAGACTGCGCTGCTCTTCCTGCAGTTGATTATGCGGAAACTGCGGAGGATGACGAAGGCCGGATTCCCGCCCGCTCGAGCTGCCGTGGTTGCTCCCAATGGCCTGCTTTCAGGCGACGGTATATCTGCCCGCCTTAAAGAAGAACTTCTAAAGGACTTCAATCTCCATACTATCGTCCGCCTGCCTAACGGCGTGTTCTCGCCTTACACACCCATACCAACTAACATTCTGTTCTTCGATCGTTCCGGGTCAACCGAACACGTCTGGTACTATGAACAACCACTGCCTGAAGGCAGGAAGAGCTACACGAAGACGCACCCCATTCAGTTCCACGAGTTTGCTGCCTGCCTCGCTTGGTGGCACAGGCGCGAAGAAAATGAACGTTCTTGGAGCGTGGCTGCTGCCGATATAGCCACTGGTGGCTATAACCTCGACCGCAGAAATCCATGCAGCAATGAAGACATCGCTCAGCTAACTCCACAACAAATCGTCGAAAATGTCATGCAGAAGGAGCGAAGGATGACAGAACTCCTGGCGAATTTTGGAACACTGCTGGCGAATGAAGACAAATGAGCATGAAATGGCCAAGAGCGCGGTTCGGTGAGTTTCTTGCTGACAACCGACGACCATATCAGCTTGGTGAAGACGAGGACGCTGACCTCGTAGGCATGCGCCTCTACGGCTTAGGGCCGTTCCATCGTGAGTTCAAGGCGGCGACAAAGATTGCGAAGAAGAGTCATTTCGTCATTAAGGCCGGTGATGTTATCTACAACAAGTTGTTTGCCTGGAAGGGGACATTCGGGATTGTGCCTCCAGAACTAGATGGGATGTTCGTGTCCGATAAGTTCCCGACCTACGAACTTGACCGCACTATGTGTGATGAGAACTACCTGCGCTGGTACTTCCGCTATCCGCCTTTGTGGGAAGAAGCCCGAGTAATGTCCATTGGTTCAGCGGCTCTATCCAAGCTCACACTGAACCCACCCAAGTTTCTCCTGCTTACTATTCCGCTTCCTTCCCTGGCACTGCAGAAGCAACTAGTAGCGCAAATCGAGCAGGCGGATGCCCTCAAGCGCCTGCAGGCCGAGATTTCCATCGAACTGGATGCTCTGATACCTTCTATCATGGGCCGGGCTTTCAAGGGTGAATCGGAATACATCAACAAGCAAATCGTATAAGGGAGATATATGAGTATAGGCAAGACAAGGGGATTTCTCTACTGGCTGAACCGACTCCTGGGTGACGTTAGGCTAATCAAGTAGCCTAACTCCGCTCTCTGGTCTTAAAACTTGTTTGGCCATTATAATACCTTACCACTGAACAAGCATCGGAATGTTTGTGTTTCTATCGTAACCTCAGTATTGCGTATGTAATGAGTCCATGCAATAATTTTTGTTATACGTTGAATATTTAACTTATATCTACTGTGATGGTTATGGATGAGATCATTCACAAAATAGCTGAGGGATGCTCTCAGGATTCAGGTAGTATCGATGAGTTGAGTTTACTTCATCTTCGTCCATATATAGAAAGTTTTCTTGACCCAAGTTGGCTCGATGCAAATCTAAATAAATACAAAACGTGGGCCAAGAAATACTCTGATCCTACCCTCCAACGTGTGCTACTTCATCGTCCTATAGGTATGAATATCCTTGTTGCTATGATATGGGCTGCCCGGTCTTGGGAAGAAGAATATTCATTAGACCCCTCTTTTCGACCACCAAACGGAGCTAAAAGTCTCATCGGAATTTCATGTAGTCTTGCGATCTTAGAATTGCACTCTGGTAACTACTTAGATTCTCAAGCATTAAAATATACTCAAACCCGTCTGCAATCCACTAACAATTTTTGGGGCATGGTTCACGAGATCAATACGTTTGCTCACTTTATTCGTAAAGGTGCTGATGTAGAACCAAAATTTCTTAAACCAGCAAATCAAGAAGAAATCGTTGTGCATTGGCGAGGGTACTCAATTCCTGTTCAATGTAAAAGTAAACAACGTGGTGCAGGTCGTCTCATTCCTCAAGACTCATTTGTAACTCTTGCAGGCTCCATAGCATGTGACGCAAAGCTCGCCCGTCGTAAGTTGCTAGTGCGGATAAGCTCAACAGGCCCCATACGCCAGCAAGACATCGATTTTCTGCGTAATCGTGTATCCTTGATGGGTTATACAAATACTGGGCCTGTTTTGGTCTCCAATGGAGCTAAAACTTTTGCCTTAAACATTAACCCAATATCCGGTAATATTACATTTGATTCGGCTCGTAGCTATCTTTCAAACTTCAACTTTCACGTAGGAATGTTAATTGGTGATCCTTCACCGAATGGAACCGGTTTCAATATCGACGCCGTAGTAGGTATAGATGCCCATCCAGAAGATAGCCTTCGGAGTTGGAATTCATTAAGGCAATCTATCAGCAGAGGTGCTAACCAACTTATGAATAGCTCCCCTGGTATCGTAGCCATTCATTACGCAGACCCAGTTCTTGACTTCGAGGCCTTGCGTCCAAGTAGTCAGCCAATGATCGCAGAAATGGCCAAGATTATGGATAGATACCCGCATTTGGTAGCGGTAATGCTATCATCAGAACCAGACCTTCAAATTCCAACGGAAAAAGTTGCGGGTGAAGCTAGATCATATGTTAAAGAAACTTGCAAGTTTTCTGAACTACTGGGTTCCCGTATCTAGATAGCACTTTATACTGTCAACATAGGCATTATTTTAAGGCATTTCCGACGTCATGTTAGTAGGGTAGGGCATCGGGATGTTTGATTCAGTGGTACTATGGCTATCCTCCAGGCAAAGAATCTTTGGGTATCTTACCATTGAGTAAACCGCAAGCGGTTTAGGAATTTTCATTCTACCAAGTTATGATATAATTATCGAGCAATACATTATGTTAGATTGTAGAATGTTGAATCACCCTGGAGAGAATTAAGAGAACCTAATATTGTCAGACAACGTTACTTCCATAATTTCTATAATTGCCCAGCCATTAGCTACTATATTGGGTGCTCTTCTTGTCGTAATAGGCGCTCCCTTGTTCTATTTCAAACAAAAGGAATACGAAACTATCAGGCATAGATATTTGGATGATGGTATTGCAGTAATTATTCGACAAGTTGAATACGTACTAGATGTCTTTCAGTATAATTGGGTTCGCAGTATTCACCTCCTAAAAACATATCGAGACCTTGGCATAAATACTCCCCCAGAATTGTATAATTCTGGGTTTATATCTATTGATAAACCTATCTCACTGGAAGCATCTCGTCATTATCTTCTCAGAGAAATAATTGGCGATAAAGTCTTTTTTGATGTTCACCAACTACTTGCAGCATTTCTTCACGAGGCTGACAATTTATTTACAGTCGACCTGTGCTCAGCGATACGCGTAAGCCTAGAGGGTGGAAAGGGAGGTACTACTATAGATCCTCCTGAAAAGATATATGAAGAATATATTAAAGAGGTAGAAAAAAAGGACAAAGAAGGTCAGTTATTCTATTCTTTGCTTGGCAATTTGAAGATACTCGAATCTTTACTATCTAAGAAGAATTATAGCTTTAAGAGTATAAATAAGTTTCGTGATTACCCGGAAGTCATAAAATCAATATCCGATTTAAAACAAACATTCAAAGACCAACTTACAAAGTATTCCAGCTACCCATCGGACCAACCTTCCTGATTTTTTCCGACGCCCTGTTAGTAGGGTAGGACTTAATCCAAAAAGAGTTATTAACCCGGTTATACCTTTTATGAGCCTCCACCTCACCATAACAACCTACAGCCTGACAATGATGGTTAGTCATTGCTAAGCCTACGATAAAGCCTCAACCTATCCTTAAACCTCACTGGCCTTGTAATCTCTAGTCTAGTGTATCAACCTATCCACCGGTGATGCCAATACATGCCTCTTAAACACATCATCAAATCCCAACGCCTGTGTATATCTCCTAGTCATCTCTAACGTCGTATGTCCCAAGGCTATCCTGTCGGCAACTCCAATTTAAGGAGTGGTATAATAACTGGGAGAAGACCAATAGAAATGAACGATATAAAGATAAACCAAAAAATTATCATTCCTCTTTTCAACGTTGAGCTTGAAGAACCTGTGCATCTCAATATCGCTAAGGATCAGTGTCTTGATAGATTGACATTACATGTGTTTCCTAAGCCTATACGTATAATACCGGGCAATACAATTAATAATAAACCAAATAATCAACCTATGGAGATACCAATTCCGCCATCTGAGATTAATATTCATTTGTATCCATGGAAAATACAAGAAAACATAGCAAATGAAGTGAAAGACATTTTACCAATAGACCAATTACCCGCTGATTTTGATACCTTTGATAACCTTGGGTCATTTGCAGTACGACCAGGATCTGGTGGACTTGGCGGTTTCCAAAGCGTTACAAATTTATATACCAAACGAAATGCCACAACATTACTAATCATCGAATTCAATCAAGTGTATCCTCAAAACATCGCATCGTATATGAAATTGTCTATGCATCCGTCTGGGCCTAATCTTGCAGATTCCTTGCTTGATGCAGTACGCCTTATTTCAGGAAATGAACCTCATCAATATAAAGGGTATCATTTTAATGATAGCCAAATACTAGATATATTAACAAAATGGCCATTATCAGAAATGCAAGGCAATCTAGTCAAATTAAATACTTATGATTTAAATAATCTTAAAAATCTATTTCTACAAGTTTGGCAGATACGCAGAAACTCTCGCGAAAGCAAGAGCTGTAAAATACTAACTCTTGCACTCGAATATTATTACTTATCGTCAACTATGACCCAAACCAGGACGATATTTCTATATTTAATGATTGCCTTTGAAGTGCTGTTTAAGGCTCGAGATGACGATTCGGCGAGTCCAGCAAGCGCAAGGATAGCGAAGCTACTTGCTAATACCAAGGCAGAGTACAACGATATTCATAGATTTATTTGGAACACGAGTAAACCTATTGGGTGCTGTCAGATAAGAAACCATATTGTACACGGAGATTTTACTTCACTTCCGACTGCTATGTTCTGGCGACTAAGAAATCTTTTACGCTACGCTATTGTTAATACAGTTAATCTAATTTTGTCATCACAAATTGATCGAGACAGTTACTATGAATCTTTGAACGTGTATGTTAATAATAGATTTATGAACTTGCCAAACACGTAGGCATAAAGGCAGTTTATTATATCTTGAGCTAATACTGATTTGAATTCAACATAGTTTATCCACCGGTGAGTAACGTTTGTGACTTTCTACCGCATCATAGCAATATACACCCTGACAATGCCTATTTGTCATCATTAACGTTGTATGACCCAGCAATCTTTGCAGCATCAAGCTATCTCCGCCATTCTTTAACCGTAGGACTTCAAGAAAAAGTGGCAGCGGAGGGATTTGCGAGGAAAAGTGATAAAGGGGGAAGACCCCGGAGAGAAGTAAATAAAAAGAAAATAGGAGGTGTCACTAATGCTATGAACCAGTACAGTATCTTGATGTTTTTTACCCATTAGTGTAATATCCCTCTTGATAACTCCTGATGGAGACTAGATATAGTCAATCTAGTTATAACATGATGGAGGTGATTTGGCATGTCCAACAATGGTCAGAATGGTTGGCGTACCGACCCCTTGTACACAATCGCTGAGGCTGCCCATCTTGTTAAAGTACATCCTATAACTGTAAGAAGATGGCTTTATGGTTACAATATACCCGAAGGTAATGTTCCGCCAATCCTTGGAGCAAAGGAGCGAGCACCACTCGTCTCTTTCCTGCAATTGGCTGAAATCATAGTTGCCAGCAGTTTTCGCAGGGATCGTTTGCCTTTGCCCCGCATTCGCATGGCTCATGATTTTGCTCAGGAGCAATGGGGGATAGATTATCCATTTGCCTCCCTGAAATTAGAAGCCCTTGGTGGTCATGTGATGCATCTATTTAACGAGCAGAAGCCTGGAGCAAGTCTAGCTACATTAGATACGAAGTTACAACAATGGACATTACCTGGCCTTGTGAAAGAAACTTTGCGAACTTTTGACTATGATAAGCTTGAACTAGCAGAACGGTGGTATCCAGTCGGGAAAACTGTACCCATTGTAGTCGACCCTAGATATAGTGCTGGACTACCTACTATTCTAGATAGGCGTGTCACTATTGAGACAATACGAAATCGCTTCCAAGTAGGCTATTCAATTCCATTTATTTCATCTGACCTAAAATTGAAACGTGAACTCGTCGAGGAAGCCATCCGCTGGGATAAGGTTACAGTGTGATTCTCTTTTGTGACGAAGACATTGGAACCAGAGTACCAGATGCCTTACGCTTAGTCGGCTATAAAACAATTTCAATGAAACAGAAAGGCTGGCTAAGTAGCGGCGATACTGATTGGCTCACTAAAGCTGGGCAAAGTGGTTGGCTTGCTTTCAGTAGTAACAAAAGGATGCTCAGAGTTGCACGAGAGCGTGCGACGATTATTAGTGAAAAAGTGGGTATCGTTTTTTTAACCAGTGGGGAAGAGTATCTCCCTAACGTCTTACGGCTACTCCTAGTAAAGTGGTCTTGGTTAGAACTGATAAATGATACAGAACCTCGACCATTTGCTTTTTCCCTTTATCCAAATGGTCGAGTAATCCGCCAACCAATATCTTAGGTGTGTCAAAGATATAACCCCCCAAATCATTGACAAATGCTATACTATTTATAACACTATATGTGAATATCCCCTGTCGGTTCGCTGACAGGAACCTAGGCTGCTCACGGGCGGCCTAGTCTTTTATAAGTATGGGGCTTCAAGAAAAAGTGGCAGCGGAGGGATTTGAACCCCCGACTAAAGGCCTGGGAGAAGTCTGAAACTATTGCTATAAGCATTGGTAGGCAGAACACACTTCAAGTTACTGGCTGCGCGGGTGCAATTTATCCCGAATCTCCTGTTCCCGACGCTTCAGATCATCCAATTCCTTTGCAACTCCCGCAGCTTCAACCATCTGTTCCTTACTTGTGATGAAGCTGAATCTTGTTCTGCCCTTTGAGACCTCCGTAGGACGTCTTCGCAGGGCCTTCAATTTCCTCTCAGCCTTATCTATTTCTACTGCTACATCGTGAAGTTTCTTCTTAAGTCCTTTCTCTGCCTGCATGGGCTTCTCCTTTAGTTATATCCCTCTGCTTACCTTGTCCAACTCCACCTGGCTGAACTATTCGTTCGATGCAGTTGTCATCGTAATTGCCTCTTAATCCAACTATACCCCCAATCAACCTTAAACAAAGTGGCAGCGACTGGATTTGAACCAGTGACCAAAGGCTTATGAGTCCTCTGCTCTACCACTGAGCTACGCTGCCGTGATATTATTTAACACCACTCACCAGAAATGGTCAACTCACCCCCTGCAGGGAAACCCCGAACAATATCAAAAATCAAAGATAAAAAGTCAAAATGACAAATTAAAATGCAAAAAGCTTCCTCATTTTTGCCCTTTGACTTTTGAGTTTTGCTTCTCTGCTGACTGCTGACTGCTGACCGCTAACAGGTAGACTTTTATCGCTGTGCAAGCTTAAAATAAGCGACAATCATAATGAACACTTTGATTTTCATCCATGGCTCCGGAGACAGCAGCCCGGTATGGCATTATCAGATAGAAGCTTTCCCACAGGCTAAAGCCGTAGACCTGCCCGGACACCCCCAGGGCGAACCCTGTCCTAGCATTGAACAATATACCGAATGGCTGAATGATTATATCCTGAGCAATAAGTATGAACCAGCTATCCTCGCAGGACATTCTATGGGCGGCGCTATTGCCCAGATGCATGCTATCAAGCATCCTGAAAACACAACGGCACTTATCCTTATCGGCACCGGGGCCAGACTGAGGGTAGACCCGGCTCTTCTTTCCATAATCGGGGACGGCATCGCCAACCCTGAAAAGTGGTTTAACGATGTTGTTAAACCTTTCTACAAAGATATCCCTGCCGAAGCAAAGGAGCCAATATTGGAAAGGATAAAGGAAAACGGGGCAAAAGTGCAGCTTAACGATATGCTTTGCTGCGACAAATTTGACATCATGGATGAAGTAGAACAAATCAAAGTCCCTACCCTGATAATCTGCGGCAGTAAAGATATTATGACTCCGCCCAAATACAGCTCTTACCTGGCCAGCAAGATTAACGGGGCTAAACTGGTCATAGTTGATGAAGGAGGTCATCTGGTCTTCGCTGAAAAGCCCCAGGTAGTTAATCAGGCTATTGGTGAATTTTTAGCCAATCTACAGTAAGATACTGATTGATTCAAGGAGATGAAAACACAGACATTGAGACTCGGAATGGCTCAAATCAATTCCACCGTTGGTGATTTGAGCGGCAACACAAAGAAAATACTGCGCTACATCGATGAGGCGAAAGCTCTGGGAGTCGACTTATTAACTTTCCCGGAATTAGCTATAACCGGCTACCCTCCTGAGGACTTGCTGCTCAAGCCGCAGTTTATCAAGCAGAACCAGGAATGCCTCAAAGAGATAGTAAGGCATACCTCAAATATAGCAGTGGTAGTGGGCTTCGCTGACAGCGACAGCGATATATACAACGCCGCCGCAGTGATTTACAACAATAAACTGGCCGGCGTTTACCATAAAATTTATCTGCCTAATTATGGCGTATTCGATGAAAACAGGTACTTTCAGGCAGGAACGGAAAGCCCCGTCTTTATCATTTACGGCATTGGCACAGGCATAACTATCTGTGAAGATATGTGGTATGAAACCGGGCCGGCAGCAGTGCAGGCCTACAGCGGGGCCAGATTATTAGTCAATATAGGCGCCTCACCATATCATGCCGGTAAAGGAGACTTCAGAGAGAGGATGCTCGCTACCAGAGCATCCGATAATGCAGCTATCGTTGCCTATAATAATCTGGTCGGGGGGCAAGATGAGCTGGTCTTTGACGGCAATAGCCTGATTATCAACCAGAAAGGCGAAATCATCGCCCGGGGAAGACAATTTGAAGAAGACCTTGTAGCAGCCGACCTGGATGTGGAATCGGTATTTCGCTCACAGCTGCATGACCCCCGACGGAGGAAAGAGGCACCGTGGATTAAAAAGGGAATGGAACAAACTATCAAGATAGAAGTATCACATGAATATCCCGTAGTTGCCAGGCCGCCTTTGCCGCCAAGGCAGGTGGAAAGGCTGGATGAGCCTGGTGAGATATATCAGGCACTTATCCTGGGCACCAGAGATTACGTCCACAAGAATGGCTTTGAAAAGGTAGTCATTGGTCTATCCGGTGGAGTCGATTCATCTCTAGTAGCTGCTATAGCCGTAGATGCCCTGGGGGCTGACAACGTTGTAGGCGTTTCCATGCCCTCTCGTTATTCATCGCCCAACAGCAAATCAGACGCCGAAACATTAGCCAGGAACTTAGGGATAGAGTTTAAAGTAATCTCTATTGAGAAAGCCTTTAGCTCGTATCTGGAAACGCTGGCGGAGCATTTCGGAGATACCCAACCTGACGTGACCGAGGAAAATATTCAGGCAAGGATTAGAGGCAATATTCTTTTTGCCTTGTCCAACAAGTTTGGCTGGCTGGTGCTTGCCTGCAGCAATAAGAGCGAGACAGCTACAGGCTATGCTACCCTCTACGGAGATATGGCCGGAGGGTTTATTCCACTCAAAGATGTGCCCAAAACAACGGTTTTTGAATTAGCCAGATACAAGAACCACCAGGCAGGAAAGGAGGTTATTCCTCCCGGCGTTTTAACCAAAGCGCCATCAGCTGAGCTGAGACCTGACCAGAAGGATACGGATACTTTGCCGCCGTATGAACTGCTGGACCCCATTTTAAAAGCATACGTGGAAGATGATTTGTCAGTTGACGAAATCGCAGCCATGGGTTTTGACCCCAGGATTGTCACGAGAGCGGCTCACCTGGTAGACAGGAATGAATACAAGCGCCGGCAGGCTGCCCCTGGTATAAAGATAACCCCCAGGGACTTTGGCAGGGACAGGAGGCTGCCCATCACCAATCGATTTAAAGATCAATCCGGTTAATATATATAATGTAAGGAGGAGAAAGGAGAAATGCGGAAAATAGGTGGGACTTTACTGGGAATCGGGCTGGGGATTTTAATAGGCTGGGGATTCTACTGGCTCTTTGACCTTGCCTTCCCCGAACTGCCCACTGCAGTTAAAATTGGTATTACTTCTGTAGTTATAGGGCTTGCTCTCCTCCTGATATCAGTGGTGCGGGAGAGAATTAAAACATCGAAGGAAGACCGGGAAAAATTTAAGGGGGTAGAAAATTGATTGTAGTTACCACAGAGCAAATAGAGGGCAAAAAGGTAACGGAAACTCTGGGACTGGTTAAAGGAAGCACCATTAGAGCCAGACATATAGGACGGGATGTTATGGCTGGCTTGCGAAATGTCGTTGGCGGTGAAGTGAAGGATTACACCGTGATGCTGGCGCAAGCTCGAGAGGAAGCCCTGGAGAGAATGATTGACCAGGCTGAGAAGATGGGCGCCAACGCTATAATATGTACCAGATTCGTAACCTCGATGGTAATGTCCGGCGCTGCCGAGATGGTAGCTTATGGAACAGCGGTAAAGGTAGAGTAGGGTTACCTCACAGGCTGCGCGCCCATTCCACAGCATTCAGGAAAACCTGAAATCCATCCCCATAATCCTTTAGCCCATGCCTTGTCCACCGCGGATGTTGAGTCCCGCGAATATGCCTCTCAGGATGCGGCATCAACCCAAAAATTCGCCCTGAAGAATCACAAATGCCGGCGATGTTCCCCACCGAGCCATTGGGATTATAAGGATAGCCAGCATCGGTATTTCCACGCTCATCACTGTAGTAGAGCGCCACATCTACATGGGGCGAGCTTTCAAGAGCAAAAACTACCTTCCCCTCGCCATGGGCAACCGGTAAATACATATGCGCAATTCCTTTAGTAAATACACAGGGGCTTTCCTGGTTCACCACCAGGTGCACCCAACGACACTCAAACTTTCCCGAATCATTGGCTGACATGGTTAACGATGGCGAACCTCCATTCGATAATTCGGGCAGAATGCCTGCTTTCACCAGCATTTGAAAGCCGTTACAAATCCCCAGGACCAGCCCTCCCCTCTCAACAAACCTCTTTACATCTTCACCGAGCTTCAACCTCAGCTCGTTAGCAAGCACTTTACCCGCAGATATATCGTCGCCGTAAGTAAAGCCACCGGGAATAACCATTATGTGATAGTCGAAGAGTCGCTTTTCACGGCGAATTAGTTCGCCAATATGGACTAAGGATGTCTCCGCACCGGCCTCCTGGAAAGCAACATCAGTTTCAACATTACAGTTTGTCCCCGGCGCTAACAGTATCAGTGTTCGCACTTTACTCATCAGCTCTCACTTCACCAACACATAGGCCTCTGCCAGGCATCCTTCAGCTCTTGAATAGCCGTGTCGACAACTTTCCTACCATCCAATCCATATATCTCCAGTATCCCCGAATCACTAATCTGCCCGATAGCTGCCAGGCTTATCCCCTCCATTATTTCCTCAAACTCAGCTTTATTCTGTGACGCCACCTCGACCAGGAACCGAGCATTCGATTCCGAGAAAAGTATAAAGTCATCCTTGTCTATTAACTCGCCAAGAGGAACAGATTTCAACTGAATTGTGGCCCCAAGGCCACCGGCAAAGGCCATCTCAGCAACGGCAACTCCAAGTCCTCCTTCACTCAAATCATGACATGCTCTAACCAGACCTTTCTCTGCAGCCATGCTTAACTTATCCATCAACTCCTTCGCCTTATGCGGATTCACCCTGGGAACATTATTTCCGATAAAGCCGTTGAGCCTGAAGTATTCAGACCCGCCCAGCTCATTGCTCGTAGTGCCGACGAGGTAAATCAGGTCGCCTGCCTGCTTGAAATCCATAGATGCAGCTCGGCTCACGTCTTCCATAACGCCGATGGCAGAGATAAGCAGGGTATGAGGAACAGAGATAACCTTGCCCTCAAATTGAAACTCATTATTGAGACTATCCTTGCCCGAGATGAACGGCGTCCCGTAGACCACTGCCATATCATGGCACGCCCGGGCAGCTTGAACTAAAGCCCCCAGCATGTCGGGGCGGCTGGTATTACCCCAGCTAAAGTTATCCAGCAGCGCTACCCGTTCTAGATTGCCTCCAACAGCTATGATCTGCCTTAAAGCTTCGTCAATGGCTGACGCCGCCATCCAGTAAGGGTCTATCTCTCCATACTTCGGGTTTATGCCATTGGAAATGATTACACCCCTTTTAGAATCGGGGAGCGGCTTGATAATGGCGGCGTCGCCAGGACCATCCCCATCCTTGCCAACCAACGGCTTAAGAACACTGGCCCCCTGCACCTCATGGTCATATTGCCGTATCACCCATTCCTTACTGCATACATTCCATGAGCCAAGAACGTTCAGCAGGGATTCAGTCAAATCCTGTGGTGGAGCGAAGTCAGGCTCCTTATGCCGTGGTTTTTCCCATATTGCTCCTGCCGTTAACTGCGGACGCCCGTGGTGTAGAAATTCCATATCAAGGTCACAGACTAATTTTTCTTGATAAAAAAGCTGAAGCCTGCGGTCATTGGTAAACTCACCGATGACCGTCGCCTCTACATCTCTGCTGGCAAAAAGCGTTAGCAGCTCTTCAACACAGCGCAGGGGAACAGCCAGCACCATTCGCTCCTGTGACTCGGATATCCATATTTCGGTATAAGACAGCCCGGCATATTTCAGCGGAACCCTATCCAGGTGAACTCGAACCCCGGTGTCTTCAGCCATCTCACCCACCGCCGATGATAAGCCACCACCCCCACAATCGGTTATCCTGGAGTAAAGTCCACGGTCCCTGGCTTGAAGCAAGGCATCGATAACCTTTTTCTCCACAATCGGATCCCCAATCTGAACCGAACTATAAGAAACAGCCGTTGATTCCTCGGTAAGCTGCTCGGAGGCAAAAGTAACACCGTGTATTCCATCGCGACCAGTTTTACCTCCCACTAACACCACCAGGTCGCCAGAACGCTGCTGCCCCATTTGGGAAAGTTTCTTGGGCAATAATCCTACTGTCCCGCAGAATACAAGCGGATTAGCCACATATCGTTCATCGAAAAGTATCGCACCATTAAGCGTAGGTATTCCCAGGCGATTACCATAGTCAGCTACTCCAGCCCGAACCCCCTTGAAAATACGACGTGGATGCAAAACACCTCGCGGCAGCTTATCATAGGGAAAATCAGGAGGACCAAAGCAGAACACATCGGTGTTCAGGATGGGCTTGCCTCCAAGCCCGGTGCCCATGACATCACGGACAACACCGCCTATTCCCGTCGCTGCTCCCCCGTAGGGCTCGACCGCCGAGGGATGATTGTGAGTCTCCACTTTAAAACAGAGCGCCCATCGCCCGTCAAAGTCAATCACCCCGGCATTATCCTCAAAAACGGAGAGGCACCATGGCTTGTTCATCTCCTCGGTTGCCTTCATAACAGTGCTCTTAAGCAAGTTATCTATGGTTATGTCACCAAACTTGATTCTCCCCTTGAATGTCTTATGGACGCAGTGCTCAGACCAGGTCTGCGCCAGTGTTTCAAGCTCAACATCAGTGGGGGCACGTCCTTGCCCGTGAAAGTAAGCAATGATTGCTTGAAGCTCGTCGGCGGCAAACCCAAACTGCTGCCTGATCTTTAAGAACTCTTCTTCGGTTAACTCAAGAATGTTTACCCGCTCTAATTTAAATCTATACTGTGGGTTTTCGGGGAAGATTACTGATTCCTGCTTAACCACATGCTGGATAATCGGGTTTACCAATAACCTGTTACATACAACCTCCAATCGCCGCTTGTCCAGTTGTCCTTCAATAAGGTATCGCTTCGCTGTTCTAACCGCCTTGACTTTTTCTATACCCAAATCCCGCACCGCCTTCATGATGGTAGCCTCAACCGGGTCAGTAACACCGGCATTGTAAGCCACCTCAATAACATGGTAGCCATCACCACCCCAGGAATCCTGGTCATATTGATATTCCTGAGTTACCGGGTCAGCCAGCAAGCTCCGACAAATTAGCTCCAGTTCATCAGATGTTAAATCAGCATCTAACCAATATATGTCCACAACGTGAACATCGGATACCGCTGTTATTCCCTGGTCATGGATATCCCTGACCAGGCCAAGCCCTTTGGCATCAGGAAAGTCATGTTTTAAGCGGACTTCAATTCTATGCATTAAGATATACTCTGGAGGTTCCTAGCCTGGCAATTAGTTGTATCTTACTATTACCTGTATTGCTTATCAACGTCACCTACCTAAGAATGTACGGCAGCAAACATATTGACTTTGGCTCCAACTTGTGGTTTGATGACAACTGATTACTCTCAGAATTAGGAGCATTGATGGTTGCTAAAGACCGAGCCGAGGCTAAAGAATATATCCTCAAAATAGTCAAGGAGCATAATATAACATTCACCAAGCTCTGGTTCACAGATATCCTGGGCTTCCTTAAGAGCTTCACCATCGCCTCTCGGGAGTTAGAGACCTCTTTAGAGTCAGGGAATGGCTTCGATGGCTCGTCTATTCAAGGCTTTGTCCGTATTGACGAGAGCGATATGGTAGCTTTGCCCGACCCCACTACTTTTCAAATTCTCCCCTGGCGACCAAAGGAGCACCAAACTGCCAGGATGTTTTGCGATATTCGTTGGCCCGGCGGGCAACCTTTTGAAGGCGACCCCAGATATGTACTGAAGAGAAATTTGCAGAAAGCTGCTGATTTGGGCTATACCTTCTATGTCGGTCCAGAACTGGAATATTTTTATTTTCAAAATTCAGAAACAACGCAGTTTTTAGACCAGGGTGGTTACTTCGATTTAACCCCACCGGATGTAGCTACTGATTTAAGAAGAGAGACAATTCTTATCCTTGAAGATATGGGCATTGGTGTAGAGTATAGCCACCATGAAGTTGCTCCCAGTCAGCATGAAATAGACTTACATTATACCGATGCCCTGACTATGGCTGATAATGTGATGACTTATAAGTTAGTAGTTAAACAAGTAGCTCAAGAGCACGGTGTTTATGCCACTTTCATGCCCAAGCCTGTGCTCGGTGTAAATGGCAGCGGGATGCATGTTCATATGTCACTGTTCAAAGGTGATAGGAATGCCTTTTTTGATAAGGGTGACACTCACCATCTATCGAAACTAGCTAAACATTTTGCCGCTGGATTGTTAAAACATGCCCCCGAAATCACCTCTGTCACCAATCAGTGGGTGAATTCTTATAAGCGTCTCCTCCCGGGTTATGAAGCACCGGTTTACATTACCTGGGCGAGGAGAAACCGAGCCGACCTAATCAGGATACCTGAATACCAGCCAGGAAGGGAAGAAGCCACGAGACTTGAATTCAGGTCTCCTGACCCCGCTTGTAACCCCTATTTAGCCTTCAGCGTTATGCTTGCTGCCGGATTGGAAGGAATTGAAAAGGAATATGAGCCACCACCACCTGTGGAGAGGAATGTCTTTGAAATGACCACACAAGAACGGAAGGAGCGCGAAATAGGCACACTCCCGGGCAACTTATATGAAGCTATAAAGCTTACCGAAGGTAGCGAGTTAGTGAAGAAAGCTTTGGGGGAACATGTATTTAATACCTTTATTCAGAATAAAAAAGTCGATTGGGAACGTTACTGCAGTCAGGTAACCGATTACGAGCTCAAGCAATACCTGGCCGTCTTATAACACACTCCTAGCTTCGAAATAGACATGCCAAGATACCCGAAAAAGCAAATCTCTTACGAGCTGTACTCTAATGAGGGTGTTTAAAAATGTAGTTGCCCAATAAATTGGGCAAATGCGCCTGATGAATCAGGCAACTACAGAAATTTGGGGGTGAAACATCTCTAATATGCCTAAAAACGAACGCAAAACCAAAACTAAACAGCCTCTCTGATATATAAGAGGTGTTGAAATCGCGGCAGACTAACCTTTGCCATGCATTCTTACATTACTAGTTATAGCAATCTCTATGGGCTGACCGCACTTAGGGCATGAGATTTCCATAACCAGCGGCTTCTCCATCATCCTTTCCACGAGTGTCGTAACTATAGAATCTATGTTATCCAGCCGCTCATCTATCAGATTAAGGCGCTTAATTAGCTGCTGTGCATCTAGCTCTTCGGCACTTTTTATGATTAACTCTCCTTAATCCCCCTTAGTCCCCCTTTTCTAAAGGGGGATTTAGAGGGATTTTTATAAACCCTTCTCCACAACGCCCAGAGTTTCCAGTTCATCTTTATCACGTTCCATCAGCTTATCTATTTGTTCTGACACAGTGCGTTCCAGGTATTTACGAAATGCATCTCTCGCCGCTGGCGAATTACGCACTGCCTCCTTGGCTTTCTTCCATTCATCGCTAATTATCTCATTAATTTGCTCGGGGCTCATCGGCTCCTTACCATGCCAGATACTTTCCAGCCTGTCCAGAACCCGCTTCGCTATTGACCTCTTCAAACGATCAAGAGAAAAAACTTCTTCCCAGGCATATTCTTGTTCCGCTTTTCCCTCAGCCATGATTTATTCCCTCCTATACAATGTTTAATGATTATTATCGGTTTAACTGTGCGTCTTGTCAAGATATTGATTTACAGCGGCAAAAGATATACATTATTTGTCAGGGGGTGATTAAAAATGCCAGAAGTAGAAGTTGGGAAGGTAACGGATTTTTTTGCCCAACCGGTAGTGGCTGGTATCGAACTAAGCGACACGCTGAAGACAGGGGATAAGATCCATATCAAAGGC
>Ga0315543_1001032_pt1 | contig 31659 bp, 31 predicted proteins | sample SalMarSW160210MG_2_FD_203098 | JGI IMG/M metagenome (GOLD analysis project Ga0315543, IMG submission 203098) | Salt marsh sediment microbial communities from the Plum Island Ecosystem LTER, Massachusetts, United States - Salt Marsh Sediment SW1601-210 ... | reverse complement strand
TTTCTGGTCGTGAGGAAGAATGTACCACACCGGTCCCAGAGTCCGTGCCATTTTCTTTCGCCCACACATACACAGCCTGGCGCAAACGACGCTATGCTGGCAAGCGCCCCCCAGCTCGTGCCCCCCGGGCACGTCGAGATGGCGGCGGCCATGGTTTCGGCGTCTTGTTGGCTGAGCACAAGGGTCCAGGACGCAGGGGTTGCCGACGCCAAGTCTGGGGTGTACCAGACCCCCCTCAGCGTATCTCCATTTTCACCATCAACCAGCCATCCGGCCTTCCCGTCAAAATCCACTATGATACGGCTAATTGAATTACCGACAGTGGCTGGCTTAATGTCTGTCCAGGTCGGGTAGTGCTCATGGAAGTTGCTGGTTCTGGCTATCTGGCCCCTCGACCATACCACAACATTATGCGGACAGGGCTCAATGGGCGGGGTCGGCGGCACCCAGGGCTCTGGAACATAAGGCTCCCATTCGTCTTCCTCCGAGTAGCCATACCCTATCAGCCCATATCTGCCTGACCATGCATTGATGCCAGACAACAGCATCACCGAGTAGCTAGGCTCGCCCTCTAATTCTATGGGAGCCGTTCCCCCACCGCTCCACGTCACGGCCGTCCACGTGATGCCATCTATGGATGTGTAGACGTAGACTAACGAGTATCGTACTACCACCTTGAGCCAATACCAGGTCTCCTTGACCCACGACATTGCCCCCGAGGTTGCGACTACTGTATCCTTGCGTCCTTCGTCCTCGTCGCCCTTTCCCTTCACCAGCTTAATCACATCGTCGTCCAGATAGTAGGCAACGAAGAACAGGTTGTCCTTATCGAATATCCTGAATGCAATACCGGCGTACTCGCCCTGGCCCAGCGTGTGCAGCTTGAATGCTGTCTGTGCTGACCCATTCAGTGCGTCGGCCACGAATGTACTGATAGCGATGCCCTCTTTGTTCGAGGAAATCAGATGCAGCTCGCCTATGGACTCTGAGGGTGTCTTCCAGTAACCGTCGTATGGGGCAGTGTGTCGCAGGCCACCATAGCCAGTCCCACTGGGATCATCATAGTCATCGTGTCCTGCCTGGAGCCCTGGCCACTCGGCGGCATAATCGCTGCGAATCCGGTTGGCCCGTCCCAGGAAATCCTTTGTGGAGAGCGCCAGTTCGTCGCGTGGTAGGGTCTCCCTGTCCTGGCGCGAGATGATATCCTCGGTGCTGACAGTGACCCGTAGTGCATCGCCGCCCACCACGTAGCCCAGGTCGTACTTGGCCTGGATGCGAGCGTCTGACTTGGCTAGCGTGCCGGCGAGCGAGTCTCCGGGATTGGCAATTCGCATGGCCGAGTTCCGAATCTCTGCCGCAGAGGATTCCAACCCCAGCACGTTGTCAGTGATAGTCTGTTCTTCTGGGGTTTGCCCGGCCCATGCGCAGCAGGGGCTCCGCAGGGTCTCATCTACACCGACCACATACAGGTAGTCTGTACGCGGCAGTATAATGCCTGGCGTACTCACGTCTGGATCGACTGCGCTCACAACAGAGATGAACTCAGGAAACTCCCAGTTCTCACCATCCTTGGATCGGCTGATGGCCATCTTGGTATAGGTGTAGTCTCCGTCTCCCCCGACCCGCTTGTATGAGGCAAACAGAATATTGTTGGTATAAGATAGCTTTAGGTCACTACGGCTTGAGGAGATCTCTACCCTATCAATTATGTCGGTTGGGCGATAGTCTGACCACCTGTCGTTGGTTTCCCAAAAGGCAGTAATGCCCTCCACTGCCTCTACTGTGGTGGTGACTTCCGCACCGATAGCACGAGAGCCGAGCAGTGGTGGCAGGTCGCCGCCTATCATCAGTAAGTCTTTGTTCCCCACAGTCACCGCATCGAGGGCACGGATACGGAATGGCCAGTAGACATCGCTGTCTATGTCCGACACTGCGTCGACGTAGTGAAAGATGCGGTTGTTATGTACGTTCTTGGTGATGTAGTGGCATTTGTCCAGGCTGGTAGCAGCCAGGTAGATTACGTCGGCTGCCGCGCTCACCTCCACCGGTATGGCAAAGGAAGAGTTGGAGATGTCAGGACTCTCCGTATACTTAATCTTGCCATCGGCGGTGTAGTAGAATACCCTGACGGTCAGGCCGTCCGATATTATGGATGGGGGAACATCCATGTCGAAGTTGCCGACCTCTGGTACCAGGTTGCAGGACACCCACGCCTCGTCTCCCCCCGATTCGTCGGGCAGGCGCTCCACCTCAATGTCGGACACGCCGACGAGGTAGACGCGTACCAGGAAGGCGCCGGCAATGCACGCGTCAAAGTTGTCACCAGCCCGCGCAGGACTGGCGTCATGGCTAAACCAGACTGGCCCGTAGCGTTGCAGCGTGATGGTCGCCGAGAGATCCCCGGTTGCCTCTTGCACATCCAGGTACTGCTGGTGAGTAAGGCCCGTCTCTGACTCTTGTATCATCCTACATCCCCATCACTATTGTCTCTCAGGTAAATCGTGCCCATATACCAGGTTAGCTGGGGGTCTATATTTCTAATATTGGTCAATTGCTCAAAGAGCACCTTGAACCTGTAAGGGGCAAAGCCGACCCCCTCGTCCCGATAGTGTGGCATAAAATAGACTGTTCTGCCTACATCTCCCACCAGCTGTGCCAGCTCAGCACGGGTGAGGATGAGCACATAGTGATAATCACGGAATACCTCTGGGTCTGCCCCGTCCATCAATCGGTGAACATGCAACTTGCCAGTGATGCCCCGGTCTGTGGCTACCGCGGGGGCACATACATCCTCTAGCCCCTCTGCCATCACACCATAGGTATTGAGGGGCAGGTTGCCAATGAGGTCTATGTCCAGCCTGATGTCCTCATGCATGCTCGCAGCCACTATCGCCCTCCTATAACCCCGTATGGGTTGCCCTGCACGTAATTTCCAGTGATCGCGTCGACCCGCCGCTCGATGTAGTCAAATAGACCCACAATGGAGGTATAGACCCGTCGTACTGGCCCCCCGGCATCCAGCATTGCATTCCACTGGGCATTCTGGAGCGTGATTGCCTTGTTGGTAGCGTTGACCGCCTCCTCGTAGTCTTCCCACTTCCCAATTTGCTCATCGGCGTGCTCCAGCTGCGTCTTTTGGAACTTAGATTGCTCTGTCCAATATTCCCGCTCGGCCTCGATACGCTCGCCCTGAAACTCGAAGGTCTCCTGGAAGTAGGTTTTGCTGGCGTCAAGTTCTCTCTGGGACAGGTCGTGGCGTTCCTCGAAGTGGCGACGCGACATATCCATCTCTTGTTGTGTCCACTGCACCCGCCGCTCGAAATAGTCGCGAGCTCGCTCGAAGTCCTCCTCTGCCCACTGTCTGCGCGTGTCCAGCCGCCCTTCCTCTGTCTCCAGCCGGCCCATTCCCATTCCATAAGAGATGGTGGCTCGCTCCCGCTGTTGCATCAGCTGACGCCGTTCTCTGCCAGTGGAGTAACGCATCCGTTCTTCGATGTCCTCCATCTGCCAGCCATACTGGAGTCCTGCCTGTGCTCCCCGGAAGGCCAGGTCTTCTTCGGCCCATCCAAACTGCACCTGCTGGCGACCGTACTGGATACCCATGCCCTGGCGTTGGTACTGTGTCTGCCACTGAAACTGCTGCTGGCCCATCTGCCAGCGCTCCATGAACTGACCGTAGTTCAGGTTCAAGCCTTCCTGCTGAAAGCCAAATTGCTGCATCTGTTGGGCATACTGCATCTGGCGCTGACGGTCCTGAAAGTCCCATACGCCGCGCCCCTCGAACTGGCCGATGCCCATCGTGTAGGCTTGCTGGAGATTGAACTGTCCCCAGGCTTGTTCCTGGGTCCACCTGCGCTCACCCTGCTGTTCTGTTCTGGCCCAGTCTTCCAGGGCCCACTGGGTCATCTCGACTTGCTGGCCGCCGACGTTCACGAATGCCCGGTCGGCATTGACGGTAATGTCCATCCCTACGGCCTGGCCACCGCCGCCTGCCACCCCAAGTTCGGCCCCTCTCTGTAGTCCTGTCTCGCCACCCAGGATGCGCCCGGCCAGAATGCGACTACCCCACTGTGTGCCGATGCCCATGCCAGTCTGGGGATGCACGGTCTGGTACTCGGGAATGCCCTGCTCCATGCCTGCCTGTGTCCAGGCATATTGACTTCCCCTGAGCAGGCGTTCCTGCTCGAATATCTCCATCTGGGTCTGTCTTGGCAGCCCGCCTTGCATGGCCCGCTCGTAGATGTCGCCTGGCTCTATACCGAACCGCTGAAAGCCGAGCTCAAGCCATTGCTGGCCGACGGCTTCTCTCTCTGCGGCGATGGGTGGGGCTATCGCCCCCTGTAACTCTGCTATCTGCTCCCACTGGGCCGGCGCGAGATTTAGTTGCTGAGCCCGCTGGGCGAACTGTGAAGGCTGGAGGCCACGCTCCAGCATCATCTCAAATATACGGCGCCGCCGTGGGTCCTCGAGTATTTGAGCCTCCGGCTGCTCGATGCCGGAAGTCAGGCCTGCCCACTGGCCAAGCAGACCCGTGACTGCCTCTGGGCCATAGGCTTTATAGGGACCCTCGCCCTCTCCATATCTCTCCCCGATGTCCAACATGCGCGCGGCACGCTCGGCGGGCGCCAGGGCTGACAATGGTGCCCGGGTGATCTCCCCACCAGCTGCCCGCTCTGGCTCCAGTGGGGCTCCTCTGAGCCAGCCCCACGTCGCGCGGGCCCCCAACCCGGCCCTGGCCACCATGGCCTCAGGCTCGTAGAACCTCTCGCCTGCGGTCGGGCCCACTCCTTGCGCAGCTTCCCACTGTCTATATGCTGCAACCTGGTTGGCCGGGATGCCGGGCTCTGTCACCCCCTGCATATATCTCCTGGTCGCCTCGAGAGCCAGTAGTCCCGCGGCCGGGGCAGCCACGCTCATGGCCGTCACGCCAAACATGGCCTGGGCACCTAGCCCTAGTATGGCGCCATACCCCACCGCTGGGAGGCCAATCCCGGCCGCGGTGCCCAGGGCCCGCCCCGTTACTCCCTGCTGTGTCCAACCCCAGGCCTGGTAGGCTGCCCTGCCAATGTCGGCCTGGAAGCCGCGCTGGCCCTGCTGATAGGCCATCATCTGGAGGGCCGTGGGGCTGATGGCGCCGCCTTCGAGGGGCGCTGTATAGGCTGCGGCGGCCCCGGCAGCTGCTTGTTCCTGGCCTATTGCGGCGGGGATCTGACCTAGTGCATAGCCACCAGTCATTCCCCAGATGCGCTCCATGCGGAACAGGTTCCAATAGCTGGTGAGGTAACGGAATGCTCGCTCGCTCCCCGCAGTCGGGCCCTTTCCTCCAAACCAGCCCTCTTCCCCACCCGGCACCCACCCGGCCATCCCGCCACCGGGTGGCGCGAAGAGACCTCCTCCTTCAGGGACTCCGCCTGCCCTTAGACGCTCCAGTTGCCCGCGGGCAACTGCCCGTTTCTGTTCCGTCTGGACTTCGCCGGCCATCCACCAGTAGCCGGGGACACCTGGAGCACTTGGTTCTTGTAGGGCCTGGGCTTGCATGAGTGCCCGCTGCATCTCTTTACCTTTCCAGCCCGCGCCAAACTGCTGGAATTCTAAGCCGCTCTCAATGTCTTTCTTCCAACCCACTATCTGCTTGGTCAAAGCAGCCAGGTCGTCATTGTGCTCCGCCGTGAGGCCGCCGGCTATCTTTATTTGTTCTGCCCACTCGTCTATGAACTCAGTCCACAGTGAGAGTGATTGGTAGAACCGCTCCCTGCTAACCCTGGGTGGGTAGCTTACCCTGGCCCCTTGTTGTCCTTGCTGGGAAGCAAATGTTTGCTGCCTGGCCCCTGTATACTCGGGCCAGTTAGGAGGAGTCTCACCGCCGCCTAGCTCTTCACCGAGAAACCCGCCCAAGTCTTCCGGTATTTCACCACCGCCCTGGAACTGCCGCAGCTGCCCAGTCGCCACGGCACGCTCGGCGGCGGCATCCAGTGACTCCGTGCTTGTGGCAGGATGCACCACCGAGCCCTCTGGTAAGTCTACGACCTCGGGGCCTTCTTCACCTACGAGGGCCTGGCCTGCACGAGACGAGAAGGTGCCTGCCTGATAGCCTTCGAGCTCGGTCATCATGCCGAAGCTGCCGAACCATACCTCTTGCTCGGGGTATAGGGTGATGGCTGCTCTTATCCTGTTTTCGAGGGGAATGTCGGCGCGCTTGCTACGGTACGCCCTCATCATCGCATACCGGTCTTTCCACGGCCCAAGGTATTCCTCTGTCTCGGCAGAGAGACGGGTCATTTGCCCTTTTCTCTGGGCGCGTTCCATCATGTGGGCGCCGCCCACCGTGCCGATGGTGGATGTCCGTATCCATTCCTCTGGGTCTATTTCTGCATACTCGCTGGCCATCTCACGCCGCGCCCTGCTTCCGCCTGGCGCCTTTGCCCATCGCCGTGCCAGGCCCGCGCCCTCCTCTGCCCTGCCCTCTGGGTAGAACAACTGCCCAAAGAGTTCTGGCTCGACGGTCCCCTCTGCCACGGCCCCGAGCCCGGCCCGCATCAGGCCGCTCATGAGACCGAAGGCGCCCTTGCCACCGGCGCCAGCCGGGGCCCCGAGCCCTCCCTCCTCTTTTGGCTCGGCGAATGGCAAGTACATCCCGCCCTTCTCGGCGCCGAAAGACTCGATGTAGTTCATTATCTTCTCGAGCTGCGGCGTCAGAATAGCCGGGGTCTGTCCTCGTCCGTGGACGGCCAGGTGGAAATGTTCTGCGGACTCGACGCCGCTACTAGTGGCAGCTGTGGCTATGATGTCTTCCAAGAGGTTATAGCGCACACCAATGGCTTTCTGCCGGCTGGCCAGAGCACGCTGCGCCGCAAATTGCTCTTTGGGACCCACTTCCCTCAGGTAGTCTGGGGTTATCGATGCCTTAAAGCGTTCCAGGCCACCCATCTCTCCCCACGCCTCTTCGGTTACGCCAGGTGGCCGCTTAAGTTCACCGCCGAACGCCAGGCTACCACGCCCCAGTTCCTGTACCATTTGAGACTGTGACTGTACCCACTCTGCCGTGGCCATCGGGATGCCCGGCGATTGGATGCCGAGGGCTTGCCCCGAACCAGTGAGGTGGCCGGTCATTAGAGCCCATAGATAGTCCTCATCGAAGTCGCGCCCAAGCATCTCGGCCAGCATCGGGCTAGCTCTAAAGGGAGTTTCTTTCCCCAGCATACCGCCACGCTCTGCTATTATGTCTGGGTGTATGACAGATACCTGCCGGGCGAACATCTCCCGACCCGTTGTGGGATGGCCCCATATCATAGCGGTAGGTGTGAGCTTGCCTGCTTTCCACCGCGCGATGAAGGCCTCTCTCTCTTCGCGCGGCACACTATATGCCTGTAGTATCCTCTTCTCGGGCATCGTAACTTCCGTCGCGCCCAGGGCTGTCTCTGGATATACTACCTCGCCAATGGCGCGGGGAACGTTGTATGCCATAGTTTTTCGCAGTACATTGCGCCCGCCGGCTAACTCAGACTGCTTAGAGATAACACGTTCGTATGCTGCCGCCCGCTCCTCCTCTGTTCCCTCGGCTGTAGCCCTAATCGCCGCCGCGTAGGCTGAGACGTATCCTGTGACCGTGGAGGCTTCCATTATGCCCGGTGCACTGAAGTAGCCCGCTACCTTAGGGCTGGCCAGCACGCCCGATTCGCCAAGCGAAATCGAGGAACCCCATGTCTCCTCCGCCTCTTCCATGACCATGCGGTTCAAGATCATCAGGCCTTCGGGGATGTCGGTAGGTAGTTTGCCCCCGTACTTTTCCTCAAACGCAAGCTGAGATCTCGCGACTACACCCCTGGCTGCCTTCTCTTCGATGGCGATGGGCCGGCCGCCATAAGATTGTGGATAGGCATAGCCCTTGACCTCGCTGGCCATGACGGCATTCATCAGCTCGCTGTAGATTTTCTTGGTGGGGCCTGCCTGCGCTCTAATCTCCCACAGTAATCCTGGGTCCCCCGCGGCCCCGGCCACGTCCTCTATCATCTGCATCTCGCGGAATGGCAGATTGGGCTGCTTCACCGAGTAGCCCTTGCGTCCCATCATCGACCACTCGCCGACCAGCATTGGGACTGGTTCAGTGGTGATGCGCACCATCTCTGGCTGGCCCTCAATGTCAGTAGCCCCGAAGCGTCCCTGGGGAAGCATCCGGAGCATCTCGCGGTGCACATCGAATGTGAGGGCCCTTTCTTCGTAGATGCCACCTTCTTCTTTCGGCTTCAAGATGTTCTCACGGAAGTAAGTCGTCAGTTCTCTGCCCACGCTTGCCCAGTTCATCTGCTCGAGCTGCTCGGGCGTGATGGTTTCTCCGCGCATCTCGCTGAGTGCCTTCGCAGCCTCTTCTGGCCGGTGCGCCCAATACATCACGGGAAGCATGGTGGGGTCTTTGATCTCTGAGATGCCATAGCCTTCCAGGCCGTGTATCCGAGCAGCCTCGCCCATCGGGGCCATGTACTTGGCCCCAAGCGTCTTGCTGGATAGCCGTAGCATCTCTGGGGTTGCCTCGACCTCAAAGCCCATGCGTAGGAATTGGCCTTCTTCCCATTTCTGTGTTTTCTTATTCCACTGCTTGCCAGGAGCGAGGGAATAGCTGTGCAGCGTGGCTGCGCTCCAGGCACGGCCGAGGCCCATGTCGAGGGGCGCCGCGCCCGTGAATGGCTGTATCTTACCGTGTGTCCACGTGGTGCCTTCGGGGACCATCTCGGGGGTGAAGCCCTTGGGTAGAAATATGTCCTTAGAGAAACGGAACACCCCCGTTGTGTAGTAATCCTTGGGCAATATCATCACGCCCTCGGGCAGCCATTCCTCACCCAATAATGCCATTGGGACCTGGGCCCCGCGCTCGCGTCGTTCTGAGAGGGGACCCATCTGGAAAGCCATTCTTTCCATCAGGCTTTCTTGGCCACGGCGAAGTTCTATTTCTGGATAGACAGCCCCCCTCTGAATATCTTTGGCCATCTTGAGCTGGCCGGGCTCGTCGGCAGCCCTTCTGGTCATGTAGGTGCCTGGCTTTTCACCAGGGATGCCCGGATAAGTTCCCGTGACTGCCTCTATGCTCCAGGGAACGGCCTGGCCCTGTCTCCGCACGTATGGGTATTCCCATTCCCCGGGCTCATATTCCATGCCCGGTTGGTACCCGGCCAACTCTGCTCGCGCCCGGGCCTGACGCCCCCCGGGCGTCTGGCGCCAGGCATAGGCAGGATAACGATAGCCCTCCTTGCCCGTAGTCCTCGGTGGCATGCCACCATACTGCTCGGCATACTGTTGTATCAACCAGGCCGCAGCCTCTGCCGGTGCACCAATGCCGCCCGTCTTTCCCGCGAGTTGAGTCTGCACCTCTTCTCGTGAGAAGCCCCAGCCCATACCCAGGAATATGACGCTTTCCATGTCTGTGATCTTGGATAGGTCAGCCTGAGGCCCCCCTACACCTACTTGCCTGAGCAGGAATTCCATCGAGCCACGGCCGGGGTCCAGGTTCGGGGGCGTTCTCGGGGTTGGGCCTAGAACAGCCACGCCCGGCTGCGGGGCCGCTCGTTGTCCTGTGGCGGGGCTACTTGGCGCTGGGGCGGTAGGCGATGGTTGGGCAGTGCCCATCAGGGGGCCAAGTACCGGGTGCCCCGTAGCCCATTCTCGTGTCTGAGATAGCACATCTGGGGAAATACTACCAGCCTGTTTCGTGATATATTCGGAGGCACGTGGGGGCATGTAGCCATACATTCTCTCGACAAGGTTTTCCCCAAACTCTTGAATGAGAGACTGCCAGCCAGGCTTCCTGCGCTCTTTTTGCCACTGAGTAGTATATGCCATGACTTTTTATCTCGTGATCCCCGGCGCCGTCTCGGGTATATCCATTGTATCCTGCCTGCGTTGCCCTACTCGCCACTGGGCCTGCCCCCTGCCTGCTGCCCTGATGTCTTCCATGAACCACTTGGGCTGATCTAGCCAGGTGCCCGGGTTGAGCAAGCCCCATTTCTCCACGCGCCCCTCCCATTCCAAGCACTCTAGCGGCTTGGGTATCTCTGGCCTGGGCATGCTCTGCGGCAGAGAATTTGCCATCTCGAGTAGCGGTATGGCCGCCGACATCTCTGTCAGGTATTCCATTGTTTCTCGGATAATGGCCAGTGACCGGCGATGTCTATCTGCACTGGTCTCTACTAGAAAGGGTAGGCCCAGTCCTGATTCACTTCCACCATGCGCCGGTGCCACTCGAGTACTACCGCGGGCGACAGGCTGGCTAGCGCCTGCATGAAGTTAGCCTTGCCCATCTCGTCATGCGGGCTGAATGGCTCGGACTGCTCGCCGTCTTCGTCCTCGAGGATGATGTGTGCATCGGCATAGGTTAGCCATAGTTCCTCGGCTCTCAGGCGGTACATGTTAATACCCTTGGTCATCGAGCCCCCGTAAGCATCGCTGGCTACCTCGCGCTCCTTGAGTAGCTCGCCGCGCTGTAGATCGTCACGGTAGGTGATGGGCCTGATCATGACCCAGCTATCCTCACTCGGGTCGCTCTGGACCAAGATCTTCTTCACTGGCGTCATCGCAGAAATATGTATTGCCATTACTTCTCCTTCTTTTTGTGCTTGCGGCGTGGCCTTTTCTTCTTCGCCTTTTCCTCCGCCGCCTTCCTGTTCTTCTCTGCTTCTCGCTCTTTTGCTTTCAGTCCATCATGCAGCATATTACCTCCAAGACAGACGCCGAGATACCCGCCCCCTAAAGGGCGAGCTCTCGGCATCTGTATAAACTAACGCTTGCCGGACGGTCAGGGTCATAGACTAAAGCCTACGACGGCCACGTGTAGTCAGGGCACGCGTCCGCTATCTTACCATTCTGGATGTAAAGATCAAATGGATTTCCTGCGTCTGTGCTCTGCACCGACGCCACCAGCTGGAACACGACTGGCTGGTTGGGCATCAGTACGATGGGGCGTACCATGAAGTTCACGTTGCCCCCGGCCGTGCGGAAGCGCATCTGGTAGTGTTCGGCCGTTGCCCCGATCAACGCCGCGCTTTGCAGCGTCACGTCGAAGTCGCCTGTGTAAGGCACGCAGCTCCAGCCAGTATCCACAACTGGCGTGGCCACACCCCCAAACGACTGCATGTACAGATCGTAGTCAGCCACGTAGCAAGTCGTCATCAACACACAGCCACGTGATAGCACTGGGAAGTCGATGGGGTGGCCACTGCCGACCTTGCGGGATTGTGCAGGCGGCAGAACATTGTTGGTTAGCGTGAAAGTTACCGCGCCAGTGTCGAACTCAGCAAAGTCTGCATCGTCGGAGTCCTTGAGTTTGATACTGCCAGAGCACGAGGTGACCATGAAGGTGTCCTCGGTGTCGTAGGTCGCGGACCATCCCGGGTCCTTGTCCCATACAGTTGCTGCGGTCGCCCGGCCCAGGAGACCAAAACGCATCGCCACGACCGCGGCGGGGGTCGCCGTGATGACCATATTGGTCACCCGGCAGTCCTCCGCGATCTCGCCTACCTGGCTTGCAGCTACGTCGTGTGGCAGTAACCTGTGGGAGGTCACGTAAGGGATGAAGAACTCGTCGGTGGTCTTGAAGTAGAAGTGGTGTGTACACACATCAGCTGTGCCCCCAGGAGCCCCATCGATCACGTCCTGGATATTGCTGTCTGCATGGGTGCTCACCATTCCTATCGCGGCCTGGAGCAGCCATCCGATGTTTTCGTACAGCCGTGGCACGATGTCGAGGTTGCCCCCGAACACAATGCCAGTCTTGAAGCGCCCACGCGGAAGTGCAGCGCCGCCAATCTCTGGCGGCAGATTGTCCTGTCCTTCCAGGGGGCCGAAATCGCAGTTGACCAGTGGGAACCAGCTGAAGCTGTCGCCCGCTGCCCCCAGTCCTGTCTGCGGCGCGATACCAAATAGGCCCGCGCTTGTCATTTGCAGCGTCATATTATTCCTCCTATGCTCTGGTGCGGCGGCTACTGATTAGAGCTCGCCAGTCCACGAAGAGCCGCTCGGTCGCGGGGTCTCCCGCTTCGTTGGTGTAGCTGTAGTCGTCCGTCACCTCCAGGGCATGTATACGATTACCGAAGTCGTCCACGAGGCCGATCAACGACTCGTCCGACGTTAAAGCCTTCTTGACCCGCTCTGCCGTTACCTGGATGACGCCCACCGCCTCTTCGCGATCCATGCGCAGGTGATAGCGGATTTGCACTGTGCCCCTGTCCCAGCGGAAGCGGACACCACCGATAGTCTCGGCAGGTAGTGTCCACTCGTAACCCTCGCGCTGTATGTCGCCCTGAGAGCCCCGGCGGTCTTGCCGCTCGGGCCCCAGGGGGTGCTGGGGGTGAACCTCTACCACGATTTTCTTGGTCGTGACCGAGGCGGTGTAACGACCAAGCACTACTAGCCCCGCCCGCGATGGGTCGTCAGCGGGCACGTCATCCATGCAGGCCTTTTGGAGCGAGGCCTTCATAGCAGTGCACAGGACACCCTTGATGCCCACTGTCATCAGTGTCCTCCCCTGTCAAGTGGAGGATATGCACCCAGCAGTACGTTGTACCACCAGAGCAACTCCCTGGATTGGATGGCCCGCGAGTTGTCAGTGGGTCGCCCGCTGTCTATACGGATGTTCCACTGCCGCGTCTTGGCTGCCTCCACCGCCTGGGGTTGCAGGCAGAACGCCGTCGCCAGGTGGACGAGTGGAGACTCGGCCCATACTGGCACCAGGATTTTGTCCTCTACTATGATGACGCTGTCCCCATCCTCCACGTAGGTTACGTCAGGCCAGTAGGCGTAGTACCATAACTCGAAGTCGTTGTCGGCACTGACATCATCGTAGAGGTAAAGTACACCGCCCCAGACAGCGTAGGTCTGGCTCTCCCAGGTCTTGTCGTACAGGCCGCCGGGCTGCCATTGCTGCTGCTGCCACCACTGCTTGTTGACAGGGTCATACAGCCGTCCCATCTCGTAGAAGTCAGAGGGCAGTATCACAGATCGCTCGTCTGACCTTACGAGAAGGTCGCCTATCCTCTGCCGCGGAGTGTGGTGGGCAAGGTGTCTCTGCGTCCAGTTGAACGCTGTGATGCGTAACTGCTCGGCGAACTCCTCGCCGGTAGTGTCATCCAGCATCCGCTTGAGCGTGTCATCTATCATGCCCCACGTAGTCGCCACTGTAATCCTCGGTTGTTAGTTGGAGCATTGGGGGGATAGTCTTCCCCCCCCAATGCTGATTATTAAGGTTATCTCACTTCGACAGCGCCGCGCCCACTGAGGCCGCTACTCGCGGCCACAAAGTGCGTTTCGTAAATATCGAGATTCCAGCGATTCATCTCGCCGTACTCGTCCCAGGACACGCGAATGACATTCGGCAGGTCGGCGGTGTCGATTGGGTTGTAGACCCGAATCCTGCGCCGGCTGGCGAAGGTTGCCATGCCGCGAGAACCAATGACGTAGATGGGATGAATGTGCTGGGCCTTTGTGACGAAGGCATAGCAGGTCATTGTCGCGCCACCGTGTGGAGCAGCCTGAAATGCTTTGGTGTACTCCAGTGGGATGGGCTGACGGAAGGTTAGTTGCTCGTCGGCCTCATTCACTGAGTAGATTTCGGCCTCGTAGCTCATGCCGTCCGTGAAGTCAAGGCCGTTGGTGATGCCCCAGTCGCTCGTGCGCTCGACGTGGATGGTCACGCGGTCGCCAGCCACGTACTCGTCGGTCCCCAGGTTGGAGCACTGGATGTAGTGAGTCTGGTCAGAAGTTTTCTGGCCTGTGAGATATACATTGTCGACTCGTGTGCTGTCGGGGTTGGGCGCGCCGTCGCCGAACTTAATGGGCTCGATCACCGCCACTTGCTTGCTGATTGTGCCAGCATTGAACAGCTCGGCCCACATGGTCTCGACGAAGGTGACGCCACGCCACCGCACGACGCCGCCATTGATGATGCGCTGATCCTGCAACTCGCGCAGGTCTTGCATCCACTGGCCTTCAGGGGTATTCCAGATGTCATACATCACACCAGGTGTGGTGATGACCAGGATGTCGCCCGGGAAGCCAGGAACGGGTTGTGCATACGTACCCCACTCCTGCCGGTAGTCCATGCTCCGCTCGGCCATGCGCAGTCGCGCCTGATCGAGTAGCTTCAGGTCCACCTTCCAGGCCGAGGCCGTGGTGATGGTGCTGAAGTCATTGCTGCTGGCCACCCACTTGCTCCCGTCAGCCAGGAACTTGTGGAGTGCAAAGTCCAGTAGGGCATTGCGTGCCAGTAGCTCGTGGGTCTCGATGATCCCACCCATCAGGCGGGTGCGCAGAACATTGAGCATGAACTGCGGGGTGCCCTTGCCAAAGCGGGAGACTAGTTCCGATTTGTTACTACCAGGTTCCCCTAGTGGCTGAGTCATTTCTGCTCAGCTCTGCATCTTAATTTATGCGTATGATGCAGACCCGACTATCGCATCACCCAGAAGGGTGCTCTCTCGCTTAGTCTGTACGGGTGCACGGCATTTGCCTGCTTCCCACGCGATTACCCCCGCCGGGGCGTTTCCCGTTATCAGAGAGAGTTTATCCACTGTGGGTTTCGCCACAGGTCGACAATTTGATTTATCGAATTCCCACATTTGGGCCTTATTGCCGAATCTTGAGTCCGCAACCAGTTTCTTGCGCCGGCCATCGATATAGAGTGCGTCGATAAAGCGGGCGCGGTTGCCAATCGGGTTTATGTTTGTGTGGCCACGCAACAGCTCGTTGCCGGTGTAGTACGTATCTGCACCGTTGGGCATGGCCACTTGATTCACGAGCGGGGTGAAAAAAACGGGCCTTGTATGGAACGCGGTATCGCAAACTGTTACCCCAAGAACTAACTGAAGTCCCTTGACAGCCGCTACGATATGCCATTTCGCTACGGAGACGAAGGCCATAGATTCTTCTCCGATTATCACAAGCATATTAAAGCTGTCAAGAAATATCAGTTGTAAAGGTTCTTGTGATCAGGTCATTTCTGCCTGATTCTGCAACTTCCTATTCGTTGCAGATCGGACTGTTGCACCTCCCCGAAGGGAGCCCTCTCGCTCAGTCTCTGTTGCCGGTATTTGACAAACTCTGCCATGTGTGGTATACTCAGTCTCAGCCTAAGTGAAGGAGAATGACTATGAAATGGACTATTGCTGAACTTGCCTATCTCGGTGGAATTATTGATGCAGACGGCTGCGTCAATATCTACCGTGGCGGCAAGCGCCCTCGAAAGGACTACAATGTTCGCATTTACGTTGTCAATACCAACCCAGATTTAATACAGTGGCTTACAGACCACTTCGGCGGTATGAGCTATACTCGCTCAACCCCCAAGGGTTGGAAGACTAAGTATGAATGGGTAGTAGAACGCAGGGTCTTTGATGCTATCGCAGAAGCCGTTCTGCCACACATGGTTATTAAGGCTCGGCAAATGCGTTTGGCCCTAGACTTTCGGGCCAGCTTTGCCACTCGCTATCGGACCCTGCCTGCCGAGGTCCGAGTATTTCGCGAGAGCTGCTTTCATCAAATGAAAAGTCTTAATACTCGCGGTGATTAGCCGCTTTCGTTTGTTAAAGGAACCTTGCAAGGCGTTGGCATCTCAGCGTTCGCCGTAGATCAGAGAGGGTTTTTCCGCCATAGATTTCGCTATGGGGCGACCCTACTTAATCGCCGCATCATACTCGTCCCATTTCAAGTTTGTTACTCCCGAACACTGAAACTGCTTGACATTACTTCCCGGCAGACTATTATTTGGCCCTTCGGGAAGTTAAGCAGTTTCAGTTGTAAATGTTCAGTGGCATCGTCATTTCTGCGACGCTCCCAGCCTTCTCGTTAGGTTCCTGCTGGGTTCGGACTGTCGCTTGGCCCTCAGCACTACCTGGTCGGGCTCCCTCCGCTCAGTCTCTGCACGCGCCTTTCGGCTTCGCTCACGGTGGGCCACCTCTGGCCTTTCCCTGAATTCAGGAGGGTTTGGCACCCTGGATTACGCCAGGGGGGAACAAATTAGGTCTTATCCCAGTCCCAGCTCTGCATAGGGTTTGCGTCGTAATCACTTTTGTTACTACCCTTGCGGGCGGGCCGGTCATTTCTGCTGGCCTCCGCAACTTCATTTCGCTGCGGGTCGGAACATGTCATCATCCCAAAGGGATGCCGGGTCTATGTTCTCTACACATTTACGAGCTTCCACTCGACTTAGCTCGGCGTTGGCATCTCAGCTTTTCACCGAATTAGCCCGGTTTTCACTGACAGATTGCTCTGCCAGGGCGCAATCTTTACGCTTCCGACGCTCCTCTGCCTGTTGCCATTATATTTGCCTCCTACAGTATGAAGTTAAGAGCCCTTGCCCCGCTTGGCCGAAACTGCATCCCATAGAGTGTTGGCTTTCTCGTAGTCGCCGGTGCGTTGTGCCTCCAGTGCCTGCTTTCGCAAATCGTCGAGCGAGCCACTGGGGACTGGGGTGGGCGGGGCGGCGCCACCAGGCTGTTGGCCCAGTGGTGTTTGTTCCTCTCCTGCCTCGGTCCATTCCCCGGCTCCTAGTTGGCCTGCCATCTGCTCCGCAAGCCCCTGGAAAGCATCGCCGCTGAGCGTAGATGATAGCAAGGCGTCCAAGAAGGGGTTTACGCGCTCGAACTTCTCGTTCTCGTCTTCCTCGCTCGTGTCTACCATCTCGGTCTTTCCAACAATCTCTGGGAAACGCAGTATCATCTCCAGGCGTTGGGCCTGGGCTTCCAGTGCCGTTGCCTTATTCGCTTGCTCCTGAATCGTTGGGAGGCCGGCCAGCTGCTCTGTGAGCTTGCCAATGTTGGCCTCTGCCGCAGAGAGTTTCCCTATTATTACCTGGGTCTCGCTGTTGGCCGCCCGCACTTGCTGCTCCAGAGAGCCGATCCGCTCCCGCGATTGTGTTTGGAGCGCGAGCATCGCGCCCCGTAGCCCGTCAAACTTGGCTTTGTAGTCAGTATCGGCGGGCATCGTGGTGCTGCTCGGTGGGACAATGACAGCTTGGCCAGCAGGCGCCGGCGTCACGGGCGAATTGCCTGTGGCGGGAGGCGTATTGGTGGTCGTGTCTGTTTCACTCATGATTACTCGTTCTCCTCGTCTATGAGCCAGTTAGCTCTTCGGTGTAGCTCAAGATCTTCACAAAGACCTTTCCACTACCCGCTGTAGCGATCCCGGCGAAGTTTACGTCAATGGTGTCGCCGTCGTCATACCGCTTGCTCGCAGCCGGGTAGGCCGCAGTGTAGTCGGTATAGGTTCCGACCGCGCCTCCGCCCCAGGCATCCGCGATCCAGCTGGCTGCACCGGCGCCGTCCCCGACCGTGATGGCCGTGACACCGGTCAGCTCTACCGAGATCTGGTGGACTACCTGTAGTACGATGGCTCCAGGCGGCACCTCGATCTCAATCATGGATGTGTCGATGTCGGTGTAGTCGTAGGCATACGCGAGCCAATAGGTGAATGGGAACATTCCCTCTTCCTGGTCGCGGAACGCCGCCGTCTGGATGTATGCGGTGAAGGGCCGCTTGGCATCATTTAATTGCGTGATTGCCATTATTCATTTCCTCCTAATGAAGATGTGATCGGTCGAAGCAGTAATACAGGAATGTGACTGTGCATTCTCCCACGGTCGATCCTGCTGCGTCAACCTCAATCTGCACTTCGGTCAGCCTGCTCCCCAGGTCCTCTCCGCCCTCGAGTACTGTGACGGCTGCCCGCCCCGTACCCGATACGTCCACGTTGTTGGCAAAATAGTCGGTGTTACCAAACACTCCTATATCCAGGTGCTTATTGCCAGCATCGAAGGCGGTCTGGACATCTACTATAATGTCGATCACATGAGCATGCGCAGGAAGGTCCCAGAGACGAGTGGCGGAAGTGTCGCCAAAGACGACAGTCGCTGTCTTGGCATAAACCTGAAAATCGCCGATTACTTTCGTTGCCATATTCTTTTCCTCCTAAGCCATACTTGCTACTGACCGGGGAACGGCCGATGGCCTAAATCTGGTCTTCGCCGTCGCTGTTGGCCCATCGTCAGAGCCAAGTGATTTCCAGTCAAATACTATTCCGGGCGCCGTCGGTACTTTCGTGGTCAAGTCACTGTCACAGTTAGGGCAGTTGACTGGGCCCTCAAAGTCCATTGGGTGCCGGGCCTCAAAGACATGCCCGCATTGCGAGCACCTCATAATGTAAAGTGCCATATTGTCTCCAGGTCGCCTGGCTCAGCCCGGGTCACAGGCGCGCTTCGCCAAAGAGCCGAAAGGCCAGGTTAGTGTCTATTAGTCATCCTCTCGATGGACGGGGCGGGTGCGAATCCGCCATCCAGAGCGCGGGTAAAATTTGATGTTCTGCCCACCATCCTTGGGCCTGGTCTCGCTGTAGCCCTTCCTCTTAATCCGCCCGGTCTTGTCCATGCCATCGGATGTGTCGAGCTCGGTCGGGCCATCGGCATGCGCGAGCAGGAAGATCGGGTGTGCCTTGCGCTTCCAGCCCAGGGCAGACCATTCACGGCCGCCAAACAAGCCCAATTCGCCGAATGTCGCCGGTCTGCCCTCTGCGACCCAGGTGGCATATAGGTCATCATACCCAGTGTCGCCGTACTCCAGCGTCTCAATCAGGGTGCACCACCTGTGCTACGTGTCTGTTTTGCAGCCTGTTTAGCAACATCTGGGCGCGGTGATAGAGCCCTCGCGCTTTCTCTGCACCGGGGCCCCTGCCGTGGAAAAGAAGCACCGCTGCCTTCTGGGCTTGCCGCAATCCGCCCGGGTTGTCGACGTAGACTTCCAGTGCCCGCTCAATCTTGTGTGCAGTATTCAGTGGGGGCATTATTTCCTCTTTCGTTTACGGCGGCGGGCAATCTTGTGCACATTGGCTGCGAAGTTGGCCTTCTTCCGGATGGCAGGGTTCTTGCTGGCCTTGCCCTTGGCAATGCACTCCGCCGTCACTCCGCCGAAGCCTTGGCTTTTACACCAACGAGTGAAAGATCCGGCCGTGCCCTTGGCCTTCATCCGTGCAGCAGCTTTCTGGAGCCACTTCCTTTTACGTTTCTTTGCCATACCGACTACCCCCCATGGTCATTCGACCATCTCTTGTGGTCATTCCATTGCTATCACCAAGACCTGGTGATCAACTGCATCGGCGTTGCTGATCAGGATCGCGGCGATGTTCAGGCCTCCACCCTCATCGATCACGACCGCAATGGGGTCGGCCCCGACCGCATCTGCCCCGGCAGCGCCCAGCTTGAACGTAATGCCCTGCTCGCCATAGACCACGAGCGCCTTCGGGTTAGTCATTCCACCCAGCGTCAGGGAGTCGTCGGCCGCGCCCGCGGCGACCGTGACCGTTGAACGAAAATCCTCGGTCAGAGTGTCGTCGCTGGTCGCATCCTTAGAATACTCCGACGTGGAGCCTGTCAGTAACGAGGTTACCACCTGTATCGTAAAGCAATCTGCCATGTGCTATCCCTCCAATATCTTGCGATAAGCCGCCCCCCACCTGGGGCCAGCTAGTTTTATGTCACGATGTTTCCGTACCCAACGGAGCCCGTTTATGGCAAGCCTCTGCCGCAGAGGCGCATCCTCGACGAGCTGAATAATGGCAGCCGCCCAGTCTCCATCCTTCACCAGCAAGCCATTGTGCCGGTTGTTGACGACCCGACGGTAGACTGGTAAATCGCCGCTGCAAATGGGGACTGCTCCCCCCATCTTGCCGTTGATTGGGCGAGCGGCCGCCATGGGCTCTAATGCCCCGATGCCAGACTTGCTCCAGTTAAACTTGTCGTCTGCCTCCAGTGGGCAGAGGAGAATATCAAACTGGCGCATCAGGGCCGGATATGCCTCAAATGGCACAGGCGCAAAGAACTTCAGCCCCTCGATGCCATCCTCGAGGTATGGTGGGCGATACCCGCCTACCGCGATTGTGACTTCCGGATGCTTTCGCTTAACAATCTTCAGGGCATCAAGTACCAATTGCCAGTCTCCCCAGTGTGACCTGGTTCCTACCAATCCAATCACCAGGCTATCGAAGACCCGCTCCGCCGCCAGGCTAACTTGCCCAAACCACTCGGTGTGCAGGTAATTTGGCAGCATGTATACTGGCTTCTTGTACCGGGCCATCACCTCGCCCAGATGTTTTGTGCTCACCGTAATCGCGTCACACTGCCCTATCGTGGCTTCTACCCAGGGCTTATAGCCCAGCTCACGGTAGTCATCACTGATGTCATCGTCGGTCTCAAAGACTACCTTGGCCCCAGTGTCCCGGAGCGTGCCGATGAAGCCCTTGGCCCCCTCGCTGGGTATCAGTAGCCTTTGAAGTACATAGAGATCGTAGCCTAGTACCCGTTGCAGCTGGCGCTGTACAATAAGCCGCCTCACGTCTTGCTCGCCAATCACTGTGCAATTATCAAAGTCCTGTTGCTTGTTCAGCTCGCCGAAGGGCCAGACGACACGGTAGGCCGCCAGCGCCGCATTGCCCTTCATCCACTTACTGAACGCCAGTACCCTCATGAGCCAGCCGCATACACAAGCAAGGTACAGCCGTTCTCTGCCTTCACGTGCAATGCTGTAATGCTACAACCAGCAGAGAGAAAGAGGCTGTCGGTTCCCCATGCCGCCACGCTGTTATTCTTAAACACCTGGATAGCCTCGTCGGACGCGAGAAAGAGATATTCGATGGTAGCCAGCGGCCCCAGGTCGATCTCGACCTTACTGGTGGATGCAGGCAGCGTCATGCGCTGGTAAAGCGTGGCGGCATAGCTGGCGGAGACGTGCTCCTGCACTATCCGGTCAGCCTCAAGCCCCGCCTCGTCCCAGATCGATATAACGGTCCTCAGTGCCATTGTCTACCACCCCATAATTGCCAGTGAGCCGCTAGTAGCGCAGATCACCCGTGCATTCTTGAACTTCGGGAAGGTTGGGGACTCCCGCTTCAGCTCGACGTAATTGTAGTCATCCAGGACCACATCAAATTCAGTCGCCGACACCTCAGTATCACCGACTGCCCAATTGAATTTGATGAACACTTCATCCGGGATGCCGTTGCTGATGCGGAGATAGTTGGTCACGCCGGTAATGGCAATGGTCTCCGCCGTGTTTAACACAACCGGCTCACACTTCTGCCACATCACTATTCCTCCTGCCTATCAAAGTTGCCGGGATTGCTTGCGACGCCCTTCTTCTTCGGCTTCGCCATCCCAGCCTTGATGGCTGCCTCGGTTCTCATCTCCCACTCCATGTCGGCGTGTATGCGCTCGATCTCTTGCGGTATGTCATCCTCACCCATCTTGTCCAGGTAAGTCTCCAGGCTGATGCCGCCCGCCTGCAAGCGCAATGTGAGCATCTGAACTTTCTGTATCTGCTCAATCGGGATCATCGGATACCAGGCTTGCCTGAGTGTCATCTGACGCATCTCTGGGGTAATCCCAGGACCCTCGATGCCGAGCTGCCTATAGGTCCCAGACCGCTCTCGCTCCTCAACAATCGTCGCCATGATCTGCGCTATCATATTCAGACCAGTGCTGAAATTGGCCCGCTCTGTCATGGTATGGGAGATCGAAGGGAACATGCGGTAGCTGGTAACGGGCCCGGTGATTCGACCGCCGGACACGTCGTCATCTCCCATTGCCACGGCGGCAACATCAGCCTGCCGCCTAATCTCTTCCCAGAGCGTATCTGGAAAACCGGCGACCGAGCTTGGCACCCCATGACTCTCCACGGCAAACAGGTCGGGGTCCTTCGAGCCCGTGATGGGAGGGGCGTCGCCGATGTCTACCGCCTCTCCCACGTAGCGGCCCTCGGCCACAATCCTACGGGCCATCAAGGCGCCCCTACTGCGGGTGTTGCGCATGACGAGGAAGCGATGCGCCGTCTCGCGCACAGCATCTCCCGTGTCGGCCAGGCGGGCATTTAGCTCCCGAGCCAGGCCGGGCAGATTGGCAACCAGGCTGCGCCCGTAGAAGTCACCCTCTCGCTCGTGGGGGATATATACCACCGGCACCAATCCCCAGGGGTTCTCGCCCTCGAGGCCTGCCTCCAGCCTGTCGCCCCACTTCATTTTCGGGACCTCGCCGCCCACGGTAATGCGCCACTCATCCCGTGTCCAGTGCTCCAGGTAAAGCACCTCTTTCTTGTCGGACCTGACGCCATACTTTACCAGGGCAACCTCGGCTGGAATGCGGTAGCCAATCCAGGCCTCCATTAGGTGCCAGGGGTCATAGATGTCGTAGATGGGCATGCACCAGGCTGGCGATTTGAGCGAGCGTACTGCAATGCGATGTGGCAGTTCGCCATTCCAGAACTCCCACGCCACCTTGAAGAAGTGGCCACCGTAAATCTGTAAGAGCAGTCCCGCCTCTTCCATCACGGCAGCACCTTGGCTCCACACCCAGCTTGAGTTGATAAAGTTCTGAAAGCGCAGCTGGGCCTCGCGCGCCCCCGGGCCCTCACTGGCCACCGCCGCCCTCACGGGAAGTAGGGAGGTGTCTTCCCGCATGCCAAACATTACTGCGCGATGAATGCGGCAGCACTTGGCGGCGGGTCTGACCTGGAGGGGGTAGCGAAGCTGCGCGCGCCCGGTGTCTGGGTCTTGGACCCCGGTGGTCTCATCCCACTCTGCGCCGCTGTAAATATTCCAGTATGCTTCGTACTCCTCTCTCTTTGTAGTCCAAGGAGCACCATTGTAGATAGATTGAGTGTCCTCAATGGCCGACTTCACCGCATCTGCCAGAGTGGTCATTGTTGCCATAGGGTCCCCTAAACAGAAAAGGCCGCGCACCTAAAAGGTGGCGGCTGCTTGGCCTAAATGATATCTAATCTATTCAGTTTTGACTGTCATGGCCATGACGAGTACCGGACCCATCAACAGGGCCTTTCCGACAGCTATTTGTTCTTTAGTGTTGGGATCGAGGACATATACAGTCCCGTCAACCACGCGCACCATTTTCAGTGAATGATGTCGTGTGCCCTTGGTGAATGGGTATTTAAGAATCAAGTCTTGGCCCAGGCTCAATTCTGGCTTGATTATAACATCTTTCTCGGTGTCTGTCAAGGGGGTTTCTCACCTCCTCTCTCGTCGATAACGACCAGGGGGGCGGGCATACCTGCCGGCTACGACGATCTCCTCGTCTTCCTGCTGCATCCGATAGAGACGATCCAGTAGCCGACCGCGCCAGTCCATCTCCAGGCACTTGATCAGTATGCTAATTAACCAGCGCCTAAGACAGCCCCACTTCTCTGCCGCAGAGACCCGCAACCGACCAATCCCTCTTATCATCGCTGTCTCCCATAACGCCCGCCGGTACGGGCGTACCGCTGCTCCGCATGCCGGAGTGCAGCTTCGGCCATTATTTTCTCTGTCTCGTCTTTCTCTTCCCCCGGGGGACTGTACTTCTTTGGCAAGTCCGACAGGTATAACAGCCGTAGGAAGTAGGACAAGACAAACATGGTGCTGATGATGTCGTCTGGGATTTTCTTCACGCCGGGCCCGAACTCCCGGTAGACACTGGCCTGGTACCACAGCCCCTCCAGGTAGGGCCAGGCATAGAACCCGTCCCCGCACATTAACTTGAAGAACGTCTTGGCCAGGACCTTTACGCCACCGCCAAGAGAGATAGGCCACAAGTCGAAGCCCTGGAAATCCTCCGACTGCGCAAATGATGCCTGCGTGCCGGTGCCGTCATAACAACCCAGGCACTTGTAGGTCACCATCATCTCCTGCATACAACTCTTCCAGGGTCCGTAGGTGCCGCCCCCGTCGATCCAGTGGAAGGCTCGCAGTGTCGCAGGTTTCGCTGGGTATTCGGTGATGTCGAAAACCAGAACGACTGGGACATTATTGATATTCATCTTTCTTGGAGCCGCCATGCCTGGGTCACCCACGGCTATATAGGCCCTGTCGGGGTCGTAGGGTAATTGCCAGTGCACGATCCCGATACCATCCCTCTTCTCGAATGTTGTGTCGGGCTGCCCTCGTATCACAGCCTCCTCCATGATAGCATCCAGTCCTGGGTTGTGACAGTTCTCGATCAGGACAGGTGGCAGTTCGCCCTCAATGTCGATAGAGGTACGCTCCCCCCGTAGCCAGCGGCCCTGGTCGGCAGGGTCGAGAAGCTCGCACTGTAACCGCAGTTGTCGTGCCGTGATGGCAGTATTGTCCGAGGTAACGGGGTGGGCCGTGAAATAGAGGCTGTCTTCCTCCCCGGCCTTGGCCTCTGCGCGCTTCCGTAGCCGGTCAAAGCTGGGGTTAAGGTGCGGGTTGGTGATAAAACTCATTGCAGCCCACCTGGGCCGTCCTGTGCGTCGCACGCCGCGTAGCCGCGTCACCAGGCGTGGGATGGCCTCGCCAATACCCTGTACCAGCCCGGCTTCGTCTACGTTCAGCCAGTCCTTGTCCTTGCCGAGAATCCAGTTACCGTGAATGCCGAGCGTCATACAGCCCAGCGTCGAGCGCGGGGCATCTCCCACCTGCACCGTCAGGATAGGAAAGGGCTTGAGCTTGAACAACCTGCCAGACACGGGCTTGACGATAAACCTCTCGAACTCACTGCCCGTTGTCCACTTCTCAAGTTCGTCCAGCATGTCCTGGGCCTGGCTCGCCGTGGGCGCCACGTTCAGGAAGTCGAAGCCAGGAATCAGGGCAGCGAGTGAGAGAGCCATAATACCAACGCTACTGGTTTTACTGGCGCCGGTTCCCCCTTCCACAACAGTAATGCGCTTGCCCCCTGCGATGAGAGCGTGGGCCATTCTCTGAGCCCACTCCACCAGCACATAGCCGTGGGGCCACAGAAAGGTTGGCTCTGAGTAGGCCTCATAGAGCACCTTGAAGGTAATTGGTTGCCCGCTAATCCGGGTCTCCAGCTCCTGCCCAGGCTTACCAGCAGCCAGCCAGGTCTCGTGCAAAACCGCATAGTCCTCTGCCCTGTCCTCCGGGGTATAGCGGGTTCCCGAGAAGGGCAACTGGAAGTAATGGGACGTGAAGGCATTGAGGCTGTGCGTCCGGGCCGCTTCCTCAAATAGTTGTACGTCTTCTTGTGTTAGTTGCGTCGCCATCCTGCCGGTACCTCATATTTCAACTTCACATCGTACAGTCGTCTCATTTTGTCTCGTATGTGGGCCACGATCTCGTCGAGGTGTGCGTGCGCATAATCGCTGACGGATTGATCGTGGCGACGGTATCGGACCAGCGCAAGGCCCACCCTGGCCCCGTAGTGACCAAGGGCTCCACTTTCCAGGAAAAATTGGTAGTCCTCCCATCCCCGTAGGCCGGGGTCAAAACCGTGACCGTTGTGACTTTTGACATCTTCCCACACCTCTGTTTTCACCAACGACGCCGTGGTGATGAATGGTGCAGCCAGCAACCTCCGGTATGAGTACTCGGGCGTCTTGGTGTAGCCCACCCATCCGCCAGTCTTCACCCAGTCGCAGTAGTGTATGTCTCGGTCAGGGCATAGTTCCACCGACCGAGATACCTTCTCAAGGAACTGGGGGTGATACTCGTCGTCCTCGTCCAGGAAGACATACCACTCGAGGCCTGCGTCAATCGCTGCCCGTACCCCAGTATTCCGAGCCACTGACTGGCCCTGATTAGTGGGAAGCCAGATGGGCGTTACCCATGGGTACGTTACCAGAATCTCCTCGTACCGTTCTGGCTCCGGTGGGCCATCCAGCACTACGATGGTACGTGCGAACTGCACGGTTTGCGCACGAATAGAGTCAAGGGCCCCAGGCAAATACTGCGGCCAGGAATGACAGGCCAGGATTGCGCAAGCAGCAATCATTAGTCATTCACCAGGCTATTGAACAGCTGCAAGAGCCATTCCACCTGCTGTTCGCGCGTCATCCGGGCGAACTCCAGGTCCCAGCCAGCGACACCCCCGGGGTCCAGGCTCGTGCCAGTTGATGAGTTTGCCAGGGCCGCGCCATACATCTCGACTGCATCCAGGGCTCGACCAAGAATTTCCTTCAGTGCCACAACAGCATACGCCTTGTCCTTCATTATTCTCCCATCTGGTGAGTTGCATGACTCACCCAGCCTTCGTAACCCTTACCGACAATCCCCGCTATCTCTTGGTTTCTTCTAGCCTCCGGTCCGGTCCTTGACACGGGATTCGGGGCGTGTGTCTGATGTATCGCCGTCACTATCTGTGTGGCATTGACCACTGGCAACCCAGCCCTGAGTGTAGACCAAATCAGCCAATTGTCAAATGTCGTCCTCCCGATTGCTAGCGGCAACATTGACGACCACAAGCCACGAGTGAACACGAAATAATCGCAGCCACAGGGATGCATTAGCCTGCTGGGCCCCAGCCTGTCTTGCCAGTCTTGGTCAGAGAAGTCTATCTCGCCGCGCACGGTGAGTTCTGTCCGTTGCCCCACCATTAGAAATCGCCCAAACTGGCTGGCACACTCTTCAGCAGCCCATACTATGTCATCGAATAAAATGACGTCGTCGTTGACATAAAGGAATAGGTGGTTGGGGCTGTTGTCCTGAGCAACCGAGAATAGCGAGTCCAGCAACGGCGTACCGAGCTCGGTGCGCTCAACGTCGCCCACCCACCGGGCGCCCTTCTCCCCGGCCAGCTCCCGTGCCTCGTCGCCGATGAGTAGAACCTCGCACCGGGGGAGAGCAGCCCAGCTCGTAACGGCATTGCGCTGGCGGTAGCCAATGTCTGGCTTCAGCGTCGAGAATATAGTGATCATAATTGCTCGTTGGCCAGTCCCCAGCCTGGCTTGTTGTACTGGAGAGGCATGCCATGCTTCTGCATGGTCTTGAACAGAGGAACCAGATTGTTCGCTACAGATAGATGGGGGAACCGCTGGGCCAGTTCTGGATTCTCGACCCAGCTCCTGCTGTGCTTGATGTGATAAACACAACAATCTTTTTGAAAGACAATCTCCTTGTATCCTGCTGCTTGGGCCATGCCAACAAGGACGGAGTCGATGTGAATAGACCACAGGTCGAACTCTGGATACCCTCGCAGGTCATCCCAGGCACTGCGATGGAGAAGCGTGAAATCCCCACAGGCATGTGTGTGTAGTCCCATGAATACCCCGTCATTGACACGCTCCACGCTGCGAGAGCAAAAGTCCAGCACCTCGTCTACTGTATTACCCTCTACATAGGGCTTTTTTAGATCGTGCCGGATTGCCCGGTACAATTTGGCCGCATCAAGCTTGGCGTTGGCCAGATATGCCACCAGATTATTGGAAAACACCAGGTCGGGGTTAGTTGCCACGATCCAGTCTCCCTTTGCACGACGTATGCCAACATTCTTGGCTATCATCTGATAGAAATCCAGGTGTTCTGAGTTCTTGTATTGTCCATGTAGCTCCTGGGGCACAGTGATGATCCTCGTACACCCGGGCCAGGGAACCATATCCTTGAGCGGCGGCCTGTCCGATGGGGGGTTCCACTCGACTGCAACAATCTCTATATCTAGCCCGTGGCGGTTGCTCAGGGCAGTGAGTGTCTGCAAGAAGGTATGCACACGCCTTGCCTGATCGCCGCCGTGGTCGTCATTTCTCAGAGCAACCACGACACTTAACATGCCAACCTCGCTGTGATCAATAGATGCCATCCGAACCTCCGTTCCAGAAATCGAAACATCTTCCTGGGCGTCCAGTGCCACCACCAGTTAAGCACATAGCGGTGCTGGACGTAATCCTCGATGCGATAGGGAAAGATGTGGTCAATGCGCATATCCAAGATCTCAAAGTCGTGGAGTAGCTCTGCGGCAGAGGCCCTGGTGTACGTGCGTGTCAGTGGACAGCCCGCCTGGGCCTCCGACATCTTAGCCACGGCATCATCCACGGCCATGCCGGGTCGCCAGTAGTGCACCAGCGCAGAGAGCACCTTTGGTGTGTAGCGGTGGTAGAGCATCACCTTCAGGGTGCTGCTGGGGAGCATGCAGTGCTTCACTTGCCGAAGCACTCTCTCGGGATGCGGAGTATGATGGAGGACACCGAATGAGTAAATCAGGTCGAATTTGGCAGCCGGCACCAGAAGGGCGCCCAGCTCCTCGATGTCGCCTTGGATGAACCTGATCCTGTGTCCCAGGCCCAGGGCAACAGCCCTCCTACGTGCGATCTCCAAGGACCTCTCGGAGATGTCTACGGCAACAACCCCAGCCCCATGCGCGGCAAAGGCCAGAGTGTCGGTCCCGATCCCACATCCCAACTCCAAGACAGTCCGGCCTCTCCACCGCTCAAACTCCGCGAAGCCAGGAATATGTGGCTCAACGTGATACTTGCGTGCAGCCACTTGCCAGCTGTAGGCAAAGGGCTGCCTGTTGATGTCCACGAGCGAATGACGGGAATTACACGGCCTGCTATCCCAGTACTTTTGAATGTCTGCAATAATTGATGCGCTCATTGTGCTCCCATCACCGCTTGGATCATCACGCGGAAGAATTGATGTTCAGCATATCTGTCGCCTTCCTTTGCCTTTTCAGTAGCCAGTCTCGGTAGAATGTCCTCAAAGCGAGGGCGGACGAGCATCAGGTCGAGCAGATAATGCTTCAGGGACTTGCCTCCGCGTTTCTCCGCTGCCAGCTTCCACATCGGCGAGCCTGGTGGAAAGAGCTTGGCGACCGAGTGGCTGGCACCCTGGTAAACCATGCGGTCGCCGTGCAGTTCTCCCTGCACCGGCTGCTTGCCGCTCGGGAACAGCCAGCCATGGTAGCCATGCTCCTCGTCGGGGTCGGCCAGGTAGGGCCGCACCAGCTCAGTATCTACCCGCCGAATAGTATCATACTCGCCCCGTATCACCCTGGGTATCAGTACGTGCACGGGCATCAGGCGCCCGGTCGCAGCGTCCTCGTAGTGGAAACCCAGGTAAGGATCTATGATGGCAAACTCGAAGTCATAGGGCTCTCCGAGCTTCCCCACATTATAGCCGACAATCACGGTGACGTGCGAGAGTCCTCCTAGCCCTTCTTCGTCGTGGCCGTAGAAGAACCGCGTGGCTGGGATATGAAAGCAACGAAGCACATTCACGTACCATGCAGCGGCATCGCCACACCATACTCCATGCTGGTAGGTCGCCAGTGCTTGCAACTGCTCAATGAGCCCAAGTTGCCCAAAGCCGGGCAGTAAGTATTCACGGCCGCTGTAGCTGGCCATGCTCATTGCCCACCGCCTGAGCATCATGGCTTTTTTGATGGTCGCTTGCTGGGTGTGGTCTCCGCTGGCCGGCAGCTCGCTCATTGCGGGCTCCTGGGCTAGCTGTTCCCTCAAGCATTGCGGGGTGGTAATCGTGCTCCAATTCATGTTCTCCTCCAAGGAATCTCAAACCAGACGCCTCCCTCAAACTCCGCAACAGGCACACGGTGCTCGTTGAGCCACCAGATGATAGGCGCTACCTCGCCATACCCACGGTACTTCGTGCCAGAGAAGTGTGTCGCCTGGGTGCGCAGCCACGCCTTTCTGCTGTTGTCCACGTCTTTGCCTGGCTGCACAGGACTGAAGTCATGGATGGCCACGAAGCCCCGCTCAATCCGGGGAATCCACTTCTCCAGCAAGGCCCGCGAGTAGAACTGATCTGTGTCGTGAATGTCATAAAACACGAGTACATCGTGAGTAGGCAACGCCGAGGCAGGATCTACATCCTGAAACTCTGCCTCGATAGCGTGGATGTCCTGTAGGCGCAGGCCCTCTATCAGCTCTCCCTGTATCCTCGGTGTGGCCACGCGCCAAAAGCGCGCATGCTTGCGCCGGCAGATTGTTGTGATCCTGCCAGGAGATTTGCCCTGTCTCAGCATCGCTTGCGCAAAGGCAATCGTCGAGGCGCCATAACCAGTGCCCACTTCGACGACGTACTCTGGCCGTGTAAGCAAGCACAGGCCGTACAGCGCCAAGCAGGTCCCGACACCCTGGTCGGTGAAGTCGGGGCCATAGTTCTCAACCAGTTTCTGAAAGAAGCCCCTCATTGCTTCTCTATGGGCTGCCCCATTCATACTTTCCTCCCCATTCCCAGTCGTCTTCTACGCTTCCAACGTGCTGCTGGTTGTACCCCATGCGCCTGTCTAGTTCCCCGAACCACTTCTGGTATATCTCTTTCTGGCTGTCGGTCCACTGTTTCCAATACCGTGGGATGCTGGGATCTGGCCCCCAGTGACAGTATTCACCGCTGGCACGCACCTTGTCGTCTCGGGCCTTCATGGTGACCTCGCATACCCGGTCTTGGTCATCCCACTCAAGCCTGTAATCATAAAGTTGGCATGGCAGGTTGTTTTGCTGAATATGTCTCACGTATTCCCAAGGCCACTCAACCCCAGTGAGATTCTCCATGAACCGCTTGAAGTAAGCCCCGTCTCCACCACATGATTTGTTCAGGTCCTCAACCCTGTAGATGGGGTAGCAATCGGCACGCTTCAGGAATGCCCTATATTTGCCCTCGGCATAGTATATCACATGGCCTTCAAAGATCTCGTCGTCAGTCTTCATGGGCCGATGGTATACGCTCCGAAAGGACCTTTCTGCTGGGCCCATCTTCCGCCCCTGGCGGACACCAACGATGTGAATGGGGTTTCTCACACACTGCAAGACCAACCCATTGCGTTCTTGGACATACTGTATGACATCGGTTCTAAAGCTCTTGAAAACCCCCAGGCAGACATCCCCAAAGTGAACCCTGTCATTGAAGAACTTGATAGTTTCCCTGCTCATGGCGCTGTTCGGGATACCGCGCCGCTTAAAGGCCAAAGCATCCGGTTTGGGCACCTCACCCAGCACGCTGATCCTGCCGCATGGGTGGTTTATGCAATTGTAAGCTAGCCACCCACCGGCGCTGTGGCCATGGGAGAATACTAGGAAATATCGCATTTAATTATCTCCTCTATATCATCTCGCATGTTGCATAAGCGATGTAACTCGTCTGGTTCTATACTGCAAACATGATCTGGCCCCGGCATCTTCCTGTCCATCGTGAAGTGCTTCTCGATGATCTTCGCCCCCAGTGACATCGCCACTACCGAGGCAGTGATGCCAATGGTGTGGTCAGAGAAGCCGTCATAACAACCCGCGCCGAAGAATGTTCCCCTGCGCAGATGTATTTCACTGAGTGGCGCTGGGTATTGAGAGACACAATACAGAGTTTTGTGCTTCTCATTCATCCAGCCCCCATCCAAGAGACGCAGGGCGTCGCAGTAGCCGTTGTAATAGCCGTAGGAGATGATGCAGGGCTTCTTGGTCTTATGAATGGCCCGCGCCAGCTCCTCGTCGTACATTGAGCGGCTGGCAACCTTGTACCATTCAACCCCGACCTCCTCGCACCATTCCACACGGTCGGGGTGGAATACTGAGGTCAGGAATGGGATGCCTGCCCGCTGGCATTCATTGACCAGAATGTGCAGCCGCGCTTTTGTGAGTTCGGTCTTGCAAATCAAGTCCCACCAGCGGGAAATGACCGGTCTCTCTCTATCCAAGATTCTCTCAGGCACATAGAGTTGGAATTTGGCCACGTCGGCGCCACATTCCTTCGCCGCCCATATCATCTCTCGTGCCAGGTCCATCTCGCCCTGCCAATTGATGCCTATCTCAGCTATAACCGTTATTGGCCTATTTACCACTGTACCTCCCCTCCCGGCCTCAGAAATATATCCTCGGTATATCGCAACATCGCAAGTCCATCTGTGAACTGGCCGATCCGCGACGGCACCATCTTGTGTTGTAGCTCCCG
>Ga0315543_1001031_pt1 | contig 31661 bp, 28 predicted proteins | sample SalMarSW160210MG_2_FD_203098 | JGI IMG/M metagenome (GOLD analysis project Ga0315543, IMG submission 203098) | Salt marsh sediment microbial communities from the Plum Island Ecosystem LTER, Massachusetts, United States - Salt Marsh Sediment SW1601-210 ... | reverse complement strand
TCTTCATAGCTACCCTCTGGCTGCCGCTAGAATACGCCCTGAGCCACTACGCTGGCCTGGAAAACCTCTTCGCACTTTCGCCAGATAAAACCGGCTTGCCGGTGCTGCTGAGAATCGGTTCACTGTTCGGCTTGCTGATGATCTCGTTTATTATCGTGCTTATCAACTCATTGATACTGATTGTCTTACGGCAAGTTGTTCAAGCCTTACTTTCATGCGGCACACTTTCCATATCAGATGACAAACGATCTTATCCTCCTTTCAAAGAAATACTTTTTGAAAGACGTTGGTTCTTATTCCCTGACGTCCGCGCCCCGCCAATTCATTCCTGTAGGTCAGGAGTCTTGCACTCCTGACGCTCAGCATAGGTCAAAAGCCTACCACGGCGGTTGCTTTTGACAATGCCCTTAAGAAACTTATTTACATAGGAGTAAATTGAAATGCGTAAAGCAATTGTATTACTATTTGCCGTCGCTCTGGCCTTGATGATAAGCAACGGTGCCTGGGCACAAGAGCAACAAGTTGTTGCGAAAGGGTACCACCCCGTTGAGTTTAGCGACACACTTGATGACGCAGCTACTCCCGGATCTCTTAACGGTCCCAGTCCAGGGCAGGTCCTATTCACGGTTAAACCAGATGCTATAGGTCCTCCTCATCCAAGCAACAGCAATATCTTCTATGAAGAAGAGGTTGATGCGCTGGCTAACATTGGCGACGCATACTTTTGGATGATAAAGAACAACACCACGAATCTGCTTGTCTCTTTCAATGGAGATCCTGGAGGAGGAGCTGATCCTAATTGTGTCTGGTACGAAACACCTGGAGGTGCAACTGGATTATTGTGGACACACAACACTTTGAGCAACGTTCCGCCCACTGATCCCAACTTCGACGATCTGGACGCCCTGGAAACATACGGACCAGGTATGGCTGATGACGCCAATAGGGCTTCGTTTATGGGAGACCCAGGAGGTTTTTCCGTATATAATTGGAACTTTGGTGCCCCTGTTGGTTGGTTCCCCAAAGATTCCATCATCAAAGCGATTCTTACGGTTGACCCAGGTTTTACTGGAGACACAGGGAAAGTTGACGTTGACGCCCTAATGACCTCTGGCAATGAGATCATTTTCAGTATCAGGGCCACCGGAAACTGGGACGGTGGCGAACTCGTTGTGGTGACATTGGGCAATCCGGCAGGCGCTGCCTTCTTAAAGCACGGCGATACTACACACCACGGCGACGGTACAAATAAGTGGAACACGGCCTTCGATATACAAACTGCCTTTGGCGTCAACACCGAAGAAGTTGATGCCATCGAAGCATTGGATGAGCTTCAAGTGACTATTCCCTCTCTCACCAACTGGGGTATGCTCATCCTGTTGGTGCTTCTGCTGCTGTCCGGCATCATTGTCATTCGGCATCGTCGGCGGGGGGTAGTGCGAGCGTAGAAAGTAGTGTCTGATGGCAGATGTGAACATCTGCCATGCACAAACAAGAAACGGGATTGGGTGAAAGCTCAATCCCGTTACGTTTGTGAAGCTAATGATGGTCTTGTGTTGATAACTTGGTCTTTTGATTGACTCCTTATCGGCAGGGAAATCGTAAACGTTGTGCCGTTCCCCAACTGAGATTTCACTGCCAGTGAACCTTGATGCAAGTCAATTATCTTACGCGCCAGAGGCAAACCCAAGCCTGTCCCGGAGGGACGAGAGGAAAAGAACGGCGTGAAGATTCTGTCAAGGTCTTTTTCAGCAATACCACAACCAGAGTCTTCGACTTCAATCTGCAATAAGGAAGGAGTCCCCGATTCTTGTTCGACTTCGGAGGATTGGTAGGTGTCAGAGATACCTGCCCTACACTTGCTCAATCTGATTTCAACCTGACCGTCTCGGTCTTCATACGCATTTACGGCATTTTCTAAGAGATTTGTCAGGGCTTGTTTGATAAGCAAAGGATCCATCTCTATGGTGTTATCGTCAACACTCCGGACCACGAATTCGATTTGCCGGCAATCTGGGCGAGCTTGAAAGGCATGCGTTACTTGAGCCACAAGTTCGTTCACAGACACTACTTGCGGCCTATAAGCCAGTGGCCGAGAAAACTGGAGGAATCTATCTACTAATTTCTCCGCTTCGGTGACTTCTTGAATTAGCGCCGTTATATTGCCGATCTCCAGGCTGTTTTTTTTCAATCTTTTTTTCAACAGGTTGCAATAGCCTGTTATGGCACCCATTGAGTTGCGCAATTGATGCGCCAACCCGCCGGACATTTCCCCCAGTGCGGCCAGGCGATTCTTCGTCTCCAGTTTGGAACGTAGCAGCTTCAGCTCGGTCAAGTCATTGATTAGAATAGAAGCGCCTATTGGCTTGTCCAAGTTGTCACAAATCACGGACACAGAGGCTCCGAGGGTCAGCTTGTGGCCATTTCTACATATGAAGTCAATTTCTCGATACTCCAGATTCCTTCCTCCCGTGAGAGTGAACCTAATGGCATTAGCCAGTTCGGAAGAGGGATCGAACAACTCATCATAGGATTTGCCTTCACACTTTACAGGGTCAAACGTGAGGATCTCTGCCGCAACTCGGTTGACAGATAAGATCTGCCCCTGCTTATCCACGGTGACGATGCCGGAATTCATTGAGGTCAACAAGTACCGGTTGAACTGCTCCAGTGAATCAGCTTTACTTTGGATGGCCTTATTAAGTTTAAGAAGCTGGGCTTCCTTTTTTTTCAACTCGTCGATGATCTTGTGGTAGTCTTCAACCATCGCCTCGACATCATCCTTTGTCTGGTCAACCACCCGGCCGGCGGCAATTGCCTGTTTCTTGATTTTTCTGAAGGGAGAAAAAATGAAGCGTAAAAGCAAGAGGTAGATACCGGCAATTGTTATCGCCGATACGATTCCGATAATCAGCAGCACCCGCCCGGAGTCATCAAGGTAAGCCAGTTCCGGAACGTTTTTCGACAGGATCACCAAACTCTTACCGGCGCTGGACGGTATCGGGTAAACGTAAAAATACTCGTCGTTCTCTCCCCGCGTCAGAGTCTGATATTCGGAAGCCAACAGCTTACGGGCCAGGCTAGGTATTTGTCCGGGTGGAAGATTCCGAACAATCGTGCCAAACCATCGCTTCTTTAACTCGGTCGTATTATCAGGCGGCCTGAAAGGAATCAACATCAGTCCGCTCAGATTGTGCCGAAGCATAAGATCACGCCTTTGGGCATCACTCAGACGCGGCGGGACTACACCCTGGATAACCCGAGTCACGGACAGCGCTGCTGAGTTAAGCTCCCCGGCAGTAACATTTCGTCTGGATTCACGGTCGCGAAAGATAATGAAATTGGATGCAAAGTTGAGGAACAGTAAGATGAAAACAATAACCAGTAACCCTAACTGAACCTCAGACTCAAATCTATGTTTGTGCTTTTCCATCATCCTTGGTTACCTATCGGCAATATTCGTGCTGAATTGAAAATTGGACAGCTAATACAGACCAAGGATATTGTTGAGGTAGAAACTGATCAGACGATCCCCATAGACGATAGAAAGCATAGCCGCCGCGGCTAAAAAGGGCCCGAACGGCACCACTCGCGTTTGACGCACCTTGGCAGAGAATATCATTATCACCAGTGAAACTACCAGACCGATCACGGCCGCTGACATAAATATCAAAATGATCTTTTGCCAGCCCAAAAACGCCCCCAGCATAGCCGCCATCTTAATGTCGCCACCCCCCATGGATTCTTTCTTGAAGAGCCAGTCACCGAAGACCGCAATCAGATACAGCGAACCTCCTCCAACCGCCAGACCGATCACAGCGTTAATGATATCAATTCCCCCCGGTAGCAACGAGACCGCCAGGCCCAGCGCCATACCGGGCAAAGTGATAACGTCAGGGATTATTTGAAAGTCAAGGTCTATAAAAAAGATAGCCAAAAGAACCGAAGAAAGAAAGGCCAGGACTCCGAAGTTCAGGCTGAGACCAAACTGCCAGTAAAAGTAAATATAGAAAAGCGCATTTATGGTTTCCACCGCAGGGTAGCGAGTAGAGATTTTCTTGCCACAAAAGGCACACCTGCCACGAAGCAACACAAAGCTGAGAACTGGAATATTGTGATACCACTTGAGCTGAGCGCTACAGTGCGGGCAGGCGGACCGTCCTGAAAGGAATGGGGTATGACGTGGGAGCCGGTGGATCACCACGTTCAGAAACGAGCCGATGACGAGCCCAAACAAACCAACCCAAATCAAAATTATCTGTTCCATGTGCTCAAACAGCTTGTAATTAATGTTTCATCATAGTACGAACTCAGAGTATCATAAGAGATACACATTCTCATATACTCCTACTCCATTTCCCCGTCACCCTGAGCGGAGAGGCTGTGTCATAATCATGAATGTTAACCACATAAGCTCTATAAAATGTCTTTGCGAGGAGCGCAGCGACGTGGCAATCTCTTGTTACGGAAGCAATTGCACCACTGAGATCGCCACGCTCCCTTCTGTCGCTCGCGATGACGCTGTATTGCGACACAGCCTCGGAGTCGAAGGATGAGCGAAGGTGGAGAGCGGTGATCATGGTTCGACTCTACTCACCATAACAATAAAGACATACATTTCTACTGACTAAATATCGGAAAAAGAGTAGCTAACTCAACTCGCCCAGCCAATTCATTACCAGCGCACAGGCTACTGGCCCGGCAGTCTCCGTTCTTAGAATTCTCGGCCCCAGTGAAACCGGCACAAATCCGGCTCTGGTAGCCAGATCTACTTCTTTCTCGGTAAAACCCGACTCCGGTCCAACCAAGACTGTCAACCGCTTCGTCTGAGCACTGTGGGGTACGCGTCCCAATGAGCCAGACCTGTTACCCGGGTGGAAAACGAGATTCAGGCTCTCAGGGTCAGTCTGTTTGACAAATTCGTGAAAGTTTACGGGAAGGGAGATTTCCGGTCGGTAACTGCGCCGACACTGCTTGATGGCCGCCAGTGCAACTCTTTCCAGGCGGCGGGTTCTGGACACAGCCCTTTTGGGATCTTCCAACTTAACTTTGGATCTTTCAGTAATGATAGGAACGAATCTCTTAACCCCCAGCTCAGTCCCCTTCTCTACAACGTGATCAAACTTAAGGCCGACTGAAAGGGATGCCGCCAGGGTCAGCACCACTGTTGGTTCGCCGAAATTGCGAATTTCCGAGTGGATTTTGACCTCCACTCTCCTTTTGCCGATGATTTTCGCTATCTCTCCCCGGTGTGCCGTGCCCATGCCATCAACTACCATCACCAAGTCTGCCTGTGAGAGGCGCATAACATTGACGGCATGGTGGCTTTCGCTGTCGGGAAGCCGAATGATATTATCGCGTCGGAGGTCGGGCGGTGCATAAAAGACTGGCGGTTCCATAAATCAGCCTGTCAGCACCGTGTACGTCAGCCACTCGTTATCCCGAAGGATTGAAAAGGAGGGCAAGCCATTCTCATTCAACCGCGCTGACATCTCTGCTTCGTCCCGATCAAGCAACCCCGACAGCACCAAAACCCCCAGATCTGCCGTATGTGTTGCCAATTGGTTTAACATAGACAAGACTGTGCTCTTAATGATATTAATGCAAACAAAATCATACGGGTGGTCGCCGCGGCACTTCTCGATAGAACCAAGCAGAACTTCGTGAGGAGTCCTGACGGTATTCACCTGAAAATTCTCGTAACAGTTTTCCACGGCGGTTGGATCGTTGTCAATCGCCTTGATAAAACCGGCCTGCATCTTGTCGGCAAGTATCGACAGGATGCCCGACCCGCAGCCGACATCCAAAAATCGCATTCCCGGCCTGAATCTCTCTTGAATGATCTTCAGGCAAGAGCGTGTGGTTTCATGACGGCCGGTTCCGAAAGCCATCCTCGGTTCGATGATTATATCATACTTGATGGGTGAATTAGTCACAGTCCAGGGCGGACGCACAACGATATCGCAGCCGATATAAATCGGTGTGACGGACTTTCTGTACTGCTCTTCCCATTCGATGTTTTTGATTATCCGTTCTGCAATGGAAGGCGCCCGTGGCATGGAACTGTTGACAAGGTGCGAGAGGTAACCGGTCAGCAAGCCACGCCAATCTTTAGTTCCCTCCTGACTAACGTAAAACTTGATCCCGGTGACTTCAGAATCCTCCGTCTCTTCGAGCACCAGCCCGGAACATATATTCTCAATAATAAAATTACACACCGCATCTGCCAGAGATCGAGGCACCTCAAGCCGTGCCTCAACATAAGCCCGGGGCTTGATTTCATCCATAGTGTGGTCACACGCCGAGGGTTTCTCTGAGTTTTTCAAAGAATGATTTGTTTGCTGGGGGAGGTTTAAACGACTCAGAATCGGCTAATCTTTCAAGGAGTGTCTTATCCTCATTACTCAGGTTCGTCGGCACCCATACAACTATACGCACCAGCTGATCTCCCCTGCCGGAGTGGTGCAGATGGGGAATCCCCTTCCCGCGTAGTTTCAACACCTTGCCCGGCTGCGTTCCGGGGGGAATTTGTATCGTCTCATGCCCGTTCAAGGTAGGAACAGACAACGCCCCACCTAAAGCAGCAGTAGTGAACGACACCGGCAACTCACACAGAACATTGATGCCGTGACGAGTGAAATAGTCGTGGTCGGCTTCGTCAAAAACAGCAATAAGGTCACCCGGCTCGCCGTGATGGGGGGCGGCGTTGCCCATGTTTTCAATGGTCATGTAGTTGCCGCTGGAAACGCCCGGCGGAATCTTGAGCTGAACCGTTGTCGAGCCTTTCACTCGCCCTTCCCCGCCGCAGACTCGGCAAGGGTCGGCGATAACCTCTCCTGTCCCTCGACACATGTTACAGGTAGCAACCTGCTGGACAGTTCCTAAGAAGGTTCGCGTAACAGTTCGCACCTGTCCGCTCCCTTTGCACTGCGGGCAGGTCCGGCGAGATGAACCTGCCGCCACTCCCGACCCACCACAAGCATCGCAGCGCACCAACCGCCTAACTTTAATCGACTTCTCGACGCCGGTGGCAATCTCCTCAAGAGTAAGCTCAATCCTCACCCGCAGGTCCTCGCCGCGATTTCTTCTGCGCCGTGAGCTGCCGGTGCTCATACCGAAGAACTCGTCAAAAATCGATCCGCCACCGAAATCGCGCATAAAGGCGCGCAGGGCGTCACCGAGATCAAATCCTCCAAAACCGCCAAAGCCAAATCCTGCTCCCTGCCCGACACCAGCGTGCCCAAACTGGTCATAAGCGTGGCGCTTCTGGGGATCTTTCAAAACCTCGTAAGCTTCAGTGGCCTCTTTAAACTTCTCTTCGGCTTCCTTGCTGCCTGGATTGCGGTCGGGGTGATACTTGAGTGCCAGCTTACGATAGGCCGACTTGATAGTACTCTCGTCAGCTCCGCGATCTATACCTAGAACTTCGTAATAGTCTCTTTTAGTCATCTCAGTTTCTTGAAAACATTGTCGTTAACCTTTGGGTGCCCCACCGCTTGCGGTGGGTTGGGTAATCCTACTTGTATTTTATCCCGAGAAACCCACCCCAAGGGGTGGGCCACCCGTCGTGTCAAGCTGTTATCGTATAAGTCATGCTGAGCGTAGTCGAAGCATGACCATAACATAATGCAACACTCCACATAGTCGCACCCAAGGAGGCGCATTACTTCTTGTCATCATCTACCACCTCAAAGTCCGCGTCAACTGCACTCTCTCCCTTCTCTTCTTTCTTCTCACCCTCCGCATCGGCGGACGTTCCTGTTGCTGCTTCCGGCCCGGCTTGAGCGCCGCTCGCGGCCTGGGCATGTTTGTACATCTCTTCGGCGAGCTTGTGTGAGACAGTGGTGAGAGCTTCTTTGGCGCGGTTGATCGGCTCTATTGACTCACCGGCCATGGCATCCTTGAGGTTCTTAATCGCCTCTTCGATCTTTTTCTTCTCGTCCTCGGCGACCTTGTCACCATGTTCCTTGAGGGTTTTTTCAGTAGCATAAACAAGCTGGTCGGCTTCGTTGCGGGCTTTTATGAGCTCTCCCTTTTCCTTGTCCTCCTCGGCATACTTTTCGGCGTCCTGAACCATCTTATCAACCTCCCGATCAGACATGCCGGAGGAAACCTCAATCTTGATTGATTGCTCCTTGCTAGTCGCCAGGTCTTTAGCGCTGACATGAACAATGCCGTTAGCGTCAATGTCAAAGCTAACTTCGATCTGAGGCACGCCGCGCGGTGCAGGCGGAATACCGACCAAGTCAAATCTTCCCAGCGTACGATTATCAATCGCCATCTGGCGTTCACCCTGGAGGACATGGATTGACACCGCCGGCTGATTATCGTCGGCAGTGGAGAAGATCTGGGATTTCTTGGTCGGGATTGTCGTATTTCGTTCGATCAGCCTGGTCATGACACCGCCGAGCGTTTCGATACCAAGCGACAGCGGAGTGACATCAAGAAGGACAATGTCCTTCATCTCTCCAGAGAGAACACCAGCTTGAATAGCTGCTCCAATAGCAACCACCTCGTCCGGGTTGACGCCCTTGTGCGGTTCCCTTCCAAAAACTTCCTTCACCAGCTCAATCACTTTTGGCATTCGGGTCATGCCTCCAACCAGCACCACCTCATCAATGTCGGAGGACGGCAGCTTGGCATCGGCCAGCGCCGCCTTGCACGGCTCGACAGTGCGTTGAATAAGATGATCCGTTAACTGGTCCAGTTTCGACCGCGAGAGAGTCAGGTCAAGATGCCTGGGGCCGGATTGATCAGCGGTAATAAAGGGCAGATTGACATTAGTCTGAAGAGTAGACGACAGCTCTACCTTGGCCTTCTCCGCTGCCTCTTTCAGACGCTGAAGCGCCATACGATCCTTGCGCAGGTCAATCCCGTTCGATTTGAGAAACTCACTAGCCATCCAGTCAATGATCGTCTGATCGAAGTCATCGCCGCCGAGGTGTGTATCGCCGTTGGTGGAACACACCTCAAACACACCCTCGCCAATTTCAAGGATGGAAATGTCAAAGGTGCCACCGCCGAGATCGAAGACGGCTATTTTGGCACTCCCCTTCTTATCAAGGCCGTACGCCAGCGAGGCAGCCGTCGGTTCATTGATAATGCGCAAGACTTCCAGGCCGGCAATCCGACCGGCATCCTTGGTTGCCTGTCGCTGGGAATCGTTGAAATAGGCCGGAACTGTGATGACCGCCTGCTTGACTTCCTGCCCGAGATAGCTTTCTGCCGCCTGCTTCAGCGACTGCAGCACCATTGCCGATATCTCCGGCGGCGAGTAGGTCTTGCCCTGGACTTCAACCAGAACTGCCCCCCTCTCATTTTCGGTGACCTTGTAGGGGACTATTTTCTCTTCCGAAGACACCTCGCCGTGCATGCGCCCCATGAAACGCTTGATAGAGGCAACGGTGTTCTCCGGGTTAGTTACCGCTTGCCTTTTGGCGGCTGCCCCAACAAGACGCTCGCCATCCTTTGTAAACGCCACCACTGAGGGCGTGGTGCGGGCGCCTTCAAGATTTGCTATAACAACCGGGTCTTTTCCCTCCAGAACAGCCACGCATGAGTTGGTTGTCCCAAGATCAATGCCAATCACTTTTCCCATTTTAATACACTCCTATATATCTATCCTTTGTTAATTCTACATTTGTGAGCAGCATATGTCCTGATGTTGTCTCAGAAGTCGGTTCCGAAGATGATACGGATACGAAAACGTATTGGAACTCAACTCCCGATCACAACCGTCATTCCTGCGAAAGCAGGAATCCAGAAGGATTAACTTTAAATGTTCAAAGAGACTACGATAGTAGAACATAGACACCCTAACCACTGGATTCCCGCTTGCGCGGGAATGACACAAACGCCAGCTTACCCTAATCCGGTACTTATGAGACAGCCTCTTCTCATCTGCCACTAAACTACACCACCATGGGAGACTGAGACATTCGACATACACAGGATGAAATCCAACCTCGTTACTCATTTTTATCCTGTTTTCCCAGCTTTGGCTTCCCTTTACTGACGCCCACCTTGCTGTGGCGAATAACTCGATCCCCTCGTTTGTATCCCTTGCTCATTTCCAACGCAATCACACCTTCCGGATATTCATCCGAATCGATCTGCATCAAAGCTTCATGCCAATTAGGGTCAAACGGCTGTCCCACGGCTTCAATTGGAGTAACGTCGAATTTTCCCAGCAGGCTGGCCATTTGGTTATAAATAAGTTCCGTCCCTTTGCGAAGCGCCTCAAAGTCAGTATTATCATTGTCATCATTGGTGTACTGCAAGGCGCGTTCAAAATTGTCCACCACTTCCAGCAGTTCGACCAGGATTTTGTCATTAGCAAAACGGACTATCTCTTCATACTGCCGCACCATCCGCTTCTTATAATTGTCAAAGTCAGCAGCCGTGCGAAGGAGCTTGTCCTCCAGCTCTTCTATGCGCCTTTTCAACTTCTCCTCTTCACTCGGCTCTTCCCCTGATTCATCTTCAGCCTTGGTAACGTCAGCGACTTCGGCTTCTTCCGATACATTGCCTGAGGGCTGGTCGGCCTCAACAGCTTCCTCTCCTGGACGTTCAGCCTCCTGCTCGGGAGTGGATGGCTCAGCGTCCGTTTGAGGTTCTTCTAAAGTGGCTTCGTTTCCGGCCGTTTCCGAATCCGTTATTTTTGCGCTGGTCCGTTTTTTCTTGGACATCTGCTACTTATCCCTCTTTCTATCTATACCTGAAAGCGCTTCGGTTATTGTCCTGGCAGTCAGCTCAACAACCGACACTAGCTTGTTATACGGCATCCTCGTCGGTCCGATGATGCCGATGGTGCCGGTGATCTTTCCTACCTGATACGTAGATGTAACTAGTGAACAATTCATGATCTCACTGAACTTGTTCTCCCTCCCAATTGTGATTACCAGCCCTTCTTCCTGGGCATCGCTGAGAAAATCCGAGAGAACAGTGCCGTCTTCCAGCAGCTTTATCAGGCCTGAAATCTTTTGAATGTTGGAGAATTCGGGCTGAACCAGCAGATGGTCTGCACCGGAAAGATGAATATCCCCGGCTCGTTCCTCACTCCATATCTTTTCCTTTGAATCTATGATCAGATTGATCAAGCGGCCATGACCGGAGGCGTCAGCCAGTCGCTTGGAAACAGTATTTCTAATGTGGCCAAGCGTGAGTCCAACCAACCGTTCATTGAGCACAGATTCTACCTCGAGCACATCTGTTTCTGAAATGGAAGTTTCAACTTCAAGTACTACACTCCTTGCCAGGCCAGAACGGACCACTACCACCACCATAATCCGACCTTCAGCAACCGGTATCAATTCAAGCCGTTTGAGTGTTCCCTCTTCAAACTTTGGAGCTATCGTGACTCCAAGTTGATGAGTGATATCGCCAAGAATCTTGCACGTCTGCCCTAGTAGTTCATTTATTCCACGACCTTCTTTGAGAATGGAACTCTTGAGGGCTTCTTCCTCTTCCTCCGTAAGCATCTCAGGTTTAAGCAGATAATCAACATAGACCCTGTATCCCAAGTCAGTCGGCACCCTGCCGGCAGAAGTGTGTGGCTGCTTTACCAGACCCATCTCTTCAAGATCCTGAAGGGTGTTGCGGATTGTTGCCGACGAAATCCCCATTTTAAACTTATTGGCAATAGCCCTCGACCCCACCGGATCAGCTAACGCTATATAGTAATCTATGAGATTGTTCAATATTTGCTTTTCACGGTCAGTCAGATTCTCAAACGCCATAACGAGTTAACTCTTCTCTCTATTGCCACTGCCATTTTGGCAGTCTATGTGTCAGTGCGCCTACAAATTTATACATTTTACAACAATAGTCAAGCGTAATTGATTCCAATAACGCTGATTTTTTTACAATTTGGTAGGCCAGTAAAATATAAGCCGCCGAAATCCTATTATTAAGGATGCATGTCCAGAGTTTCGTCAGGTCTTGGCGCCGACGAAGTCAGAGGTGTGACGGGATTTTACAAGCTATCAGTTCACACCCGCTGCTGGCTGGCAATAACCAACAGAACCTCAAACGCACCGGTTGACAACATTTTTAGCGTTACATCCTGTGGGCTTGACTATTAGCTATTTTTCTGGTTATCCTAAAAGTCAAAAATGAAACCATCTGCTGGGTAGTCTACCTGGTTGCACAGCACCAGGAATAAGACTGCTCAGGATATGAGGTGTAGTTATGAGAAAGGTAATCACAACTTTGCTTTTTATTTTTGCTTGGCAGCCCTCATTAATCGCCAAGGATCTGACCGGGCCTCAAATAATACAAAAGGTATCAGACCTGATGAATCAGGAAACCTGTTGGGGTGTCATAAAGCTGACCATTGTAACCACATCAGGTAAGGAGCGCGAATTTACCTATGAAAGCTTTAGTGCCGACAAAGGTGAAAAAAACGTCATAAAGTATACTGCTCCGGTCAGGGTTAAAGGACAGGCGACGCTGATGTTGAACAACGCCGATGACATCTGGGCCTATTATCCCCGAACCGATCGCATCCGCAAGCTGGCCACCCACGCCAAAAAGCAGAAGATGCAGGGAAGCGATTTCACATACGAAGACATGGGCAGCGGCAATTCTTTTGTTACTGATTTTGATACCGAGAGATTAGATGACGAAAAAACCGAAGGCTATAGTTGTTACAAAATAGTATTAAGACAGAATAAGGAAGGAAGCTCCAACTATGCCAAAATTGTCATGCGGGTTATAAAGGACAATTTTGTCCCGGTGGTAATTGACTATTATGACGAAGACGATCCGGAAATCTGCAAGAAAAGGCTGACTCAAAGCGATATCAAAAATGTCGACAGCATCCCAACTCCAATGAAAATGGTGATGCATAACAATCTCGATGACACGGATACAAAACTCGAAATTATTAAATGTAAGTATAACATCCACATTGACAAGTCCAGGTTCACCCAGAGAGGTTTTTACAGGTGAGAAAGCTTTCAGTCGCGCTGCTGATAGCCTTGCTGCCGGTCTCTGCTGCTTACGGTGACGTCTTGATCAACGGCTATTTCGAACCTCAGTTTGCCGGCACTATTCTCGATGATGAATTTCTGCAACTGAACTCCAACAAACTGAGAATTGACTTAAGCAGTGACCTATCCGACAACATAACCTTCACAGGCAATTTCAATTACATAAACTACAACGGCCATACACACTGGAACCTGTTGGACTTTGTCCCCGACAAGTTAGCGGCATTTGTCGAGGAAGAGTCTATACAAGCATATGTGTTGGGATACGAAGATGAAGACGAATTGGATAATGCATATTTGAGACTGTACTCCAAAGTGTTCACCCTGACAGTAGGCAGGCAACAGATATCAGTCGGTTCGGGTTACGCCTGGAATCCAACCGATCTTTTTAATACAAAAGATATACTCGATCCTACCTACGAGCAACCGGGAGTGAATAGTCTGCGGCTTGATATAGGCTTGTCGACTGACCACACTATGGTAATGTTTTACTCCCCTGAAGATACATGGGATAAATCTGGTAAATTGTTTCGGTTTCTTGGAAGAATCTCTCACTTCGATTATGCCCTCTCTGCCGGGCAACGACAACAGATCTTCACGGATTTCACAAATTTTCACGAACAAGAAGAAAGACAGGACATGCTCGGAGTTGATCTGACCGGCGAAATTCTCGGTATTGGATGCTGGAGCGAAAACGCATATCGCTTTATGGAAAACTCTGATGACTACTGGGCTAATGTTATCGGCATGGATTACACTTTTTCATCCGGGTGGTATATGATGGCAGAGTATTATCACAATGAGCAAGGAGGAAAGGATTACAATCAGTATTCCTTCAACGACTGGATGAGATTTCTCACCACCGAGACGAAAACCCTCGCCCGGGACCAAGCATACTCTTATACATATTATCCGGTCACCGACCTTATCAATGTCGGTGGATCGGTTGTATACAGCATATCAGATAACAGCTTGCTTTTGATCCCAACGTGTGAATACTCGGTCGGCAACGATGTTACGCTAACGTTTTTCGGAAACATCTACACTGGTAAGCAGGGTACAATGTACTCCGAAGATATGGGAAATGGTGGAATCATCAGACTGCGAGCATATTTCTAAGCTTCAGAGAGGTGTTTTATGCGCGCTAAATTTTTTGACTGGCTTAGTCATGTTACATACCGCAGATATTGGCTTGTACTCATTTTATCTTTCCTAGTAACGATAGTCCTCGGTGTCTTTGCGGATAAGATAAGGGTAGAAGCAACCTGGATGTCGCTCCTTCCTCAGGACAGTCAATCTGTAAAGACCTTCCAACAAGTAATTGATGAATTTGGTGCCGCTACCAACATCATTCTGGCGCTGGAAGGACCAAGCAAAGAGCGCATTACGGAGGTGGCCGAAGAAATAGTCGTCAGCCTTGACGACATAGTCATCGAATACAAGGATGAATCGGGTGATCCAGTCAAGCAAAAGGCATTCAAGCGAGTTGACTATGAATACGACGTAGATTTTATCAAAAAGCATGGCTTGATGCTTGAAAAGGCCAAGAATCTCAAGAAGAATAAAATTCTATTCACCGATTACAACCTTGTCCCCTTCGTCACACACGTCAACGACGTTTACGAATCACAATGGGTCAGTGATTCTGACAATCTTACCAAACAGGAAAAGGATGCCGAAAGAGGTCTGGATGGGATGTTTGAGCTATTCCATTCGATTTCCGCTTCTGCTTCTGGTAAAACCGATGATTCTGTCTCGGTGCAAACAGGTGTTGACGCTGTGACTATCGGCGATGGATATTATCTATCCAGCGACAAAAAGATGTTGCTGATCTTCATTACGCCGACTATGTCGGTCAATGAGTTTGAACTGTCAGCCATTGCGGTCGATTCTCTTGACGCACGCCTTAATCAATTCAATGAACGATATCCGGATGTGCATTTCGGTCAGACCGGCATGCATGTGGTGACACGCGATGAAATGCGGGCGGGGGTAAGCGATACCATTAGAAACCTGCTTTTTGCCACGATCCTGATTCTGGCCCTTTTCGTCTTATCCTTTCGAATGTGGAGCGGGCCGCTGTTGGCAATGCTGGTACTGGTAACCGGAATCACGTGGGATATCGGCATCGCCCAAATAGTTATCGGCAGATTGAATATTATGACTGTGATGTGCTCAGTGGTATTGTTAGGATTAGGCATTGACTACGCTATTCATATCATTTCCTCATATTCTGAATTGCGCCATAAGGGCGAGACGATTGAAAAGGCGGTGTCAAAAACGTACCAGAAAATCGGCAGCGGCCTTTTGACCGGCGCCCTTACTACCGCTATTGCCTTTCTTTCAATTGCGACAATCAAAACGCCAGCCTTTGGAGAATTCGGTATCGTTGTGGGCACCGGCATTATCTGTTGTCTGCTGGCCTCGATTTTCTTGCTTCCAGCGGTTCTGGTTGCAAAAGAAAAACTATGGATGCTTATGACAAAGAGGGAGCATCCGAAGCGGGTCGACATGGAATTCCATTTCCTCGGCAAGTTGAGTGATCTATCATGCATCATGCCGTGGGTCACAGTTGGAATTGCCATAGCGATTTCTGTATTATTGGCTTTGCAGATTCCAAAAGTGCGAATGAATGATAACCCTATGGATCTTGAACCTGAGGGGCTTGAGTCGATACGGCTGCAAAGAGAAATTGTCAAGCGTTTCCATATGTCACCGGATAATATGATGGCGATTTTTGATAGCATCGATGAAGTCAACAAGGTCCAGGATCGTTTGAATTCAAAACCGACGGTCGGGATGGTCGAATCAATTGCCACGGTCCTGCCCTCCGATCCCAAACAGCAAAAACGTCTACCTCATGTGAAAGAGATTCGTACCGCCCAAGACAACCTGCCACCAGAGACCAAGATTGATGCTCAATTGTTGGCCGAGCAGTTACGTCGCTTCAGCGACAACATCATCGAAATTTCTTCAATGGCTTACGTAAACGGGCTGGATAGAGTGTTTGACAAAGCCAACGAGTTTATCGGGCTTGATGAGGAGGGCAATCAGGTCGGTGTTAACTATGCCGAAGAATTGGCTGATTATGTTGAAAGTCATTCCGAAGCTACTGCTCGCTTGGGGAACTACCAACGGTACTTCATAAAAGTTATGAAAGAACGCATCACTCAAATGAGCAATCCCGAGAAAATTAAGCTTGACATGGTCCCGGATTCATACCGGGCACGTTATGTCAGTGAGGATGGCTTGCACTTCCTTATGGCATTCTACTCCAATGAAGATATCTGGGATGGTATATTCACGAGTCCATTTCTGAAGACAATGTTACGCGCTGTGCCTGACGCCACCGGCACCCCGGTGGTTATGAAGGAAATGGTTGAGACTGCCGGCCGGAAAGGTATGCTTGCATTCGGTATTGCCTTACTGTCGATTGTGATTCTTCTATTCCTGGATTTTAGATCAGTGAAAGTGACAATCATTGCGTTGATTCCGCTTATGATGTCAGTCGTATGGCTTTTTGGCTTGATGGGATTGTTGGGTATCGAATTCACTATCATCAATGTGATCGGGTTTCCATTGTTGATTGGCATCGGTATCGACGATGGTGTACATGTCATCCATCGCTACCGCGTAGAAGGAAAAGCCAGGCTTAACTATGCCATGTCAAGTATCGGCAAGGCGATATTGTTGACTTCTGTAACCACCATGCTTGGTTTTGGATCGCTTATGTCATCAGACTACAGAGGATATATCGGCTTTGGTTTGGTCGTTACCATCGGCATTGGGCTTTGCTTTATTACGTCGGTCATAATACTCCCCGTCATCCTAAAGATTTTCTGGGGCGGCCAAAAGGATCATCCGAAGTTTTTCACAGCCCCGTCTAACAAGTAGATCAAGCATGGAACTCTGTGTTTATTGGTGTAGGGAGCAACCTTGTATCGGCCTACAAATCTCCGAGTTTCGTTGACGCTTACGGAATTTTACAAGCTGTCGGTTCACACCCGCCGCTGGCGGGCAAGAACCGACAGAACCTCAAATCTGTTAATGGCAGGAGTCAGCAGGAGTCAAGGGTTTTTGCCCTGCACCTTGTTGTATCACAATTAGAAAGCCTCCACAGCCTTCGACTCCGCCCGACAGTCCGCCAACAGCGGATGGACAGCTCAGGCTGACTGTGACAGATGTGGATATGGCCCACCTGGAATCCGAAGCTCAAGTTTCCGTGTAACTCGCTGGGGCTATGATAGTTACGAGATAATGGGGTTGTTTCGCAAAAAAGTTGTTGGTACCTGGGTAGTCTGTCCAGTTATCCTCCTAGATTTTTCAGCCATTATGGGTGGGAAATAATGATTTGGGGAGGGATTGTAGGGAAAATGGAGAGAGGAAAATACGCCTCCAGATTCCCCTCCAAACAAGTTTGTAGGGGCCACCCGCCGCACCAGGAGTTGTGAAAGAGTCCGTCATTCCAGATAATATGCGTTTGCTAAAGAAAAAATTTCATTGAACAACTTGGTGTTCAACCTGGCGTCTTGTATCTCGTTCAGGTTACGGTCGGTAATATCGAACGAGCGGTCGTAATTAATGCTTGTAATCCTGTCGGGTTCCAATATGCCGAAATTATCTTTGCTCCCTACAATGAGCCATTCACGTGACGTAGTATCAAAAAGGTTTTTGCCAATGCTGTAATCTTTGATTGCATTCTGGCAGAGGAACAAGTGTTGCATAAGCGTAGGTACAATATCGTAATGGGAGGTCCAGTGGCTAAAAACTGCGGGTGTCATTCCGGGCCACCAAACAATAAGCGGAACGCCTAATTGCGCCTGAGAGTAGTTGCCGTTATGCCCCCAATAGCCCTTTTTGTTTTCATTGAACTCCTGCCCGTGGTCGCTAGTAATAATGACTATCGTGCTATCTATCAACCCCTTTTTCTGAAGGTCTGTCAGTAGAATACCTACAAGGGAATCTTCAAAAAGTGTCACATTCTTGTACAAGTTTAGAAAAGGTGTTGGATCCATCTGGTTGCTTAGCTTTTCGTATTGCGGATACTTCCAAGCCGGCTGAAACGGCCCCTCGAAGTCATCGGGGTGGGTCATACTGTGCATGGCATCGTAAAACAAAAATCCGAAAAAAGGCAGTTTTCTGCCTGATTTTACATACCTATCCGTAAAATCAAGCCAATCCTTGGTAATCTGAATATCTCGATCGTGGGCTGCCTTGCCTTGGGTATGAAGTCTAAGATCTTTTATTCTGGAAAATATGGTGCGGTCGAAGGGCGGGCTAATAAGACTGGCGCTGGTAAAAATACCCATTTGATAATGGCACTTGATAAGTTGATCTATCAAGAGCGGTCCTATTTGTGCCCCCAATACATCGTACCAATAAAGGCCTGGAATACTGTAAAACAATGAGAATGCGCCGGTTCGAGTGCCGTTGCTCCCGCTGTAATGATTGCAAAAATAAAGTGCTTCTCTTGAAAATTTCGATATGTTAGGCGTTATGAGAGAATCTATCGCTTTGTAATTCCATGAATCAAGCAGCAAAATAAGAATGCTGGTATTGGATACCGTGTCGGCAACAATAGAGTTTAAGGGATAGTCCAGATCTTTGGTATCATTACTCATTGCTTCGCTTACAAGCACACGATCTTGAGAAGGCGACACCAACCCAATCCTATAGAGAAAACGGTTCGCTGTACCTGGAAAATACAGGGGATAGCATCTCGATACTTTAGTAATCGGTCTATAGGAGATTGCTGATGCCCAGATGTGCATCACGTGGCTGCTGAGCATCATAAGAACTATCGATCCTATAATCCATTTCAAGCCTCGAAAGGTCCACTTGGCAGCAAGGTGCGCAACCCATCGAAAAATAAATACTTCTATAACCAGTAATATTGCCGTTGCCGATATCACAAGTAAGTATTGCGAATAATGAAACTGGAAAATATCTGTGGCTGCGCCGCCGAATATGAGCTCCAGCGTAAAGCTGTTTATATGAAAACGATACAGGTCGAAAACAAAAGTGTCAATTGTCAAAACTGAGAGGCCGATTGTAACAACCAACGCCGCCCATACCTGCAATAACGTTTTCCGAGGTATAAGCAACGCCACGGGCAAATACACCAACAGATACAGTGCGATTGTAAGTGCAACAAAATGGCTCAGGGTGGTAAAAGTAAGATATACATATGTAGCAACACCTTCTACACCAGTAAAATGCCTCATAAACCTAATTGAAACAAGAAGAGCAAAAACAGAATTGATCAGAAAGAACCACACCCCCAACTGTAAAGCTTTTATACGTGTCAAGGTGTCCTTTTGTATTGCCCCCAATAAATCGGGAGCACTATGCTCTTTCTTTTTGTTTCTTGAAAAACTGCCATAGAAAAATACTTTCGAAGGGCTAGTTTAGCAAGAACCAAAGAAACACAGCAAACAAACCTTTGGAACAACCCCTCCATAACTACCCCTTTTATATCACATTCCATAGCAGATAAACATGTCCACTAAACACAATCATTGCAGGAGTCAGGAACTCCTGCCCTGCAGAAACTCACTTCCAATGGAGAACTCTATGAACACACGTGCGCGCTACTTCTTTTTCTCTTCTTCCTTCTTCGACACCTTGGCTGCCGGCTTTTGCTTCAGGTTCTCCTTGCGGTCGTCAATACCGTTTTTGTTTTTATCGATAAAAGAGTCGTATTTTTTCTTGGGGACCTGTTTTTTGCTCTTTGTTGTGGAAAGTGGGATCTTTTTTGTACTTTTCTTATTCTTTAGAACAACTTCCTTCTTGACGGGTTTCTTATCCTTTTTCTCAACTGCCATCACATTGCCACCGAGAGAAATCAGAAAAGCGCTGCACACAAGATAGATTATGAGCCGTTTCATACCATTTCCTCCTCACTACAAGATATACATATCGCTGACTCAGTCAAGCCTTAATACCCTTATCTCTTTTCCTTGCCTTGAGAAGACTTACTTCCACCTGAGGAACCGCTCTTGCCGGAGGACTTAGTTCCCACTGATGAGGGCGTCTTCCCGGACGACTTGCTGCCACCAGACTGCCGGTAAGACGGGGCTGCTGCTTTTGACCCGCCGGACTTAACGGTGGCCTTACCCACGTTGTTGGATTTGCTTTCCTTCGACTTGTTGATCTTATTCGATTTAGTTTCCTTAAGAGTTGATTGTTTCGCATCAGTTTTCTTCTTGTAGACAGACCCGGATTTTTTCTGGTAGTAGTCGGACGATTTCTGGGATCTAATTTCCGTCTTGCTTTTTTGATAGCTTTTCTCACTTGACGATTCACTTTTTCCGACAACTGTAGATTTAGGATAGATCGAGGAACCTTTGTCTTTATATTCGCCGGTTGTAGAGCCTTTGGAACCTGAATAGGTAGTGCTCTTGACTTTGCCGGAAGGGGATGAATTGGAGGGGTCGTAGTACTTCTCTTTGGCGTCTTTTGTCGATTCGTACACCTCACCAGTGGTCTCATAGCCGCGCTCCGTCTTGACTAATTTTGCGGGGCCTCGGACATGTTTTTTAGCAGAAGCAAAAAAGGTCGTCGTTTTTTTATAAACGGCACTACTACCTTTTAATGCAGCTTTCGAATCAACGGAAGCAGCTTTGAGTATCACTTTCTGCTTTTCTTTGTACTTGGGATACCCGCTTTTAACCGGATCGCGGTAGCCTACGAAGCGGACTTCCTTGTACTTAGAAACCACGGTCGGTGAGGTTCTGATCACGTCATGGCCCAGGACAACGGTATGATAACGCGTAATACGGACGCCGGACTCCCAGCAGTAGCCGTAGTAGTCGTAGATGGTAAACGTGTGCCAGCCGACATAAATACGCGGAATGTACAGTGGCGTACATCCCCAATAGATGCCATCGATATACACCGCCGCATCGAAGGGATAATCTAAGTAGATGTTGCCACAGACTGTCCACGGGTAGTTATATGAATAGTACGCCGGTCGGAAATAGTACGGCTCCCATTCGTCAACAAAGATGGACGTACGATCGTACGCAAAACGCTGACCGCCGTACCGCACAAAATAGTGGTCGTTCAAGTAATCCATATACTCGTAACGATCATCCCAATCACACACCAGACCGGATGTAGGGTACCAGTCGGGAATCGGGAACCGTTCCCGCGAAGCGATGATCTGAATGTTTTCCGCTCCCTCCGGGCCGGAGACAACAAAGTCAAAATCGTCACCACCACCAGGGAGACGATAAGTCACTCCGCCATTGACGAAATTGTCTTCACCTGGTTCACTGGGAAACAGGAGGTTGACCCGCCCCTGGCAGTCGATCGAATAGATAGCCACAAAGGCGTCCCTGTTGGTCCGATAGTAAAGAACTATATTGTCCCCTACGTAATATTCACCGTCGGAATGGTTGGTCCAGACCTCAACGTCAAGATAACGGTCGATCTTAGCGCGGTCGACATCCTCATACTGATTCTCATTATAATCTCGTTCAATCTCCTGCGAAAGCACCGCCGGGGTACTCACAACAGCCAGTACGGCCGTCATCACTAAAATTTTGCGCATATTACGTAACATGTTATTACCCTTTCTTTCAGGTTTATTTCAAAGAGTTTGAATTGGTGTCGTCATGTAAATGTTGCGCCCCCTGAAACGGTTTTTCAAAGTTGTCTGGCCGAGGCACCAGCTCTGGATTGTTATCATCGATCTGATATGCCCAAAGGAACATGACCCAGTCATCATCAAAGTTTATTTTTTCCGCACGCATCTTCGCAAAATGCAAATCATCCGTCCAGATAACATAGGTATGTCCTTCGATAATCTCTACCTTGCCAAGCTCAGACCACCCGTCCTGTGGAGCCCATCCAATGTCATCAAAGGTCTCTGTGAAACCCATATCCTGTATATCTGTGGTGTCGTTACCAACATTAAGGGAAAAGACATTCCCTTCCCGCGTTAGGTAGACATCAGCCCGCGACGTATCGACAATTGTGAAGGCTGCAAAAAGATAGCCTGCCAGATTTGGCTCAGCCGCCACATCGAACAAAACGACTTGACCATCAGGGCGAGGAGTGTCAAACACATCCTCAGCTGATAAATCCGATTCCTGTCCAGCGCGGTCAACGGACGAGACGGCGTAATAATACGTTTCACCGTTCACAACGTCCTGACCCTCGTCAATCCACCCGTAGATAAATAAGGTATCAAGGTTCGGATTGGGTCGTGCAGCTTGGCGACCTCTTTCTGTGTATCCAGTGTCTGGATCACTTGAACGCCAGATGATATATTCCACGATATCACGCTCGTAGGGGCCATACCAGAACAGATAAACCATTTCGTTTCCAGTGACGGAATAAACTCCCTGCGGGGTAGCCGGCACCGGATCAAAAATACACTCGTCTCCGTCACACCCAACAACCGCCAAAAGGCCTATTGTCAACAGCATTGAAAACAACTTCAATCTCATTTTAAGCTCCAGTTTGTCATATTAGTATTCATTATCCATGTGAAAGTACAACAATAACCGTGCCGGATCACCTAACTCATTCTTGTTTAATGGGTTAACGTGTCATGCGTTGTGGATAGGGTTCATTCTATGCACATATTTTGTGCATAGAATCAAGGTAGCGCACTGTTTTTTGTCAAGCCTGGGAAAGCTTATATTCTTTGATTTTGGCTCGCAGGGTATTCCTATGAATGCCAAGTTTCTCTGCGCAGAGACCGATATTCCAGCCCAACTCCTCAAGGCAAAACTTAATGTGCCGTTTTTCCACCTCGGAAAGCGGAACTATAGCTCCGGCTGCAGTGCTGAGAGTTTCCCGTGGGGTGAGGCCAGTCAGATCATTCTTTGTAACGTACTCCGACCGGGTGAGCACCACCGCCCGCTCTACTATGTTCTCAAGTTCCCGCACATTGCCTGGCCAGGCATAGCTGGTGATAATCTCAGCGGCCTGGGTGTCAATCCCTTTAACATCCTTGCCAATCTTCTTAGAGTATTTCTGGATGAATTTTTCGGCCAACAGCAGGATATCTCCGGTCCACTCCTTAAGTGGGGGAAGATCGATCAGAATGACATTTAAGCGGTAATACAGGTCCTCTCGGAATCTTCCTTCAGAGACCAGCTTCTCAAGATTGCGATTAGTAGCGGCAATTATTCTTATATCCAGAGGGATTTCCTTTACCGATCCCAGTCGCTCAATTTTCCTCTCTTCCAAGACCCTTAGCAGCTTCACCTGCATTGTCAGCGGCATCTCCCCGATCTCATCGAGGAACAACGTGCCCCCATCGGCTAACTCAAATCTTCCCTGTTTGGTCCTGTCCGCCCCTGTAAAAGCACCCTTTTCGTAGCCGAAAAGCTCCGACTCCAGCAGATTCTCAGGAAAGGCAGCGCAATTGATTGCCGCCAGCCTTTTATCCGCCCGTGGCGAGAGGGCATGAATGGCGCGTGCTACCAGCTCCTTCCCAGTTCCAGAGGGGCCGGTTATGAGCACCGTGGCTTCCTTGGGCGCTACGATCGATATGAGCTGTTTGACCTTTTGTATGGCCGGCGATTCGCCGATTATTTCAGTTGTGGGAAATATCTCAGCTAACCGTTCACTCATCACCTCGTTGTCCACCACCAAGCGGTTTTGAGCCGCGGCCTTTTCTAACTTCAATAGAAGCTCATCGAGATCTTCAACCGGTTTGGTAAGGTATTCGAAAGCGCCGGCTTTCATGGCCGACACTGCCGTTTCCACCGACCCGAAGGCAGTCAGCACGATCACCTGGATAAACGGGTTAATCTCTCTCAACCGGCCCAGCAACTGCAGCCCGTCCATGCCGGGCATTTTCATGTCAACCAGGGCTACGGGAGAGAAAATCTTGTGATACTGCTCTAATGCTTCCTCAGCGCTGCTTGCCGAGTGGACCTGATACCCTTTTTTTGCAAGAAAGCCACTCAAAAGCTCCCTTTGCCCCTTTTCGTCATCCACAATCAAGAGCTTGGTGCTAGGCATGCTATAACCTATACAAAGCCGTCCGTCATGGCAACCACAAAAAAACCCGCCGCTTTGGCGGGTTCTTGATGATTTCGCCTGCTATCACCCTCCCGAACCAATGAGGATACGAATGCCGGCATGGATATCAAATACGTTAATATCATCGCCGAATATGTAATCAGTGTCCTGATAGGTAGCTTTGGTATCCTTAGTAAAAGCGTGATGGTAATTGGCTTCCAAGAAAAGTCCGCTGTAGTCGGCGGTATAGTAGAACAGTCCTAACCCAGCGCCTAACCCAAACGAGGGATCGTACGAGATTTCTCGGTACCTGTTACCTTGGATATTCGTGACAAAAGTGGAAAACTTAGGGTTTTCCACGCCGATGTGTCCCTTCACAAATGGTACCCAATTGGATTCCCCTTCGAACAGGTACTTGATATAGACATTGGGGTTATAAAGACGATGCTTATGATTCGATTGCTCACCGTCCGCTTTAATTGATAATTGGGTATAGACAAGATTCAGCCCCACAACGAGAGATGGTGTGAGAAAGTAGCCGGCATCAATGCCGATGTCCCAGCCGGTCTTTGCGCCTCGCTCTTCATCCAACGTTGTCCAATCGCTCAGACCGCCGGTAGGAACGCCCGCCCCGCCAAAAAAGCTGACTTCTACAACATCTCGTTCTTCAGCTTCTTCCTGGGCCAGGACAGTTAGGTTATAGGTGAAAAGTAACAAAACTGCAACCAAAATTGACCTTTTCTTCATTTCTTCATCCCCAAAAAACTTATCTTTATTTTCTTCTCGTTAGTGTAGACTTCTCACTCTTATCTTCAATCAAACCGAACGAATCTGTCGGCACAGGTCAGAATAAACAGCCCCACTTTATCTTTGTCAACAGATTAAATATAGATGCTGGCCATAAAAAAGGCCGGTTACCAAAGACGCCCTTGCGCTTGACTCGCAAGGTCACATCTTCAACTCCGTCGTTGGCAAAACACTGCAAAACATTATAAAATCGTCTTTGAAGTAGAAGCCGTTAAGTCAAAAAATTAAGAGAGCTTCCTTACTCAGCCAAAATGGCCCGTCATGGTTTGGCGGGTTTTCTATATAATACGTTCAGCCTGAGTGGGGTTGAGGCCCGGTTATCATTTATGCCATCTTGCGCAGCAGACCGACAACTTTACCGGCGATACGGAACTCCTTAGAGCCCGCGCGAGGAGGGCTGACAATGATCGGATCGAAGGCGTCATTTGCCGGCTCAAGGCGTACCATCTTGCCTGTCCGGTAAAACCGCTTGACTGTAGCTTCGCCGTCAATAACAGCCACCACGATGTCCCCCTTCTGAGCAACTTGTTGCTTTTTGACGATCACCAAGTCGCCGTCGAAGATACCAGCGTCTTTCATGGAGTCCCCGACTACTTTTAGTGTAAACGAGTCTTCCTTTGGTAGAAACGATAGGTCGAGAACAATTTCGCCCTCTATATTCTCAATAGCATCAAGCGGCAACCCGGCTGGGACAGAGCCTACCAGAGGAAGACGACCAACGCCACCAACTAGAGAACGGGTCAACTCCAGCCCGCGTGAGATAAATCGCTCTTTTTTCAGGTAACCCTTTTTTATGAGGGCGCTCAAGTGCGTCCTAACACCGTTAGTAGAACGGATGCCGAAGTGCTTGCCGATTTCCCGAACGGTAGGGGGGTGCCCCCGCGATGTTATTTGATTCCGGATAAACTCCATCACCGAACGCTGTTTTTCTGTCAGAGTCTTTTTCACCTGTTTCAAATCCCTTGAAATGAACTTTTCGACTCTTCTTATCGGAACAATACTGCTCATTTGGGCAGATGTCAACAATATTTATGTGGTGCGGAGGGAGAATGTGATATTGGAACTTGCCTTGGGGAAGGAATATCTCCTTGCATTCTGACATATCTACAGAGCTTCAAAGGATAGTAGCCAACAAAATGCCGGTCCCAATTGCCCCGTCCCAGAATTTTTATGGAGAATCTGATACCTTCGACGGGTATCGATTTCAATTACCTATAGTGTGATGTCCCAGAAATACACGCTAATAAAAAAAGCAGCAAATTAAATCGTGGCATGGGCATCTTGCCCATGATTCACGGGCATGATGCCCGTGCTACTGCAAAAGAATATGTGAACATATATTTGGGACGCAACACTAGGTGTCTTCCGATTTGCGCTTGGAGAAGTAAAGTACATCCTCACTGTACAGATACCCGAGTTTCTGGAACAGCGCCATCGATGGAAGGTTATAGTCTTCGATAAGACAAGCGATAATTTCTGCTCCCTGCCTTTCAAGAAAGGCTTCACATTCTCTGGTGATCTCACCGGCCAGTCCCTGTCTCCTGAAATCAGGGTCGACGGCGACACGATTTATCCAGCCCTTTCGCCCATCGTATGTAGCCAACCCCACCGCAACAAGTCGGTCACCTTCAAACAGGCCGATAAAAGCGGTATCCGACCGCCGCATCTCTTCGGCAATGCAATCTTTTCCGTCCCTACCCAGCGGACGATACGGCAGTCCAGCATCGGCCCAGACTCTAATTAAGCCATTATAGTCATCAATAGTCAGTTTGCGAATTTCTCGTGCCACGTTTCCCTTTCAGAATCAACTGGTACCATCTGTACCGCTCATGGTTCGACTCCACTCACCATGATATTCTAATCGTATCATACTATGTGAATGCAGATATTCAAACATTCCCAAGCTAAAAAAAAGTTTAGCTGCTCATTCTGAGCTGACCCACTGCTATCCAGAGCGGTTCTACTGTCATCCCGAGTGGAGAGGCTATGTCATAATTGTGCTCCTGACTGTAAAAACCCTGGAAACCGTCGTTGCGAGGAGCGAAGCGACATGGCAATCTCTTGTTGTTCACGCAGTTGCCAGGTGAGATCGCCACGCTCCCTTTGGTCGCTCGCGATGACAGTGAAGTTACGACACAGCCTCGTAGTCGAGGGATAACAGTTGAAGGTGAGAATCAAGCGTTCACATTTCATGTCAATAATATAGAAAACCTCTGCCACCGTGGGAATGAAAAAATACCCGCGTCACTTTTGGCGGAGCTTTGTAACCCGTTCAGTCTGACGATGTTCAGGAAGTCAGAAGCGTATTGGCTGTACTGTATTTGTGCGCAAGGAGTGACGAGTGGAAATCCTCCATGAAAAAAAGGATTGAATTATGGCACCTTATAGAGGTATTATATATGAAACACATAGCATTTGGAGGAACGGATATGACAAATACAGCGCCCCCTGTTTTTTATAAGAACCCCGGTCTGGCCGCTATCCTTTCGTTTTTTTACATGGGTTTGGGACAGATTTACAACGGCCAAATTGCCAAGGGGATATTCTTCATTGTTGCATACTCAATTTCCATAGCCCTGATGCTGATATTGATCGGCTTCATCACCACGCCAATTCTGTTTATCTACGGCATGTATGACGCTTACAAGTCAGCCGAGAAGATTAACAAGGATATTGCCCGGACTGTCAGTACTCGGAACGGCCCACCGGTAAATTGACGGTTTCAAGACTAGCCGCAACCATGCTCTTAGCAATCGATATCGGAAATACCAACATCGTCCTGGGCGTTTTTGACGAAAAAAAACTGATAGACCATTTCAGAGTGACGACGAAAGACCGTCTCACGGTTGACGAGGGCTGCTTTCTCATCACCACTACCCTCGAAAGGATGAAAGTAAAAAGCGATGACATCGCTTTGGTCATAGTCGGTTCGGTGGTCCCGCCGCTGACGGGCATATTTGAGACGACGGCAGAGAAGTATTTCGGATGTAAGGCGATTGTTATATCTCACCATGTCGAACTGCCGATTACTATTGCCATTGACCAGCCGGAGCAGCTTGGAGCCGACCGTATCGCCAATGCCGTAGCTGGATACAGCAAATTTGGCGGGCCTGTTATTATTGTGGATTTCGGCACCGCCACCACTTTCGACGTGGTTGATGAGAAGGGGGTCTATATCGGCGGTGTTATCGCACCCGGCCCGGAAACCTCGATGGCTGAGTTGGCCAAGAAAGCCGCCCGGCTTTTTGAGGTTCGCATCGAGCCGCCTGACTCGGTTGTCGGCAAATCGACTGCTGGTGCTCTCAAGTCAGGGTTGTTCTATGGCACCATCGGACAGGTGGATTATATCATCGAGCGGATTCTTGAGGAAACCAGCTTCACGAAGTGCACCATCGTCGCCACTGGCGGCTTCGCTTCGAGGATTGAACAATTCTCCCGTCATGTGAAGATGGTTGAGCCGACTTTGACGTTAGAGGGACTGCGTTTGATTGGTGAGATGAATTGATGCTCCACCATTTATCGGGGGGAGAATGTCACAACGTACCACAGTACCACGAGCAAGAGTGCCAGCAACGAAATCAAGAGGTACTGACGGGTGGATTTCGGTTTGACCTGAAGAAACTCTCTCCTGGATGATTCTCGTTCAAACGAGCGCACCTCACGCAGTGTAATCAAAAGCTCACCAGTGCTGCTGAATCGATCGGCGGGATTCTTGGCCAGCAGCTTCTCAATTAGCAGGATAGTGTCGCCGGGAATTTTCCTGTCCCTCAGGATTTGGAAATCAGGTATCTCGTGCAGAATAGCGTTCTCGACTGCCTCACGTGTATCACCGATAAAGGGCTGCTTCCCAGTCAACAGTTCGTAGAAGAGCGCACCAAGTGAAAACAGGTCCGCCAATGGTGTGAGAGGTTCGCCGGTGATTTGTTCGGGAGCGATGTAGGAAGGCATCTCAAAGGCGGCTTTCCCTTTCAGAAGTTCTTTTCCTACTGCAAAACAAGACAACCCGAAATCCATTATCTTCGCCACTCCTTGAGGAGTAACCATGATGTTGGAAGGTTTGAGATTCCCATGAGTTACCAGCTGTTCATGAGCATACTTGAGACCATCGCCAATTTGAGCCGCAATATCAAGAAGCTTGCTTTTGTTCAGGGGGCCAAGTCTGATCAGCTCCCTCAGAGTGGCACCCTCGAGATACTCCATGTCAATCACAAAGGTGTCGCCGACCTGGTAGAAGCCGAAGATAGAACATATATTGGGATGGCTGCTATGCGAGAGTGTGTTTAAGGCTATCAGACAATTCCCGTGGAAACTGACGGAATCGATAAGGGACGGGTTGAGCAGCTTGAGGGCTGTTATTCGCTCCCGTACCGTATCCCAGGCTTTGAATACCTGTCCGCTGACGCCGTCGCCAAGCTTTCCAATTATCTCGTAATGCAGTATCTGCTGGGCAGCGAATTCTTCCATAGTTATTATTAACGGAACCTTTCAGTGGAACTTGAACATCCCCGCCGCCCTTCCTGCTGGCTGCTGATAATCAAGCAGCCTATCTTTACTGATTGAGATAGTTCTCGCGGATGCGCTTGGCTAAGAGCTCTGCTGCCGAGCGGTACCCCTTGGCATTGAAGTGAATAGGGTCATTTATGGCGTCATCATAAAGGTCCCTATGGCGGTCAAATTCCCGCGCCAGGTCAGCCAAGTTGATGCTATCGGAGACGGAGATGTCCCTTATTGCCTGATTATATCTCTCGTGGAAGTGGTGCAGAGGCGATTTAGCGCCGGGAGGATAATAGGTTGAGAGGGACGGTATGGGAGAAGTGAGCAGTATTGGGGTAGCGCCATTCAGGCGCGCCAGTCGGCAGAGGTCACTGAGATTCTCCCTGAAGTCATCAAGCCCTACCCTATAGACCGGCGCCCGGCGGTTAAAGAGAGAGTCGGGTTCCTTTTCGATGGCCGAGAGAAGGAGCTTCTTTAACAGCCGGTAGAAATGAAAATGGGAGAGAAAATTCTGGCAGGCGATAATGGACCGGGGTGGAAACTGCTGATCCTCGTCAGCGATCTGATCGGCAGCCGCCCAGTGATCATTCCAGGCAAAGAGGATAAGGACGATATCGGGATTCAAATCAATAAGTCTTCTTTCGAAAAAGCGCTTTCCTTGAAGGGAGCTGTATCCCGGAATGCCGGCGTTAATAACTTCGTAGGCGCCATCCAAGAGAGCCTCGAGACGCTTAGGATACGTATCCTCATAGGATACACCCCAGCCGAACGTGCAGGAGTTGCCCAGAGCCAGAATTCTTCTTTTCGTTTTCACTTTGCTCACCTCTTCTCCCCGCAGACCGAAAGAATTGATGCGGTAGGTCTTCCCCTCAAAAAATCTTGACGTGATAACCTGGTGGGGACGAAAACACCAGAACAGGTCATGATCTTTTTGGAAGACATCAGGATAGTCAAGAGCTCGATTCAATACGAAAAAGCGGTTTTGAAAAAAGGTGTCTACATCAAGAGCTCGTAGAGTGAGTTCAACGACAGCCAGAAAAGCCACCGGTACAAGCAACGATACCGCCAACCGGTAGAAAAGTGAACGTCCGAACAACGCCATGACCGCAATATACAGGCGTCTCAGGATACTGTCACTTGGTTAATTTGCTGAGAAAACGTTAGAACAATGAGTAGATAAAAGGAGCCAGGGCGGATGACTCAGTAAACACCACCAGCAAGGACAAAAGCACCAGAAATATCAAGATCGGTCCCAGCCACCATTTTTTTGATGTTTTCAAAAAGAAGAACAATTCAGAAAAGATACGCAACCGTCGGAACATAATCATTACCGATTTATCTGCCTATCGCCGGACGGCTTTTAGTCAGGGGCCTTTTCAATGGTAAATCTCTCTTGTACCTCCTTAGGCACCTGGCTCTTTATCACTAAATAATTCTCAATGAGGAGCAAGTCAATGTCGCTGGAGCAAAAAGTGGCGAAGGCATCTTCGGGAGTATTGACAATCGGATGACCCCGCAGGTTGAACGATGTGTTTAGTAACACGGGAATTCCCGTAACAGCTTTGAACTGACGCAGCAATTTGTAGAAAGAAGGGTTGTCTTTTTCGGCAACGGTTTGAATACGGGCAGAGTTGTCGACATGAGTGACCGCCGGAATTAGCCTGCGTTTGTCCTCAGCAACAGTGTAATTAAAGAGCATATACGGCGCCTCCCCGGTACAGTCAAAATATTCTGAAGCATGCTCAGCCAGAACCGCCGGCGCAAAAGGACGAAACGGCTCACGGTATTTCACTGCGGCGTTGATTTTCTCTTTCATTTTGTTGTCACGCGGATCGGCAACTATCGAACGAAAACCTAACGCCCGCGGCCCGAACTCCATCGCTCCCTGATAGATAGCTACAATCTTGCCGCCGGCAATTTCATGCGCCAGTCTGACAAGGTGATTATCGGAAGAATCGTGCGAGTACGGAATCTGATTCGAGTCAAGAATGGTACTCATGTCTTGTTCAGTATACTGAGGGCCTATGCCAAAGAAGGGCTGAGGTTTTTTGTTCTCACCCGTAAGCCTGTAGTGCGCATACAGAGCCGCACCGACAGCGCCCCCGGCGTCGCTCGAGGCCGGCTGAACATATATTTCATCAAAAACCCCCCGCTTCAAAAGTACTCCATTGGCCTTGCAGTTCAGCACCACCCCGCCCGACATGCAAAGCTTGTCCATTCCGGTTTGTTCTCGAACGTGGCTGGCCATTTTCAAGACAATCTTTTCAGTTACGGCCTGAATCGAAGCAGCGACATCTTCGTGAAACGGTTCAATTTTAGACTCGGGGGTCCGCCGCTGCTGGCCAAAAAGCTTCTCAAACTTAGAACCGATCATAGTCAACCCAA
>Ga0315543_1001030_pt1 | contig 31663 bp, 30 predicted proteins | sample SalMarSW160210MG_2_FD_203098 | JGI IMG/M metagenome (GOLD analysis project Ga0315543, IMG submission 203098) | Salt marsh sediment microbial communities from the Plum Island Ecosystem LTER, Massachusetts, United States - Salt Marsh Sediment SW1601-210 ... | reverse complement strand
ATCCCCTGGAGCAGTCTTGCGTAGAACCGGCCTCAGCGCTCACGAGCCGGGCCAGAGAGAAGCAGCGAATTCAGGCGAAGCCATGCGCGCCTTGTTATGCGCTGTTGGAGCCTTATCCCATCGCCTCTCGTATGCGTGCGGCGAGAGCTGCCATCTCTGCATCCGATAAAGCAAGAACGCCCTTCTTGAAACTCAGTGCTTCGAGCTGTTGCTCCTCATAGGGTACTCCTGGCGGCAAAGGGGCGATATGCCAATGAACGTGACGATTGCCTTGCTGGCTGCCCAGCGACAGGATATACACCCGCTCTGTTGGCACCACTTGCCGAAGTGCCTCGGCAACGCGATGAATGACACGCTGAAGCTTCAGGTATTCCTCGAGTGTAAAGTCCCCTGTCACGTGCTCCCGATGCTGTCGTGGGGCAACCAAGGTGTAGCCATAGAGTGTTGGATACTTGTTGAGAAAGGCGATTGCAAAGTCATCTTCGTAGACAATGTGAGAAGGATAGTCCGGGTTACCCGCGATTAACTCACACACGAAGCAAGGGCCACTCTGTGAACGGCGAATGTAAGCTTCAATATCAATAGATTGGCGTTGGATCATTTTTCCACTCCAATGGCGGATAACATTCAGGCTTGTATAACGTGCCTTCGCCCTAAGCCGTTCGATTATGCGTCAAGTTCCACTCGAAGGATCTCCACTTCAGTGAACGTTTCTCCGTTGAAACTCAACCGCACTCCTTCGCAGTAGCCACATGCTGCCCCCCACGTGTTGTGATCGGCTTGGAGCAGACAGGCCACCGCGCCAGCTTCAACGATTCCGCCGTGCGTGATAACCAGTGCGCGCCCGCCCTCCGGTAGTGCCCTCGCTATCGAAAGCCAAAGCTCTGCCTGCGTGCGGGCGAAACGTGCTGTCGCCCCACCTTGCTTGATAACCCGAGCGAACTCGGCGAATCCCGCCGCCCAGTGAATTTCAGAACTAGCATCGTCGCCCATCTCGCTGAGTTGATCGAGCCGTTGGTCAACAATGAATCCCATGGCTATGGCTGTTTCGAAGGCGCGCGGAAGGGCACTGGTGATCACTCGGTCGAATGGACCGAGGTCGCTGCCTACCCGGCGGGCTAACCTGACCCCTGCCTGTGACAAATGCTGCCCCGCTTTGGCTCGCATACTGTGCCGGCGTACTTCAACGTATCGCACTGTTGCTGCTTCTCACCCTCTTAGAAACTCACGGTTCGGTATTTGGCGCGGCAGGGGTGCCCTTCTGCAATGTCTAACTGCCGCTCGCCTGGACGCCCTACGGCTGACCAAATCGTGCCACCCTTCCGCCCCGAAGCGTCTAGCCCGTGTGCGCAGATCTTGCCTTTGTGATCGGACATGGCCTGTTTCACAGTTTCAACATCTATCGCTCTACTCCCACCGAGCAGCTCACGAAGGCGGTTGTACCTAAGATGAGAGGACTCTGGCACGTGGGATTCTCTCCCTGCAAACGCTGGGCACGCTGCGTGATTGGTCAATATCAAGACCCCATCCTCTGGATAACGAAGCTCTATCCCTTCCACGCTTACTTCCAGCACGACAGCCTTGCCAGAGCTATCCGCTATGAGCCGACCACCACTCCCCGTGAGGGGCATGCTTCGAATGAACTCAACCGCCTCGTCCACTGTTGCACAGTGATCAAGTATATGCCTCCCCGTAAACCAGCCCACCACTCCTGGCAGAGCTGGTTTAGGCCCTGGCAAGAAAATGGCGGCAGTTCCTGTGAAGAGACCAGCTTCATTCAGGCCATCCCAACGCCCTACCCAGATGTCGCAGTTGCCCACGCTGGCATAATGTCCCTCGGGATAGGTGCGATAAGTGGTGGCACTCTCCTTTGACACATCGTAGAACATGTCAAAGTTGCGGGCAACAATCATGCGTCCGTCCACTGTTCGGTCTGGCATCACAGCCACTACAGAGCAACTCGGTATCTCATCAGGATCAAAAGGCGCAGTCATCGTGAGGGTCATAACAGCGTCATATTCTATGTCTGCACCCTCTGCTACGCCGCGCATCTCATCCAACAACTCTGGCATGTAGTGACCCACTATCTCTGCACACCCTTTGGCAAAACGCAGCATCTTCTCGCCTGGCGGCGGCAGGGTAAAACCACCCCGCTTTAGTGCACGCCCTTGCTTACGCCCCATCTGTTTGTAGCTGCCACTGAGTGTAATATGATGCATTTTGATACCTTCCTTCGAATATGAGTGACTGTTCGACTACTAGCCGGCATTTCGGCTAACTCAGCAATATACGAAGTACTTCGTACATTGTTCCAAATGAACCCGCGAACGAACCCTTCGACTGAAGCCCAACAGAAATACGGCCAAGACAGCCGCAGCGGGGATTGATATATGCTCCTGCTCAGGAGCAGAGGGACACGTGTACCACTCGACAGTACACCGATATGTTCGGTCAACTCGATCCTGACGAACCTTCAGATTCGGCAAACGTTTCTAAGCAGTCTGGTCAGAGAAATGGCCAATGAGACGTTCAGCTAGTTCGAGAACTTCTCTGCGCGGGCAATCTGTTCAGCTGCCTCATCTTTGGTAAGCCCGGATTTGACGTTATAATCGCCGACAATGCGACTATCCTGGCCCTCGATCAAGTAACGGTGGAACTCTTTGGGCACGCGGCCTGACTTGGTGAATCGTTGGCCAAAAGCAGCGATGATAGCCGAATGCTTGGAGAACGCCAGCCCCTCCCCCAATAGGAAGGCCTGGGCGACGTAGAACATGGCATAGTAAGCTCGAGATACAGCAAAGTCGTAGAACGCCTCATCTGTAAGCAACTGTGCAGCCCGCAGACTGGCTTGTGCCTTTTGGAGCAGCGCAGCTTGCTCGGAGATCATATGTTCACCCCTTCTCTGCGCACGTTCAGGAGCAACGGACTTTTCTCAGTGGCATAACAATCGACAGACACAAAAACACAGGACACTACCACATCATATTTGAGCGAGAGTTCGGACGTCACTTCTCCAACTCTAGCAATTTCCTGGCCAGGTTGTACCGGTCCCCGGAGCACCACCAAAACGTCAATGTCCGATCCCGGCACTGCGTCACCGCGGGCCTGCGAACCGAAGAGCACTATTTGCAGCAATCGTTCGCTGTAAAGCGCCTCGAAGCGCTGACGCAAGTCGGCCAGAATCGTCTGAATCTGAGGGAGCATGGTTCCTCCTCTAATCAATACAAGGCCGAAGCCGGTGGATCGATGTCTATGATCGTATCCGGCCCAAGTGCAGAGACAATAACGTATGCACTTTCGCTTCTTTCCAGATTCCTGCCTTTTTCCGGCATTGCTTCAAACGCTTCCCTAGACTATTTTATGGCTTTTCATTCACTCCGTCAATGGTCTCCTTACTCATACCCACCAGTTAGCGATTCGGTGGGTTGCCGGTAAACTGGTCTCGCCGTCTGTGAAACCTGAACAGGAGTGCCGCAAGGACAACACCCGCACCGAGGACAGCAACGGATGGCAGCCACGAACGCCTGCGCCGCACGAGCAGGCCGTCTATGTCCACCTGTGTGCCAGGCTCGCCACCAGTCACCATCTCCACGCGATGAGTGCCATCGCGCAAGCCCTTGGCCAGTGGAATACGCACACCGTATTCTGGCGCGTCGGTCTGCAGCACAATGTCAGTGGGCTTCCCGTCGTCTATGGTAACCCGCAGCACGCCTCCCCGGGGACCTCGGCGCACAACCAACTCCAGCTCCGTCCCCACGAAAGTGAAGCGGAGCGCATCGCCAGGTCCACCGCTGCGACGGAATGAGCCAAGCACTGCCTGCTTGTCCCCAACCTGTTCCCAATCGCCCTCGTATTCCAGGGCCCAGTGATCTTCCTGGTGATAGCCGATGTGCACGCCAGGCGACTGGTTGGCGTATTCCTTCATCGCTTCGTACACGGGCAGCGGCGTAAAGTCCGGCTCCACCATACGGAAATAGTAGAAAACCTGCTCCTTCTCTGTGTCTGTAGCCCGCTTGAAAAACCAGTAGTTCAGCACACCCATCCAGGGCCACTCTTCCTGAGCACGCTGGTAGGCCTGCACCGCGTAGCGTGCCTGCTGCTCTTCCGTCACGCGGCCATACAGGGGAAAGGAAGGAAAATCGAGCGGCACTGCATTCCAGCCCACCTCAGTGGCCCACAAAGGCTTGTCGGCGTCACCGTTGCGCACCATAATATCGCGAATCAACTGCGGACGAGAAAAGTTGGTGAGCTCAGGACTGGTGCGGTGGTCGCCTGGCCCGGTCCACAGGCCATAGGCCATCACCCCCATAATGTCAAAATAGCCGTGCACTCCGGCATCGTACATCTGCTGCAGGTAGATCAGGTCGTTAAGGTTCGTAGGGCCGGATTCAAGCGTCTGCGCCAGGCCCGCGCTGAGGACAATGCACTCAGGGTCTCCCTCCTTAGCCCGACGGTAGGCAATCTGCAAGAGCCTAACGTAGCCTGCTGCATCCACGGGTTGCTCTCCCCACTCTGGGTAGATGTTAGGCTCATTCCATATCTGATAGTATTTGACCTTGCCTTTGTAGCGACTGACTACAGTATAGACAAAGTTGCCAAAGTCCTCGAAATCGTCCGGTGGAGCGAGAGCGCCTCTGGCATCGCCGTCAGCGCGTGACCAGGCGGGTGGATTGTCGAGCCGCGCAATAATCTGCAAGCCATGTTTATTTGCCAGTTCGACGATACGGTCGTACTTGTCCCAGGCACTGATGTCCCATCTGTGATCCCAAAAGTCGCCGCGTGTGCTTTGCTCGATGTCCTCCCAGGGAAACTCCTGGCGGATCCAGCCAAACCCGGCGTCGCGAATCATACGCAGAGACTCTCCCACTTTCCACGGCTCTACCTCTTGCTCGAGAAAAGTGTTCATGCCGAAGGGGTTCACACCGGCATGGGCTATGGGGACATGGGGTTCCAACTGCAGAGGTGGACGGGTCAGGCGCAACACGATGAGGCGCCCGAAGCCCTTGATTTGCTCCCAGGTGTTCTCCTCACCCGTTACACTGCTCAGGTAGGTCCTAAGTGGGGTGCGCAAAAGCCACAGCGCCAATGCGAGGAATGCGGTCAGCAGAAGCAGGGCGCTCACGATGCGCTTCAGGGAGGCCCTCCTGGCTGTGGGATTGCTCATCTTCGTCCAGAGACTCCAAGGCCTCGTTTGCTACGAGTTTCTCCAGTGCTTCGCCTCTTCGTCTTTCGTGGCAAGCGAGCGTCACCGCGAAAGCTTGGTGCGATGATGTCCAAATTCTGGCAGAGCCTGACGTCCAGGATGCGCGTCACCAGGCGAGGATCACGCTCAACCTCTCGGGCCATGGTGATCACCGTGGGCAGACGCCCGTTATACCGGTAGTCAAAGATCTGAAACAGTTTTTCCCGCGCCCAAGGGGTGGCGCTATGTGTGCCCAGATCATCAAGGATGAGCAGAGGCGCACGGCGAATCTCATCAAAGCGTCTGTCAAATGCCACGTTGCTGTGGGGGGCGAAAGTCGCCCGCAGGTGGTCAAGCAGGTCAGGCACAACCACGAAAAGGGCTGAGTGCCCCTTAGCCACACGGTAGTTTGCTATCGCGGCAGCCAGGTGGGTTTTCCCACAACCGTAGTCGCCGGTTAGGGCCAGCCAGCCCTCAGAGTTCTCTGCATATGCCCTGGCGATGCTTAGCACAAGCTTCAGATTTCTCCGCTGTGAAGCATCCAGAGCAGGGTCATGCTCACGCAAGTCAAAGTTCTCAAAGGTTTGGCCTTCATGGAGATTCAGGCTACTCAGTTCTGAGTACTGTTGCACTGAGCTGCCGCGGTAATCGGAAGCCAAGATATGCACTACGGATGACCACTCCAACTCGACGATGCGCGAGCGCAGCTTGGGGTCAAGGTCTTCGAGTTCACGGTTGGTAGTGATCACTGTGGGCAACTGAGCGTTGTAGCGATAGTTAAGTATCTGATAGAGTTTTTCTTGTGCCCATGGTGTGCTGCTGTGAGCGCCAAAGTCATCCAGGATGAGCAAAGGAGCGGTGCGTACGGCTTCAAAACGCCGGTCAAAGCTGACAGCGCTATTGGGAGCAAAGGTTGCTCGCAGGTGATCAAGCAGATCCGGTACTACGACAAAGAGCACCGGGTAGCCATGTTCCACCTGGTAGTTGGCGATGGCGGCTGCCAGATGGGTCTTGCCACAACCATAACTGCCCTTCAGGATCAGCCAGCCCTCAGGGTGCTGGGCATACACCAACGACTTCTTGTAGGCCTTGCGCAGGTTGTCCTGCATCTGGGGATTAAGACCATGTCCTTCTGGGACAAAGGTGTCAAACGTCATGCGCGTTAACAGCCCCAGGTTGCTGGCACGATGCAGGTCCTGCAAACGCCGCTGCTCCGTCTCCCGGATTTTGCATTTACAGGGAATTACGCGACCAAAGTCCGGATGGCCAGGGGGCACGTCACGACGGAGGTAGCCCGCTCCACGGCAAATAGGGCAGACGTCGCTGTTTCGCTGCTCAGTGCTTGATGAACTTCCTGTACTCTTCTTCTGTGTACCAGGTTTTTTCACGTTTCTCGCCCTTGCCCTCCGCTGCCCAGCGTTCCAGAATCCGTCGTACATACTTCCAGTTGCGCACATTGTTCTCCACGGCGATGCGGAAAGCCTCCTCAATCCACTCCTGTGGATAAGTGCGCTCGGCGTCCTCGAGTTCCTCAGCAATGATCGGCTGAAGCAAGCCAATGTTCTGCTCATACAGGACGAATATGTTTGGACGTTCCACGGCTACCACTGGCTCAACCAGGGCACCGTCCTCGGCGAATTTTGTTTCGCCTAACTGTGCCTTCTCTACGGTCCGGCGTCCCTGGACGCTGTTGACAAAATAAAAGTGCTGCTCTTCTTCTCCAGCACTGGTCAGATGAAGCAGCGTACCGCGTGCCACTGCTCGCTCCAGGCCCTCACGCAGGGCTTCTTCCGGCGACGATGCCAGCCCCTGCAGGCCACGCAGCAGCGTGCCGTCCCCCACCAACTCCTGGATTGTCACGTACTGTGGGGAACCCTTCTTGCGGTAGAGCAGCCAGAAAACGTGCAAAGTCACTTTTAATTCAGCCAAGTTGTCAACCAGCGGAAGCAACTCGCTGAAGAACAGGTCGGGAAGCGACGTGTAGCAGAGTTTGCCGCTGGGGAATCCGGAGAATACTCTCATGTGACGTCTGGCTCCGGCTGATAGCCCAGGTCTTCGTGATAGGTGTCCAAATCTACGAACTTGGTCTGTTCGCTCACAAAACGGAGCGAAATCTGACCTGTGGGGCCATTGCGGTGTTTGGAGACGATGATGTCGGCGATATTCTTGCGCTCGGTGTCTTTGTCGTACATTTCATCACGATAGATAAAGATAACTACGTCCGCATCCTGCTCAATGCTGCCTGACTCCCTGAGGTCTGACAGTATGGGGCGCTTCTCCTGGCGCGATTCGACGGCACGCGAGAGCTGTGACATGGCTATTACTGGAACGTTCACCTCACGGGCCAACCCCTTGAGCGCACGTGAAATGTACGTTATCTCCTGCACCCGGTTCTCACTGCGCATACCGCCGCGCATCAACTGCAGATAGTCCACGATGATCAAATCCAGCCCATACTCTGCGGCCAGCCGGCGACACTTGGTACGGATCTCCATAGGAGACGGTGAAGGCGTGTCGTCTACAAAGATCGCCGTCTCGGCCAAGGTACCGCTGGCCTTCACGAACTTGTCCCACTCGATGTCGCGTATGTCGCCGACACGTAGCCGCTGTGAACTTATGCCCGTTTCACCAGCGATCATGCGCTGCACCACCTGCTCAGCGGACATCTCAATGCTGAAGAATGCTACTACGGCATTGTGCTTAAGGGCCGCGTTCTGGGCAATGGTCATACCCAGGCTGCTCTTGCCCATGCCGGGCCTCCCGGCGACGATGATCAAATCTGAACGTTGCAGGCCACCCAGCAACCGGTCCAGGTCAATGAAGCCCGTAGGCAAGCCCACCATCTCTCCCTGATGCTGATGCAGGTACTCGATGCGGTCGTAATACTGGGTCAGGATGCGCCTGAGAGGCGTCAGCCCACGAGAGACACGCCGCTGAGATACGTCGAACAGTACCTGCTCGGCACGATCAACGACCACGTCAACGTCTTCCGCTTCCTCGTAGGCCAGCCCGGCAATCTTGCCCGCCGCCTCAATAAGGCGGCGAAGGATAGCTGTCCTCTCCACGATATGTGCATAGTGCTCGATGTGAATAGAAGTGGGAACGCTGTTGATCAGCGAGGTCAAATAGGCTGGGCCACCCACGGCCTCCAATTGCCCACGCCGCTCCAACTCGTCACTGAGTGTAACAAAGTCAGCTGGTTCCCGCCGCTCGTGCAGACCCAGGATGGCAGCATACATCTGGCCGTGTGTCTCGCGGTAAAAGTCCTCCGGCTGCAGAAAGGGGGCGATTTTGATTATCGCGTCACGGTCAATCAGCAGGCTGCCCAGTACTGATTGCTCAGCCTCAATGTTCTGGGGCGGCAATCTGTCTACAGTCATATTCTAGCCGTCCTCTTCCGGAGCGTCTCCTAGATCCAGACTATTGACAAAGTCACGGAAGGCCGAAAGACGCTCCTCTTCCTCTGGTGAGACATGCTCCAGTTCGGGGCTAACGACAATACTGGCCTGCTCCATGACTTCTTCGGCGACATAGATAGGCACCCCACATCGCACTGCCAGAGCCATGGCGTCACTCGGCCGCGAATCCATCTCGGTGTGCCGGCCATCAACATCCATCACAATCCGGCCGTGGAAAGTATTATCCGTTAACTCGCTGATCAGGACGTGAGAAACGGTAGCTCCCAACTCATAGATGATGTCCTTCAGCAAATCGTGTGTCATAGGACGCGGGGGCTCCAGATGCTGCAAAGCCATAGCTATGGCGTCCGCTTCGAAGGGGCCAATCCAGATAGGCAAATAGCGGTCGAAATTGGCATCCTGCAAGAGCACCACCCGGTGGTTAGACATCAGACTGACACGGATGCTATGCACAGTAGTCGTAATCATTCGGGGAAACCTCCCTGAGCCTCATACCGTTAGAACACGGGAGCGGGGACCACTATGGATACGACGGCTCGCAGCTGTGAAACAATTATACCATAGAGGCAATGAAGAACAAAAAGAGCCTGCTGGGCCGCACGTTGCACGCGTCAGCACGATTGGGAAAAACACCGAAATGTAGTATAATTGCCTCCACATCCCTGGGAGGAATAGCCCGCATGGAATTGCCCGCCAACATCAAGACAATCATCGGTTTTGTCCTGGCTCTGTTTGGGGCCTATGCCGTTCTCTTCTTGGTCAGCCTCGTCGTCTGGACAATTCGCGACATTCGCGTACGTACACGCGACGTACTGGTGCAAATCCTGGCCACACTGCTCGTTCTGGCATTCAACGTGCCAGGCCTGATGCTCTATTTCATCCTGCGCCCCCAGGAAACACTGGCTGAGGCCTACGAACGTGCACTGGGGCAGGAGGCTCTACTGCAAGATGTCGAAGAGCGTTACATCTGTCCCAGTTGCAAGCGCAAGGCGGAAGCCGATTTTCTCGTCTGTCCGTATTGTCACACTCAATTGAGAAAACGTTGTCCCCATTGTGAGCGCTTGATAAACTTGAATTGGGATACCTGCCCCTACTGCGGCGGTAGCATCCAGGACTAAAAAGAGGGGGAGCAGTCCCCCTCTTTTTGCTTGGCCTAACGCACAGCTACGGTTTCAGCTCCCGGCTGCCTTTGTATTGAACATGTCCCGGTAACAGAATGCCCCCTCGCGTTCGTCGCAGAGGTTCGCCTTCTTCCTCCATTGGGCTTCGTTCCGCTCTCAACCGCTCCGCCGATTCCCTCACGGCCCGTTCATGCAGCCGTTTTTCGGCTTCCCTGAGTCTCTCCACAGTGTGAAATGGGTCGTAGTACGGTCCAGCGGCTTGCCGCGCTTCTCCTGCCTTTACCGCAGACTTGAGCAGGTAGTGGTTCAACACGTAGCCAGAATTCGATAGCACATCCGGCCAGGATGCCTGAACGTGTATCTGCCGATATTGCTCGTAAGCCTTCCTGACGAACGCCACCAGCCCACTTTCAACAGCAGCGGACAGCAAAATGGCCGCCCAGGAGAGGTGCGGGGGAGCCGAAGACCGTAGAACGCGCCCCAGAACAAGATCCCCGGACAGGCCCAGGCGACCCAGTCCGCTGTCCCACACGACCTCTTCCCCTCCCTCCAAAGCGTCAACAATGGGAAGCAAGCCTTGCTGTGCAGGACCAGCTATGCGGTACAGACACAAGTACGAGTCCTTCCAGACCCGCACGCGCTCCTGCTCGACAGGCAACAGACCGGAGCCCATTTCCTCGACAAAGAGCTCAATGATGCGTTTTCTGCTCTGTTCCAGACGGTAGTCATATACGTACCAATCCAGGAAACGACCGATTTCGTCCCTGTCCAAGGCGCTCAGCCCTTCGGTGCCGTAGCTCCCATTCCAGAACAGGTTGAAGGCTACTATGATCTGGGCGTTAAAGCTGGGGCGTTGGGCGAAAGCAACGAGCTTGTCCAAGGTAGCCTGTTCACCTTGTCTCCAAGCACCTTCTCGGATACGCCTGGCACGATCCTTGTTTAGGCAGCAGTTCTTGTACTTCTTGCCGCTGCCACACGGGCATGGGTCATTACGCCCAATCCTTGCCATGAAGCTCGCCCTCTGTACTTCTCCTAGCCCCCTATCCAGGTGGGCACATAGATGATCAGCGATAGTAGAGAATCAGTAAGCACAACGATCAGGTAAGCCACGAAAAGCGACCTGAACTTTCTTCTCCGGAAATAGAGCAGCAGTGCCCCAAGAGCTACCAGCATCGTGAAAACCGGTGTGCCTAGCACGGCCACGAACTGCAGGTTTTCAGGCAGCCTATCCGTGAGAGGTGCATAGAACAGCACACTCGGCATCAGAAAGAATTTGGAGAATAGGTACAGCAGAATGGCAACTACCAATGCGATTTGAGCTGAGCGTCGCTCCAATCCCCCCTCGACCTTGACGACATAGAAGCCAATAACCCACGCAAAGGAGGCAAAGCCCCACAGCAGAAAGACGGGTGGAAAGAAGGCGAGGGCAGGCGCCAGGCTCCAGAGGGCATTGACCAAATCCATGGCCCAATCCTGCACCGTCACCCTATCCAGATTGGCCTTGGCGGTTTCGGATGTGGCAGCATAGTACACGTCGTAGTGGCCAAATCCAGCACAATTCAACCAGGCGAGATGAGCATTTCCATGCCTGTCGATTACGCCTACCGGACGCAGCGTACTACCGAGCCTGACTGGTAGCTGATAGCCCCTGAGCTTACCCTCTGCAAAGATCGCCCATATGACTTCGGTGCTGGACTGCTTGCGCGTCGCGACTTGGCCAGCAAGAAAGACACCCAATTCTTCCCTCTGGCCGCCCACCGTTGCAGGCATGTACAGAAGCGGTGTTGGCCAGCCGGCATCCGCTGAAGCCAGTTGCCCATATGGCAAGCTGCCCGCTGCAGCGTCGTACTCGGGACTGGCAGTGCCTGGAATGTCAACAGTGACCGGCTCATTGAAATCAGGGTTGTCCAGAGAAAAAGACACCATGTATGTGTGTGCCTCTCCAGGAGTAAGGCCACCACCGCGCTGCTCCAATGCCCAAAAGACATAGGTAGTCTGATTATCCAGACCCAAAACCGGTGCATACGAAGCAAGACCAGTCCCCGTGCGATAGAAGCCCACGCATGTCTCTGGCCCAAGTTCTGCAGTAAGCGGATCGAACACTGCATAGTAGACGTTGTTCTCCTGCAGCGTTCGCCCTTTCACCCAGGCCAGGTGGATCATCCCATCGCGAGCCACCTGCAGGGTCGGCTTGGCCCCCTTGTCAACGAGCAGACGGTTGGCACTGACCACCTGATCGTCGCTGGAGAGGTGCAGATGATAAATGCCGCCGTCTGTTGGGCTTTCGGTCGCCCAAAAGATGTCAAGGCCTTCATCAGCATTGTGAGCCACCTCGTAGTCGGACACGCGGACTTTTTCCGGTGACAACCGCATTGGCTCGCCCAGCAGTTGCCCGTCAGGGCCCAAGCGGGCAAAAAACAGTGCGCGCGGTATCTGCGGATTATCCACCCACAGAACACGAAATGAGCCTTCAGCATCGAGCAGGAGTTGGGGATCACTGGGGTGTGCGCCGCCGATCTCCAGGTCTGTGCTCACCTGAACCTGTCCAGAGTCGTCCAAACTGACATAGTGCAGTGCCTTGCCCCCTGCAGCCACCCAGATTATGTACACGCAACTGTCCTCGGCGACCATACTCACTGGCCGGTTGAGTGCAGCAACACCCACTTGCTGGCCACGGCTCCAGTCAGATAAGACCTTGCGCGTCTTCACGCTACCTATCTGGCAGCCAGTAATGACCAGGGCCAGGCACAGGATCACAAGAACCAGAACCACTCGCTTAAACATCGGTGTTTCCTCCCATCGAACGGAAGTATTATAGCGCAGAGGCCGTATTCGACCAAAGTCCCCGGCCCTCGCGCTGATATATCTACGCCATTCGTGGGATTGCGGTTCACTCTGTCATTGTTTGGAGTAGACAGATGCGGTATAATGGATTCGAGGGAGGATGAAATGCGACAGATACTGATTTGTGCCGCTGACGTACAACTGATTGCCGAGTTGAATGACACCCGCACCGCTGATGCCATCTGGGAGGCGCTGCCTTTGTCTGCTGCAGGCAATACCTGGGGAGATGAAATCTATTTCCCCATAGCGGTCAAGCTACAAGAGGAAAATGCCCACGCTGTGGTATCACCAGGCGACCTGGGATACTGGCCGCGCGGGCACGCGTTCTGCATCTTCTTCGGTCCCACACCTGCCAGTAAAGGACAGGAAATCCGCCCGGCCAGCCCGGTCAACGTCTTTGGGCACGTGATAGGTGACCCAAAAGCGTTCAAGCAAGTCCGCGATGGTCAGGTAGTCACAGTGGAACAGCTACTAGAGTCCTGACCAGACTGATTGCCTCAGCACGGGCATAGCTCGCAACAAGAGCGCAAAGACCTCCGAGGTTTTAGAGGCCACTTATGCCGGCAAGGAAAGCCAACAATTTGCAACCGTCCGAGGTCTCGCCGGCTGAGAGTCTGCCCTAGGACTGCACTCTTCAGCACGACCACCTTTTGACAGGCAACATAGCACAGATTATAATCAATCTGAATCAATCGCGCCCGGCGCAAAGGATGTGAGATACATGGCAGAACGTCCTGTTGTTCTGGCTGGGGAGCCAATCTTGCGCCAGAAATCCAAAAGGATCAAGAGGTTCGGGCCATCCATAGAAGCCCTTGTGGCGGATATGCTAGATACCATGCGCGCGGCAGATGGCCTGGGCCTAGCCGCCCCACAGATTGGCGTGTCACTGCGTGTGATCATCATCGAGATGCCACCGCAGAGGGACGAAGAGGGGAACGAAATCGAGCCAGCGCAACTGTACGTGTACTGCAACCCAGAGATCATCAAAGCTAGGGGTGAAGAGGAAGATGATGAGGGCTGCCTTTCGGTCCCCGGATACGTGGGAACAGTCACGCGTGCCGCATTTGTCACCGTCAAAGGCCAGGATACAAAGGGGCGTAAGATTCGCACCAAGGCCCAGGGCCTGTTGGCTCGCGCCTTTCAGCACGAGATAGACCACCTCAACGGCATCCTCTTCATTGACCGCATAGAAAGCCCGGAGAAGCTGCGCCGCATCGAGGCAGAACAAGGCGCACTGTAGCGTCGAGACACAACTCCAGGCCCTGCGTCTGGACAAGGCTCGATCTCTCAGTAATGCGACACATCGTGAAGTTGGCATCAAACACGGTGCACTACACCTGGGTATTTAATGTAAAGTACTCTTAATCTGCCAGGCTCAGGCACCGGCCGCCAGCGCATGCCTGTACAGTCCGTCAAACGTTGTCGCCGTGGTCTCCTGGAACACTGTCCACGCTATCTTCACGTAATACCAGGATTGCCCCGTGAGATCTGTCACGTCGTGGCACCACTTACGTGCCCGGTTATCCTTGATGGGCACCTCGATGTCCTCTATGCCCTTCGTTTCAACCAGGAACATGTCGCCATCAGTGGCTCGGACCATAAAGTCCGGATAGTAGTATCTCATGCCACCTTGCGACGAGATGTACTCAATGAAAAAGTGCATCTGCTCCACGTTTTTGGCGTATGCCACCACGTCTTCGGCACGGTCCAAAAAGGCGGCGAACTCTGCTTCATAGTTCACGTCACAAGCCACCAGGTTAAAGACTGTTTTGAGACCATCGTGGGTCTTGCGACTCCATGGGAAGGCCGGTGTTGATGACACTTTCCGCGCAGGTTGAGCGATCCGCACGGTGACGGGCTCTATCGTGAGGCGATTGATTGCATCAACAAAAGCCTGAATGACGTATTGTCGCGCGTCAGCTTCACTTAGCCGCCTGATGACCGCAGGCTCGGACAGGTCAACGGGCTTGCTGAAAAAACGCTTGGTCAGGTATTCCTTGACTAAAGGCACCATCTCGGCAAAGCGTGCCGCCTGACGCAGATGCGCGTAGTGCAATATTCGGTCTGTGAAATAGGCAACTACACTGTCCGGGCGGTCAGGGAAGGGTATTCTTAGATCTTGCTCCTCCACCACTATCTTGGTTAGCATATCGCGTCCGACATAGTGCACCGTCTCTTCTGCTATCTTGCCCTTCTCGGGCTTGGGCAGTACCCGGGCTGGGAGCATCTCCAGTATTAGGTCGGAGAGGCGCGTCGCTGAGCGCGTGAGCGCGGGCGAAAGCTGCGGTATCTCCAAGTCATACTGTAGCTTCGATTTATCTACGAGGATAGTAACCACGTCCTTGGTCACATCCTCCAGCCGCCGCCTCTCAATCTCTAGCCCTTCCTCGGCCAACTCCTTGTCCCAGAAATCTCGAAACGCCTCATGCTCAATCACTATCACTTTCTCATCCCAGCCTGATCCTGCACCTCCCATCAGCCGCAAGCCACGTCCCAGCGTCTGCTCAGGTAGTATATTTGCCTTGGCCGTGTAGGGCCGCAGGGGGACGATGACTACCACGTTCTTCACATCCCAGCCTTCCCGTAGCATAAGCACTGAGACGATGGCCCGGTAGGGGCTATCTTTGCCGTCCACTTCTCGCGCTGCCTTGCGAAGCCGTTCGATCAGCTTCAGGTTGGTCTTTCTCTCCAGTATCTCGCCTTTTCTGTTGGTGTGAATATTCAACACTCTGCCGCCGAACAAGTGCGGGTATCGGGCCTCCAGGTCGCCCGCTATGTCGTCGGCAGATTTGGTGCTCTCGGTCATAATGAACAAGATAGGCTTATGGCCGCTTCTGCCAAGCTCTTCCCAAAACTCTTTCCACTTTGCCACCCCCGCATCGATTCGCTGACGCCACCTTACTGACGCCTCGGCACTGGGGATTTCTATGTCGCCGCCTATCTCCCCAAGTATGGGGCGCTTCACGATCCCGTCCTCAATCGCTTGCACGACCGGGTAGTCAACGATGATCTCGGGGAAGAGCTTCCCTTTCTGTGTTCGCGGCGTGGCTGTGAAATCCAGCTGGGCGGTCAACTCGCTGCCAACCGCTTCTAACTTCTCATGCATGGCGATGATGCGTTGATTCCACACCATATCGTCCAGGTGCAGGTGGTGGCCTTCATCGTTCATTACCATCAGCTCGCCATGGCTCACTATCCGGTCCAGGAGTTCCTCGCTGGTGAGGGTCTCCTTCTTGGGCTTTGGGCCTAAAAGCGCCTCGACGGGCGTATCGGGTGGCTGCTCGGCGCGCTCGTAGAGCCGCTGGACATTGGTCAGGTAAAGTGTGCCTCGCGTGGTGGAGGGCGTGGGGGCGTCCCGCAGGATAACCGTCATCTGCCAATCGCTCATCCATTCCGGCGGTATCAGTGGGTCCTTGCGGAATATCTTCCCATCTTCAAAGTCTATCTTGAGCCGCTCAAATACAATGACGTTGGGGGCGATTATCAAGAAAGTTTTCGGCAGTCCCAAATGTGGTTCGAATATGGCGTTGAAGTAGGACCAGACTACCGCCAGGCTCATGACCTTGGTCTTTCCCGAACCGGTAGCCATCTTGAATACACAGCGGGGGTAGCGGTCGGTAGAGGGGTCATAGACAAGAGCCCGTCGTCCGAACTGCTGCATAAGGTCTATGAATCTACGGGCCTTGGCTACCTCGTAGAGGTATATCACGGTCTCGATGGCCTCTCGCTGGCAGAAGTAGTAGCCAAACCACTTCTTGTTCACTTGATGGTCCTCGAAGAACCAGAAGGTGAGCAATCTCCGGGTGGTCTCCGTTACGCCCGGATAGCCTTGCTGCCGCCAGCCATCCACTGCCTCCCGAATCCTGGGCACGAACTCGGCCAGGCTTGGCCGCCGCTGTGTTGGTATTGAGTATGCTGGTAGCAGTTTCATCTCACGTCCACCGGCAATAGTCTAGTGGTGTCGTTGCCGAAGATGTCAATGACCTTCACCATCACCTGGTATTTGCCTGGCCTGTCGTGCGTTCGGCATCCTGAGGCTGCCTCAGCATCCGAAGGATAGGTATGCCAGTCGCTATCCAGCCGCAGCGCGGGGTGTTTGCGCGTCCGATAAGATTGCCATTGGTTGTGGAAAGTGTCACCTTGAAAGTCCCAATCCACGCCCCAGAAGTCCACATAGTCCGACCACCGCTTGATCTTCTCCCGCACCTCAGCGGGCACCAGATCCTCGTTGGGGATGATAAAGTTCTTGAGCACCACCTGCGCCTCGCCTGCCCTGGAACGTGGCAGTCCAGGGGAGCCTCTGCGCTCCAGCGTGACATCGAGATAGGCCAACTCGTAGAACTCGATGTCTCCCGCTTCCACCGCCCTGGGGTCCATAACCTCCCTGGGTATGGTGAGGAGGCGCAGGTCCACGCCCCGCTTTCGTCCCTCTACTGTTACCAGGTCATGCAACCCCATCTCCCATTCCCAGCCCAACACGTCCAGCCCCCGGAACCTGTTGGCGGCGCACTCGTCCAGGGCGTCATTGATCTCTGAAAGCGTAACAGGCGCATCCACGCCCCCCACGTGCACCATCCGTCCTGCCTTGCGTCCGTGGAGGTGTGCGAATCCTGTAACGCGCTCGCCTCGGTAGAGTTGGACGATGAAGTCCAGGTAGCGGGTCAAGACTTCGTCTTCCTGAGCCCCCTCGCCGTTAATATGCACCTGCCAATACTGACGCTCGTACTTGCCCAGGTTCAGGATTTCAAAAGGCTTGCACTCCGAAATATCCAAGAGCCGCTTTCTGGTGACCTGGATAGCAAACCTGGAGAGGTCGGCCATAATCCATCGTCGCCCCAGTTTTTCTGCTACCGCTCCAGTGGTACCGGAGCCGCAGAAAAGGTCGGCGACCAGGTCGCCCTCATTCGAGGAGGCCTTCATGATGCGCTCGAGAAGTGCTTCGGGCTTCTGCGTGTCGTAACCTATTCTCTCGTTAGACGTGGGGCTTATTCGGTTGACATCATCCCAGAGATCCGTGACGGGTGTTCCCTTGGCGTCCCTCAGGTACCTCTTCCGGCTCAACGATTTCCCTGTTGAAGACAGCACGATCTCGCCAGCCTCGTAGAGTTCCTGCATTGTCTGTTTTGAATAGCGCCAATATCCCTTCACACCCAGGAACTCATAGTATGGGTTCCCCTTTTTGGCCCCTCCTGGGCCATCAACGGGCATTAGCCGATAGTGCTCACCCGTTTCCTCATCCACGTACTTGTAGTCTCTATCGATTATCTCGTCGGTATAGTCGGTGTATTGGGGATTCCACACGTCGGCGCTTCCTTTCTTGTAGAAGAGGATACTGTCAGTCACCCTGCCGAAGTGAATTGCTCCCTGTCCCGTGTCTCCATGCGCATGCGATCTTTTCCAGGTAAGCTCATTAATGCAGTTGTCAGAGCCAAAGACTTCGTCACAGACGACTCTGACATGCGAGGCTACAGACTTCCCAACGTGGACATAAATGCTCCCTGTCTCGCTCAGCAGATCCCGCATCAGTGTGAGCCGATCGTACATCATCTGAAGATAAGAGCCTAGACCCTTGCCCCAGGTATCCCGATAGGCCTTCTCCTCTATCACAGATGCCTCTTTAGTCCACTCTTCATCACCCACCTTCATCTTGACGCTGAAGTCTGCCCCAGTAGCGAAGGGCGGGTCAATGTAGATAAGGTTGATCTTGCCAGCGAAGCCCTGGTCAAGCAGCGAGGCCATGATGTACTTGTTCTCGCCCCAGATCAGCTTGTTTCGCCAGCCTTCGGCTTCCTGGTCTTCAATAGCGGTGAAAAGTGGTGCTTCCTCCCGCGTCGCGCGGGAGACATTGACCGTCTCCACCACCTGGAACGGCAAGGCGACCCGCTCCACCTCCGTGCGCTTGCCCGGCCAGTAGAGCCCGGTTCGCTTCACCTCATTTTCAGCCTTCTTGGTATTTGCCATTTCCCTACCTCGCTCTTTCTTGCTTCTTCTCCGTAACGATTGCGGAGTATAGTATACCAGTTACGGTTGGACCTTCACCGGCTAGCAGACGATAGCTTGCAGGGCACACGAGCAAGATGTTAGGCGGCCGCGTCATTTCTAACCACCTTGAAAACTCCGGTCTTGTGAAACCTTCCAAGATCTATTTCGATAACCTCTTTTGGGCCTGATAGTAGAAGAATAGATGGTTTTGCTCAATGGCCTGTTTCTTCTGTTTCCAATCTTTGTACGCATCAAAGACAATAGCGGCTGAAGAGATACCAATTCCAAGGCTGAGAGCAACTTCGTCAGGCAGAGAAGACAACTGCGACATGAGCACAGAGAAAACAGACCCCGCTGGCACAACTACAGGTTTGTCAACAAACTTGCGCAATAATGCCGCCAAGTAGTTGTTCGACTTTACTGCCTCCTCTATGTCAAGAATGGCTGGCTTCACATCCCGATAGAATACTTTCTCTGCATCTGAGGAAAAGTCCTCATCCCAATATGCAGATTTGATCTCCTCAGAGAACTTTATCATAGCTCCACGAAACCGAGTCAAAGGTTTGTCAAGCTCCCTACGTATGTCAAGAATCTCATCTACTGATGCTTGGTCAAAGAGCGGCAGGCGCTCAAGTAAATGTCCTGCCAATCCACTGTGCCTTCCTCGATGAACCGCAGATTCAGAAACAGCTATTTGCTCCTCGTCTATACTTGCTTTGACAAGTTCCCTGGTTAGGTCATCAAACAAAGGATATGTAGAGCCATCAGACACTGCACGGCTTACCCCTTCTACAAATTCCCTGATCATATTGTCATTCCGCTTAGACATCTCAGACACACGGTGAGTCAGTAGAGGCGATTGCGAAGCCCCAGCTATGCAGTCGGTCATGAACTCAAGGACCATCTCGTCATTATCAGTTCCTTCAAAGGTGTGCAACTCCAAAAGACCCGATTGGACAGCGCGGTCCATGCTGTCAACCCCAGCCTTCTTTTCCATCTCAATGGCTGTTTTTCTGACATTGCTCCATTGTTCTGCCACGAGTTTCTGGAGCTGGGCTCGCAGGGCAAGTTCATCCCGACTGGGATGCTTATTGCGAAGGCTTTTCTTATACCTTCTCAAGAATGCCAATAGTTCCTTAGCATCTTTCTTGGAAGTTATGTAGGGAATGACCTTTTGCAGGAATTCCAACTGTTGCTTTGGAGCAATGTCCCCCAGTCTCAGGACCATCCGCATCATAGAAGCCGTAAGGCTATACAGCTTAACGCGGTCGGCGTAGAGCAGTCCTGCTTTAACCAACCGCAACTCCTGTTCCAAACTAACCTCTTTAGAAGGGTGAGTCCCTATAGTGATATGAAAACATCTACCGCCTGTTGAGGATTCCAATGCTGGATTGTTCATCACTCACCTCCGTCAACAGAAACCACGACGGGCGCGCTAACAATGCTTATACGACGTTATTGATACCATAAAATTCTTATGGTGCCAATCTTGATGCATAATGCTTACACGAAGCTTCTGACGCACTGGATGCCTGCTAGTGGCCTCCTGGCAGTTGCCATGACCGGACTTCCACTGGCTAGCACACGACAGCTTTGCAGGGCACACCAGCGACTTGTTATGCGGTGGCCTCGCTTGTGGAAGTCAAGCTTCTAGAGTCTATTTCTTCCTCCGCCGCGTTTTGAGGGATGGTTTCGTTACCAAAGTTATCGCTTTCGGACAGACCCTTTCGTGTTGCTCTCTTGCGAAAGAAGTCTTCCTCAATAGCCTGATCTAATCCCTGCAACAAATCCTTAGCAATGCTCAGTGCCTCAGCCCAACCTAGAAATGGCTCCCCCTCGAAATGAGCGGTATGAGCTGCACGGTTCCTCATCTCTCGAAGCAGATTGAATTTCCTGGCTGTGTCCTGAGAGATGAACCCGGCTATTGCCAAATCGTCAAGGAGATGAGGGAAGTCAGCAGCCCGCCAGAACATAAAAGGTCGTCTTTGAGAATCGAGGTCAATTCCCATCAGCTCTAGGAACTTGCTCTCCAGTGCGTTATAAGCCTGCAAAATGGCAGACTCAGGCGACAACTCGAAAAGTCTGTCTAGTTGAGCATATCGATCTTCCTCTTCCTCAACTAACCCCAGTATGGCAAGGTCTTCTGTTGCCAAGTAGGGCTTCAGAGTGTCTGAAAGATCGACGCCGTATTCTTCATCAAGGAATCGCTTAAAGAAAGCAACTACTCGCTTCAGATAGTAATAAACGGTCTCTGAGTCTGGAAAGCCAAAGCGGTGTTGTATTGTGTTCCGATCATCAACAAGTAGTTCGATTACTGGGCGCTCCGGTACAGTTACGCCTATCTCCCCAAGTCTCTCAAAAGAGTCCCAGATGGTGATTGTTAGAGATTTCTTCGGGATGTATATGCTAGCCCCCTTATCCACAAGGCGGTCTTTCAGAATCAACTCGATTGCGTTTGCCAGATGGAGGATAACGAACTTGTACTTTCGCTCGTTACCCTGCGTGTAAAGCTCAGTCGAATGAGCAATCAGCTCAATAGCGCTCACAAACAAAGGAGAATCGTCGCTCACGATAACCTCCCAAGTCCTTTGTCAGGCCGATGCCTTCTTGGAACGTTCGTCCAGGCAGCCGCCACATAACAATGCTTATACGACGTTATTGACACCACAAAGCTTTTATAGCGTGAATCTTGACGCACAATGCTTATACGAAACTTTGATGCCCTGGATGCCTGCTACGTGGCCTCCTGGCAGTTACCACGACCGAACTCTTGCCAGCTGGCAGACGACAGCTTTGCACGGCACACCAAACGCCAGTTAGTCGCGCTAATGCTACTTGATGCCCCTCATTAAGGCTTTAGCATTGGCTGTTCACCTGAATCTCTGAGCTTTTGGTTCAGGGCGTCTCGCCTTGCTTTGCTTCTGGGTTGGTCAATGAAGTAGAAGTGTAGCAGTTCCTCCAAGACCTTTAAGGTCCATTCTGCCTCGCCAGGCTCAACCTCTACAATTTGCCCGGTATTCGTGTCCTTAATTGGATGGGCAGCGAAATTCCCCACATTGCGGATTGAATCCAAATCATCTGCCAAGTACTTAGGGAGCTTGTTTCTCTTTAGTAATTGCTGAATCTCGGCAAAGAGTGATCTCTCAACAATACCCTCTTGTTGTCTAATGAGGTCTTGCAGGCATCTACGACTCAGGGCAGCACTAGCTTTAGGAGAAATGGGCAGTGTTTCATATGCTTCTCGAAAGTCATCTGCAAACTCTTCTGGTATTTGCTCGGGAATTTGCTTGATCGGGTACTTGGGAAACAACAGAGTCGTTTCCCCTGTTTCTCTCTCAGTAAGTCCGTCCGCTGTCTTGATAATCTCGATTTCGTTCAACCACATGATTTGTTTTCGACATTCTGGGCACTTATGAGACGTGATTGAATAAGTCTTGTCTTCCTCATCGTGTGCAGGGATACCACCGAAGGGAGTAAACTTACCAAACTTCGGAAAAGAGTGATCTGCATCTACTCCATCCAGGCTGAAATGGATTCCGCAATATGGGCAATTCATATTCCCTCCAATTCGTTACCCTTATTATTTGAGGTGCGCGCCTAACAATGCTTATACGACGTTATTGAGATCACAAGACTATTAGCCCTGCCCATGAAAAGTGTGCGGTAGTGGACCCAGTGGTCATGCAGGCAGCGATCATAATCATTAGGAAGCCCGCCGGGCACGCCACGAAGCCAGCTTGGCCAGCAGTCGTTGCCACAGGGTGAGCTTCGGTGGTTCTGGCAGGTCAGATGCAGCCACAGGCGAAAGCTGCGCCAATTCCTCAGCGATGCTCTGCATTACTTCAGCGGTGAACACAGTAGGCGCGAAGCCCGCTACCTGCTCCAGCGTGAATCCCAGGGCCATGCTCAACTGCGGCGCGTCCAATATGCCAGGGATGTGCTTGCTCAGGATCGCGCTGGCCTCCTCGTTCGCCAGCAGCAACTGCAGGGTGATACGCTCTACTTCTGCGCACTTGCCGGCCAGTAGAGCCCGGTTCGCTTCACCTCATTTTCAGCCTTCTTGGCATTCGCCATTTCCCTACCTCGCTCTCAACTCCGACAGTGTATCCTAGTCCTGCTCGGTTTCTTGCCAGACATCTACACCAGGACCTGCACTGATTCTTCCAAATCGCCCTGAAAATGAACGAACCACGAGTTTACCAATACTGAATAGCTTCATAGTCTGTTCTCCTATCACTTGAGGGGGGCGATTTCAGATGACCATGAATACGCGCAGATCGATAGGGAGCAATTGCCGAAGGTGCGGCAACACCTGGAAAATGCGGGCCGCCAGTGCTGACTGCTGGATAGCGTCGCTGATACCAAAGGCAGAGATACGAACGAAGAGCAACAGGAAGCAAACTGTGAAGAATAGCCCGGCCAGCAGGCCTACCAACATACCAAACAGATTGTCAGTCCACGCCAGACCGAATGCCTTCAACGCGCCACGTGCCACTGAAGCCAGTATGGCGAAAGCAACCCAAACCGCGATCAAGATCAGTACAAAGGCAACCACGGTTGCCAGACCCGCGTTCTTGATGTAGACGCCCAGCGCCTCGGCCAGTGCTTCGTGGCAGCTCAGTGCCGAATAGATGCCGACCACAACGCCAACCAGAGCAAGAGCCTGGCGCAGGAATCCCGTGCGCAAACTGTAAAAGGCTGAGAAAGCAACTACAACCACAATGATAACATCCACCCAGTTCATCACTTGCCCCTTCACTCTGTAGCAAAATACTGCAAGGCCAGACGAATCCTCTCTTCCAGGCCCAAGTCCTCTTGCGGAAGAGAACGCAAGGCGGTTTGAGCCTCCGTGATACTGTAGCCCAGCGAAGTCAACGCTGAAATGACCTCGGCATCAGCATGCGTCAGTGCTGGATAGGAAACAAACTCCAGGCTTACACCGAGCTTGTCCTTCAGGTCCAACATGATCCGCTCAGCGGTCTTCTTGCCAACTCCGCGTATGCGGGTCAGCATTGCTGCATCGCCACGTGTGATGGCCTCACGCAAAGCAGCGGTTGACATCATAGACACGATACTCAATGCCACCCTGGGGCCAATACCGGATACCCCTAACAGCAATTCAAAGAGTGCCAGTTCATCGGGGGTACCGCAACCATAGAGGGCAAGCTCATTCTCACGCACGTGCATGTGTGTGAACAGGCTCACCTCATGGCCAATCCCGCCCAGACGCTCCACGAGAGAGAGCGGCACGTATACCTTAAAGCCCACGCCAGCGACATCAACGATGACATAGTTCTCGCCCTTTGCCGCAATCCGCCCCTGTAGTGTGGCGATCATGTTTCACTTCCTGTATCCTGATTGCCGCCTGACAGCCGTACTGACATAGAATGCGAATGAGCATGGCAGATAGCCACAGCCAGCGCATCGGCAGCATCGTCGGGCTCAGGGATGGCCTCCAGACTGAGCAAAAGACGCACCATTCGTTGCATTTGTTCCTTGCCAGCGCGACCATACCCTGTGATTGCCTGCTTCACCTGCAAAGGCGTGTATTCATAGGTAGGCAGACCGGCGTCGGCCAGGGCAAGCAAGATCACCCCCCTGGCATGGCCTACAGACAGCGCCGTGCGTGCATTCTGAGCAAAGAATAACTCTTCAACAGCCGCTTCTGTAGGGGAGTAGGCGTCAATTAAGGTCAGCAGTTCCCGGTAAAGGTGCTGCAACCTGGGCGGCAGGGGCGAGCTGGCAGGCGTGGTGATCACACCATAGACTACGGCTTCTGATACGTCGCCGTCAAAACGTACAATACCGTAGCCAGTAATCGCTGTGCCGGGATCAATGCCCAACACCAGCATTGCTTTGCTTCCATTCTCAGTGCATGACAAGGCTATCGCTCTGCCTCATATGCGGCCATGACTTCGTCGCTGATCTCGAGATTGCAGTGGACTCGCTGAACGTCGTCCAGTTCTTCCAGGGCGTCAATAAGCCGCATGTTCTGGATAGTCGCCTTCTTATCCAGTTGGATCAGAGACCTGGGTACCCATGACAATTGCGCAGTGTCGAACGAGATGCCGATTTCTTCGAGGGCTTCCTTGATCTTCTGCAACTCTTCTACTTTGGTGAAAACCTCAACAAAATCCTCGTCCACTTTGACGTCATCGGCGCCAGCATCAATGACCATCAGCGCCAGTTCCTCGGCATCGCCATCCTTGGGCAGAATACTGATGTAGCCCTTACGTTCGAAAAGCCAGGCAACACAGCCAATCTCACCCAGGTTTCCACCGTACCGCGAGAAAAGGCTCCGTATGTCAGACGCGGCGCGATTGCGGCTGTCTGTGAGCACCTCGACGATCATAGCCGTGCCTTGAGGGCCATAGCCCTCATAGTTGATTTCCTCTATCCCCGCGCCCTTCAGTTGACCGGTTCCGCGCAGAATAGCGCGCTCGATATTCTCTTTGGGCATGCTCGCCTGCCTTGCCCTGTCTATCGCAAGGCGCAGACCGAAATTCGAAGAAGGATCACCGTCACCATCGCGGGCTGCGATTGCAATCTCTCGACCCAGCTTTGTGAACAACTGCCCCCGTCTGGCGTCGGCCACGCCTTTCGCGCGCTTGATTGTAGACCAATGTGAGTGTCCAGACATATCCGTGCACCTCCTCGCTCAATCCTTGACTGGCTCAAATCCTCCCATGGTTGGCAGAAACTGATGATGTCACAAAATGATATGATCAAGTGCAAGCGTTAGCTCTCAAGTTCCGGCCAACGCTGGATGCAGAAATGCTGAGTCAACGTCGGAGCGAAGCTCTGCATCACAGTAGCAACAATCGTAATTGGCGTGCCGTGTCTACTGCCTGCGCTTGCCAGTGATTGTTGGCGAAGACGAAAGTGTTCTCAGCCTTTACATCCAGTTCCCTGATCTTTGGTGTCCACTCTTCAAGCTCTTCCTTTGAATAGCTGTAATCGTATCGCTCCCAGGCCTCATCGTGGCGCCACCACTTCTTGGCATTTCGACCGTGAAAGCGCACATAGGCCACCTTGCTAGTTGCTTCTGTTACGGGTGGGATGAGGCCCTTCAGACGCGGTTCATCTACGCAGCAGAACCCCAGGTTGTTCTCTTCCAAGAATGCAAAGGTCTCCGCTGACAACCACCGTGCATTACGAAACTCGATCACCACTGGCAACTCAGCCATCAGCTCGCGGAATGCCTTCAGATAATCACGGCTCTCTGCGCCTGCGTGGAAGGAATAGGGAAACTGCGCCAAAACACAGCCGAACTTCTTCCTTTCGATCAATGGCTCGAGGGCTTGCACGAACTTGGGGAAGGCCTCCTCATTACCCTCACGCTCATGCGTCAATTCCCTGCTGGCCTTAACGGTGAACAGAAAGCCGTCCGGCGTCTTGTCCGCCATTGCTGCCAGAGTTCGGGCGTCAGGCAGGCGATAGTAGGTAAAGTTGACCTCGCAGGCCTGAAACTCACGTGCGTAGAGAGTCAGCCACTTCGATTTCGGCAAGCCCGCGGGATAGTAGGGCCCGACCCAATCTTTGTAACTGAATCCACTGGTGCCAATGTAAATCACACCACCCCTCCCGTCCAGCCCATTTCAGGTGGATCATCCCAGGATAGGTCCGTTACCCCCCTCTTGAGAATCGTCCACATTGATCAGAACCTTCCTCGAGCGCGCAGCGCTCTCGGCGGGACCAACAATCCCTCTTTCTTCCATAAAGTCAATCAAGCGTGCCGCACGGGGGTAGCCAATGTGCAAGCGACGTTGCATAAACGAGGTGGATATACGTTCTCGCCCACGTGCCAGCTCGATAGCTTCCTCTAGTAGCTTGTCAGTGCCTTCTTCAACAAAGACCACGCCGTGCCAGGGGGCAGGACCCTCTGGCTGTGGCACAATCCAGTCTATCTTGACGCGCCAAAAGCGCACCATTCGTTCCAGTTCTTCATCTGAGACAAAGCAGCCTTGCAGGCGAATCAGCTTGCTCGAGTCCGAAGCCGAGTACAGCATGTCCCCCCGTCCCAACAGCTTCTCCGCACCACGCGTATCCAGGATCACCCGCGAATCCACCTGCGACGTGACCGCAAAGCTGATCCGCGCCGGAAAGTTCGCTTTGATCAGCCCTGTCACCACGTCAACCGAGGGTCGCTGTGTGGCGATCACCAGGTGAATGCCCGTCGCCCGCGCCAACTGAGCGATGCGGCAGATTGAACGCTCCATTTCTTCAGGGGCAACCATCATCAGGTCTGCTAACTCATCAATGAGTATTACAATGTGAGGCAGACTCTCCATCCTCCGTGAGGCCATCATCTGGTTGTACATCGCGATGTTGTGCACTCCCGCCCTCGAAAACAGCTTGTAGCGCTCATTCATCTGCATGGCAACCCACCTGAGTGCATGAGTCACTTCCTCAACGCTGGTTACTACAGGAGCCAGGAGGTGGGGGAGGCCATTGAAACTGGCCAGTTCGACCATCTTGGGGTCAATCATGATCAGACGTAAATCATCAGGGGTGTTGTTAAGCAGCAGACAGGCGGTAATGGACTTGATGCACACGGACTTGCCTGAGCCGGTGGCCCCGGCGATGAGCAGGTGCGGCATTTGCGTCAGGTCGGCTGCCACTGGCCGGCCGGCGACGTCCTGACCTAAGGCAATGCGCAGCTTGGAGTCAATGCTGCCAAAAGCTCTGGACTCCACCACGGTGCGCAGGCCAACCAAGGAAACTCTAGTATTGGGAACCTCAATGCCGACGACAGAGCGACCCGGTACAGGCGCCTCGATGCGGATGGGTGCGGCCGCCAGTGCCAAAGCCAGATCATTCTGCAAAGCCATAATCTTGCTGATTTTGACTTTTCTGCGTCTTATCTTCCCGTCTCGCTCTGGGTACTCCAGAAATCCCGGTTCCACGCCAAACTGTGTGACTGTCGGCCCCTGATTGACTTCGACCACCGTGGCCGGTACGCCAAAGTTCGCCAATGTCTCCTCGATGACCTGTTTCTTGTAGCGTATCTCTGTGTCACTGTAGGGTTCGTTGGCACCGCCATTGAGCAAATCCAGAGGCGGCAATCCTCGATCCTGGCGTTTACGACCTCCACGCGCGGGTGCAGCTTTGATTCTCTCAGGCAGCTTTGGCGGTGCAGCAGGTTTCCTGGAGCGCGGTTTCTTCTCTTTCAACGCAGTGGAAACACGGGGAGTTTCAACATGCTCAACTGGCGACGACAGATCCTCCAGTCTGGCCTTTGCCGCACCCAAGACCACCTTCAGGTCATCCCAACCAAAGTTCAAAAAGAGAACCAGGCCAACGCAAGCCGCCACCAGCACGACCAAGAGAGATAGGCTGCGCCCCACAGCGGTGATGAGGAAGTAGCTGATAGTCCAGCCAATGTACCCTCCGCCTCCACCTTGCTCGGCTAATTGCAGGGCCTGCTCTGGGCTTTCGACAAGGTGGGACAGGCCCAGCAGAGCGATGAACAGCACTTCCAGGCCAAACACGCCACGCGCTGGAATTGAGAGGCGCTTCCGCAGATCCTCCCCAAGGAGGAGTAAACCACCGCCGATCAAAGCCAAGGCAACAGGATAGACGCCCCAGCCAAAGATGCGTCGCAAGAGCATGACCCAGGCTTCACTCAAGGCACCTTTGGTGATGGACAACAATGCCAGAACGGTCACGCTGCCCATGGCCATGAGCAGCACGCCTAGTATTTCTTGCTGCAGGGTTGGATCCAGAGTCATCTGCGGGCCCTGCTCGCGCTGCTTTTCCCGACGCTTTCTGGATGACATCCGTGTGAGCCCCCTTGGTCGGCGAACAACAAATCCCTTTGTGGCAACTCAGGATAACGTTCTCACGGTCACGTGGCCCAGACATTGACCACACCTGAATTATATGTCACTAGAATGTGGTTGTCAAAGAGGGGATAACGGCGGCAGGTGGCGAAGTGAGCCGGGAATCAGGCTCACCGTGGCCTGGGGATGAAGCGCTATCCACACGCACAGCACTAGGAGGCATACAAGGAGAGGGAACAGCAGGTCACGCGCACGCCCTGATGAGGATTGGACCTTCGTATTCCAGAGTGACAAGACAGCGCGCACCAATCCTAGCACGATTCCCGCTGATGCTGACAACCACGCCAGAAACAGATATGGCTCTTCCGCTCGCAACGCCGCGTAGATATGCCTGCGACCAACGAAGCCACCCAAAGGCGGCATGCCAGCCAGAGCCAGAACGCCAACAGCGAAAGCCACCAACGCCACCAGTCTCCGCCAACGGAATGGGTTCGCGCTGGACTCGGTCTCCCTGGCGGCACTGCCGTGTATCGCAGCCAGAGCGGAACTGGCCAGCAAAACTGCCGCAGACCTGCTGATCAGTAGAAAGAGTCCACCCTCCAGGCCGTTAACCGAACCTGCAGTCACGCCCTGCAAGGCAATGCCCAGCTCACTCATTGCGGCGCAGGCCAACACGGCGGAAGGGCTTGACTGTACCAATGCCAAGATCCCACTGACGACAGCCGTCACCAGACCTGCGATACCCAGGATGGCTATAGCACTTTCTGTGTACAGCGCAGGCGTTCGCCGCCAGAGGGCAAGCAAGAGCCAGATGACTACCCAGTCTTTCACCACCCAGAGAAACGCTGGTGCTAGAGGCGGGGCCCCTTCAGCCCAAAGACGTGTTATCCCGTGAAAAGGAAACAGGGTCAGCCAGATGATCATAGGGGGCACCACCAGCAATGCCGCCAGGCTTGCCCAAGCCAGCTCGTCTGGAAGCAGAGCAAAGCGCTCCAGGAGCTCAAACGCTACAGGCAGGCACAATATGGGCAGTGTAATCCAGGCGAGGAAGCGAGAGGCACCCCGCACCGCAGAGGGCGGCGATGGATACGCGGCAAGCACCAGCACAACCAGGGCCATAGGCAGCAGAACGAAGGACAGCAACAGGGAGTGCAGCAAAATGACTGCGCTCAGCAGGCCAGCACTTGCCACAGCGGGAGCACAAAAAGATTCGACCTGCTCCGTCGTGGCCGCAATGGCCAGCAGAATTGCTGTAGTGACGTATACGAGAACCAACAGTGCTTGCGCACCCTGGTCAAGCGTCCATTGTTGCCCCAGAAAGAACGTGACCTCATCCAGTGGCAGCTCAAGCGAGATATCCACGCAAGTCAGAATCGTTGCCAGACCGAGTCCAATTACCAGGATGCGCTGTCTGCGTCCTATATAGATAACGGCAGCGGCCGCTAGGGGCAAGGTGCTCAGCCAGTACGGTCTCACTCACGTCCTCCCGTCGATTTGTTTCCAGCGGCAGCCACCTCGGCGCTGCGCAAATGGCAGGCAGCCAGTGCCACCAGCACGTCACAGACACTCCATAGCCCCCATACAAGCAGGCTCGGTTGCCAGAGAGCGTACAGAATGCGACAACCATCGGCAAATGTCAGGACGCCCAGCCCTGTGCGTAGACCACTGCCTGCCAGTGACAGGATAAGCAGGCCATTGACGACAAGCCAGCCTACAGTGAAAGCAACCATTGGGAGCGGCAGAGCGAGATTGCAAGTCTGCACCAAGCCATAGGCCACCAGCAGTCCCAACGCGGCAGCCAGTGCCCGGAAGAGAGGACTTGTGAGAGATGGCCTGGCCTGATGCGCATGTAGTGGTTCCCTTATCTCCGCACGGCGCAAACGCCACTCGGTGATGTGACAAACGAGAGCGATCGCTGCAAGTGCGATGATATTCATAACCCTCAAAGGGGCTTCAATGATAGCCCAGAGGAGAGTGACCACGATCAAGCGTTGCACGAAGAACGCCAGAATAGCCAGGCGGTGGTCAGAGACAATCAGCAGCACAGCTCCACAGACTACTAGACCAGCAACAAGTTGAGGGGCATGAAAAGAAGAAAGAGACAAGAGTGTCGGCAGCACGCAGCGTTCTCCTTTCGAGGCGATTGTAGCAGAAAAAGTACGTCCTGGCAAAATGATGCCCCAGACATCCAGCTACCACGTTTGACAATCCCCTCAGTTGCTCCTAGAATGCCCGTGAACAGAAAGGGGGCAACGATGCAACGCAAGGTGATAGCAAGTGATGGAGCGCCCGCAGCAGTAGGCCCATATTCCCAAGGCATCCGTGCCGGCGGTTTTATCTTCGCCGCTGGCCAATTGGGCATTGATCCAGCTACGAAGAGATTTGTCGAAGGTGGCGTGGGTGCACAGACCAAGCAGGCTCTCGAGAACCTGTCGAGGGTGTTGGAAGCTGCAGGGAGTTCGCTCGCCCAGGTAGTCAAGACAACTGTGTTCCTCGCTAATATGAACGACTTTGGTACCATGAACACTGTTTACGCCGAGTTCTTCCCCGCGATGCCGCCCGCTCGTTCCACCGTTCAGGTAGGCGCCCTGCCACTAGGAGGTCTCGTAGAGATCGAGCTCATAGCCCTGGCATCCTAGCGTTTGCTCTTTGCCAAGGATTCGGCTATAATTGATTTGAACCCAATTGGAAGTGTGAGTGGTTCACCACTGGAACCGGCGTAAAGAAGAGGGCGTTCTCTCTCTGAGGATAGACATACAGTCAGGAGAGGCTTATGGTGTCCATGCCGGTGGACGCTGTACTTCACTGCCCAGAGGGCGTTGTCAGTAGGAATCGGAGATGTCAGATAAACTGGATCGGTTCACAAAGAGATCGCGCCAAGCCCTGACCCTGGCTCAGGATGAAGCTCAACGTCTCGGCCATAGATACATAGGAACAGAACACCTTCTATTGGGGCTTCTCCGCGAAGAGCAAGGGGTTGCGGCAAAAGTCCTGGCGCGAATGGGCATCACCCTACAGCAGGTGCGTCAAATGGTCGAGGAGGCCATTGGCCGCGAAGAGCGCACCGCTACTCCCCAAATGGCGCTAGCCCCTCGTACTAAACGCGTGTTAGAATTGGCAATTGACGAGGCCCGTCGTCTTGGCCACTACTATATCGGAACAGAGCACTTGCTGCTGGGCCTCCTGCGGGAAGGGCAGGGCATCGCTGCGGGAATCCTTGAGACCTTGGGGCTTGATCTAGAAAAAGTCCGTAAGGAGACCATTCGTCAGATGCAAATCGGCCCTCTCCATACGCTGCAACCCGGGAGAGGCACAAAGACCAAATCCCTGGTA